>Ga0306926_10004775_pt1 | contig 14277 bp, 14 predicted proteins | sample flu12Cox44000178_FD_203759 | JGI IMG/M metagenome (GOLD analysis project Ga0306926, IMG submission 203759) | Lab enrichment of tropical soil microbial communities from Luquillo Experimental Forest, Puerto Rico - flux8day.12C.oxic.44.000.178 (v2)... | ecosystem: Environmental > Terrestrial >...
GGTCGGGCGACCTTTTACCTAGTTCGCGATGGCCTTCGACCACATCGAGTGACGGTGGTGCAGCCCAGGCTCGTTACGGCCGAACACCAGATGAGTGCGCGCCCCCGACTCGAGATTGGCCTGTAACTTTTCGACGAGCGCGTAATCCTCGTCGCGGACAGTGGCGTGCGCGTAGTCGAAGACCGCCTGCGCACCGGCGGCCACGGACTCGTCGGAGAGGTCAAGCGGCGTCGAGTTCTGGTGCACGGTGATGGAGTGGCCCGGCGCGTCGGCCGGGTACACCCGGAACAGCTCGCCGTTGGCGATGGTCGCCGAAATCACGATGTTGGGGAACAGCGCGTAGATGACGACCATGCTCTGCAGCGGATCCCATTGGTCCGCAGGGACTTTGTCCAAGCCAGAGATGGCGTTGAGCGGGAACACCAGCCGGTGGTGCGCTCCGAACGCGTCGAACACCGTGCAGTTGCTCCGCGCAATCGTCGCGAACGTGTTCTTGTGCACGGTTGCGAAGTGGTAGTTCTCGGCGAACGTGTCGATGGCGAGTTTCCAGTTGATCGGCGAGGCGAGAACCTTCTCGTCCAGAGGGGACCACCGTCCGATACCCCATGACTCCAGTTCGTCGGCCAGCGGTCCGAGGTGCGCGGAAATGTCGAGCGGCCTTCGCGGATCGAGTGCCAGCCACAAAAACCCGGCACACTCGGTGGCCGGAAGTTCGGTCAATCGCGCCGAGCCCGAGTTCGTTTCCGGAAATCCGTGGTATGGACAGCTGAATCTGCGGGCGCTGCCGCATCCCGACACGACTTGTGACTGGCGGTGCAGGCAGACGTTATCGAACGCCTTCACCGTCCCGTCGGCGATGCGGGTCATCAGGATGGAGCGACCCATGACGGTCTTCGTGCAGTACGTCCCCGGCCCGGGCAGTTCGGATGCGTACCCGACGAGTTGTGGGCTGGCCATCAGCATCGCCCTGTCGCGGGCGAGGCGGTCGGCCGACGTGTAGTCCTCGGCCGCGACGGTGTACTCCGAGGGCGCAAGGTCGGTTGTCTTGTCGCGCGCCAATTTCAGTGCGCGGCGGGTGAGGTCGATCAGCTGGTCGCGGTCCATGTTGGTCTCCGTCAGGCCGTCATGTCAGCCATTGTGCTGTTTTTGCAATGATAGCGGTTCGGCCTAGGCGGTCAGCGGTCGGCTCAGCTCCCGGGGGTTTCCGTCGAGGTCGTAGAACCAGACGAACTCGGTGTTCGTGCTACGGCGGACCGTTGGGTAGACGTGGGGGCGTCGGTCTAATTGACAAATGTCATTGACATTTGTCAATGGATGGATTAGTAGTACTGGTGATGACGAGTGCGAGAGTGAAGCCAAGTGGCCGGGACGCGCAGCGCCTGGAGACGCGACAGCGTGTCTATGAAGCCGCGATGGCCGAGTTCAAGCGCACGGGCGTCGCCGACGCGGACGTCGGCGCCATCGTCACCGCAGCGGGCGTGGCTCGCGGAACCTTCTACTTTCATTTCGCCACCAAGGAACACGTCCTCGAAGAGGTTGAGCGGAACCTGGTCACTCGGCTCGCCACCGAATTAGGGCGTTTCCTCGAATCACCCCATGACGTGTGGTCGACCTTGTCCGAGGTGGTGCGACTTGTTGTGGCCGGGGAAACCCGGCTCGGGACCCGGCTCTTCAGGGATGTGCTGGCCCTGCACTTTTCTCAGACCCGACCGCCCGGCTTCGGCAAGCCGACCGATCATCCGCTCGTCGCGCTCGTCGCTGAGGACATCGCGCGGGCGCGAGCGCAAGGCGTGATCCATGCGGAGGCCGATGCGGTCAATAGCGCGTTGTTCTTTCTCCTAGGCGTGTACTCGCTGCTGGTCACCAACCATGAACCGAAGGTGACTCGTGCCCGGATCATCAACGAATTCGTGGCGAGCACCCGTCGTGGCCTGGAGGCCCGGTGATTTCACCATGCGCCAAACGATCGAACGGAGGTACAACTGTGTGGCAGGAGATATCGAGCTTCGTCATCGGCTTGGGTACCTCGGCCGGACTCGTGAGCTTTTGGTACTACGTGATGCGCGGCATCGGCACCTTCTGATCGCGTCATGCGGCGGTCGGGAGAGATGACGGCCCAACCTGCTGCGCCTCCGGCCCTGACGATCTCGCGGACATTCATCGCTGGACAGGAAGGAGCCATTCGCCGATGAACGAACAAGACAGACGTAAGCGGCGTGCGCTCATGGCATTTCAGATCTTTATCTACGGGTACCTGTTGCTCATGTTCGGCATCCAGCTGTCCATGTGGGCGACGAGGAACTGGTAGGAGGGATCGTGAATCTACCTCTGATGAATCGCCGTTCAGGTGACGGTAAGAAGCGGGTGACCTCGTCGGTCGCTGGGTCCGGCACAGTTGATGATCGCTACGAGGAGGGTCGCCTCGCGCAACGTCAGGCCGATAAATGGCTCATCGCGGGAGCACTGCTGATCGGCGCCAACGGCGTTGCCGGCACCTTGGGGCTGCCGCTCTTCCTGTGGGGCCTCAAATTACAGCGAGATGCGTCCAAAGCTGGCCTCACGGTACGGCCGATCATGGTCACGCTGATCGGCTACCTGGTCATCGTGGATGCCGGCCTCAACCTGCAGGGCTGGATTCTCGACATGGTCGCCAACCATTCACTGATCTACCGCGTGCTCTACACGGCAATAGGCAACGTTATGGACGGCGGATATTTCTGGCATTACAACCAGCTGTGGATCGGCGGTGCGGCCGCACCGGGTGAGAAGGGCTGGGAGTTCGCCTGCATATTGGTGGTGTTCCCGATGCGCATCGCCGCGGCCATCGCATTCCTGCAGATGAAGCGCTGGGGCCAGCAATGGCTGCTGGTGACCTGCTGGTTCGGCGTGGTGATCTGGGTCGGGTACGTGATGAACATGACCGAGTACGCCGACGTGCGGTACGCACACGTGGTTTTCCCGGTCCTCGGCTGGTGGATTTTCGACATCATGTACATCACTCCATTCCTGGCCATCCCATACCTGCACACCGTCAACCGCGACATCTTCTCGGAATAGGAAGACTCCAATGAGCACGCCGACCGCCGGCCAACAGTCGCCGGCCAACGGAAAGTCGACCGACGAAGATCTGGCCCCTGGTACCACCAAACAGTGGGCGGGCCTGCACAAGTGGCTGAAACGCGGCCTAATGGTCTGTCTTGTCGGCCTGGTCATCGAGGGATCGTTCGACCTGCCGTTCCTGGCGATCTGGTACGGGTGGCCAACCCTGTCGATGCACGACATCTGCAGCGAGCTGATGAAGGTGCGGTACAACAACGAGTCGCTGGAGTGCCAGTACCCGTATCGGTTCCCCGGCCCGCCACTTAGCGGCGCGCCGGAAGCGGCGGCTGTCGACACGGCGAGGGACAAATGGGGAATCCAACCGGTCCCCGAGTATCCGCGACTCGGATTCCGCGAGCTCGTCCGGATGCACGACGAGCGCATCGCCCGCCAGAATGCGGCCAACAACATCGCACCCCATCCTTGACATAAGTATACGCATACGTATATTTAGGAAATATAACTATTGCGAGACGCCTTCGCGTGAACAGGAGTTACGAATGACGTCAGCGACGCAGCGCCTCATGGATCTGGTCGGGGCGAACGACTGCTTCGATATTGCACCCGACGAGTTGTTGCCGGTACAGCTGGAAGCTGCGCACGAGCGGCTCCAGTGCCAGATCGGCGGCATCGGGCTCCTGGCCTATCGTGCCGCGTCGGTGGGGATCAACGAGGTGAATGAACCCGCCGACCTGGTGCCGCTGCTGTTCGCGCACACGGCTTACAAGAGTTACGCGGAAGGCTGGCTCAACGAGCGTCGGTGGGACCGGATGGGCAGGTGGCTGGCCACCGTTTCAACGCGTCCCGTCGAAGGCCTGGACACCGACGGGGTGGAATCTCTCGACGACTGGATCAAACAGCTCGAGACCGTCGGCCATTACCTGTCGTGCTCGAGCGGCACGACCGGAAAGCCGGCCATGCTCAGCTGTACGGAAGGTGACATTGCGCTGTCCGCTCGGATCAATGCGGAGGCCTTGTTGTGGGCCACCGGTCTCAACCGAGGGGAGGATCGCAAGTTTCTCGGTCTGGGTCCGCAGTTCGCCGCCCCGCGTGAGGACGCGATCCGGCAGGCGATGATCGGCGCGTTCTCCTCGCGATACGAGCCGTATCAGTTCGGTGACGGCGAGCCGATCACGGTCGGATCGATGATGGACATGATCACGTTGCGGCGCAAGCTCGCTGACGGCACAGCACGCCCCGGCGAGATTGCAGACTTCGAGCGCATTGCGGGGCAGCGGGCGGCCGACATGCAAGCCTCGGCCGTCAAAGCGATCGACGCCGTGATCGACGCCCGCTCACTGCCGCTGCTGGCGACCGGCATGTTCGCCACCCTCTATCAGATCGCTGATGGAATCCGCGCCAAGGGATACAGCGGCGACGATTTTAGCCCCAACAATGCGCTGATGGTCGCGGGCGGGCTGAAAGGCGCTGTGCTACCACCGAATTACCGCGAGCACGTGTTGGAGACATTCAACGTCTCCGAGGAACGGCTGTATCATATGTACAGCATGCGCGAAATCAACGCGACGTTCCCGCTGTGCCACGCCGGCCGTTACCACATCTCGCCATGGGTCATCATGTTGCCGCTGGATGTCAGCGGCGAACGGCTGCTGGACCCCGGAGACGGGGAAATCGAGGCTCGCGCCGCGTTCTTCGACACGTCGATCGAAGGTCGCTGGGGCGGCGTCATCAGTGGCGACCGGATCACGGTGAGCTTCGATAGATGCCAGTGCGGCCATCAGGGCCCGACGGTGGGCCGCGACATCGCGCGGTATTCCGACCTTCCCGGTGGAGACAAGATCACTTGTGCCGGCGGCATCGACGCCTATGTGCGGGGTGTCGCATGACCACTGCGCTGGCCGCGCCGCACTTCGTGCAGGGAGCGTTGATCGGGGGTGACGTCGTCGGTCATCGTTCTCGCGATTTGGGCGCCGACTTCGTCACTCCGGCGATCGATCTCGACGCTCTTGTTATGCCCCGCTCGCAACTGCCGCCGCTGTTGGACATCAAGCTCTCTGAGATCATCGACTTCCTGGTGGAGGCCGGCGAGCGTCTCCGCCTAGACCGCAATCCGCATCTGCAGGAATGTCTTGAGCGGATCGCCGCAACGAACCCTTTGCCGCGCCGGGTCGTCGAGAACCTGTACCGTGAGGCGCCGTTCTTTCTGAACAGGCAGTTGCTCGAAAGCATCGTCGATTCCAACTTCGCCCACCGCGAAGCGCTCGATGGCTGGGTCGAACGAGTCGACGCGTACGGCAACAAGGGTGCGATTCGGGCGTTTCCGCCGCGGATGGTGCACATGCTGGCGGGCAACGCACCGTCGGGGTGCGTCTCGTCGATCGCACAGGGAGCGCTCGTCAAGGCGGTCAACATTTTCAAGATGCCCTCCAGCGACCCGTTCACGACTGTCGCGGTGCTACGGACCATGGCCGAGATCGATGCCACACATCCGGTGGTGCGCTCCATGTCGGCGGTCTACTGGCAAGGCGGGGACACGTCGATCGAACGCACGCTCTACCGTCCTCAGTACATCGACAAGATCGTGGCTTGGGGCGGCGGCGACGCGATCAGCAACGTGATCCAGTATTTGGGCCCCGGCATCGAGCTGGTGTCCTTCGACCCGAAGACGTCGATATCGATGATCGGCCGGGAGGCATTCGCCTCGCAAGACACTGTGGCCGAGGTCGCCGAGAGACTCGCCGCCGACACGACCGTGTTCAACCAGGAGGCCTGCCTCGCCAGCCGATACGCGTTCGTGGAAGGCGACCAAGCTCAGGTCGAGATGTTGTGTGACGAGCTCGTTGAGCGGCTCGGGGTCGATCGCGATTTCGCTTCCGCTGTGGCCCCGCCGCTTTCGGCGGAGGTGCGCGAAGAGGTCGAGGTCATGACTGCGATGGGGGATATCAAAGTCTGGGGCCGCTTCGACGGTCGCGGCATGGTGATCCTGTCCGACCGCCCCGTCGAGTTCCATCCCAGCAACAAGACGTCCAACGTCGTCATGGTGCCGTCGCTCGACGACGCCGTCCGCTACGTGAACGTGGCGACGCAGACGATCGGCGTCTATCCGTACGCACGAAAGGCCCAGTTGCGCGACCGGCTGGCCAGCGCGGGCGCTCAGCGGGTGTGCCGCTTGGGAACCGCGAACGCGCACGTCCTTGGCAGCCCGCACGACGCGATGTATCCGCTGCAGCGGTTCGTCCACTGGATGGGCGACGATGACATCGCCTGAGCGCTGCACGAAGGGTTAATTCGTCGACAACCAAGTCCCAGCTGTCGGGGCATGCGCGCCGCCGTGGATGAGTACCAGAGCGGGGAGATTCACGCGCGGACGAGGACCCCGCGCAGAAAGAGATTCACTGCGTGTTTGAGGTGGCGCTCCTGCTGCTTTTTGCTTCTGAAGACGCCGAAATCGGCCAATCGCGCGGGCAAAACCTCGACCATCGCAAGGAAGTGCTCCGCGGCCAGCTCGACGTCATCGACTTCGATCGCGCCGGCCGCCTGGTGGTATCGAAGCAAATCCATGACCTGTCGTTGCCGGCGCGACCAGCCCAATGTCTCCGCGCTGACCGCGAATTCTGCGAATCGCGCTGCCTCGTTTCTCGCGATGCGGTGCAGAGCCAGGGTATCCGGATCCAGCGCGTGCTTGAGCGCGCCCCTGCCTATGGCGCTCAGCGCGGCAGGCAGATCGTCCTCGCCCAGTTCGGGATTCGCGTCCCGTGACACGGCGCGGGTGAACGCCCACGGAATGACGTCGAGGAACACGGCGCGCTTGTCGGGGTAGCGCGCATAGAGCGTGCGCTTGGTAATGCCTGCGGCCTGGGCAATCGCCTCCATGGTGGTCGCGTCGTAGCCATACTCGAGGAACGTCGCGATGGCCGCTTCCCGCAACTTTTCATGGAGTTCTTTGGCCTCGGCCTGGGTGGGCCGTCCTCGTCGTGTGATCACCACAGTCCTAAATATACGTTAGGGTATATTTGCACGGGTGACAGTCACCCAGTCGTTCATCGACGGCGAGTCGGTGGCCTCGGCAGAGGTGTACGACAACATTGACCCGTCGAGCGGCCGTTCGCTTGGCGCGGTCGCACGGGGCGGAGCCGACGAGATCGATCACGCGGTCGCCTCGGCGCGACGCGCAACTCGGCGGTGGCGGTCGACGCCGCCTGCCGATCGGGCGGCAGTGCTGACTCGCATTGCCGAATTCCTCGAGCGCGACCAGGAACGCCTGGCGGTACTCGAAAGCGAAGACACCGGAAAACCGTTGAGCCAGTCACGCACAGACGCCGCGGTGTCGGCACGCTACTTCCGGTACTACGCCCACGCGATCGACACTTACTACGGGCATACGATTCCGCTTTCGACCGATCTGCACGTCTACACCCGGCGGGAACCGCTCGGCGTGACCGGCCACATCCTCGCGTGGAACTATCCAATGCAGCTGTTCTCGCGGGCGGTCGCGCCGGCAGTCGCCGCGGGCAACTGTGCAGTGGTCAAGCCCGCTGATGAAACGCCGCGCACCGCAGTCGCATGCGCCGAGCTGGCACTCGCGGCCGGCCTGCCTTCGGGTGTGCTTAACGTGGTGCCAGGCATCGGTGCCGAAGCCGGCGCCGCGCTTTCGGCGCACCCAAACGTCGACTATATCGGCTTCGTCGGGTCCACCGCGATCGGCTCCGTCGTTGCCCGCGCAGCCGCCGAGCGGGTGGCGCCGGCAACGCTCGAGCTCGGCGGCAAGTCGCCGCAGATCGTCTTCGGCGACGCCGACCTGCCCCGCGCCACGGAATTCATTGTCAAGGCGATTTTGCAGAATGCCGGCCAAACATGTTCGGCCGGTTCGCGATTACTCGTGCACGAATCGATCCACGACGAACTCGTGAGGCTCGTGATCCAGCGCTTCAGCCAGGTCACCATCGGGCCCGGCATCGAGGACAGGGACCTCGGGCCACTGATCTCGCGCAAACAACAGCGTCGCGTGGAAGAGTTCATTTCGTACAACACCAAGGGGGAAGTCCTTTGTGGCGGAGGGGTCCCGCGCGACGAACGCCTGAACGAAGGGTGCTATTTCTCACCCACCGTGATCGACGGCGTCGACCCCGCCTCGCGCATCGCGCAGGATGAGATCTTCGGACCGGTGATTACCGTCAACTCATTCCGCGACGAAGACGAGGCGATCGGTCTGGCCAACGGCACGCCGTACGGGCTCATTGCCGCGGTGTGGACTACAGACCTCTCGCGCGCGCACCGGTTGGCGGCGGAACTTCAGGCCGGCCAGGTCTACGTCAACACCTACGGAGCTGGCGGAGGCGTGGAGTTGCCGTTCGGGGGAGTCAAGAAGTCGGGATACGGGCGGGAAAAGGGATATGAGGCGCTCGACACGTTCACCGCAACCAAAGCCGTTGTGGTGCATCTGTGAGGACGAGGAGGGCCATTGGCTGACAACATTTTCGACAAGGGCGTCGAGATCCGAACCGCCGTGTTGGGAGCGGAGTACGTCAACAGGGCGGGGGCTGATGCGGACGACTTCACCAGGCCGTTTCAAGACCTGGTCACCGAGTACTGCTGGGGCGCGGTGTGGGGCCGGGAGGAATTGCCGCGCAAGACCCGCAGCATGCTGACACTGGCGATGATCTCGGTGCTCAACCGCCCGCGCGAGTTGCGAACGCACATCAGGGCGGCACTGACCAACGGTGTGACGCGAGACGAGATCCGCGAGACCTTCATGCAAGTCGCCGTCTACGCCGGCGTCCCCGCCGCTGTCGACAGCTTCCGAATCGCCCGCGAAGTGTTCGCCGAGCTCGACAGGGGCTAGCTGCATGGAGATCGGATTCATCGGCTTGGGCAACATGGGCTTTCCGATCGCGCGGCGATTGGTCGAGACTCATCACGACCTCGTCGTGTACGACACTCGCACCGAACCCCTTGATGACTTGGTCGCTTTGGGCGCGCGTTCGGCATCGTCGCCCAAGGACGTCGCCGACCAGGCCGAAACGGTGATGGCCAGCCTTCCATCGTTGCAAGCCTCTCTTGACGTCGCGACCGGCGCGGGCGGCGTTATCGAGGGCGCACGAGTCAAGCGGTTCGTCGACTTCTCAACCGTCGGAAGCCGCGTGGCGACACAGATACACGCGGCGCTGGCACAGCAGGGTATCGCGACGTTGGACTGCCCCGTCAGTGGTGGCGTCGCCGGCGCAGCGAAAGGCACGCTGGCGCTGATGGTGTCCGGTCCGCGTCCGGACTTCGACGTGCTCGCACCGGTGCTCGATGCCATCGGCAGACCGTTCTATGTCGGGGAGAAGCCAGGTTCGGCTCAGACGATGAAGCTGGTCAACAACATGCTGGCAGCCACGGGTCTCGTCGCGACCTGCGAGGCCGTCGTGATGGGAGTCAAGTCCGGCCTCGACCCTGCCGTGATGATCGACGTTCTCAACGCGGGTTCGGGCGGTACCAACGCAAGCCGCGACAAGTTTCCCCGATCAATCCTGCCGCGCACCTTCGACTTCGGGTTCGCCACGGGGTTGATGGTCAAGGATGTTCGACTGTATCTGGAGGAGGCACGGGCACTCGGCGTGCCGATCGACGTGGCCGAAGCCGTGGTCCGGCTGTGGGAGGTCGTGTTGCGTGAGCTTGGACCCGATTCCGATTTCACATCGGCGATCAAACCGATCGAGCGGGCTGCGGGCATCGTCGTGGGGGGCGCCGCGCTGGAGGCGGTCAGAGGAGACCGAGCAGCTCCAGGTCGGTGATGTACTTGACGATCACCGGCGCGGACACATGTGGGATGTCTTTTCCCGGCCCGATCTTGTTGTCCTGCACGGCCTCCCGGAAGTGGTCCGCGGGTGCGAGAGACCCGTTGATCGGATGTTCGGGGTTCTGGTAGTTGTGCAGCAGCGGCAGCAGAGATGCTTGACGTTGCTTGCCGGGCAGGCCACGCAGCGTCGTCTCGAACCGCGCCAGCCAGGCCGCGTACTCGGGCACCCGGGTGATCTGGTAGCCGGCCTCGACCAGCCAGTCGACGTAGGTGTCCATGCTGATACCGTCGTCGTAAGGGTTCATCACGTGGTAGGTCTCGAAGCCCGCGACCACGTTGACGCCCAGAGTCGAGATGGCGTCGGCGATGAATTCCACAGGCAGCCCGTCGAAGTGCGCGCGCTGGCGATTGCCGTCGGCGTCCAGTTCGTAGAACGAGTAGGGCGCGATCCCGCTGGCCACCAGCGACAACATCATCCGGGTGAACATGTCCGGCACGTTGAGCTGTCCAGCGTAGGTGGTATCGGCCATGATCATGTCGCACCGGAAGACCGACACCGGCAGACCGCACAGGTCGTGGGCCTCGCGCAGCAGCACCTCGCCGGCCCACTTGCTGGTGCCGTAACCGTTGGCGTAGTTGTCGCCGATCGTGCGGGTCGCACTCATCTGCCGGATGTCGGTCTCTTCGACGAACGTGCCCGGCTCGATGCCGTCCCCGACACCGATCGTCGAGACATAGATGAACGGTTTGATTCGCGTCGTCAGCGCGATCCGGATCAGCTCAGCAGTACCAACGACGTTCGGCCCGAACAGCTCGCTATAGGGCAGCACGTGATTCACGAGCGCGGCGGGGTCGACGATCAGGTCGACGGTGTCGGCCAACCGTTGCCAGGTGGCATCGTCGAGCCCGAGGTTCGCCTCACCCTTGTCGCCGGCGAGCACTTCGAGATGATCGGCCGCCAGCGACCGGTAGTGCTCCAGCAGCTTCGGGTCGCCGCTGTCGAACGTCGCGTCGAGACGCTGCCGGGCAGTGGCATCGTCCTTGGCACGCACCAAGCAGATCACCTTGCCGTCGACCAGCTCCATCCGTTCCAGCCAGTGCAGCGCCAGATAGCGCCCGAGGAAACCGGTCGATCCGGTGAGCAGCACGGTACGGACTTCGTGACTTGGGTTGGGCAGCGATGGTGCCGCGGTCAGCGTCGCTTCGTCGAGGAACTTGTCCAACGTCAGATCGCGGGCGTGCACGTCGGTCGCGTCGCGCCCGTGCACGGCATCGTAGGTCGGCCGCTTGGCCCCGCCGGCGCGCTGGGCGTCGATATAGGCCGCGATCGATATGAGGTCGCTGGCCGGGCTGACGATCACGCCCACCGGAACGTCGACGTCGAAGATCTCGCGCAGCAGATTGCCAAAGGTCAACGCCGACAGCGAGTCACCACCCAGGTCGGTGAACGCCGCGTCGCGGGCGAGGTCGGCCGAGGCGGCACCGAGCAGCGCTCCGGCGGCCCGGGTCACGGTTTCCGCCGTTGGCCGGTTCGCGCCGTCCTTGCGGAGGGCACGCAGCTGATCGGCCTGATTGTCGGCCAGGTCGGCGTAAAGCTGCTCCAGCGCGGGGCCGTAGTGCTCTTTCAGCTTGGGGCGGGCCAGTTTGCGGATACCGGTGAGCAGACCGTTCTCTAACGTGAACGGAGTCGTCTCGACGATGTAATCACGGGGAATCTCATAGGATTGCAGGCCGGCTTCACGTGCGATGCTCTGTAGTGCGTCGCTCAGCAGCGGCTTGACGGCGGCCACGTCGCCACCAACGCTCGCCAGTGCGTCGTCGGTCGGGACGACCACCGCAAGCAGATAGGACCGGGCGCTGTTGCCGTACACGAAGATCTGACGTACCGACGGGTGACCACCGTAGGCCGCCTCCAACTTGGAGACGGTGACGAACTCGCCCTGCGAGAGCTTCAGCACGTTTGCGGCGGTCCACATAGACGAGCTGATCCGGGCCGACCTCGGCCATCACGTCGCCGGTGTGATACCAGCCATCGGCGTCGAAGAGCTCGGCGGTGACCTCGGGCCGCTTGTAGTAGCCGGGGATCAGATCCGGTGTCTTGACCAGTAATTCGCCACGCGGATGGGGCCGATCGGTGGCGAAGTAGCCGAGATCCGGCACATCGATCAGCTTGTAGTCCGTTACCGGCGGGCGCTGGATGCGGCCGTCGACGACAATGACGCCGTCCTCGGTCGAGCCGTAGCCTTCGGTCAAGTGGATGTCCAGGAAGTCCTCCACCCAGGACCGCAACTCGGGTGAGATGGGCGCGGAGCCCGTCATCGCCGAGAACTGGCGTCCGCCAATGAGTTTCTCGCGCTGCTCCGCCATGACCTGCAGTTCGACCGCTTTCCGGTCGCCATCGGTCCAGCGTTGATCGACTTCGCTCTGCACCTCCTGGAAGAGCATCTCCCAGATGCGCGGCACGAGATCGAGCTTCGTCGGGCGGACCAGCGAAAAATCATCGAGCAGGGTAGAGAGGTCACTCCTGGCGGCAAAGTAGGCCGTTCCGCCCACACCCAGAGTGGAATAGAGGATCACCCGACCCATGACGTGACTGATCGGCATGAAGCTCAAACTGATCGCCGGCAGCTTGCCCTGGGGGTCCCAGTCAGGGCTGAACCAACCCCGCCAGCAGTTGGCCATCAAGCGGTCGGTGTACATCGCGCCCTTCGGGGTCCCGGTTGAACCGGAGGTGTAGATCAGCAATCGCAACGCGTCACTCTCACCTCGCGGAATCTCGGGTCCGTCGCTGTGCCGAGGGGTCTGTTTGATGACCTCGTCGAGCCCTTCGACCGTGACGTGCTGGTCCGCGAGGCGTGCCGCGGCGGATTGCAGCGCTTCGCGGTGGTCGTCGACCTGGGGGTGGTAATCGAACACCACCAGTCGGCTGGGTGTGTACGCGGTGAGCGCGAGTTCGACGGCGTCCTGGAGGTGATCGACGCTGGACAAGATCGACGCTGGACAAGATCGCGACCGGTTCGGTCTCGACGAAGATCGGGTGCAATTGTTGCACCGGCGCTCTGGTCTGCAGCGGAACAGCGACGGCTCCGATCAGCGACAGTGCCATGTCAACGATCGCGTAGTCCGCACTGGTGAAGCCCAGAGTTGCCACCCGGTCGCCGGGCTCGACAGGGTTGTGGGCCAGGGCATCCGCGAGGGCCCGGACGCGAGCCCAGGTCTCGCGGTAGGTCAGGGTGTCGAAGCGGGGCAGCAACTCGGCAACGGTGCGTCCGTTCGCATCGGTGACGAATTCAACAGCCCGCTGGCCGAGAGCAGGGCGGTCGGCATAGCCGTTCATCACGGTTCGGATCACGTCGGCGAGTAACACGTCCGGGCCATCGACTATGGCGCTGATCGCTGGATCGGGCTGAGCAGCAACGAGTTGCGCGTCAGTTGAAGTCAACTTCTCGAATCGACTTTGCCGCCGTGCCTCGCGAGAATTGGCTGAAGTTGACATGCCGCGAGCTCCTTCAACAAGCAAGAATCAGGTTCCGAAGAGGCCACGCTGCCTACTGCAGCCAACTACTTTAGAAAGGCTAAATATTCCCGAGGCTTGCCATCAGCGCTCTGCCAGGGGTGTGAGAAAACTCTCGCGGAAGCGGGTTGGCGTTGTCGCGGGGTCGCGTGGTGATATCGGCGCTTCAGGGTGTCGGGGATCGGCCTGTCCGCGGCGGCCTGTTTTCTTTATGGCCAGACCAACGACGCGCTGTGCAAGGCGGACACCGATCTCGACGCCCTCGCGGGACAAATTGCGGGCGCCAACGAACGCGAGCGGGCCAGATACGCCGCCCTCCGGCTTTGGCGGGCCAACGACAACCTTCGCGCTGGCCCACGGACCTGTTCGCCGCGAAGCTGGCGGAGCTTTTGTATTACGTACTCGGATTTTTCCTCGACAAGTGAGTCATTCATCCGTGAGCGCAAAGACGACAGCGCTCGGCCAGGATGGCGGCTAACCGCTCCGGGTGGCTGTACATGACATCATGGCAGGCGTCGACACAGATCACAGTGTCCACACCGCCCAGTTCGTCGATGTAGGTGCGCTGGCGTCTCGGCGACATCGATCGATCGCGCAGGGTCAGGATCCAGGTCCGGGCGACCTCCCCGGGCATGTCGCTGCGATCAACAGGTTCGGCGATGACGCTTAGCGGCTGCGAGTGCAACCGGGCCGCCGCGAACCTCCGCTGATCGCGACTCATACCATTCCAGAACGCGAATCGTGCTGCGGCAGTGGGCATCGGGAATGGCCGACGGAACGTCACGCCGACCCGCGCCAACAGCGCAAGGGGGCCGTTAAGCGAGTCGATCACGGTTGAGCCCTGTGGGGGGACGCAGGCTGCCACGAAGATCGCCTCGCGCACCCGGGGGTGGCCGAGCTTTGTTATGACGCCGGGCACGAT
>Ga0306926_10004777_pt1 | contig 14273 bp, 10 predicted proteins | sample flu12Cox44000178_FD_203759 | JGI IMG/M metagenome (GOLD analysis project Ga0306926, IMG submission 203759) | Lab enrichment of tropical soil microbial communities from Luquillo Experimental Forest, Puerto Rico - flux8day.12C.oxic.44.000.178 (v2)... | ecosystem: Environmental > Terrestrial >...
TCAGACGCGGTCGGGGGCGTGTAGTCGATCTCACTGAAGGCGCTTATCGGCCGCAGCGTCCCGGCCTTGGGCCGGGGTTTGACTGTTGGGGATACTGCATGCAGTATGCAAATATCCACCTTCCGGGATCGCCGCAAACTGATGTCCGCCCACGCCCCGATCGTGATCGTCGGCACCGGCATTGCTGCAGTGCAGGCCGCGGCCGCGCTTCGAAAATCGGGCTACGGCGAGGAGCTGATACTCGTCGGCGCTGAGAAGCACCTCCCGTATAACCGACCGCCGCTTTCAAAGGAGGTGCTGCAGGGGCGCTTGCCGCCATCGCGCATCGCGCTGCGCCCCGAGAGCTTCTATAGCTCGAAACGAATTGAGCTGCGCACGGGGGCACCGGCCAGCCGTATCGACCGCCAGGCACAGCGCGTCGAACTCATTGACGGCGGGCAGATCGGCTACGCGAAGTTGTTGCTCGCCACCGGCTCGACTCCTAGGCCGCTACCCGCGTTGCCGATCGGCAGCCCGGATGTTTACTACCTGCGCTCGTTGGACGACGCATTGGCCCTGCGTCAACGCCTCACGGCTGGCTGCCGCCTGGGGATCGTCGGTGGCGGCGTCATTGGACTGGAGGTTGCAGCCACGGCGATCAAGGCGGGCTGCCAGGTGTTCATCATCGAGGCAGCACCGCGGGTCATGGGTCGTGCCGCCTGCCCAGAGCTCAGTGACTTCATCGCAAACCGCCATCGAGCCGCCGGCGTCGAACTGCGCTGCGGGGTCACATTGAAGGGAATCGCCCGTGGCACAACGGGCTGGCAGCTGACCCTTAGCTCGGGTGAGACCCAACAGGTTGATGCCGTGCTGGTCGGCATCGGCGTGAGCCCGTGCATGGCGCTTGCGCGCGAGTCCGGTCTTCCAGTCTCGGACCACGGTATTCTCACCGATGAATGGGGCCGTACCGCCGACCCCAACGTTCACGCCGCGGGCGAGGTCGCCCACCATGTGAACGTGTTCCGGGGCCGGCGCGAGCGACAGGAGAACTGGCTGCACGCTGCCGCGCATGGTGACCTAGTCGGTCGCGCGCTCACCGGAACGGTGCCCGGCTACGATGACCCATCCGGCTACTGGACCGATCAATACGACCTCTCCATTCAGAGCGCCGGACTGCCCTGTGCCGAGCAGAACGTGGTGCGCGGCGAGCCAGCGGCGGCCAAGTTCATCATCTATCACCTTGACCAGGGCGTCGTGGTGGGAGCCACGGCGGTCAACGCCATGGCAGACTTCAAGCTCGCAAAGGAGTTGATCAAGGCGCATTGTCGAATCGCGCCGGAGCGCCTCACCGATCTCAGCGAGAATCTGGCGAGCGAGGCGCAGGCTCAGTAGCCGGCGGTACGATCGACGAGATCGAAGAGCGGCCCTCCGGCGCGTTCGCGCATAATGTTCAGCGCGAGGCGCGGTACGGCGGTCTCCGGGCGCGTCAGCGCCGAAGCATGCGGTGTGATGGTAATGCGCGGGTCCCGCCAGAACGGGTGCTCGCTTGGTAGCGGCTCGGTGGCAAAGACATCAAGTGTGGCGCCGGCGAGCTGCCCGGAATCAAGTGCTTGAAGTAAATCCGCTTCCACCAGATTCGCGCCGCGGGCGAGGTTGATGAGCCACGCACCGCGCGCCAACAGCGCGAGGTGTTCCGCGTTCAGGATGCCACGCGTCTCAGCCGTGAGTGGCAGCAGGCAGATCAGGATCTCGATGCCGCTCAGGAACTCCCGCAAGCGCCCCGGTCCCGCGAGCACTTTTACTCCGAGAATCTCGCGCCGGCTTCGCGCCCAGCCCCGCACCTCGAAGCCGAGCTCGGCAAGTGCGCGGGCGCAGGCGCCGCCGATCTCCCCGACCCCCATCACACCGACGCGGCGCTCGCAGGTCGCTCGCGGTGGCAGCTGCCGCCATAGCGCTGTGCGCTGCTGCTGCTCGTAAGTGGGCATGTCGCGGTGGTAGTGCAGTACGCGCATGAGCACGTACTCCTTCATGAACACCGCAAGCCCCGGGTCTGCCATGCGCACCAGTGGAACATGCTCCGGCAGATCTGGATCGAGCAGCAGCCGGTCGACACCCGCACCCATTGAAAAGATGGCGCGTATATTCTGGAACTGCTTAAGGAATCCAAAGGGGTGATTCCACACCAGCACGTAGTCGATCTCGCGGGGGTCGCCGGCCTCCGACCACACTCGTACGTCGAGTTCCGGTAACGCGCGCTTCAGCTCGTGGTGCCAGCGCTCCGGGTCAACTCCAAAACAAGCGAATAACAGGACAGCTCGCATGCGTTGCCTAGGTTAGCGACGGGCCGACCTAATGTATACTGCATGCATCGTGGCAGTTAATCTGAAGATAGGCATCGCCGGACTCGGCGCCATCGGCGGTGTTGTGGCGCGTGCGCTGGAGAATGGGCTCGCGGGCTTTGAGCTTGAGGCCGTGAGCACGCGCGATGCGGAGCGGCCCCCAAAAATACTGTCCGAGCTTAAGCGCGCCGTGGCTGTAGTCGATGCGCGCGAGTTGGCGCGCCGCTGCGATGTCATCGTTGAGTGCGCACCGAGCGCGGCGTTCCCCGACATCGTGCGCCCGGCGGCCGAAGCCGGCCGCACCATCGTTACGGTGAGTGCAGCGGCCCTCATCGAGAACATGGGGTTGGTCGATGTGGCGCGCGTCAACGGCGGACGCATTATTCTCGCGACTGGCGCGCTGCTCGGCTTCGATGCGGTGCGCGCGGCCGCCAAGGGCGTGATTTACTCGGTGCGCATGGTGACACGTAAGCCGCCGCGCTCGCTGCTCGGCGCCCCCTATCTCGAAGCCAATTGCATCGACATCACGAACCTGAGCGAGCCGTTGCGGCTGTTCGTCGGGAGCGCGCGCGAGGGCGCCCGCGGCTTTCCGGCCAACGTCAATGTAGCAGCGGCACTCGCGCTCGCGGGCATCGGGCCGGACCGTACTGAGCTCGAGATCTGGGCAGATCCGGGCCTGAATCGCAACACCCATGCAATCAAAGTGGATGCCGACAGCGCGCGCTTCGAAATGACCATCGAGAACGTACCCACGCCCGAGAAACCAGGCACAGGTCGGGTGACGGCGCTGTCGGTTATCGCAGCGTTGGAAAGCCTGACGAGTGTGTTGCGGGTTGGATCATGAGCCAGACTACAGCCGCTGATGCACCGGCGTTTGCCTACATCACCGCCGCGATCACAACGCCGTTCAGGCCCGAGGATCTGAGCGTCGACCTCGAACTCCTGGAGCGCCATGCACACTGGCTCCTGAGCAACGGCTGCGACGGGCTAGTGCTGTTCGGCACGACCGGCGAGGCGGCATCCTTGAGTCTCGCCGAGCGTGCGGCGATCCTCGAGCGCGTGCTGACGTCCGGCATCGAGCCACGCCGAGTGCTCGTCGGTACAAGTGCGTGTGCGATGGCCGAGGTGGTCGAACTCACGCGGCGCTGCGCGGAGCTCGGCTGCGCCGGTGCCCTCATCATGCCGCCGTTCTTCTTCAAAGGCGTGACGGTCGACGGTGCGCTCAGCTTCTACGCCGAAGTGTTTGCGCGCTGTGGCGCTGCGCTGCCGCCGATCTATCTCTATCATATTCCGCAGAACTCGGGCGTCGCGGTCGGCCCCGAGCTGGTCGGCCGGTTGGTTGAACGCTTCGGAACGAAGATCCGCGGCTACAAGGACAGCTCGGGCGACTGGAGCAACACGACGGAGATCCGCGCGCGCTTCCCGCAGCTCGAGACGTTCGTCGGCTCGGAGGCGCTGCTGCTCGCAAATCTAAAGGCGGGCGGCGCCGGCTGCATTTCGGCGAGCGTCAACGTGCAGCCCGCCGCCACGCGCAAGCTCTACGACTACTGGCGCAGCAGCCAGGCCGACTCGCTCCAGGAAGCGGCGTCGCGCCTGCGCAAGACTCTGGAACGCGCCGGCCCCCTCATCGCCACCACTAAAGCGGCCGTCGCGGCCCTGCACCACGAGCCGGCTTGGGCGATTCCGCGTCCGCCGCTCCTTGCCCTGTCGCCGAGCGAGCAGCGGGCGCTCGAGTCCCAGCTGCGGGAGCTCAAGCTCGCGGGGCTGTAAGCCGCACCCCGGTCGGCGGAGCTGCGGGCGTCTGCTCTAACACCGTAGAAGTCAAAGGAGGGAAGCGCGGCAGCAGCGCCAGCACCAGGCACAACACTAAGATCAGCACCGCTGAGACCGCCAGCGCGGCCTGGTAGTTGCCGGTGTGATCGAAAATCGCGCCGAAGAAGTAAGGTGCCACGGCCGTGCCGAGCATGAAGCCGGCGAATACCATGCCGTACACGCGCCCGAAAGCCTGTAGGCCAAAGTAACGACTGGTGAGGTAGCCGAGTACGTCAGACTCAGCGCCGGAGCCGAACCCCATCGTGATCGCAAACACGTAGCACGGCCAGGTCGCGCTCGAGACCATCATGAGCACTAGTCCGCACGCCGAGGCCAGGAACGCGAAAATGGAAACACGTGGCGCAAAGAAGTAGTCAAACAACGCACCGATGCTCACGCGCCCGATGACGGAACTGATTGCCATCAGGAACGCCATGCCGCCCGCGGCGACCAGCGGACTGATGCCGCGGTCGGTCATGAGCGGCACCATATGCACCTGGCTGCCGTGCATCGAGACTGCCACCAGGAAGCCGATCAGGACCAGCACCCAAGCGATCGGCCGGCGCAGAATGTCGGCGAGAGGGAGCTGGACACCCTTGTCCGTCTGACCAGCGCCGGCCTCGGGCTCAAGGCCCAGATCCGAGGGCCGGTCGCGAATGATGAGCGCCACGATCGGCAGCGCCACCAGGAGGATGACAGCCGCGATGCCGAGATAGCCGGCGCGCCAGCCGAAATGGGTGATGCACTGCTGAGCGACAAAGGTCAGCACCGCTGCACCCATCGCCACGCCTGAAGAGGCGATGCCGAGCGCCCGGCCGCGCAGGCGGCCGAACCACGCCGTGATGACTCGCATGAAAGCGACGTTGTTAGCGCCCGCCCCGACGATGCCGAGCAGGACGTAGAGCGCATAGAACTGAACCAGCGAACCGCTGATAAAGTAGAGCGATCCCATCAGCAGGCCAAAGCTGATCATCGAAGGCAGCAGCACGCGCCGCGCTCCGAAGCGGTCGACGAGCGAGCCGGCGAGGGGCGACACCAGTGCGAGCGATATGGCGGAGAACGACAGGGCCAGGGAGATCGGACCGCGCTCCCAGCCGAAGGCACTGGCCAGCGGCTTTATGAACACGCCGAAAGACAGAAAGACCGCCGGTGACTGGCACACCATCAGCCCGATGAAGCTGGCCGCGCAGATATACCAGCGATAGAGGGATGTCTCAGTCGTGCGGCTCATGTCCTCTCCGGTGCGGCATGTCGGGCCGAATCATTGTCTTACAAGTGCGCCTGCTACCGCACCGCGCCGCGCAAGGCTACGTTGCGAGCCGGCAAGTGACAACGGTCGGCTCAATCAAGAGCCACGCGTGGCGTAGTCGCCCGAGGGCGAGCGATCGCTCTCACTTGGCAATATTGATGATCTTGGCCTGAGTAAATTGTTCGAGGCCTTCCTGGCCCATTTCCGTTCCTAAGCCCGATTGCTTAGCCCAGCTGACCGGCATATCCGGTGGCAAATCGAGGTGCGTATTGATCCATACGACTCCTGATTGGATCTTGAGCGCGACCTCGTACGCCCGTTGTGGATCGGACGACCAAATCGTTGCGCCGAGTCCGTATTCAGTATTGTTCGCTCGAGCGATGGCGTCGTCGACAGTGGAATAGCGCAAGACCGGCAGGAGCGGACCGAACTGCTCCTCCCGCACCAGGCGGGCATCATCAGGAATGTCGCGCACGATCCGCGGGCGGACAAAGTAGCCCGGTCCTGCGTGTAGGGCTCCATCAGCAAGCACTGTTGCCGCTGTGCGTGCCTCGGCGAGGAAACCTTGAATCTTGTCGAACTGCGCCCTGTTTTGCAGCGGCCCGAGCTGGGTTTCGGCAGCGAGCCCATCGCCTACAATCGCAGCTGTCGCCAACTTTTCGAGCTCCGTGCAGATGGCGTCATACATAGAGTCAGGCACGTAAACCCTCTTCGCTGCTACGCATACCTGTCCCGAGTTGATCATTGCCGCATTAAAGATTCTGGGCGCGATCTTCCTGGGGTCAACATCGTCGAGCACTATCGCGGCGTCGTTTCCACCCAGCTCGAGCGTGAGACGCTTGAGGCTGCCGGCAACACTCGCCATTACCTTCTTGCCGGTGGCGATTGAGCCAGTGAAGGAGACCAGAGCGACATCAGGGTGACTGGTCAACGCGTCACCGAGATCATTCATGTCGGTGACCACATTGACGACGCCCGGCGGAAGAATTTCTGCGCACAGCTCACCGAAGCGGAGGGTGGTGAGCGGGGTCGTCGGTGCCGGCTTGGCGACGAGCACATTGCCGGCAATGAGGGCTGGAGCCACCTTGGCGGTCAGCAGTCGCAGCGGGGCGTTCCATGGCATGATGGCCGCCACCACTCCCAGCGGGGTTCGCTGCTGCACAATGCGCACCGCGTCGGTCTCTTTGAGGACCTTCAAGGGCAGGTCCATCGCAGCGAAAGCGCGGATCACTGTAACCGAACGGTCGATCTCCCGAGCTGACTGCGAGAGCGGCTTGCCTTGCTCGTGCGTGATAAGACTTGCAAACGCATCCTTTGCCTCGGCCAGCGCGTCGGCGAGTCGGTTGAGGAGGTTAGCGCGATCACGCAGGGGAGTCCCAGCCCATGCGGGCAGCGCCTTCTTGGCGGCAGCAACCGCGTCGTTCAATTGAGCAACATCGGCCCTGGGGCAGAGCGCGAGTACTGTCTCGTTGGCTGGATTGATCACACCGAAGGTCGATGCGCCTGCTACCAGGCGACCGCCAATGAGCAATCTGAAGGGAACAGATGACTGGAGTTGCGCGCTCATGTCGGGATCCTCAGGAGCTCTGCCCAGCGTAAGCAGCTGCGGCACATCTAGCCCAGCAAAAGCATGGACGACGGACGAACCGAGAATCCGAGGAAGCTCGCCGGCGACGAGCCAGCACCGATCGTCGCGCCCCAGCTACGCAGATCCGTCCGTTGCGGCCTCTTCGGTCCGTGCGTCCCGAGTAAAGGCGATTGTCATACAATAAGTCGTCGGCTAGACTGGCGCCACATCAATAATCGTGGCCGCGTTGCGGCCGCGCGACAACCTCTAAATGAGGGCGTGCAGCTTGAGCCGTGAGCAGCAGCCTTGAATCTACGGGACCTGAAGGTCCGGGGGAGATAGGCGATGACATCTCAGGGAGCCGGAGCCTCGCCCCGTAGGACCTGCGACGCTTACCCAACAAGCGCTGCGGGAACTCAGGCTCCCATCAAGTACTGCCTGTCTGACAATTGAGCAGACACTGCCATTTCCAGTTGCGAAGAGAGTGCACGCGATAGACCTAGCGTCACGAACAACGACCCCACCGGCCTCGAAACCTTGAATCACGGAGTTGCACCGATGAGAGAAGCCGATACGACCTTTGGTCGAGGTGACCGCATCAGCAGATCAGTGGCACTCATTCCCGCCGTCGTGGCGTGCTTGCTTATCGGAGCGCAGCGCTCTTACGCGGACACCGCCGACACCGCCGCCCAGGGTGCAGGCGGCAGTCAGCAACTCGAGGAGGTGGTCGTTACCGCGACACGCCGCTCCGAGTCCTCGTTCAACACGGCCATCGGGATTGACGCCGTCACAGGATCGACGCTCAAAACCTATGATGTAACGAGCCTCCAGGACCTGAACAAGGTCAATTCTTCCGTCAATGTAAACAACTTCGGTGCGACCCAACAGCAATTCGTGATCCGTGGCATCTCCTCAAATATTGCCGCGACAACCGGTTTGTACCTGGATGAGTCTCCGCTGGTAGGCGGATTCCAGAATAATTTCCGCGGTGACGGCACACCGGGTATTCGGCTGATCGATATCGAGCGCGTCGAGGTTCTAAAGGGTCCCCAGGGCACGCTGTTCGGCTCAGGCTCCATGGCCGGCACCCTGCGGCTGATCTCAAACAGGCCGAACCTGGAAAGCGTTGGTGGGTCGGTGACTGCCGCTGCCGCCACCGTGGAGAACGGCAATGCGTTGTACGATGGCAATGTCGTGCTCAACGCCCCGATCGTGAACGACACCTTTGGCGTGCGCCTCGTGGGTTGGGGTGAGTGGGGCGGTGGGTTCATCGATCAGACAATCAACGGGGGAACAATTACAAACATCAACAACACAAACCTGGTGGGCGGTCGGCTCACCGCACTATGGAAGCCGGTGACTGATTTCACGCTCACGGGCTCGGTGAACTACCAGAATGCCAACGTCAATGGCGTCCAGTACTGGAATCCTTACTGCACGCCTGCAAACGCGTCAGGGACCTGCCCGACAGGGATCAAAACCGGGCCCTGGAACAACACCGAGCCGTCACTCGCGCCCTACCACGACGACTACCTGCTCTTTAATGTGACCGGCGATTACGATACGGGCGTCGGGGACGTCATAGGCATCTTTACCCACGGCAAGAAGAACACGCTGCAGTCGTTTGACAGCACACCCACGAACTGCAGTTTCATGCTGTGCCCGCCGGTCGTGCCACCGCTTTCCTTCGTACCCCAGTTGGCCTTCTCTGACACGACAGGTGAGTTGCGATTCGTTTCTAAATTCAAGGGACCTGTTCAGCTCGTCGTTGGTGGTTACTACGAGCACGACCAGAGCACATTCAATGGCAGCGCCGTCTACAACAACCCCAGTGGTCACGTCGCCTGCATCAATCTAGCCGATTGTGAGGCCAAGGGCCTGCGCAACCCGGGGAACAACTTCACAGGTGTCCCGGCCAACTTCCTGGAGTTCGGAACGATCGATGACAACGACATCAAGCAGTATGCGGCCTATGCTCAGATCGACTGGAAGATCATCGACCCGTTAACGCTGACGGTTGGCGCGCGCTATTTCTCAGCGACGATCAGCGATGTGGTGCAGAGCACTCAGGATATCGCCCCGCCGAATGCCTGCAACTGGGTGTTCGGTTGCGTGACGACTCCATATGTGACATTCGACGGGTCTACCAAACAGAGCAAGACGACCTACAATATCGCCCTACTGTATAATGTTACACGCGACGTCAATGTGTATGTGCGTGCCGCATCGGGCTTTCGTATCGGTGGAATCAACACCGACTATAACCCGGCGAATCTGCCACAGATTCCGCTGGCCTTCGAGCCGGACAGTCTTTGGAACTACGAAGCGGGCATCAAGACTTATCTCCTCGAGCGCAGGCTGTATCTCGATCTCGCCGTCTACCACATCGACTGGACGAATCAGCATATCAATGCGATTGCCGAAAACGCATTCGAATACACACTCAACGCGGGCAAGACCAAGACCGATGGTGCGGAGTTCAGTTTCAGCTGGCTCGTCACTCGTGGCTTCACGCTCAACGGCGCCGTGGCCTATAACGACGCCCGCCTGGCGGAGACCCTGCCTCCGGAGGTGACTGCCGCGGGCAATGGCGGTAATTCAGGCGATCCGCTCCCGTTGTCTCCCAAAGTGGTCGCGTCGCTGGCGGGGACCTACGATTTCCCGATCTCCAGCGGTGTCGGCGGTTATGCCACCGCGAGCGTCAACTACCGTGACAGTACACAGCTCGGCTTCAATCCCACTGACCACTTCTACGCGGTGCTGCCGTCCTATGTGCTGGCAGACGCGAAGTTCGGGGTTCGTTGGGGCCGCTATGATCTAGGACTTTTCGTGCAGAACATCACCGACAAGGCGGCCTATTCCGGCTTGCAGTACACCACCGACGGACAGCGTGTCTTCTCGCCCCGTCCCCGAACCATCGGGCTGAGCTTCACGGGCTCGTTCTGAGGATCGCGTCAGTCGGCACCCAGCAGCCGTTTCATCCAAAGAGCGACGACCGCGGGGCGTCCGGCACGGGTGTGCGTTACGGCGCGGGCGAGGGCCGCGGCTAACTCGCTCGGATCGCGAACGTTTTCGCCGTAGGCGCCGGCGGCCTCTGCCTCCTTGGCGAAATCAATCGGCGGATCGAAGTAACCGCCCGCAAATCCTGCCCGGGACGCGTAGCCATTGGGGTAGGTGTCGGCAAGGCGCACCGTGCCAGTGCTGTAACTGCGGTTCTGATACACCACCATGAGGAAGGGCGCACGCAGTTGAGCGGCCGCCCAGAGTGCCACGATCGCCGAACTGAACATGTAGAACCCATCGCCCGCGACGGCAATCACGTCCTTTTCGGGTGCTGCCAGTTTTGCTCCGAGCGCTGCCCCTGGAGCCCAGCCGCCCGCACTCCCCGGATTCGCTAGGTAAGAGCCGGGCCGGCGGCAGCGCAGGAAGCGCCGCAAGCTGGCGCGCGGCGTTGTCTCCTCGACCAGGAGAGAGTTGTCCTCGATCAGGCGTGCGATCTGGGCACTCGCCCAGACTGGGTTGATTGGAACATCCGCACTGACCGAGCTCGCCACGCGCTCTGCCTTGGCAGCCCGCGTCGTCGCCGCTCGGGCATGCGCCTCCCGGCGTGCGGCAGCTCGCGCGCTCGCGGCCGGACGCATCCGTGTCCTCACTTCGGAGCTGATGGCGGCCACTGCCTGAACAGGATCAGCCGTCGCCCGGAGGCTTGCCCCAAATTCATAAGTGGGGATACGACCGAAGATCGGATCGATCCCCACGACCGCAACAAAGGCATCGGTTGAGGGCGCGTTCGGCCCCGGAAGCCACGGCACAGCGGCATCCATAATCAGTACAGCGTCAGCCTCGCGTAGAGCGGCGGAGTCCGCGTGGAGAGGGTGATCGAGGGGAAAGCCGAGGTAAGGCGAGATCGGAGCATTGACCGCCGCCATGCCAAGCAACTCGCATAACTTGACGAGCTCGGGCAGAAATAGCGGGTTGCGACCGGCTGCGCCGATCACTATGAACGGATTTCGAGCGGCGCTCAGCCGCGCGGCGATTTCGCGCGCGGCGTCTCGATCGAGGGAGGCTGCGCGCGGCACGGCGAGCTGGGATAAAGTCGGGAAGGCTGTCTCGCGAGGTGGCAGCAGCGACAGTTCCCGCGGAATACTGAGATAGACCGGGCCGCGTGGTGGGCTCAGCGCGACCTGCAAAGCGCGGCTGGCGATCAGGCCGGCATTGTCCTGATAGTCCAGCCGGTGGTCCCATTTCATGTAGGGCCGGACGATCGCGCCCTGGTCATAGGTCTGCTGCAGCCACAGATGAGCGCCCTCGTCGCGACCGCCACGCATCGTGCCGGTAGTCGCCACAGGTGGCGCGCCCGCCGTAATGATCACCGGCAACCTACCCTGGGAGGCGGTGTGGATCGCGGCCCCGAGGTGCTGAGTCCCTAGGTCGGCGTGCACGGCAACTACCGTGGGCTTATCACTCACCGCGGCATAGCCGAGCGCGGCGTTGAGGCTCACATGCTCATGTGGAATGGAAGTGAGAATTGGGGCAGGTCGGCCCAGGGCTTGTGCCTTGGCGATCGCTTCCTGATAGAAAACGATGTCCGATCCGGACGTGAAGAAGACCCGATCGACGCCGCCTGCGGCGAAGGCCGTCACGATCAGTTCGCCAGTGTCCGCGGCGTCGTGCCCGCGCCATGCAAGCGAGGCCTCGGGAGCCATCAGCGCAGGTGCCATTCGCAGGACTTGACTTCAGGCCCGAGCGATCGGAGTCGGGGACAGCTTCATATTGATTACCTTGCTCTGCGTGAATTCCCGCAGACCCTCTTCCCCCATTTCCGAGCCGAAACCCGATTGCTTCGCTCCCCCGACGGCCACATCGGTGGGTAGATCGAGATGCTTGTTGATCCACACGACTCCAGTTTGGAGCTTCAGAGCGACTGCTTCAGCCCGCCGCACATCCGCCGACCATACGGTCGCGCCTAGACCATATTGACCCGCGTTAGCGCGGTCAATGACTTCATCTAGATCCACGTAACTGAGCACCGGGAGGATCGGGCCAAATTGCTCTTCCTGCACGAGCGGAGTGTCGTCCGCGATGTCGCGTACGATCGTCGGTCGGATGAAAAATCCCGGTCTGTCGATTGCCGCGCCGCCGGCAATGATGCGGCCGTGCGCCCGGGTAGTCTCCAGCAGGCGCTTCAGCCGCTCGAATTGCGTGGCATTCTGCACCGGGCCGATTTGGGTTCCCTCCTTCGCTCCGTCATCCACGATGGCCTCATCAGCGAGACGCGCCAGCTCGTTACACAGAGGGTCGTAGATGCTTCGGTGCGCATACACCCGCTTGATGGCGAAGCACACCTGCCCGCAATTGACCATCGCACCGTTGAAGATCTTGGGCGCGACCTCGTGCGGGTCAACATCATCGAGCACGATCGCGGCGTCATTTCCACCCAGCTCGACCGTGAGGCGCTTGAGGGTACCGGCCACAGCGGCCATGACCTTGCGGCCAGTCGCGGTGGAACCGGTGAAGGCTACCTTAGCCACCTGCGGATGGCGCGTGAGGTGGTCGCCGAGATCATTCTGGCCGGTGATGACATTGACAACGCCGGGCGGGAAGATCTGTGCGCACAGCTCACCGAAGCGCAAGGTGGTGAGCGGCGTGGTCGGCGCCGGTTTGATCACTATGGTATTGCCGGCGAGTAGAGCCGGAACCACCTTCACCATAAGCAGCAGGATGGGCGAATTCCACGGCGTGATCGCGGCGACGACTCCGAGCGGCAGGTACTGCCTGACGATGCGATCCGTGGGGCCTTCCTTCAGCACCTCAATGGGCAGATTGAGCGCGGCGAGCTCGCGGATCGTATCGACCGACCGAGCGAGCTCGCGACGGGCCTGAGCGAGTGGTTTGCCCTGCTCGAGCGTGAGCAGCTGCGCCATGGCTCCGGCCTGGGCATGCAATGCTTCTGCTAAGCGCAATAGCAGTTTGCGACGCTCCTCGAGCGGTGTCGCCGCCCAAGGTTCGAACGCCGTGTGTGCTGCGGCAATGGCTTGATCCAACTGCAGCTGCGTCGCGCGCGGGCAAGCGGCCAGCACGCCGGCGGTGGCCGGGTTTACCACATCGAAGGTCGAGGCGCCCTCGACCAACTCACCTCCGATGAGCAGTCGATACTCACGAGTGACAAAAGCATCGTTCATCTTGCTCGCCTTCTCGCGATCACCGCGGGGTGCATCGCCGGATCGCTCGCCTGTATTACTTTGGCGTGTCTTGGGTGTGAACTTCCACCCAATGCACCTTTAGTGGACCGGTGCCCTGAATCTGCACGACGTCGCCCTTGGTGAGGCCGAAATGCGCCACACCTTTCGGCAGGAACACGAAGGAACCCGCGGGGAAATCCCGGCAGGCAGTCTCGTCGAACTTTGTTCCAAGTCCCAGGCACAGGGTGCCGGAGAGCACAGTGATGCTCTCATCATCGGAGCTCCAGTGTGGAGGAATCTGCGAGCCTAGCGTCGAGCGTATGCGGATCACATAAGGAGCACCCGCGCGAGTCGGGTCACCTTGGAGGATCGCGACCTCCGAGCGGCCCTTAAATCCCGGTGGCCTAGTCCCCTCCACCCATTCCTTCGGCATCGGGCCCCACTTGAGTGCATCTGGAGCCAGAAGAATCTGTTCCCCGGCCGCGCTCTCGCCCGCGGCCTTGCTCTCTTGAGCCTTGGCGAAGGCGAAACATACGGAAATGAGAGCCATCGTGGCTAGAACTAGCGCAAGTCGCGGCATCCCAAGTGACTCAGGTGAGGAGGTCACCGCGTGCCGCGTGTCTCGAAGATTGTCAGACGAGCCTGGACGATATTCCGAGCTATGGCTGTTTGCTGTATTCGACATCCCGTGTGTACTCCGTAATGTCGCGGCAAAGTTACATTTGCCTGGGTGTTTCCAAATGGGCTTACAGCATGACCGGCTACGTGGAGAGCCGATTGATTGTCTGACAAAGTAAAGCGTGCCATTATCGCACGGAGCCAGCCCGAGAGGTCAAGCCGATGAATGACGATGTGGGCTCGAGTGCGCTGCGGAAGACGCTGCTACGGCTGGTACCGTTTTCGATGCTGCTGTTTTTCGTGCAGATGACTGACAAGACCAACGTCAGTTATGCCGCCCTGCAAATGAATCAGGACCTCGGGTTCACTCCTGCGGTGTATGGCGTCGGGGCGGGGATCTTCTTCCTGGGCGCGTTCCTGTTCGAGATTCCGAGCAATCTCATATTGCTGCGTGTTGGTGCGCGGCGGTGGCTGGCCCGGATCATGATCAGCTGGGGCCTGATAGTAGCCGGGCTGGCCTGGGTGCA
>Ga0306926_10004779_pt1 | contig 14269 bp, 14 predicted proteins | sample flu12Cox44000178_FD_203759 | JGI IMG/M metagenome (GOLD analysis project Ga0306926, IMG submission 203759) | Lab enrichment of tropical soil microbial communities from Luquillo Experimental Forest, Puerto Rico - flux8day.12C.oxic.44.000.178 (v2)... | ecosystem: Environmental > Terrestrial >...
CCGGACGGAAGTTGTGAAGCATCACATCGGCGCTTGCGGCGAGCTTGAGAAGCGCGGCGCGGCCCGAGGGCTGCTTGAGGTCGAGGACCACGCTGCGCTTGTTGCGATTGCAGGCGAGGAAGAAGGCGCTCATGCCTGGATTGCGCGCGGGACCCAGGCGACGCGTCGTGTCGCCTTCCGGCGGCTCCACCTTGATCACGTCGGCGCCCAGGTCGCCCAGGGTCTGGGTCGCCCAGGGTCCAAGCACGACTGTGGTCACGTCGAGCACCCGCACGCCGTCGAGCGGTCCGGCCATGAGAGGCCGAGAGTAAAAGAGTCGGGGCGTCGTGTCCACCGGAAAGCATTGACACATCCACGACCGGAGGCTAGTCTTGGCCGCCCGTGTGACCATTCGTGTCGATGTCGACAAGGAGGCCGGCATGCTGACCCGACGTTCATTCTTGGTGTGTTCGGCGATAGGAACCGGAGTGCTGGCTGGCTCGTGGCCGCGGCGCGGCGCCGCTCAGGAGACGCGCACCTTCACCTTCGCCTACGACCAGCCGCGCGACACCGCCTACAGCTTCATGGCCGACACCTTCGAGAAGAAGCTCGGGGAGCTCTCGGGAGGCAAGCTCAAGATCCGGCAGTTCCCCGGAGCGGCCCTCGGCTCCGAGCCGGAGATGGCCCAGAAGGTGCGCGCGGGCGACATCGATTTCGTCATCAACGCCACTGCCAACACCTCGAGCGTGGCCCCGCAGTCCGGGGTCTTCTCGCTCCACTTCATCTTCCGGGACGAGGTGCACCTCGAGCGGGCCATGAACGACAAGGCCATCAACGACGCCTTCAAGGCCATGATCGCCGACAGCGTGCAGGGCGCGCGCTCCCTCGGCCTCTTCACCCAGGGCTTCCGCAACATGTATTCCAAGTTCCCCGTGACGAGCGTGGCCGACGTGGCGGGGAAGAAGGTGCGCGTGCAGGCGACCAAGACGGAGGACGCCTTCTTCAGCGCGTACAAGGCGGTGCCCATCCACATGCCCTTCGGGCAGGTCTACACCTCGCTCCAGACCGGGCTCATCCAGATCGCGGAGAACGGCAACGACGTCGTGCTGAAGAACAAGCACTACGAGGCAGCCCCCGTGGTCTCCAAGACGGAGCACGAGGCCAACAACTCGCACCTCTGGGTCAGCCAGAAGACGTGGGACAGCCTCACCCCCGAGCAGCGCACGTGGGTGACGCAGGCCGCCGACTACTCGCTCCCCATCGCCAGCCGCAAGGCGCTCGAGCTCAACACGGCGGCGGTGAATTCGCTGCAGAAGCTGGGCGTGAAGTACGTGGAGCAGGTGGACAAGAAGAGCTTCAGCGTCATCGCCACCCCGCTCCAGGACTCGCAGGCGCAGGAGCTGGGCAAGCACGCCGTCCAGATCCTCGCTCTCGTCCGCGGCATCAAGTAGCGTGACGGCGGCACCGGAGGCGCCGCCCGCGCCGGAAAAACGCGTCACCGTCCGGGCCCACCGTCACCTCAAGTGGCCGCTCTTCGACGTGGTGGAGCGCGGCCTCATGGTGTTGTGCGCCCTCCTCCTCGTGGGCTTCACGGTGTGCGAGGTGGCGGATGTTCTCTGCCGCAACCTCGGCCGTCCCTGGCTCAACGCCAACGAGTTCGCGGGCGGGCTCTTCGTGTGGGGAGTCTTCATCGGCATGGGCGTCGCGGTGCGTCGCGACCAGCACTTCCGCCTCACCGCGGTCGGGGAGAGCCTCCGGGGGCGGAAGCGCACGCTGGTGGAGACGTTCAACCGGCTGGTCATCCTCGGCGTCGGCGTCTGCATGATCTGGTTCGGCTACAAGAACTACCTGAACGGCTTCGGCAGCTTCCTCATGCCCTCCGTCACCCCCATTGCCGTCCTCTACGCGGCCATTCCCGTGGCGGGCGGACTGGTGTCGCTCTTCACCATCGAGGAGCTCGTCAATGGGTGGCGGCACGGCTTCGAGGGGCGCCGGGCGTCTGCAGCTCCGCCCCTGCTCCCTCCCGTGGGCTGATCCGTGGAACTGAACTCGGTCGCGATCATCGTCATGGTGGTGACCTTCCTCTACCTCGGCTACCAGGGCGTGCCCGTAGCCTTCGCCTTGGCCGCCGGAGCCTTCGTCACCACCGCCTTTTTCACCAAGATCACCATGGCCTCGATGGTCGGCCAGATGTTCAACGGCATCAACCAGCTCGAGTTCCTTGCCATCCCCTTCTTCCTCCTCGCGGGCGACATGATGACGGCGGCCAACATCACCGAGCGCCTCATCAAGTTCGCCCAGGTCCTGGTGGGCCATTTCCGCAGCGGACTCGCGCACGTGGTCAGCCTGTCGAGCATGCTCTTCGCGGGCATCTCCGGCTCCATGACCGCCGACGTGGCCGCCATCAGCACGGTGGTCATGCCCTACATGAAGCGCGAGGGCTACGATCCCGCGTTCTCCGCGGCCCTGGTGGCCTCCGCGGCCACCATCGCGGCCATGGTGCCGCCCTCCATCATGGCCATCGTGTACGGAGCGGTAGGCAACGTCTCCATCGCCGGTCTCTTCCTGGGCGGCGCCACGCCGGGAATCATGGTGGGCGTGGGGCTCATGGCCTACAGCTATCTCTTCGGGCCGGCCGGCATCCAGAAGAAACGCGCCAGCGTCGGCCAGATCGCCATGAGCGGCCGCGCCGCGCTCCTGCCCTTGATGATCCCCATCATCATCATCGGCGGCGTGGTCACGGGCACCTTCACCCCCGCCGAAGCAGGCATGATCGCGGTGGTCTACATCCTCGTGGTGCTGCTGCCTCTCCTGAACCGCGGACACATCAGGAACCTGCCCCACGATTTCATGGAGGCGGCCATCCTCTACTCGCTGCCCATGTCGGCGGTGGCCGCGGCCTCCGCGGTGGGCTGGCTCCTCGCTTACCTGGGTGGCCCCGACATCGTGCGCGGGTGGATCGAAGCGGTGGCGGGGGACAACCGCGTCGTCATCATGTACCTCATGGTGATCGTGCTCACCATCGCGGGCGACTTTCTGGACGGCGTGCCCGCCATCGCGATCTTCATGCCCATCATCATTGCCCTAACCAACCTCGCCCACATTAATCCCGTGCACATGGGCGTGCTGATCATCGTGAGCCTCGCCTTCGGATTGATCACCCCGCCCTACGGGCTCATCCTGCTCCTTTCGTCCACCCTGGCCGGCGTGCCCTTCACCCGCGCCCTCCGCCAGTCCGTGCCCCTCTACGGCATCTTCTTTCTCGTCATCACCCTCATCATCTTCTTCCCCAACGTCGTGCTGTGGCTGCCTCGCCTCATCATTCCCACCTCGGTCGGCTGCTTTCCCAATCCGAACGGCGCCGGCTACCTCTGCCCGCCGAACTGAGGCCGGCTGGGAAACCGTTGACCGTCGTGGGCGATGTGGCGACAATGGGCGCCGACCGTCAGCCCACCCGCACGACGGCGTGGCATCACCGGAGGAGACCATGGACAGCATGCTCGACCGTCGAAGCATTCTGAAGCTCGGCGCGGCCGGCGCCGCTGCCCTCTCCGCGCGACTGCCCGCTGCGCATGCGCAGGAGAAACCCAAGCGCGGCGGCACCCTCACCATCGGCCGCAACCACGACGCCGACACGCTCTATCCCGGGCGCTCCACCGGCCTGTCCGCCATCGCGACCAACATGCTCCTCTACGACGGCCTCGTGCTTCACGACTTCCAGATGAAGATCCGCCCCGCCCTCGCCGAGCGGTGGGAAGCCTCGCCGGACGGGCTCACGTGGACCTTCTATCTGAAGAAGGGCGTCAAGTTTCACTGCGGGGCGCCCCTCACCGCGCAGGACGTGAAGGACCACTTCGATCGCTGGATCGATCCCAAGGAGGCCTTTCCCACGCGGGCCAAGGTGGCGAGCCTCGCCGAGACGAAGGTCGTCGACGACACCACGCTCGTCTGCCGGCTCAAGAACCCGACGCTGGTCTTCCTCAACAACGTGAGCCAGACGGAATGGTCCTACGCGGGCATTCCCCACGCCAAGCACGTGGCCCAATACGGACAGGACTACGGCGTAATCCCGGCGAGCGTATGCGGCACCGGACCGTTCAAGCTCAAGGAATGGACCAAGGACGATCGCATGGAGCTGGTCCGCCACGATGCCTATGCGTGGGGCTCCCCCGCCTACGACAACACGGGAGCGCCGTGGATCGACCGCATCGTGTTCCGCACCCTTCCCGAGGATGCAGCCCGCGCGGCCGAGCTCGAGGCGGGCGGCATCGATCTCGACATCGATGTGGCGCCGCAGCACATCGGCCGCCTCGAGGGCAAGGGCGTGAAGATCACGTCGATCCCCCGGCTATCCTCCAACCACATCGGCTTCAACATGGAGAAGGAGATCTTCAAGGACGCGCGCGTGCGGCGAGCGGTGGCGCACGTCGTCAACCGGCAGGAGATCGTGCAGTTCGTCATGAAGGGGCAGGCCGACGTCTCATACGGCTTCATCCATCCGCTCGCTCCCGGCGCTTCCTCCCGGGAGCAGATGCGCCCCTTCATGGCGGAGTTCAGCCTCGACCGGTCGAAGAAACTCCTGACGGAGGCGGGCTGGAACCCGGGTGGCGACGGCATGCGGCAGAAGGACGGCAAGCCGCTCCAAGCCTCGCTCTACGTGTTCACCGAGCTCCACGAGCGCATCGTCACTCCCGTGCAGGCGCAGCTCCGTCAGGTCGGCTTCGATCTTCAGATCAAGCGGCTCGAGTCGGCCGCCTTCAATACGGCGACGCGGGCGGGGGAGCACGACGCGCGCTTCCTCCCTATGATCTACTCGTCTTCCGACTTCCTCTACTTCTTCGTCTCCTCTGCCGTGCCCAGCCCGAACACCGTGCGCTGGAAGGACGACCGCACCGACACGCTCTTCCAGCAGTCGCAGACCACGCTGAAGGAGGCGGAGCGCATCAAGGCCTTCCAGGGCATCGAGCAGCGGCTGGTGGGGGAGACGGTGGTGGTGCCCATCCAGCACATTCGCTGGATCTTCGGCAGCCGGGCGCGCGCGCACGGGCTCAAGTACCACCCCATCCACGGCATCTACAAGCTGATGGACGCTTGGGTCGTGTAGATCACCCCAGCCTCACCCCGGCCTCTCCCTGAGGGAGAGGGAGCAACGCGATCCCCTCGCCCCCCGGGAGGGGGAGAGGGCGCCGTTCGAGCTGACCCGCTCGCTGCGAGCGGGGAGGCGAGGGCTGAATTGAACGAGGGGGAGATCCAAGGAGACCGCTTCATGGCAAAGCGCATAGCGATCCGCGCGGGGTATGTCATCGCCTTCGACGGCGAGGGCCACCGGCTTCTGCGCGATGGCGTGGTGGTGATCGAGGGCGACCGCATCCTCCATGTGGGACCACGCTTCGATGGCCACGTCGACGAGACGGTGGACGCCGCCGACCGCGTCCTCACCCCCGGCCTCATTTCCACCCACGCCCACATCAGCGGCTCGCCCCTCGATCGCTCCTTCATCGAGGACTGCGGCAATCCGCAGTTCTGGTTCTCCGGTCTCTTCGAGATGCTCCCGGTGCGGAGCGACTCTCAGGACGAAGAGGCCGGCCGTGCCTGCGTCGACTTCTCCATGGCCGAGCTGCTTCGGGGCGGCGTCACCACGGTGATGGAAATCGGCACCCTGGGCGAATACGTGGTGGAGCGCGCGCCGCACTATGGCCTGCGCGTCTACATGGGGCAGGCCTTCCGCTCGGGCAAGTGGCTGACGAAGGACGGCAAGCGTGTCGAATGGGAGTGGAACGAGGAGCAGGGACGGCAAGGTCTCAAGCGCGCCATCGAGTTTCACAAGCGCTGGGACGGCGCCCACGGCGATCTCGTGCGCTGCTTCGTCTCGCCTTCGCAGATCGACACCTGCACGCCGGAGCTCCTCAAGGACGCCAAGCGCTTCGCCGACGAAGTGAAGCGCCCGTACCAGGTGCACACCTCGCAGTCGGTGGTGGAGTTCAACGAGATGGTGGCGCGCCACGGCAAGACGCCCATCGCCTGGATGAAGGAGCTGGGCGTCCTGGGCCAGAACACCGTGCTGGGCCACGCCATCATCATCGGGGGCTCCTCGTGGACCAACTATCCGGAGGGCGACATCCAACTCATGGCCGACGCGGGCTGTTCGGTGGCCCACGCGGTGTGGGTGTTCGCCCGCCGCGGGGTGGCCATGGAGTCCTTCGCCCGCTATCGCGCGGCGGGCGTGAACATGTCCCTCGGCACCGACACCAATCCGCAGAGCGTGATCGAGGCCATGCGCTGGGCCGCCGTGGTCTCCAAGATGATGGAGCGGCACACGGAGGTGACCACGGCTGCGCACGCCTTCGATGCGGCCACCCTCGGCGGGGCGCGCGCGTTGCTGCGCGACGACCTGGGCCGCATCGCTCCCCGCGCCAAGGCCGATCTCGTTCTGTGGAAGGCGTCCTCCTGGCGCATGACGCCGCTGCGCGATCCCGTGAAGAACATCGTCTTCAACGCCAGCGACGAGGACGTGGATCGCGTCTACGTCAACGGCCGCCTCGTGGTGGATACCGGGCGCGTGATCCATGCCGACAAAGGCGCGATCCTCGGCGCGCTCCAGGCGGGCGGCGAGCGCATGTGGCCACGCATGACCAAGTACGACTGGGCCGGCCGAGGGGCCGATCAGCTCTCACCGCAGACCTACCGGGAGTGGGGAGACTGACTAGCGCGCCGCGGGGCGCCGAGATAGCTCTCCCGACGCCCCGCGACTCATCACACGCGCCCGAGTTGACCCGACTGAATCAGGTCCACCAGGACGTTCCACTCCTCGGCCTTCAGAACCGCTATGTTGGCGTCTTCGCCGATTCGGACCTCGCCGCCTTCGATGACGACTTCCGGGCAGTGGATGCAGTTCGGGCAGAGAGAGACCGTGATCCTGTCCATATGATTCTGTCACCTCCTTTCCCTTTGATGTGCGGGCAGATGGTTGCCGTGAGGCCGTCGGTGGCACCCCATGTGTTCAGCGTGCGGCGTAGCTCGCGCAGCATGGCGGCCAAGTCGGCTGCCTTCTGCTCGAGAAGCTCCCGTACGTGGACGCAGGGCCGGGAGCCGGCACGTCGGAGCGCGACGATGTGGGCAATCTGGGACAGGGTGAGCCCGAGACGGCGCGCCCGAACCACGAATGTCAGTAGGTCCAACGTCTCGGGCGGATACACGCGGTACCCCGCTGGCGTGCGACGCGGCGCCGGCAGGATGTGCCTCGCCTCGTACAAACGAAGCGCCTTTCGACCAACGCCGCTCTTGGCGGAAAGCTCACCGACCCGAAGCCCCTCGACCATGCGGCCAGCTTACCGCCGGCCCCTTGGGGCCGGGTCAAGGGCCTTTTTGTGGGCAGGAAGGAGGGCACTGAAGGAGGGCGAGGCGGCGTGACCAGCTACATCCTCCGGCGCCTGCTCCAGACGGTGCCGGTACTCTTCGGCGTGTCGCTCCTCACCTTCGCCATCATGCACGTGGTGCCCGGCGATCCCGTGCGCCTGATCGCGGGCCCGGACGCGCCAGAGTCGGTGGTGCAGCGGGTGCGGGCAGAGCTCGGCCTCGAGCGCCCCCTCTACGTGCAGTACTGGACGTTCCTCGCTCGGGCGCTCCAGGGCGATCTTGGGCGCTCGCTCCGCTCGCGGGCTCCCGTGACCGCGGAGATCCTGAGCCGCTTTCCCGCCACCCTCGAGCTCACCACAGTGAGCATGGTCATGGCCGTGCTCGTGGGCATTCCCCTCGGCCTCGTCGCCGCCGTACGGCGCTCCTCCTGGATCGACTACGCGGCCACGGGAGCCTCCCTCTCGTCGCTCTCCATGCCGATCTTCTGGATCGCCATCGTCGCCATCTGGCTCTTCAGTCTGCAGCTCGGCTGGTTGCCCGTCTCCGGACGCGCGGGGCCGTTCTGGGAGTGGGACGGTCTCCGCCACATCGTGCTTCCCGCGACCACGCTCGCCACCACCTCGATCGCGATCATCAGCCGCCTCACGCGATCGGGCATGCTCGACGTGCTCGGCCGCGAGTACGTGACGACGGCACGCGCCAAGGGCGTGCCGCCGGCGGGCGTGGTGGGCAAGCACGCGTTGACCAACGCGCTCATTCCCGTGGTAACGGTGGTCGGCCTGCAGTACGGCTTTCTCCTCGGGGGCGCCGTGGTGACGGAGACCATCTTCGCGTGGCCGGGGGTGGGCCGGCTCGCCATGACGGCCATCTTGCAGCGCGACTATCCCGTGGTGCAGGGCTGCGTGCTGCTCGTCGCCGTGGTCTTCGTGCTGGTGAACCTGGCGGTGGACCTCCTCTATGGCTGGCTCGATCCGCGGATCCGGTATGAGTGAGGCGGCCCTCCGCTTCCTCCGCCATCGCCTCGCCGTGGGCGGCCTCGGGCTCGTCCTCCTCATCGTCGGGCTCGCCGTCGCCGCGCGGCTGCTGGCGCCCCACGATCCGATCCGTCAGGATCTGCCTTACGCCCTGGCCGGGCCATCGCTCGAGTTTCCGCTGGGGACGGACGAGTTCGGCCGCTGCATCCTCTCGCGTATCCTCTACGGCGCGCGGCTCTCGCTGCTCGTGGGAGTGATCGCCACCGCCATCGGAGCGGGCGCGGGCATCCTCTGCGGCCTCGCCGCCGGTTACTTCCCCCGACTCGATGCCCCCATCATGCGCATCATGGACGTGCTGCTGGCCTTCCCGAGCATCCTCCTGGCCATCGCGGTGGTGGCCGCCCTGGGCCCGAGCCTCGTCAACGTGATGATCGCGGTGGGCGTCCGCTCCATTCCGAGCTACGCGCGGCTCGCCCGCTCCATGGTGCTCTCCCTCAAAGAGCTGGAGTTCGTCCAGGGCGCCACGGCGCTGGGCGCTTCCCACCCACGCGTCCTCTTCCGCCACATCCTGCCCAATTCCGTCTCGCCGCTGCTCGTCTTCTCGTCGATGCAGATCGCCACCGCCATCCTCCTCGCGGCGATCCTCTCCTTCCTGGGCTTGGGCGTGCAGCCGCCCACGCCTGAATGGGGAAAGATGGTGAGTGATGGTCGCGCCTACCTGATGGAGGCTCCCCACGTGTCGCTCTTCCCCGGCCTCGCCATCTTCGTGGCCGTGATGGGCTTCAACTGCCTGGGCGACGGCTTGCGCGATGCCCTCGATCCGCGCGTGGGCCGGGTGGCCGTCGAGTGACGGCGCGTGCTCGACGCATGGGCTACAATGCCTCTGCTCCGCGCCGGCTCCATCAAACGATGAAAGGAGGGTCGCGATGTCGCGATCGATGCTGCAGGTAACAGACGTCGCGAAGGACTTCATCGCCGCCGACACCAACGACGAGAGGCTGCTCACCGCCGAGGAGATCGAGGCCTACATGCGCAAGGGCCGGTAAGGGAGGGATCCATGCTCGCGACTCCGTTCCGCACCGCCAAGGAGCTGGCCGCCGACATTCGCCGGAAGAAGATCGGGTGCCTCGAGCTCCTGGATCTGTATCTCGCGCGAGTGGCAAAACACAATCCCTCTCTCAATGCCATTATCGCCATGGAGATCGAGGGGGCGCGCAAGCGGGCACGCGCGGCCGACCGGGCTCTCTCGCGCAAGCAGCCGTGGGGGCCGCTCCACGGCGTGCCCATGACCATCAAGGAGTCCTACGACGTGGTGGGCATGCCGACCACGTGGGGCATCCCCGATCTCAAGGACAATCTTCCCCCGCGCAACGCCCTCGCCGTGGATCGGCTGCTCGGCGCCGGCGTGGTCCTCTTCGGCAAGACCAACGTGCCGATCTACCTCGCCGACTATCAGAGCTATAACACGATCTACGGCGTCACCAACAACCCGTGGGATCTCTCGCGCAGCCCCGGCGGCTCGTCGGGTGGCTCCGCGGCCGCCCTCGCCGCCGGGCTCACCGGCCTCGAGGCAGGGAGCGACATCGGCTCGTCCATCCGGAATCCCGCGCACTACTGCGGCGTGTTCGGCCACAAGCCCACGTGGGGCCTGGTGCCCCCGCGCGGCCAAGCGCTGCCCGGCCGCTTGCACCAGACCGACATCTCCGTGATCGGGCCCATGGCCCGCGGCGCCGACGATCTCGAGATCGCTCTGGGCGTCATGGCGGGGCCAGACGAGGTCGATGCCGCCGGCTACAAGCTCGCGCTGGCCGCCCCGCGGCAGAAGGTGCTGCGCGACTTCAAGGTTGCCGTCATGCTCACCGATCCCAACGCCGAGGTCGACACCGAGGTGCAGGAGAAGATCCAGGCCGTGGCCGATTTCCTCACCAAGCAGCGGGCGAAGGTCAGTGACCGGGCGCGGCCCGCCATCGACACCAACGAGGCGGCGCGCGTGTACATCCATCTCTTGCGCGCGGCCACGGCGGGACGCCAGAGCCAGGAGGACTTCGACAAGACGGCGGTGGTAGCGCGCAGTCTCCCCGCGGGCGACGACAGCTACTATGCTCGCATGGTGCGGGGCACCACGAGCTCGCACCGAGACTGGCTCGTCGCCAACGAGGCGCGGCAGAAGATGCGCTTCAAGTGGGCGGAGTTCTTCAAGGAGTACGATTTGCTTCTCTGTCCCGCCGCATCCTCCGCCGCCTTCCCTCATGACCACGTGGGCGAGCGCCACGAACGCACCATCGAGGTCAACGGCCGGCGCGTGCCCGCCACCGATCAGCTCTTCTGGGCGGGCTATCCGGGCATGGCGTATCTGCCGGGCACCGTAGCGCCGGCGGGGCGTACGAAGTCGGGGTTGCCCGTGGGCATTCAGATCGTCGGCCCCCAATACGGCGATCGCACCTGCATCCAGATGGCGAGGCTGCTCGAGCGCGAGCACCAGGGCTTCGTGCCGCCGCCCGCCTACGTCTAGGGAGAGATCTCCATGGAACATCGCGTGCTCGGCAAGAGCGACCTTCGTGTTTCCGCCATCGGCCTCGGCCTCATGTCCATGTCCGGCACCTACGGGCGGAGCGATGACGAGCAGTCCATCCGCGTCATCCACGCCGCCCTCGACCGCGGGGTGAACTTCCTCGACTCGTCGGACCTCTACGGGTGGGGGCACAACGAGCAGCTCCTCAAGCGCGCCCTCAAGGGGCGGCGACAGGGTGTGGTCCTTTCCACCAAGTTCGGCAACGTGCAGACGCCGGACGGCAAGGGCGCCTTCGTGGACGGCCGGCCCGCCTACGTCGCCCAGGCCTGCGACGCGAGCCTGCTCCGCCTCGGCGTGGACGTCATCGACCTCTACTACCAGCATCGCGTCGACCCCAAGGTGCCCATCGAGGAGACGGTGGGGGCCATGGCTCGGCTCGTCGAGCGCGGCAAGGTGCGCTACCTCGGGCTCTCCGAGGCAGCGCCGGAGACGGTGCGACGTGGGCACGCCGTGCATCCCATCATGGCGGTGCAGAGCGAGTACTCGCTGCTCTATCGCCAACCCGCCGAGGACACCATCGCCGTTTGCCGCAAGCTCGGCATCTCCTACGTCGCCTACTCGCCCCTCGGGCGCGGACTCCTCGCCGCCACCATCAAGGCCACGGGCGACATCCCGGAAGACGACCGCCGGCGCCAGCATCCGCGCTTCCATGAGGGGAACCTCGATCACAACGTGGCCCTCGTCCACCAGGTTGCCGACATGGCGGAGAAGAAGGGATGCACCGCTTCCCAGCTCGCGCTGGCCTGGGTGCTCGCGCAGGGCGAGGATGTAGTGCCCATTCCGGGGACCAAGCGACTCGAGTACCTGGAAGAGAACCTGGGCGCCCTCGACGTGCGCCTCACTCCCGACGACCTCGCGCTCCTGGACGAGGTGCTGCCACCTGGCGCCGCCAAGGGCTCACGCTACCCCGAAGCGCAGATGAAGGCCGTCCAACTCTAGCGATAGGCTGGATCACTCGTGCACGACGTCGCGCGAGGCGGGTGGGTGTTGTCGCCGGGGGTCGCGCGGCGGTGCCGGCTCCGTTATCCACTCGGGGGTCCCACTCCGCCGTCGGGGCCGGGCAATCGCCGGCGTCACCAATCCGGTCGTCCGGGGCGCCGACGCAAGAATGATCCGGAATAGGAGGCCGCCATGGCTAAGCGTCGTGTGGTCCTGACGGGCGCTTCGGGTTATGTCGCCCAGCGCATGTATGCCGAGCTCGCCGAGCGGTGGGACCTCGTGCCCATCGACGTGCGCCCCACCACGCGCGACGGCAAGCCCGTGCCCGGAATCATCGTGGCCGATCTCACCAACCCCGATCGCAACGCCTATCGCCAGCACTTCAAGGGCGCGGACGCCATCATCCACTGCGGCTTCGTGAGCGCGGCCAATCTCGACGCCACCACGTGGCAGAACAACAGCGACGCCAAGTTCTGGGCGGAACACAAGAACATCGCCCTCGCCTACAACGTGCACCGCACGGCGCTGGAGGAGGGCGTGCGCCGCGTGGTGGTGTGCAGCTCCAATCACGCCGCCGACTACTACGAGCGGCTCATCTGGGCGGGGAAGATGGAGATGGTCACCCCGGAGATGCCGCCGCGCTCGGACAACTGGTACGGCTGGGCCAAGGCGGCCTACGAGCTTCTCGGCTTTGTCTTCGCCACCGGCCAGGTGGATGGGAAGAGGCAGGAAGTGGTGGAGTGGCGCATCGGCGGTCCGCGTGACGACGCCGACCTCGCCCAGCCCGGCGATCTCAAGACGATGCACCGCGGCCTCGGCGCGTACCTCTCGCAGCGCGATCAGGTACAGCAGGCCATCCGCATGGTGGAGACGGAGGACATCACCGACGAGCATGGTGTGCCCTTTCTGATCGTCTACGGGATCAGCGGAAACACCCATCGCTTCTGGAGCATCGCCAACGCCCGCGCGAAGATCGGCTACGAGCCGCAGGACGACAGCCAGATCAACTTCGCCGACAAGATCGCCGCCCGCCTCGCGAAACAGTAGGGTGAGAGCGGGGCATCGCCACCTCCGGTATCATCGCCGTGAGGATCCTTCACGGCCGCGAACCGCAAAGAGGAGGGACTGCCATGATCATGCGGATCACGTGGGGCAAGCTCCGTCCCGGCTCCTGGAACGAATTCGAGAAGATCTACCGCGCCACCGTGGCTGCCAAGGGCGGCAAGCTCAAGGGGCTGCGTGGGCGCTGGCTGCTCCAGGACAGCACCGACAAGGACACCGGGTTCGCGGTGAGCCTCTGGGAGAGCGCGGCGGAGATGCAGGCCTACGAGCAGAGCGACCTCTACCGCCAGGAGATCGCGCCCGTGCTGCAGCCCTTCTTCGTGGGCGACTACAAGACCTATCGCTCCGAGGTGAAGTACATGCAGTAGCCCGTCGTCGAGGACGGTCTGATCCGGCACCGGGAGATCTGCCTGTGGTGGGGAGGCGCTCGCCCCTGACGCTTGAATGTCGGCCGGCCACCCCAGACGACGCCGAGGCCATCGCTCGCGTCTATCTGCGCTCGCGGCGGGAGCTCGTAGCGTGCGCGCCGCTTGCTCACTCCGACGAGGAGATCCATGCTTGGATTCGCGGGCGTCTGATTCCCGCGGGAGGCACCACGGTCGCCCTCATCGGGGGCGAGGTGGTGGGGCTGCTCGCCGTGTCGAGCGGGCCCGGCGGGAGTTGGATCGACCAGCTCTACCTCCTCCCGGAGCGGATCGGCGAGGGCATCGGCACCGTCCTGCTGGAGCGGGCTCTCGCGGAGCTGCCGCCGCCCATCCGTCTCTACACCTTCCAGGGCAATGCCCGTGCCCGCCGCTTCTACGAGGCCCGCGGCTTCGCGGCCACCGCCTTCGGAGACGGCTCCCACAACGAGGAGCGGTGCCCCGACGTCCTCTACGAGTGGCGGCCGCGCCCGCTCGTCTAGCCGACTTATTCTCCCCGGAACACGGGCCGGCGTTTCTCTAGCATGGCGCGGCGGCCCTCGCTCGCGTCGGCGCTCTGGCGGGCACGCGCGGTGGCCTCGTCGAGATCGGCGTGGGCGACGGTGTCGCGGAGCGAGATGGCGCGCTGAATCGTCGCCTTGATGCCGGCCAGGGCCAGCGGCGCGTTGCGCGCGATGCCCTGGGAGAGCTGCGCCGTTGCCGCCTCCAGCTCTGCCGCCGGCACGACCTGGTGGACCATGCCGATCTCCTGCGCGCGCCGGGCGTCGATAGGCTGGCCGGTGAAGAGCAGGTGCCGCGTGTGGGCGGGCCCAATGATTTCCACGAGCTTCTGCCCGAGCCGGAAGGGGACGACGAGGCCGATGCGCGCGAGCGGCATCCCGAAGCGGGCCACGTCGGCGGCCACGCGCAGGTCGCAGTGGAGGGCGAGCTCGCAGCCGCCTGCGATGGCATCGCCATGCACCATG
>Ga0306926_10004780_pt1 | contig 14268 bp, 14 predicted proteins | sample flu12Cox44000178_FD_203759 | JGI IMG/M metagenome (GOLD analysis project Ga0306926, IMG submission 203759) | Lab enrichment of tropical soil microbial communities from Luquillo Experimental Forest, Puerto Rico - flux8day.12C.oxic.44.000.178 (v2)... | ecosystem: Environmental > Terrestrial >...
GGACGGGCGCGGGACGCTGAAGGAGCTGCAGTCCACGCTCCACGCAAAGCTCGAGGCGCTGCGCACGCAGTGGCTGGCCAAGGTGACGGGGCTGCTCGAGCGCGGCGAGCTGGCCGAGGCGCTGCAGGTGGTGGCGAAGCCCCCGGACTCGACCATGCGCTGCCCGGCAGAGCTCGCGACGGCCCTCGCCGCAGCTGCGGGTGCCGCGCTCAGCGCGGATCTGACCGCGACGGCGTGGATCCACCTGCTCGACGCCGTCGTCGCCTCGCCGATGCGCCGGTCGGTGCACCCCGCGGGCATCCCCGCTGCCGAGGAGGCGCAGGCCGCCGCCGTGCGCGCCGCCGGCCACGTGCCCGCGCTCGCCAAGCTGCTCGGGATGCGGATCCCGCCGCCACCTCCGCCGGCGGCGGCGCGGAAGCCCGCGCTCAGCGCTCGGCGCTCATCCTGAGCAGCCGCGCCTTGTAGCCCGCGGACTCGAGCAGCGACTTCACCGCCTGGTCGCCGGGAAGCGCGAGGGCCTCGAACCGATCCCCAGGCGCCACCGACGCGCGCGCCGCGTCGAGGAGCGCCGTGCCGATCCGCCGTCGCCGGTGCGCACGCCCGACGTGGACGCCGACGAGGTCCGTCCCCTCCGAGGACCGCGCGAAGACGGCGAACCCGACGACGCCGCCGTCGTGGACCGCCACGATCGTCGAGGCCCCGAGCAGAGCGTTGGCGCACAGCGCCGTGGCCAGCGAGGCCGCGTCGGTGCCGTCGGGCACCCCGAGACCCTCGAGGAGGGACGGGCCGCCGCGGAAGCGCTCGAGCAGCCCGAGGGCGTCGTCGACCAGGGGCTCGATCCCCTGGGCGTCGTGGATGGTCGCGGGACGGACCTCGAGGTCACTCACCGGGGCCGTCGAGCTGGGCGATCCGGCGCAGGATGGTCTGGCGCGCCCGGGTCTTCTGCTCATAGGCCGCGACGCGGCCGCGCTCCGCAGGGTCGAGCCCCTGGAGCATCGGCACGATCTGGGACGCCGAGAGCGTGTCGTAGTCCGCGATCACGTCGTCGGGCGGCGGGCCGGCCTTCTCACGGCGCTCGGCCGCGGCCGCGTCGGCCGCCTGGGTCTCGGCGTCCTCCTGCGCGCCCTCGGTGCGGCGCCGCAGCTCCTGCTGCCCGAACTTGATGGAGAGCTCGCCGAGCGCGCGCGCCTGGCGCAGCGCCTGGTCGACGCGTGCGCGGCCGCGCACCGCCGCGCCGCGCGGGTCGCGCAGGAACGAGAACGCCGCGTCGATCGGCCCGAAGACGACGACCTCGAGCAGCGTCGGCTCGACGTCCTCGGCCTCGTCGTCGGCGAGCGCGTCGTGGTCGGGGGCGTCAGACACAGTCTCGGCAGAGCTGGCGCTTCTGGTCGGCCAGCTGGCTCGTCTTCTTGATCAGGAAGCAGTTCGTGCACCGGAACTCGTCGGCCTGCTTGGGCAGGACGGTGTCGGGCTTCTCGGTGCGGTCCTCGACGTCCACGCCCTCATCGTCCTCCGGCTCGTCCTCGACGACCATCCGTGACTTCAGGATCTCGTCGAGCGACTCCTCGACGTCGTCCTCGTTGAGGATCTCGATGTCGTCATCGTCCGGCTCGGCGGGGCGCCGATCGGCGGGCTCGGCCTCCTCCTCCGCGGCGGGCTCGGCCTGCGCCGCCTCGTCCTCCCCCTCCTCTTCCTCGACGAGGACGTCGACGTCGTCGTCCTCCTCGTCCTCGAGCCCGACGTCCTCGTCCTCGAGCTCCTCCTCGGCCAGCTCGGCGTCGAGCTCGGACTCGTCGATCTCGACAAGTTCGTCGAGCTCGCCGTTCTGGTCCGCGTCCGTTGTCGTGTCCTTCGCCATGCCGTCCCTTGGTCCCAAACGGCGCGCATCATATCGGCGGGTGTGCGAAGGACCACCGGTTACGACGACCGGTGTGAGGGGGTGGGGCCCGGGGGTTCCTTTGGTACCGCCACGCCGCGCGCACCCTGAGCGCGCGCCGCGCGACGTTCTCTACTCGGTCCCCCGGGCCTCTCCGCCACCACCCTCAAATGCGGCCGGCCGGTCCCCTGCTCCCGCAAGTGGCGCGCCGGTTCGCGTGGGGAAGTATTCCAATGCCGGGGCGATGTGTCAAAGGTGCAGGTCGCGGCCGCTGCCTCAGGCGGGGTGCGCCCGCTCGAGGCGGCGCGCCTCCGCGCGGCGCTCGGTGTCCAGGCGCTCGAGGTCGCTCGAGTCGTAGTCGACGTGGTGCATCGCCGCGGCGAGCGCGCGGTGGCTGGCGACCTCGGCGATCTGTCGGTGCATCTCCTGAGCCACCCTGCGGTAGGCGGGGTGGCCCTGCTGGGAGGAGCGCAGCTCGCAGACGTGCATCGCCTCGCGCGCGTTCAGCTGCAGCACGTAGCGGATCCGGTAGGCGAGCGCGACCGCGTACCCGGCGGCCTCCGGCACCTGGTCCTCGAGCGCGTCGTGCAGGTCCTTCGAGCGAGCGAGCGACTCGGCGTAGGTCGGCGCGCACCCCGCCTCCGCGACGATCGACGGGACGTCGGCACCGAGCGCGCAGGTGAGCGGCTGCCACTCGATCGTGCAGAGCCGGTGGCGCTGCAGGTCGCGGAACGCGCCGTAGTCGGTGACGAGCTCGAACCGGTACTCCGTGCGCTCGAACGCCCGCCCGGGGCGGTGCCGGCGGTTCTGGCGGTCCCCCACGTAGGCCTCGAGGAGCGCGGTGCGCTCGGTCCCCGAGAGGTCCCGGATCCGCGAGAGCACGGTCGCCTCCGAGCCCGCGACGTGGGCGAAGCAGGCTGCGGCCAGCACCTTGTCCTCGCCGTCGGGGTCGAAGTCGAGCAGCCGGACCTCCGGGGGCGCGGGCTCCTGGTCCAGCCCGTCGCCGAAGAGCCGCTCGACGGCGCGCTCGGTCGCCTCGCGCGTGGCCGCGAGGTACTCGGACCACGCCACGCCCCGGTCGGCCACGTCGACGCGGCGCAGGAACGACGGGATCACCTTGCGCAGCTCGGTGAGCATGAGCTCGGCGTACTCGCGCGCCTCGCGCAGCGGGTGGGCGCGCATCCGCAGCAGCAGCTGCTCGTACCCCTGGCCGGTGCCGTAGACGCCGACGTTGCTGAGCGAGGCGGCCGGCAGCACCCCGCGGACCGCGTCGAGAGCCTTCGCCCTGATGGCCTGGCGGTGCACGAAGTCCGAGTCGTCCGCCGCCTTCGGGTGCGCCCGCTGCAGCCACGCCTGCACGTCGCGGAGCAGCGAGCCGTACGTGTCGAACATCCGGTCCATGTCGCCTACGTACCGGGCGCCGAGCGAGGAGTCGAGCACCTCGTTCGGCCGGAAGTACCGGTAGTGCCCGGATGAGAGCCGCTGGTCGTAGGCGAGGTAGCGCGTCGACTGCTCGAGGTAGCTCATGAGCCGCCCCCACTCGAGCACCTTGGTGAGCAGGTTCGAGGCCTGCTCGCACGCGAGGTGCACGCCCCCGAGCTGAGCCACTGAGTCGTCGCCGTACTCGAAGAAGACCCGCTCGTAGAGCTCCTCGGCGCGCCGGAGCCCGACGGTCGCGTCGACGGTCGCGTCCCCCGAGACGTCGAGGTCCCCGACGAACTCGTCGAGGAACAGGCGTCGCAGCGACTTCGGGCTCCGCGAGTACCGAGCGAAGAGGGCGCCCTTCACCACTTCTGGCAGGTTGACCAGGGCGAACACGGGCTGGTCGAGGTTCGTCACGTAGCGCCGGAGGACGGCCGCCTCCTCGTCGGTGAACCGCTCCGCGACGTAGGGGTGCATGGAGGGCCGAGGTTAGAGGCCGGGTTCCGGCGCGGCGGTGACCGTCGGCGGGACATGGGCGACCACGCTGCGGACCACGGTCCTCGCCGCCTCGGTGGCGGCCGCCTGGGTCGCCGGCGCCGGCGCCAGGCGGGCGACCTGCTCGCAGAGGTCGGCGACCTGGCGGACCACGCGGACGAAGTCCCCTGGGGCGACCTCGCCCGCGTCGCGCGCGACGACCGCGAGCGCGTCGCCGAGCGACGCACCGCGCGCCCACGCCGCGACCGCGGCGGCGGCCTGCGGCTCGGGGCCGCGCGTGTGCGGCACGAGGTGCACGTCCTCGAGCCCCGCGACGCGCACGGCGCACGTCGCGAGGAGCGCGAGCCGCAGCTGCAGCTCGTCGCGACGCCTCTGCCCGAGGCGGTCCGACGCGCGCGGGACGCGCCTCGATGGCGCGTGCGGCCCCTGGTGGCCCATGCGCCGCGCGCGACGTGGCTCGAAGGCGAACGCGGAGCACACCGCCGCCACGAGCGACGGCTCGAGGTCGTCCAAGACGCCGTCGAGGACCGCCTCGGCGACGAGCAGGTCCGACTCGTGGTAGATGCCGCGAAGGACCTCGCCGCGCCCGGTGAGGTGCCACCCCCGCACGTACCCCAGCTCCTCGAGCACCCCGAGGCGCCGCGCGAGCGTCTCGGTCAGCGGCCGGCGTGCGGGGCCCGCGCGCCGGTCCGCCTCGAACTGGGCGTAGCTGCGCGAGAGGACCTGGTGCGCCGTCTCGCGGTCGAACCGTCCGACGAGGTTGGCCGTCAGGTTGTACGTCGGGCGGAACGAGCTGTGGAGGTCCGGCGGCGGGGCGAGCGCGACCCGCGCCATGTCCGAGAACGGGGTCTCCTCGTTGAAGACCACGACCGCGTGGCCCTCGTCGTCGAGCCCGCGCCGCCCGGCGCGCCCGGTGAGCTGGGCGTACTCCCCCGAGGTGAGCGTGGCGCGGCCCGCGCCCCCGAACTTGCTGAACCGCTCGATCACGACGGTCCTCGCGGGCATGTTGATGCCGAGCGAGAGCGTCTCGGTCGCGAAGACGACACCGAGCAGCCCCTCGGTGAAGCACTGCTCGACCGCGAGCTTCATCGAGGGCACGAGCCCCGCGTGGTGGGCGGCGACCCCGGACTCGAGCGCCTCCATCCACTCGTGCCAACCGAGCGCCTCGAGGTCCTCGTCGCCGAGGTCCTCGGTCCGCTCCTCGGCGATCGCGCGGATCCGCCGGCGCGTCCCGCGGTCGAGGAGCCGCATCCCCTCGCGCACGCAGTAGCGCACCGCGTCCTCGCAGGCCGCCCTCGAGAAGATGAAGTAGATGCACGGGAGCAGGTCCCTCGCCTCGAGCAGCTCGACGACCTCGGTGCGCCGCGGGGTGCGGATGGGCGAAGGGGTCGCCGACCGCCGGCCGCGCCGCACCATGCGGGGGGCGGGTCCCGGCCGGAGCCGGCGCTGGGCCCGCATCACGGCGTCGACGCGGCGGCCCTCGGCGCTCAGCGCCTGGCCGTCCAGCAGGTCGACGAGCACGGGCTGGTCGTCGTTGCGCCGCTCGAGCGTCACGTGGTGGTGCAGGTCGATCGGGCGGGTCCGCTCGACCACGACCTCCAGGGTGCCGCGGACCGAGCGCAGCCACTCCCCCAGGACCTGGGCGTTGGCTACCGTCGCCGAGAGGCAGACGAACGTCACGTCGGTCGGCGTGAGGATGAGCACCTCCTCCCAGACCCCGCCGCGGTAGGGGTCCTGGAGGAAGTGGACCTCGTCGAGCACGACGACGCCGAGCCCGTCCAGCTGCGGCGAGCCGGTGAGCAGCATGTTGCGCAGCACCTCGGTCGTCATCACGACGATCGGGGCGCCGGGCCGGATCGCGACGTCCCCGGTCAGCAGGCCGACCGTGCCCTCGCCGTGCTCCTCGCAGAGGTCGGCGAACTTCTGGTTCGAGAGCGCCTTGAGCGGCGTCGTGTAGAAGGCCTTGCGGTCCGCGGCGCGCGCGCGGTGCACGCCGTACCCGGCGACGACCGTCTTGCCCGATCCCGTCGGCGCGCTCACGAGCACCGACGCGCCGCGGTCGAGGGCGTCGAGGGCGTCGACCTGGAACCGGTCGAGCGGGAACCCGACCGAGGCGAGGAACGCGTCGCGGACCGCTTGGTCCGTCACCTATGCAGCATCTTCCCGACGCCGATCGCGAGGAAGTAGAAGGCGATCAGCGGCACCATGAGCAGCAGCATCGAGAACGGGTCGCCCGTCGGCGTGAAGATCGCCGAGATCAGCGTGATCACGATCACGGCGGGGCGCCACCACTTCGTCAGCTGGGCAGAGCTTACGACGCCGGCGATCTCCAGGGAGACGAGCAGCACGGGGAAGATGAAGGCGATGCCGTACATCACCATGAGCAGCATCATCAGGCTCAGGTACGCGTTCGGCTGGATGATGTTCTTGAGCGACGGCCCCCCGATGGCTCGGAGGAACTCGAGCGCGTGGGTGAAGCTGTAGTACGCGAGCGCGCACCCCCCGAGGAAGAGCGTGATCGTGCTGACGATGAACGGGACGGCGTAGCGCTTCTCGTTGGGCTTGAGCCCGGGGGTGATGAACCGCCAGAACTCCCAGAGCACGACCGGGGAGGCGAGGATCAGGCCGCCGAACATCGCGAGCTTGAACCGCAGCGAGAGCCCGTCGAGCGGCGAGGTCACGTAGAAGGAGCAGTCCTTCGGGAACGCGTCGCAGTACGGGTGCTGCATGAACGAGAGCAGGTGCTGGTAGAGGACGAAGGCGAGCGTGCACGTGACCGCGAGGGCGGCCACGCAGACGATCACCCGCCGGCGCAGCTCCATGAGGTGGCCCGCGAGGGTCATGGCGTTCGGGCCCGGGCGCGGCTCGCGCCGCTGCCGCTGGTCGGTCACCTCAGTTGAGCGTGGGGTCGCCCCAGGCAACCGGGGGGCGTTCGGGGTCGAGCACCGCGTCGTCGTCGGGCGGCACGTACCCGACGGCCGCGTCGTCGCCCGCGGCTGCCGCGCCGTTCGTCTCGGCGACGCCGCCCGCCTCGACGGCCCCGTCGGTGCCCGCGGCCGCCTTGTCGGCCAGCTCGTTCAGGAGCGCGACCGGCGACCGCGCGAACCGCACGAGGTCCGAGCTGCGCGGGAGGTCGGGGGCGACCTCGCGGAGCTCGGTCTCGACGCGCTGCTGGAGCGTGCGCAGCGAGTGCCACAGGGAGCCCGCCTGGCGCGCCACCTGTGGCAGCTTGTCGGGACCGAGCACGATGAGTGCCACGATCCCGACGATGAGCAAGCGGAGCGGGCTCAGGCCCAACACGGCGTCAGTCTACGAGCGGGGTCAGCGGCGGGTCAGATCGTCCCGAACTGCGAGAGCGGCCAGATCTTGAGGACGACCTTGCCGACGATGTCGTCGCGCGGCAGCGTCCCCCAGTCCCGAGAGTCGCAGGACGCCGGGTGGTTGTCACCCATCATGAAGTAGTGGTTCGCCGAGATCGTCTGGCGCCGGATCGGCGTCAGCAGCTGGCGGTAGTGCGGCCAGCTCTGCACCAGCCGGTACGGGTGCGTCGAGCCTGGGTTCTCGAGCCAGATCGTGTCACCGTTCGACGACGGGACCGGCTTGCGCCAGGTGCCGCTCCAGATCGTCTGGCCGGGCAGGCCGACGATCCGCTTCACGAGGTCGGTGACCTCCGGGTCGCCGCAGTGCTCGGACTTGGGTGCATGGAAGACCACGACGTCGCCGATCGCCGGGTTGGTGAAGTCGTAGGCGAGCTTGAAGACGAGGATCCGGTCGCCGATCTGGAGCGTCGGCTCCATCGAGCCGGACGGGATGTAGAAGGTCTGGACGACGAACGTCCGGACCCCGAACGCGAGCAGGAGCGCGAGCCCGACGACGCAGAGCCACTCGAACGCCCACCACGCCGTCGAGCGCTGGTGGCGGCCCGGTCGTTCGGGGTGCGGTGCGTCGTCGCTCGGAGGTCCGTCCGCGGTCATATCGGCGTGCGGAGGCTACCGGAAGGTTCTTAACGGCACCTAAGGGTTCGCTAGAGGGTCCCCATGCGCGAGGGCGGCCAGAAGATGAACACCGCCTTGCCGACGATGTCCCCTCGCGGGACGGTCCCCCAGTCTCGCGAGTCGCACGAGTTCTGCCGGTTGTCGCCCATGACGAAGTACTGGTCCGGCGCGACGACCTGGCGCGTGATGGCCGGCCCGAGCGACGCGGAGTGCTGCCACGGCTGGCTCAGCGGTGCGCCGTGGGGGGCGCCCGCCGGCTGGAGGTAGATCTGGTTGCCGACCGACCAGATCGTGTCCCCCGGTGTGGCGACGATCCGCTTGACGAGGTCCTGGACCTCGGGGTCCGAGCACTTCACGTGCTCCGCCGGCGGCGCCGTGAAGACCACGATGTCCCCGATCGCCGGCGACGTGAACCGGTACGCCGCCTTGAGCACGAGGATGTGGTCGCCGATCTGCAGCGTTGGCTCCATCGAGGCCGACGGGATGAAGTAGGTCTGGACGACGTAGCTGCGGACGAAGAGCGCGACCCCGAGGGCGACCGCGAGGACGACCACCCACTCGACGGCGCTGCGGAGCGTCGAGCGCTTCTTCTTCGGCCGGTCCTCGGACGTCGGCGGATCCGTCTCGGTCGCCACCGCCGTGGTCGCCTCGACGGGCTCGATCGGCCCTGCGGGCGACTCGGACGTGCCGGGCCCGTCGCCTCCCGACGGCCCGGTCATCGCGACGCGCGGGGCAGGGCGCTCAGAGCGCCTCGATCAGCCGCTCGACGCGCTCGTCACGGCTCTTGAACGGGTCCTTGAGCAGGACGGTGCGCTGCGCCTGGTCGTTGAGCTTGAGGTGCACCCAGTCGACGGTGTAGTCGCGGCGCCGCTCCTTCGCCCGTTTCACGAACGCGCCGCGCAGCCTCGCGCGCGTCGTCTGGGGCGGGACGGTCGTCGCCTCGTGGATCGCCTCGTCCGTCGTGGTGCGGTCCGCGAGCCCGCGGCGCTGGAGCTTGTAGAAGAGCCCGCGCTGCCGGTCGATGTCGTGGTAGCGAAGGTCCACGACTGAGACCATGGGGTGCGAGAGCGGGACGCGGTGACGCTCCCGGACCTGGTCGATCAGCGCGAGCTTCATCACCCAGTCGACCTCGCGGTCGAGCGAGAGCGGGTCGTGCTCGAGGCGGGTCATGCAGTGCCGCCACATCTCGAGGGCCTGCTTGAGGTCCGTCGGCAGGCCGCGCCGCTCCGCGAAGCGCATGGCCCGCTCCAGGTACTCCGACTGGATCTCGAGCGCGGAGATCTCCCGGCCGTTCGCGAGGCGGACCTTGCGCCTGCACGTCGGGTCCTGGGAGATCTCCCGGATCGCCCGGATCGGGTTCTCCAAGGTGAGGTCGCGAAGCACGGTCGAGGGGTCCTCCACCATCGCGAGCATCAGGCACGTCGCGCCGACCTTGAGATAGGTCGCGTACTCGGACATGTTGGTGTCCCCCACGATCACGTGGAGCCGGCGGTACCGCTCGGCGTCGGCGTGGGGCTCGTCGCGGGTGTTGATGATCGGCCGGCTCCGCGTCGTGGCTGACGAGACCGACTCCCAGATGTGCTCTGCCCGCTGGCTGATGCAGTACGTCGGCCCCTTGGCCGTGTGGAGCACCTTGCCGGCCCCTGCGTAGATCTGGCGGGAGACGAGGAACGGGATGAGGACCTCGTTCAGCCGCGCCCGCTCGTCGTCGCGGATGGAGAGGTAGTTCTCGTGGCACCCGTAGGAGTTGCCGGCGGAGTCGGTGTTGTTCTTGAAGAGGAAGACCTCGCCCTTGATCCCGTCCTCGTGCAGCCGTCCCTGCGCCCCCTGGACGAGGCCCGAGAGGATCCACTCCCCCGCCTTGTCCTGAGCGACGAGGTCCTCGAGCTCGTCGCACTCGGCGGTCGCGTACTCGGGGTGGCTCCCCACGTCGAGGTAGAGCCGCGAGCCGTTCTCCAAGAAGACGTTGGAGGACCGTCCCCAGTGCACGACGCGACGGAAGAGGTGCCGCGCGACCTCGTCGGGGCTCAGCCGGCGCTGGCCACGGTACGAGAACGTGACGCCGAACTCGGACTCGAGGCCGAAGATCCGGTGCTCCACGCGCCTGACCGTAGTGGGGACTTGACGCGCGAGCGGATCATCCCTCCAATAGCCGAGCGACCTCCTCGTCGTCGAGACGACGGAACGTGCGGCGGACGCCGACATCCGCGAGCACGGCCACCTCGAGATCGGCGGCGTTGCTCGCCACGCGATCGGGCCCCGCGAGCGCCGAGACCGCCTGGCGGAGCGCCTCGCCGAGCGACCAGTCCGTGCGCGCCCCCTCGGCGAAGCGGAGGCGGATCGCGTCCGCGTCACCGCCGAGGACCGCGTAATCGACCTCGTCGGTGATCGTCCCCTCATAGGCGATCCGGAACAGCTGGGGCGTCCCGCGGCCGTCGGGCAGCTCGGCCACCAGGATCTCGACCTCCATCGGCTTCAGCTCGTGGGTGAAGACGTTCCCGAGGAACTGCGCGTAGAGGTTCGCGAGCGATCGCGCGTCGACGTCCTGGCGGCTGAACGCGTACCCCTTGGTGTCGGCGTGGCGGACGCCCGCCACGCGGAGCTGGTCGTACTCGTTGAACTTGCCGACGCCCGCGAACGCGATCCGGTCGTAGATCTCCGAGATCTTGTGGAGCGAAGAGGACGGGTTCTCCGCGACCAGCAGGATCCCGCGGTCGTACAGCGTCGCGACCAGGGAGCGGCCCCGCGCGATCCCCTTCTGCGCGTACTCCGCCCGGTCCTTCATGACCTGCTCGGGGGCCACGTAGAACGGCATGCTCATCGGAGCGTCCCCCCTGCGTCGCCGCCGCTCGCCCGGCGGCGCTCGACGATCACCTCGAACCGCGTCGCGACGTCCTCGTCGGTGAGCCGCGCGTACCCCTCGGCGGTCACCGTCGCGACCACCGGGTAGATCCCGCGGATGACGTCGGGCCCGCCGGTCGCGCTGTCGGCGTCGGCCGCCTCGTACAGCGAGAGGATCGCGAGCTCGAGCGCCTCGTCGCGCGTGAGCCCCTCACGGAACCCGAGCCGGATCGCGGTCTCGGCGTACGTGCCGCCCGAGCCGATCGCCTGGTAGTCGGCCTCCTCGTAGTGTCCGCCAGCGACGTCGTAGTCGAAGATCCGGCCCTCGCCGCGCGAGGTGTCGTACCCGCAGAAGAGCGGGACCACCACGAACCCCTGCATCGCCATCCCGAGGTTCGTGCGCACCATCTGGGCGAGCTGGTTCGCCTTGCCCTCGAGCGTGAGCGCGACGCCCTCCACCTTCTCGTAGTGCTCGAGCTGCACCTGGAAGAGCCGCACCATCTCGCTCGCGAACGCGGCCGCGCCCGAGATCGCCACCGCGCTGAAGCGGTCGGCGGGGAAGACCTTCTCGACTGAGCGGTGCGCGATGACGTTGCCCGCGGTCGCGCGACGGTCCCCCGCGATCACCACGCCGTCGGCGAACTTGAGGGCGCCGACCGTCGTCGCGTGGGCGACCCGGAGGTCCGACTCGTGCGCGACGGGCAGCCGCAACCCGCTCCGCTGCACGAGGGCTGAGAAGTCTGGCCCTGGATCCGTAGTCGGATCGAAGAGCGGCAGGGCCACTACTCGCCGCCCTTCTGGACGTAGTTGCGGACGAACTCCTCTGCGTTGTCCTCGAGCACCTCGTCGATCTCGTCCAGCAGGTCGTCGAGGTCGGCCTTCAGCCGCTCACCGCGCTCGGTGCTCGCCGGGGCGGCCTCCTCGGCCTCCTCGGCGGGCCGCTCCTTGGCGGTCTTGCGCTTCTGCTCCTGTTCTGCCATCCGTCTCCTGTTCAGGACCCGAGCTCGTCCAGGAGCTGCGCCGCAGTGTCGCACCGCGCAAGCAGCGCGGCCGTGTGCGCGGCCGTGCCCCTGAGCGGATCCATCATAGGGACGCGGCGGAGCGGATCCGTGCCTAGGTCGAAGACCAACGAGTCCCAGTTGGCCGTCACGATCTCGTCGGGGAACCTCGCGAGGCAGGTGCCACGGAAGTAGGCACGGGTGTCACTCGGCGGCGTCGTCACCGCCGCAGCGGCGTCCTCGGGCGAGACGATGACGTCGAGGCCGGCTCGCGTCGCGAGGCAGCGCTCGGGGCGCAGGTCGTGGTACTGCAGGTCCATCGCGTGGAGCCGCGCGTCCGACGCGGCGAGGTCGTGGCGCGCGCGGTACCCCTCGACGAGCCGACGCTTCGCGATCCAGTCGACGGTGGTCGCGAGCGACGAGGGGTCCTCGCGCAGCGTCTCGATGGTGTGCGCCCACCGGGTGAGGATCGTGCGCGCCTCGTCGTCGCCGCCGACGCACGCCGCGCCCCCGGCGGCGACGTACCGCTCGGCGAGCTCGAGGAGCTGTGCCTGGACGTCGAGGGCGCTGGTCCGCCCGCCGCCGGCGAGCTCGAACTTCGCCGTGAGGTCGAGGTCGCAGGCGACCTCGTGCATCGTGCGGACCGGGTCGGCGGGGGACTCTGGGAACACCGCCACGCCCAGGTCCTCGAGCGCCCCGAGCAGGAGCGCCGTCGTGCCGAGCTTGAGGAGCGTGGCGACCTGGGACATGTTGGCGTCGCCGACGATCACGTGGAGCCGGCGGTACCGCCGCGGGTCGCCGTGGGGCTCGTCGCGGGTGTTGACGATCGGCCGCTTGAGCGTGGTCTCGAGGCCGACGACCTCCTCGACGAACTCGGCGCGCTGGGAGAGCTGGAAGGCGACACCCCGCTGTCGGGCGTGGCCGGTCTCGGCGCCGACCTTGCCCGAGCCGGTGTAGAGGATCCTCGTGACGAGGTGCGGCACCATCGCGCGCACCACGTCGCCGAACGGCACCTCGCGATCGACGAGGAAGTTCTCGTGGCACCCGTACGAGTTCCCCTTGCCGTCTGAGTTGTTCTTGTGGACGAATATCTCGCCGGGCCCGAGGTTGCGCTCGAGCGCCGCGCGCATCGCCGCACGGAGCACGTGCTCCCCCGCGACGTCGTAGCGCACCGCCTCGGACGGCGTCGCGCACTCCGGCGAGGAGTACTCCGGGTGGGCGTGGTCGACGTAGAACCGCGCGCCGTTCGTGAGCACCGTGTTCGCGAGGTGCGTCTCCACCATCGGCGCCATCCCCGCGACGGTGGGCATCCCACGCGCGTCGAGGCCGGGGCTCTCGTCCTCGAAGTCCCACGCCGTGCGCTGCGAGACCGAGGCCGCGTAGGCGTTCACGAGGGCGCTCGACGCCCCGATCGGGTCGGGGTCCGGCCCCGACGCCATGACGCCGTACTCCGTCTCGATCCCGAGGACCTTGACGACGGCCATCGGCGTCTAGAGGTACTGGCCGGTGCCCACGTGCTCGATCGACCGTCCGCCGATCGGGTCCGCGTCCGCCTGGGCGATGAGGGTGCGCACGTACACGATCCGCTCGCCCTTCTTGCCCGAGATCCTCGCCCAGTCGTCCGGGTTCGTCGTGTTGGGGAGGTCCTCGTTCTCCTTGTACTCCTGGCGGATCGACGCGATGAGGTCCTCGACCCTCACCCCCCGGCCCTCGCCGGCGATCTCGCGCTTGACGGCGACCTTCTTCGCCCGTCGGACGATGTTCTCGATCATGGCGCCGCTGGCGAAGTCCTTGAAGTACAGGATCTCCTTGTCCCCGTTCTGGTACGTGACCTCGAGGAACCGGTTCGCGTCGTCGTCGCGGTACATCTCGCCGACCGTCTGCTCGATCATCGCCTGGCAGGCCTTGTGGGGGTCGCCCCCGCCCAGGCTCGCGACCGTCTCGTGGTCGAGCGGCACGGTCGAGGTCAGGTACCGCGAGAAGATCTGCGTGGCCGCGCCATCGTCGGGCCGCTCGATCTTGATCTTCACGTCGAGGCGCCCCGGCCGCAGGATCGCCGGGTCGATGAGGTCCTCGCGGTTGGTGGCACCGATCACGATGACGTCGCGGAGGGTCTCCACCCCGTCGATCTCCGCCAGGAGCTGCGGGACGACCGTCGACTCCATGTCGGAGCTGATCCCGGTGCCCCGCGTCCGGAACAGCGAGTCCATCTCGTCGAAGAAGACGATGACCGGGACGCCCTCTGCGGCCTTCTCCCGGGCCCGCTCGAAGACGAGCCGGATCTGGCGCTCGGTCTCCCCCACGTACTTGTTGAGCAGCTCCGGGCCCTTGATGTTGAGGAAGTAGCTGCGGACGTTCGCGTTCCCCGTGAGGTTCGCGACCTTCTTCGCGAGCGAGTTCGCGACCGCCTTGGCGATGAGGGTCTTGCCGCACCCCGGAGGGCCGTACAGGAGGATCCCCTTCGGGGCCGGCAGGGAGTAGTCGGCGAAGAGCTCCCGGTGCAGGTACGGCAGCTCGACCGCGTCGGTGATGTCCTCGATCTGGCGGTCCAGGCCCCCCACGTCGTCGTAGCTGACGTCGGGCACCTCCTCGAGCACCAGCTCCTCGACCTGCTGTCGGGGCAGCTTCTCGACGAGCAGCC
>Ga0306926_10004781_pt1 | contig 14263 bp, 10 predicted proteins | sample flu12Cox44000178_FD_203759 | JGI IMG/M metagenome (GOLD analysis project Ga0306926, IMG submission 203759) | Lab enrichment of tropical soil microbial communities from Luquillo Experimental Forest, Puerto Rico - flux8day.12C.oxic.44.000.178 (v2)... | ecosystem: Environmental > Terrestrial >...
CGCCAGCGTCTCGCTGTTCATGGTGCCGATCCTGACCGTCGCGGCGGTGTTCATCCTGCGCGACATCCACCACCGCGCGAGCGAAATGTCATGACCGCGGCAGCCATCACCACCGCCGACGCGCCCGGGCGCAAGCGCAGATACGGCAGCATGAGCCGGGACCGGCGGTGGGCGCTGCGCTGGTCGTACTTCTTCCTTACCGTGTTCGCGATCTTCTTCCTGATGCCGCCGGTCTACATGCTGATCACGTCGCTCAAGACCAGCGCGGAGATTTCGGCCGCGACCAATCCGTGGTGGGTCTACCATCCGACGCTCGGCAATTACCTCGAGCTCTTGACCTCGAATCAGTACCTGACCTTCTTCCGCAACTCCGCGCTGGTCTCGGTCGTCGTCGTGGCGATCACCATGCTGATCAGCGTGCCCGCGGCGTTCGCGCTGTCGCGCATGCGGTTCTGGGGCTCGGCCGCGCTCGCGACCGGAATCTTTCTCACCTATCTGATTCCGGAAACGCTGCTGTTCATCCCGCTGTTCAAGATGTTCGCGCTGGTCAACGAGTACACCGGCATCCAGCTGATCAATCGCTGGTGGGTGCTGCTGCTGCTCTATCCGACGCTGACGGTGCCGTTCTGCACCTGGATCATGATCGGATACTTCGCCTCGATCCCCAAGGAGCTGGACGAGGCGGCGCTGATGGACGGCGCGAACTATCGGCAGATCCTCACGCGCGTGTTCATACCCGTTGCGCTACCGGGCCTCATCGCCGCGACCATTTTCGCGTTCACCGTGTCCTGGGCGCAGTTTCTTTATCCCCTCGCCTTCACCACCTCGGCCGACCAGCTGGTGCTGCCGGTCGGCATCGTCACGTCGCTGATCAAGGGCGACGTGTTCAACTGGGGGCAGATCATGACCGGGGCGCTCCTTGGCGCCGCCCCGCCGCTGATCATCTACGCCTTCCTCATGGACTACTACATCGCCGGGCTCACCGCCGGCGCCACCAAGGGCTAGAGGCTCTCGCCATGGCGCAAGTCTCGCTCCGCAAGCTCGTCAAGCGCTTCGACGACACGGAGGCGGTGCGCGGCATCGATCTCGACATCGCCGACAAAGAATTCGTGGTGCTGGTCGGGCCCTCCGGCTGCGGCAAGACCACGACGCTGCGGATGATCGCCGGGCTCGAGGAGATCAGCGCCGGCGAGATCGCGGTCGACGGCGAGGTGGTCAACGACGTGCCGCCGAAGGACCGCGACATGGCCATGGTGTTTCAGAACTACGCGCTCTACCCGCACATGACCGTGTACGAGAACATGTCGTTCGGGTTGCGGCTCAAGCGCTACCCGAAGGACGAGATCGCGCGCCGGGTGCAAGAGGCCGCCCGCATTCTCGACATCACCGAGCTGCTCGACCGCAAGCCGCGGCAGCTCTCCGGCGGACAGCGCCAGCGCGTGGCCATGGGCCGCGCGATCGTGCGCAACCCGAAGGTGTTTCTGTTCGACGAGCCGCTGTCCAACCTCGACGCCAAGCTGCGCGTGCAGATGCGGATCGAGATCAAGCGCGTGCACCAGAAGGTGCGCACCACCACCGTCTACGTCACCCACGACCAGGTCGAGGCGATGACGCTCGCCGACCGGGTGGTGGTGATGAACCGCGGCCGCATCGAGCAGATCGGGACGCCCAACGATCTCTATCACGCCCCCATGACGCGGTTCGTCGCCGGCTTCATCGGCTCGCCGGCGATGAATTTCCTGCCCTGCCGGCTGGAGGAGGCGGGTGGCGCCTTGCGCGTGCGGCTGAGCGACGACATCGTGCTGCCGGTGCCGCAATCGCGCGCCAGCCGCTATCGCTCCCACGCGGGGCGCGCGGGCCTCACCTTCGGCCTGCGCCCGGAACATCTGACCGACGGCAAGCCCAACGGCGCGGCGCAACCCGCCACGATCGACGCCGCGATCGAGGTCGCCGAGCCGCTGGGCATGGAGACGCTGGTGTTCTTCCGCGTCAACGGCATCGACGTGTGCGGGCGCGTGAGCCCCACCGCCGGGGCGCGCGAAGGCGTGCGCATGCGGCTCGCCGCGAGCCTCGACAACATGCACCTGATCGACGACGCGACCGGATCGGTGCTTTGAGGGCGTGGTTCTATATCTGTTCGCTCTTGAAAATCCTCGCGATCCGACCAATTCCTCGAACGCCGAGCGCCTATGGGCTCGGCGCCGCGCCGGCGCGCTGGGAGAGTTGAGCCCGCGCCGGCTCGCGCCTTCGTTCGATGTTTGAGAGGAATTCACCTGCCATGACCGTCATTGATGAGACCCGTCGCGAAAACCGGGCGTTCGAGGCCGATGTTGCCAAGCTCCTCAACCTGATCGTCCACTCGGTCTATTCCGACAAGGAGGTCTTCGTCCGCGAGCTGATTTCGAACGCCGCCGACGCCTGCGAAAAGCTGCGTTACGAAGCCATCGCCCGCCCCGACCTGCTCGGCGATGACCCGACGCTGCGCATCACGCTCCTGATCGACGCCGACAACAAATGCCTCACGGTCGAAGACAACGGCATCGGCATGAGCCGCGAGGACATGGTGCAGGGGCTCGGAACCATCGCGCATTCCGGAACCAAGGTGTTCCTCGATCGCATCGAAGCGGCGCAGAGCTCCGAAGGCGCGACGTTGATCGGCCAGTTCGGCGTGGGCTTCTATTCGGCGTTCATGGTCGCCGATAAGGTCGACGTGTTCTCCCGGCGTGCCGGGAGCGAGGACGCGTGGCAGTGGTCCTCCGACGGCAAGGGCACGTTTTCGGTCGCGCCGGCAGCGCTTGATGGCGCGCCGCGCCGCGGCACCCGCGTGGTCCTGCATTTAATGGAAGACGCCAAGTCCTACACCGAACGCTTCCGGCTGGAGCGCGTCGTGCGGACGCAATCGGGGCACGTGCCGGTTCCGATTGCGATCGTCGAGAAACCCGGTGCGGAGCCGTCCGAGCTCGCCGACGGGGCGGCGCTTTGGGCCAAGCCGAAATCCGATATCTCGACCGCGGATTATACCGACTTCTATCGCAGCCTCGCCGGGCAGCTCGATGAGCCCGACCTTACGATCCATTTCCGCGCCGAGGGCCGGCATGAATATACCGCGCTCGCGTTCATTCCGGGCTCGCGGCCTTTCGACCTCTTCGATGTCGATCGCAAAGGCCGCATCAAGCTTTATGTCAAGCGCGTCTTCATCACGGACGACGCCGAGATATTGCCGCGCTATTTGCGCTTCGTGCGCGGGCTCGTGGACTCGGCCGACCTGCCGCTCAACATCTCGCGCGAGATGATCCAGGAAAGTCCCATCCTGACCGCGATCCGGAAGGGCGTGACCAGCCGCGTGCTGGGCGATCTCGAGAAGCTCGCGGAGAAGGAGGCTGAGACTTACGCCAAGATTTGGGACAATTTTGGCGCCGTGCTGAAGGAGGGAATCTACGGCGATTTCGAGCGCCGCGACGCGCTGCTTGCGCTGTGCCGCTTCAAGACCACGAGCTCGGCGGGCGCCTGGCGAAGTCTCAAAGATTACCTCGCGTCGCTCAAAGAAAACCAGACCGCGATCTACTACCTCGTGGGCGACGACATCGCTCGCCTCGAAGCCTCGCCCCATCTGGAAGGATTCCGCGCACGCGGCGTCGAGGTTCTTCTGCTGGCGGATCCGATCGACAGCTTCTGGGTGACGTCAGCCCCCTCCTTTGAAGGCAAGCCCTTCAAATCGGTCACGCAAGGGGCAGCGGATTTGGCGCTCATCCCGCGCCTCGACGCCACGGATGAACCGGCGCCCGAGACCGATAAGGCGGTCACGCATTTTCTGGCTTTGATCAAGGACACGCTGGGCGAGGCGGTGTCGGACGTTCGCGCCTCGGACCGGCTGACCGATAGCGCGGTCTGCCTGGTCGCGCCGGAAACCGGCCTCGATCGGCAATTGGAAAAAATACTGGCCGGCACCGGGCGCATTAAGAGCGCCGCGAAGCCGATCTTGGAAATCAACCCGCGGCACGACATCGTCGTAGCGCTCGCTGCGTTGGGCGATGAGGATTTGGCCTTCAAGCGGGATGCCGCGCATCTGCTGTTCGATGAAGCGCGCGTGCTCGACGGCGACCGCCCAGCGGATGCACGGATGTTCTGCGAGCGATTGGCGCGGATCCTGACGCGAAGTCTCGGCAAGACTACCGCCTGAGAGCAGCGCTGGAACGAGACGCGTTCCACCACCGCGCAGGATGATGGCTCAGCTGCTTCGTGACAGGTTCATGAATGCCCTCACCCTCTTGCGTGTGCGGATCGCCGCCGGAAGCGCAAGCAAGTTACTGCTGCCTCCGCCTTTTCCTTTTTGGACTACGAAGAATTCATCGGAGCAAAGAAACATCTAGTTACAGGTTTGTCACCCCACACTGGACCACCCCAGGGATCAAACTCATTTGCTATTGGATAATATGTACAATGGTGGAAACGCTCGTCTGGTGATGGTGACGCCATGTTGGCGGGAATAGTCTCACCACGTTCTGGTAAAAAGTAATTACCATTTGGCAGCACTATAGCCTCCACTGGCTTACAATCCTGTCCTCCACAACATAGATGCCCATCCCGATCACGGAGATTGCTGTATATATCATGAGCTAGGACGGTACTCGATACGCAAAGTAGAGCAATCGTTGCCACCAACTTTTTCATTCCGTAATTCCTGTCTTAGGTTTTGCAGATTAGGCGTGCCGACTGATAAGTCGCGAGTGTTCGCAATTGCTCGCTCCAGCAAACGACGCGCGCGAATTGCACCGGAATGGCGGCCTGCGCCAAAGACTGGCGACGCGAATAGGGGAGCTGGACCCCGGTCTTTAGTACACTTTCCAGAGGTCAGGCCGGTAAACCGTTCCCTTCGCTATCGGCGCAGCCGAATCGCTCGCATGTTTCGGGACAGCCGCCCATGTCGTAATCGCCATAAGCGCTCCGACCACAAGAACCGTTGCGAAGATAAATGCGATCTTATGCGGTTTCGGTGTCATCTGTTCCCCTCCTGGCTGGAGTCGATGCTGCAGAGAAACCGCCCAGATATCTGTGATGGCCGTCACGTTTTGGTCGTATAGGTGGAAGCTATAGCTGCGGCCTTTCACGTGGCCGGACCACGCCACGGCTATGCCGCGGCACATCAGGTCGCATTGGCAGTCTTAGCGAAAAGGCTGGCGGCGGGAGTGAGGGTATGTCAGCTTTTGGATAGCGAAGATCGTGGAGAAAGCCCGTTTAGGTAGAGTCTCTCGCTCCTCCCGTGTCATGCCCCGCGAAAGCGGGGTATCCAGCAGTCACGGAGAATCTTGTGGTTGCTGGATCGCCCGCTTTCGCGGGCGATGACGACACAGAGGTCGACGATCCAAGCAAAAATCATCACGCTTTAGGCGATCCCTTTCTTCGCCTCCAGCGCGCGAGCGCTAGCGTGCGCTCGCCACCTCCGCGACCAGCGCCGCCACGCGTGCGCCGAACGCCTTCGTCCCGAGCGGCCCGCCGAGGTCGCGCGTGCGCCATTGCGGGCTCGCGATCGCGCGATCGAGCGCGTCCTCGATGGTCGCGGCCGCGCGCGTGAAGCGCTCGTCGTTCCTGCGCTCGCCGAGCCAGTTGAGCAGCATCGCGGCCGAGCCGATCAGGGAGGCCGGGTTGGCGCGGTCCTGCCCAGCGATGTCGGGCGCCGAGCCGTGCTGGGCCTGCGCCAGCGTGTGCGCCTCGCCGGCATTGAGCGAGGCGGCGAGCCCCAGGCTGCCGCTGATCTCGGCGGCGAGATCGGACAGGATATCGCCGAACATATTGGTGGTGACGATCACGTCGAAGGCGGCGGCGGCGCGCACGAGCAGCGCCGCCATCGCATCTATGATCCGTTCCTCGTATTCCACGCCGGGAAAGCGTGACGCCACCGCGCGCACGCATTCGAGAAAAAGCCCGTCCGACACCCGCAGCACGTTGGCTTTGTGCACCGCCGTCACCTTCTTGCGGCGGCGCTCGGCGAGCGCGAACGCGGTCTGTGCAATCCGCGTCGAGCCCGCGCGCGTCACCTTGCGCACGGAGAGCGCGAGGTCGGCCGTGGGCATGAACTCGCCGGAGCCGAGGAACATGGAGCGGTCGGCGTAGAAGCCCTCGGTGTTCTCGCGTGCGATGACGAGGTCGACCGGCGATCCGCAGCGCGGCGGAAAGCCGCCGCGGCTGCGCGCCGGGCGGATATTGGCGAACAGGTCGAGCCGCTTGCGCAATTCGCCGGACGGGTTGAGGCCGCCCTGCGCCAACGGCGGATAGTCGTTGTGCGACACCGGTCCGAGGATCACGCCGTCGGCGGCCTTGGCCGCGTCGACCGCCGCTTGCGGCAGGGTGGTGCCCTGCGCGCGCAAGGCCGCAAGTCCGATCGCCACCGGCGTGAACGAGAGACCGAGCTTAAAGATGTCATCGGCCGCGCGAAGAACGGCCATGGTCGCAGCCGTGATCTCCGGGCCGATGCCGTCACCCTCCATCACGACAATTCGCAGCGGCATAGCCGCGTGACGCGTTGTCGGGCCCGGTGCCACGCTTTGCCTCCCTTGCTGGGCCGCGAGCCTAGCAAGTCCATGGCTGGTTGACGACGGATGGCGAGGATGAGCATCATGATGGAGGAATTCTCGTTCCTCCTTGCCTCGTTGGTTCCCCATGCAAGAGCGCAATATGCAAGAGCGCAATTCCCGCCCGCCGTCCGTCCACGACACCGCGACCGCCCCGAGCGACCTTCTCAATCTGCATGAGATCGTCGCCAAGGCGCGGCAGAACCTCAATCAGAACGATTGGGACTACATCGTCGGCGGCGTTGAATCCGAGACCACGCTGCGGCGCAACCGCATGGCGCTCGACACGATCGCGTTCCGGCCGCGGGTGCTGCGCGACGTCAGCAAGGTCGATGCCTCGGTGAGCCAATTCGGACGCACGCTGCGCCTCCCGGTGGTGCTCGCTCCGGTCGGCTCGCTCGAGAGCTTTCACCCCGCCGGCGCCGAGTCGGTGGTGCGCGCCGTCAACGCGTTCGGGGCCGCGCATATGCTCAGCTCGGTCTGCGATCCCGGGCTCGAAGATCTGGCGGCGGCGGCGCCCGATGCGCTGCGCCTCTACCAGCTCTACGTGCGCGGCGACGAGGCCTGGGTCGACGATCACGTCGAGCGCGCGATTGCGCACGGCTACGCCGGGTTCTGCCTGACCGTCGACACCGCGCATTACAGCCGGCGTGAGCGCGACATCGCCAAGCGCTTCGTGACCGCGGGACGGCGGCGCGTCCAGGGCCGCGCCTTTCAAGCGGCGCTCGACTGGCGCACGGTCAAGCGCATCAAGTCGCGCTTCAAGATCCCGCTGGCGATCAAGGGCATCGCCACCGCCGAGGACGCCGCCATCGCGCTCGACCACGGGGTCGAGTGGATTTACGTCTCCAACCACGGCGGCCGCCAGCTCGATCACGGCCGCGGCTCCATGGACGTGCTGCCGGAGGTGGTGGCCGCGGTGGCCGGCCGCGCCAAAATCATCGTCGACGGATCGATCTGCCGCGGCACCGACATCGTCAAGGCGATCGCCACCGGCGCCGATTTGGTCGGCATCGGCCGCATGCAGTGCTTCGCGCTCGCCGCCGCCGGGGAGGCCGGCGTGGTGCGGCTGCTCGAACTTTTGGAGGACGAGGTGCAGCGCTGTCTCGGCCTGCTCGGCGTCAGCAAGCTGGCCGATCTCGACCGCTCCTATCTGCACGCCGCCGCGCCGGCAAACGCCCCGCACGTCTTGAGCGCGTTTCCCCTGCTCAAGATCGAGGACTATCGGTACTGACCCAGCTGTGGGGTGGTCGCCGCGCCATCAATTTGACGGCGAGACGACTCTGCCAAACGACTGTGGGACCCGGCCGGTCCAACGCAGGCCCACGAAGCCGCCCTCGGCATCGTAGAGATAGTCGAAGCCGTTGAGAAAGCGCACGCTGGTGTTGACGAAGGGCGCGCGGCCGCCGCCAACCAGATTGAGCTTTCTCGGAGCGAGCGGGTTGGCCTCGTCGCCGACCGTGAAGGTGTAGAGCGCCTGGGGCGTCGGTCATCCCGTATTTGTCGACCAGGCGGTAGCAGGCGGCGAGATCGACGCGCGCTTGCCACTCCCCGGCCGACACCTCTGCGCGGATCGACTTGAAGTCGGTCGTGTAATTCATGGATAGTCCGTGCTTGCTCGCTGCGAGGGTGGACGCCGGGCAGCATAGTGCCGGCGCATAGCCGAGACCAAGGCAAGAGGGAGGGCCCGCCGTGCAGATACGCGACATCTTGCGCAACAATGTCAAGGAGAAGCTCAAGCGGGACGAGGTGGTGGCGTCGATGACGGTGCGGCTCGTGCGCACCGTCGAGATCGCCCGCATCGCCCGCACCGCCGGCTTCGATTCGCTCTATGTCGACATCGAGCATTCGAGCTTCTCGCTCGACACCTGCGGCCAGATCTGCATGGCCGCGCTCGAAGCCGGGATCGCGCCGTTCGTGCGCGTTCCCGCCAACACGCCGGACTACGTCTCCCGCGTGCTCGACGGCGGCGCGCTCGGGGTGATCGCGCCGCACATCCGCTCGGCGGACGAGGCCAAGGCGGTCGTGACCGCGGCCAAATTTCCTCCGCTCGGCGAGCGCTCGAACGCCGGCGGCCTCCCGCATCTCCATTTCCGCTCCTTCCCGGCGGCCGAAACCTCCGCCGCGCTCAACGACGCCACCATGGTCGTCGTGCAATTCGAGAGCGCCGCGGCGCTCGAGCGCGCCAAGGAGATCGTGGCGGTCGACGGCGTCGACATGGTGCTCTTGGGCGTCAACGACCTGTTGGCGGATTGGGGCATTCCCGGCGAGTACGACCATCCCCGCGTGCGCGAGGCCTATGCCAAGACCATCGCGGCCTGCCGCAAGCGCGGCAAGCACTGCGGCGTCGGCGGGCTCGCCACGCGTCCCGATCTGGTGGCCGAGTTCGTGAAAATGGGCGCGCGCTACGTCTCGACCGGCACCGACCTCGCCTTCCTGCTGAGCGCCTGCGCGGCGCGCGCGAAAGCGGTCAGGGAGATCAAGCTCTGATGTCGGCGCCGCCTGCCGTCAAAGCGGCCCGCGTCTATGTCGAGGCCGGCGCGGCCGACGCCTTCGCGCGGCGGCTGCTCTTAGCCCATGGCGTGCCGGATGAGGACGCGGCGACCGTCGCCGCCTGCCTCGTCGGCGCGGATTTGCGCGGCGTCGACACCCATGGGCTTTGCCGCTTGCCGGGCTACCTCGACCGCCTACGGCGCGGCTTGATCAATCCGCGTCCCGTGCTCAAGCCCGAGCGCGTCACGCCGGTCGCGGCCGCGTTGGACGGGCAGAACGGTTTCGGCTTCGTGGTCGGCGCGCGAGCGATGCAGGAGGCGATCGCGATCGCGCGCGAGTTCGGCGTCGGCGTGGTGTCGGCGCGCCGCAGCACCCATTTCGGCATGGCCGCCGCCTACGTGCTGCAAGCGCTCGACGCGGGATTGATCTCGCTCGTGTTCAGCAACGCATCGCCGGCCATGCCGCCCTGGGGTGCGCGCACCGCGCTGCTCGGCACCAATCCGTTCGCCGCCGGCGCGCCCGCGGGCAGGCACCCTCCCTTCCTTCTTGATATGTCGCCGGCGGTGGCCGCGCGCGGCAAGATCCGCCGCGCCGAGCGCCGCGGCGAGAAAATTCCCCTCGGCTATGCGCTCGACGCCGACGGGCAGGAGACCAGCGACCCCAAGGCCGCCTTGGGCGGCGTGGTGCTGCCGATCGGCACCTACAAGGGCTCGGGGCTTGCCATGCTCATGGACATTTTCGGCGGCGTGATTTCGGGTGCGAATTACGGCGGGGACGTCGGCGACCAATACAAGGCCTATGACCGCCCGCAGGATGTCGGCCATTTCTTCCTGGCGATGAAGCCCGACTTGTTCGTGCCGGAAGAGGACTATCGCGGCCGCATGGACACGCTGATCGAGCGCGTGCACGCCAGCCCCACCGCGCAAGGCTTCGACGAGGTTCTCATGCCCGGCGAGCCGGAGCGCCGCCACGAAGACGAGCGGCGCAGGTGCGGCATTCCCTACAGTGCCAACGAGGTCGCGCCGTTGCAGGAGGAAGCCGCCAAAGCGGGAGTGGCGCCGCTTCGCGTGTCGCTCAAGCCGTTCGGTGCCTTGGATTAAATGTCGCCAGCGCCGCGCCGCGCGCAGAGCCCGTAACGATGCAGGTCGGTGCCGTGCACGTCGAGCCACACCTTGGCGCGTTCGACGTCCGGATAGATGCGTTTCACCAACCGCCAGAACCGCGGCGAGTGGTTAAGCTCCACAAGGTGACACACCTCGTGCGCGGCGAGGTAGTCGAGCACGAACGGGGGCGCGAGAATGAGCCGCCAGGAAAACGACAACACGCCGGTATTCGAGCACGAGCCCCACCGGCTCGACTGGTCGCGCACGTAGATGCGCTTGATGGCAACGCCGAGCTTGGCCGCGTAGCGCCGGCTCGCGGCCTCGAGATCGCGCTGCGCCTCGCGTTTGAGGAAGTCGCTGGTGCGGCGGTCGACGTGCGGCGGTTCGCCGGCAACGCAAAGCGCTCGGCCGCCGCACTCGGCCGCCTCGGTCCACACCGTGCCGCGCGCGCCGCGGCGATTGACGATGCGATGGGGTTCACCGCGCAGCGGTATCTCAACCCCGGGCGCGAAGGGCGCCGCCTCCGGCAAGCGCTTGAGCCGCGCCGCGATCCAGCCGCCGTGCTTCTGCGCGAACTCTTTCGCCTCCTTGAGGCTGCCGCGCGGCGGCATGGTGAGAACCACCTCGCGCGAGGCGGCGTCGATGCGCAACGTATAGCGTCGGGCTTGGCGATGACGGCGCAGGCGTACGAGATAAATCGCTTTGTCGAAGACGACCTGAACGACCGCGGGCTCGCTCGGACGGCGATAGAGCAGCGCGCGCAGCGACATGGATCCACCCTCGAGCAACCCCGGCTGAAATACTGCCATATTGGCAAGAGGGCGTAGCACGACGGGCGACAAATAAAGGCTCTTCCCCTAGCGGCGGGGCTCATTGTGGCGGCCGACCACAATAGCTTGGGGAGGTTAAAGATTTGAATCGACTTTCAGAATTTTTCTGCGGCGTTTCACGACGGCCGTTTGCGGGCCGCGCGTTTATCGCGCTGGCTCCGTGGATAAATCGATCGTGCGATCAGTGATTTAGCGGCAAAGACGCGGACGCTGCGGCTGACGAATCACGAAAAAACCTCGGCGGGACGCGGCTTGACGGCGTTCCGGAGCAAACGCGGCCGCCGCCGAGCAGTGACCGGTTGCGGGCACCCTACTCGTTGGCCGCGCTGACCAGGGCGATCCGCGGCGCCAGCACCGCGCCATTGGGCGTTGCCGATGCGTCCGCTCGCTTGGGCGCGCGTTTGCCGATGCCGCGCGCGCGCGCGGTATTGTTCGAGAGCACGAAGTCCGCGACGCGGGGCACGATCTCGGCGCGGAACCGCGATCCGTTGAATACGCCGTAGTGACCCACCGCCGGCTGCAGCCAGTGCGCCTTGCGGCTCGAGGGAATGTTGACGCACAGCCGGTGCGCCGCCTCGGTCTGACCGACCCCGGAAATATCGTCGTTCTCCCCTTCCACCGTGAGCAAGGCGACGCGATGGATGTTCGCGGGATCGATGCGGATGCCGCGGTGGGTCATCTCGCCCTTGGGCAAGGCGTGGCGCACGAACACGGTCTCGACGGTCTGCAAATAGAACTCGGCGGCAAGATCCATGACCGCGAGATATTCGTCGTAGAACTCGCGGTGCTTCTGCGCGGAATCGCCGTCGCCTTGAACGAGATGAAGGAACAGCTTGCGGTGCGCCTCGATGTGGCGATCGAGATTCATGCTGACGAAGCCGTGCAGCTGCAGAAACCCGGGATAGACGTCGCGCATGAATCCGGGATTGGGAAACGGCACCTTGGTGATGACGTTGCGGCGGAACCAGTCGGCGCCGCGTCGCTCCGCCAGGACATTCACCGCCGTCGGGTTGACCCGCGTATCGATCGGGCCGCCCATCAGCACCATGGACTCGGGCACGTAGGGATCGTTCCCGGCCTCCATGCGCGCGACCGCGGCGAGCACGGGCACCGAGGGCTGGCACACCGCCAGGATGTGAACGTCGCCGCCGAGAAGATGCAGTATCGAGATCAGGTAGTCGATGTAGTCGTCGAGATCGAAGCCGCCCTCCGACACCGGGACCATGCGCGCGTCCACCCATTCGGTGAGGAACACGTCGTGGTTGGGCAAAAAGCCCTCGACCGTGCCGCGCAGCAGCGTCGGGTAATGTCCCGACATGGGCGCAACGATGAGCAGGCGCGGCTGCGGGCGGCGCGGCGCGTGCTCGAAAGCGCGCTCGAAATGCAGGAGCCGGCAGAACGGCCGCTGCCAAAGGGTGGAGATGTGCACCGGGACGTGCTCGCCGCCGACCACGGTCGAGCTGATGTTCCATTCCGGCTTGCCGTAGCGCCGGGTCGAGCGCTCGAACAGTTCCAGGCTCGCGGCCATGGTCTTGCCGAAGGCGGTATACGACAAGGGGTTGGCCGGATTGCGGTAGAACAACCGCACCGCGTCGGCGAAAGCCCGCGAGGGATTGAGCGCGGCCTGGCTCATTTCATAGAGCCAATAGGCCGGTGCCGCGTACATCGGGCCATTATCGCCCGTCGCGGCCGGCGCGCCGCCGAATTCACCAATCGCCATGTCCCCGGCCCTCAGCGGCGTTTGCCGCACTGCAGCATATTGTCGCGGATCTGTCATACAGTCAACATTGCCGGCGCTTTATCCACGCCGCTTTAACCGCAGACATAACGATTGGGGGAACCCTGTAGCTTTCGCGCCGCGGCAAGGCTGGCATGATCAAACCAATGGAACCACCCGACCGGCGGCCTCTCATTCCCCGGTCTGCAGCAACGAGCCGACGCGGCGGGCACTCTTGAGCAGCTGCAGGAAGGCAACGATCCCGGCAGCGAAATAAAGCGCGTTAAGCATGAAAGCCTCGACCATCAGATCGACGCGGACCACCTGCTCCATGATCAGCGCACGCATGCCCTCGAACACGTAAGTGGGCGGCAGCGCCCAGGCCACCACCTGCAGCCAGTCCGGCAGCACGCTCACCGGATAGTAGACGCAAGCGAGCGGCATGAGCACGAACATCAGCGTCCAGGCGAGCGACTCCGCACCCATGCCGTTGCGGAGCAGCACGCCCGAGACGACGATGCCGACCGCCCAACTCGTCAAGATCAGGTTCACAAAGAACGCCGCCAGCGCGAGACCGAAGCCGTAAACGTTGAACCCGAAGAACGCGATGGCGAGAAACGTGACGGGCACCATCCCGATCGCAAGCCGGATCAGGCTCATGATCATCAGCGCGCTGACGAATTCGATCGGGCGCAGCGGGCTGATCATCAGGTTGGTCAAGTTGCGCGACCACATCTCCTCCAGAAACGATATCGAGAAGCCGAGCTGGCCGCGAAACAGCACGTCCCACATCAGCACGGCGGCGATGAAGACCCCGCTGGCGCGGGCGAAAAAACCTGAATTCTGGGCGATGTAGAACTGCAGAAATCCCCACACCAGGAGCTGCACCGCCGGCCAATAGATGAGCTCGAGAAGCCGCGTCCAGGACGAGCGCAGGAGATAGAGATAGCGCAGCACCATCGCCCCGACGCGATGCGGCGCCAATGTCACCGCCCCGATTGAGGGCGCGCTCATTGCGCGGCCTCGCGCGCTTCGCCGCGCCCGCGGGCGACGTCGAGAAACACCTCTTCCAGCGTCTCGCGACCGTAGCGGATGAGGAGGCGCTGCGGGGTATCGTCATCCTCGATCCGTCCACGCTTCATCATGATGACGCGCTCGCACAGGCGCTCGACCTCGGCCATGTTGTGCGAGGCCAGCAGCACGGTGGCGCCGCGCTCCTTGCGAAAGCGCTCGAGATGTGCGCGCACCCAGTCGGCGGTGTCGGGGTCGAGCGAGGCGGTGGGCTCGTCGAGCAGCAGCACCTGCGGAGAATTGATCAGCGCCTTCGCCAGCGCGACGCGGGTCTTCTGCCCGGCCGAAAGCTTGCCGGTCGGCCGGTCGATGAATTCCGTGAGGTCGAGCTCGCGCGCCAGCGATGCGATGCGGCCTTGGAGATCCTCCACCGCGTAGAGCAGCCCGAACACGGTGAGATTCTGCCGCACCGTCAGCCGGTGCGGCATGTCGACATACGGGCTCTCGAAATTCATCTTGTGCAGCACCTGGTAGCGCTGG
>Ga0306926_10004784_pt1 | contig 14258 bp, 11 predicted proteins | sample flu12Cox44000178_FD_203759 | JGI IMG/M metagenome (GOLD analysis project Ga0306926, IMG submission 203759) | Lab enrichment of tropical soil microbial communities from Luquillo Experimental Forest, Puerto Rico - flux8day.12C.oxic.44.000.178 (v2)... | ecosystem: Environmental > Terrestrial >...
GTGCGGGCCCGCGAGAACTTGCGTCTGTGGGCGAGCCAGAACCTGCCTCCAGCGTGCGGCGAAGAGCCGCCGCGCGTGGATTTGCTGCGACCCACGAACGTGCCGGCCGATGTCGCTGCCACTCTGCTCTACCCGGTGACCGACCGGCCCTTTCGCGAGCTGTACCAATTGGCCTGCGGCTGGAACGAGGGCCGGCGCGCCGAGGTATTCGACGTAGCGCTCGGATCGCGCACTCGCCGCGACGAAATCCTGAACGGCTTTCGAGGCGGGCTCTACGCCTACGATTTCGTCATCGATATCGGCGCGTTCCGCGACCTGCAGCGGCACCGCCGCTGCCAGAAATTCCGCCAGGCGTACCTCGGGGAACTGGGATTCGAGACGCCGAGAGCCGTGGCCGAGGCGGGGGCCGCCGAGATCTTCGCTTCCGCCATGCGGGAGGCTTTCGACGCGATCGGTCGGCTCCCGGCGCCGGGCGCGCATTACCTGCTGCCGTTCGGGGCCCGGTCACGATTTCTGTTCAAGATGGATTTCGCCGAGGCCGAATACATTTCGCGCCTCCGCAGTGGCGTCAAAGGGCACTTCAGCTACCGCGAAATCGCCTGGGAAATGAAGTGCAAGATGGAGCAGCTCGAGCCCGAGCTGGGCCGCCTGATCGAAGCGACGCCGCCCTGGGTGGAAGACCCGCTCGCGCGATGAACAGCACCCGGCAAAACCGTCGCTTGTTTCCGTCGACTCCGAGAACCCACAGCCGAGCTGCCCGCCGCCCATGATCATCACTCGCAGCCCGCTGCGCGTTTCCCTTGGAGGCGGCGGAACCGACCTGCCGTCCTACTATCGTGAGCACTCCGGTTTCGTCGTCGCGGCCGCAATCGATAAGTTCGTATATATCACCCTGCACGAGACCTTCGAGGCAGAGTTCATTATCAAGTACTCGAAAACCGAGCGGGTTCGGTCCGTAGATGAGATCAAGCACCCCATTGTCAGAGAGGCCTTGAAGCTGGTCCCGGTTTCGGCGCCGCACCTGGAGGTGATCAGCATGTCGGACATCCCGGCCGGTACCGGCCTGGGGTCTTCCAGCAGTTTCACAGTGGCGCTGCTGCGGGCGCTCCACACGCAAAACAAAGAGGTCATTCCCCGTCAGGAATTGGCCGAACAGGCGTGCCAGATCGAAATCGAACGGCTCGGCGAACCCATCGGCAAGCAGGATCAGTACATTTCGACCTTCGGCGGAATTACTTCTTTTCTGTTCGATCGGGACGGCCGGGTCATCGTCGAGCCCGTGCAGATCAGCTCGGAAACGCTCTATAATCTGGAGGACAACCTGCTGCTATTTTTTACAGGCTTCATCCGGCCGGCCTCCTCGATTCTGGCGGAACAGGACACCCGCTCGCGGGCCGGCGACTCCGACATGATCTCCCATTTGCACCAGATCAAACGCTTCGGCTACGAGAGCAGGCTCGCGCTGGAATCGGGCGACCTGCGCGGCTTCGCCGCCATCATGCATCGGCACTGGGAGCTCAAGAAACAACGCTCCCGCGCCATGACCAACTCGAGAATCGACGACTGCTACGAGCTGGCGCGGGCTCACGGCGCACTCGGCGGCAAGCTGATCGGCGCCGGCGGCGGGGGGTTTCTCATGTTCTATACCGAAGACAAGACGCGCCTGCGGCGTGTGATGAGAGAAGCCGGGATGCGCGAGGTCAGGATGCGCTTCGATTTCGAAGGTGCCTCGCTGGTGGCCCGGTCCTGAAACATGCTGCCGGTCGCGATCCTGGCGGGCGGCTTGGCCACACGCCTTCGGCCGCTCACCGAAACCATTCCCAAGGCGCTGGTCAAGATCAAAGGTGAGCCGTTTCTAGGCCATCAGTTGCGCCTGTTGAGCCGAAGCGGTCTCGAACGTGCGGTCGTCTGTGCGGGCTACCGGGGGGCGCAAATTCAGGAATACGCCGGCGACGGGCGCGCTTTCGGCCTCGAGCTCGATTACGTATTTGACGGCCCGCAGCTGCTTGGCACGGCCGGCGCCTTGCGCCAGGCGTTGCCCGTGCTGGGTGACTGTTTTTTCGTCCTCTACGGCGATTCCTACCTGCCCTGTGATTATCGAGCCATTCAAGAAGCCTTTCTCGATTCCGAGAAAGCCGGACTAATGACCGTCCACCGCAACGAAGGCCGATGGGATTCGAGCAACGTCGAATTCTACCAAGGCCGGATCCTGGCGTACGATAAATTCAGCCGGACCGACGCCATGCAACACATCGATTACGGCCTCGGCGTGTTTCGACGCCAGCCCTTCGCCGCGCTACCGGGAGGCCAACCCGCCGATCTGGCCATGGTCTATCGAGATCTGTTGCGGCATGGCGAACTTGCGGCTTACGAAGTATCCACGCGGTTTTATGAGATCGGCTCGCCTGAGGGCATCCGGGAGCTCGAGGAATTCCTCTCACCATGACGTTTACCGAGCAGTTCCTGGCGGAAACGTCAGAAATCATCCGGCGCGTCGACATCGGTGCGGTCGAAGCGGTAGCTTCCCTGCTGGCCGCCTGCCGGGCCTCGGGCGGGCGCCTCTTCATCCTGGGCGTCGGCGGCGGTGCCGCCAACGCGTCGCACGCGGTGAACGATTTTCGCAAGATCTGCGGTCTGGAAGCCTACGCGCCCACCGACAATGTCTCGGAACTGACCGCGCGCACCAATGACGAGGGCTGGGCGGGCGTTTTTGAGGGCTGGCTGCGTGTCAGCAGGCTGCGTGCTCCCGACATGCTGCTGATATTTTCGGTGGGTGGCGGGGATCTCGAAAAGCAGGTAAGCCCGAACCTGGTCACGGCGATTCGTTATGCAAAGTCGGTAGGCGCACGCGTGGCCGGAATTGTGGGCCGCGACGGCGGTTTTACCCGGCTAGTAGCAGACGCCTGCATCCTGGTGCCGGTGGCGAACCCCCTGCACATCACCCCGCACACCGAAGCGTTTCAGGCCGTGCTCTGGCATTTGCTGGTCACGCACCCGGCGCTCAAGACCGCCGAGACCAAATGGGAATCGGTCGGGTGAGAGCCGTGTTTCTTGATCGCGACGGCGTGCTCAATCTGGCCGTCATTCGCGACGGTCTTCCTTACCCGCCCAAGGGGATCGAAGGGCTGACCCTCGCTCCCGGCGCCGCCCAAGCGCTTGGCAGGCTCAAACAAGCCGGCTTCTTGCTGCTGGTGGTGACCAACCAGCCGGAGGTGGCGCGCGGCCTTCAAACCCGTTCGGCGGTCGAATCGCTGAACGCGGCCATCGCGAGCGAACTGCCGATCGACGGTATCTTCGTGTGCTGGCACGACGATAATGACGACTGCCCCTGCCGCAAGCCTAAGCCGGGATTGCTCCTCGACGCCGCCAGGCGCCATGGAATCGACTTGGCGGACAGCTTTCTCGTCGGCGACCGATGGCGCGACATTGACGCCGGCGCGGCCGCCGGCTGCCGTACCGTGCTGATCGACCACCACTACCGAGAACGCGGGCCATCGGCTGAGCCCGATTTTCGTGCCGTTTCGCTCGCCGCCGCCGCCGATTGGATTTTGCAAGTGTACTAATCCTTGCAGTTGCCGACCCGTGATTCAGGCTAAATTAGCGTGATGAGTGGCGGCTTGTGGCGTGAATGGACTTTGGTATTGCTGGCGCCTGCCGGGTGTGCGGGCGAAAACAGCCAGCTTTCTGGTCCCGTTTCCGGATACGGTTTCGATGGTGCGCGGCGCGAGGTGCGGCCCATTCTCGGCACACCCGGAGCGTCAATCATCGCAGGGGGGGCGTTGGAGTTCGGGTTTGCGGTGTCTGCGGCTTATGTAGCCCCGCGCCAGGACGCGGCTCTGGTGACGGCCGCCGATGGCACCGTCCATCTATTTCCAGATTCAATCCGGCTCCGCCGTCGAGCTGGTTCTCAATGGCTTCGGCACAGCGCCGGAGCGTGTTGTCTTCAGCCCTTTGGGCACGGCCGCCGCACTGTATCACCCGGGCTCGATCGAGATCCTAAACGGTCTCGCGCACTCTCCCATCGTCACCGCCGGCTTCGAGCTGACCACAGCCGGTGTTCCCGAATCGATGGCGCTTAGCTCGCCTCCGGTCGATCGGTTGAGCTTTTCGCCTCGGGAGCCAATCTCGGCGTGGTCGCCGGCACTGCCGGCCCGGCAGCGGTGACATTCCCACCGGGAACGCATGATGCTGCGGTGGCCGATCCGCTCGGCGCTGGCTGGCATCGTCTGGTTCCGCGATCTCACCGGAGCTTCTGAGTCCCAGGGGGTTGCGGCGCCGGATGACACGATCCAGTCCGCCACGGCGGTGGCTTTTTCCTCAGATGGCCACAGCCTGCTGGTGGCCAGTCCGGCAGGACAGACCGTGACCGCGTTGGACCTCGCCGACGGAACGCGGACCGCCATCGGGTGCGCCTGCGCGCCTACGAACCTGGCGGCTGTGGGGAATCTGTTTCGCCTGAACGAATTCGGTGGCGACCCGTTGTGGCTCCTGGACACCCAGCAAGGCCCGGGCGCGGATGGCCTTCGTGCCAGCCGCGCCGGAACCCGCCTCGGAACCCGCCCCAGCACCTCGATTTGGGACCCGACTGCCCCGCACCCCCTGGGGATTCGCGTGCGTACCGAATAGCCTTGGCCGTCGCTGACCGCGGTCAACAAGGGCCTGCTCGCACAAATCCCACCTGTCGAAGGCGGGTTGAGTGCGTTCAAGGCAGGCGTTTATTGGGGTTGGTTGTTGCCCCGTGAGGGACTGGTGCCTCGCGCTCGCCGCGAGCGCCCACTCGATCCGGTTGGCTGCCCGGAACCGCCGTACCGTCGGGTTTGTTTCGGCTCAGTCGCGTCAGCTCCGCCGGTGTATTCTTCAGAGCCCGTAGTTCTCAAGTCCCGGAGTTGGCCCGCATCCCCGCCGGTCGCGGACCACTGGGGCCTAGTCCTTGCTGGGGATAGGCGGGTGGGGGTGAATCCCTCGGATCACCCTCGGGCGCCCCCTCGTCCACCCATCTCACGATCGTGTCGATCTCGCTCAGCGTCAGCTGATCGCAACCGGTCTTCTGTAGATACTGCCGTTCCCGAAACCAGGGTGGCATCTGTTTGGCCAAGAGCACATATTTGATCGCTTCCGCCCAAGGCCGTGTCTCCTTGTAAGAGAGCAACGAAATGGGCGCCACTTGTCCGGGCCGATGGCAGCTCTGACAGTGCCTTTCGAGTATGGGAAGTACATCTCGATAATAAGTACCGCTCGGGATCATCGTCGCAAAGGCGGTCGTCACCACACCGAGCAACGGCCCAATCCGGCAGATCGGTTTCATAACTCGCACCTCCGTTCGCATCGAGCGCTTCTTGACTGCTTTATAACGTGTAACAGACCTGTTTCTCTTATATCGCCTGCAGCCGGGGTTGTCAAGAACCGGAAGAGGCGGGCGTGTAGATGATCGGCCCACGAAACGACGCGTACGACGAGATGACCTTGCCTCGGACAATCGCCGTCGATTTCGCGATCAGATCGTCCCGCGTGAGCCGCTCCAGAGTCGCGCCGCGAGTGACACCCAGCCGCCCGCGAGGATCCACACCAATAGGAGGATGCGCCACACGCCCGTCGCTAAAAGCACTTCACATTTTTAACCGATTGCCAAATAAGGCTTTCTTTGATCGAGCGATGGCTATCTGTGTTCCCGCGACACGCCCTTGCGACGGGCTGCCCCAGTCTTAGGACCTTCCCGGACGGACGATTAAAATCGGAACATCCAGGTGATGGCGGACGGGATTGATGGTATCACCGAAAATGAGATCCTTCAGCCGGCCGTGCCCGTGCGCGCCCATGACGACGAGGTCGGGACCGATCTCGCGCGCGTAGCGGACGATTTCGCGGCGGGGCGAGGATGAGTGGTAAACGGCGGTCTCGACCGCGATCCCCTGCTGGCGGAGCGACTCGGCGATCGTTTCCAGGTACTCCCCACCGGCTTCCACCTCGGCGGTCGAAGACTCGGGACCATAGATCTGGCTGGTGACCCCTTCTTCGACGTGCAGCAGATAAAGACGGGCATCGTGCAGTTTTGCGAGCGAGGAGGCATGGCTGACCGCCAGGCGATCAAGCTGCGAGTGATCGAGTGGAACGAGGATACGGCGATAGATGGGAGTCGCCCTCTCGACGGCGGTTGCCGGCAGGATTACGGGGGCATGGCCGAAGCGACGGGTCCAACGGCTGATCAGGGGCTCTAGCGTCACCCAGAGGAGCAGGAACAAGAGGAGCCCCGCGCCTGGGACCCCTAGGGTCCACACCAGGCCTCGCCCCACACCACCGCCGGTAAGCCAATCTCCCAGGGTCAGTACCGCCAGGCGGATGTTCAACCCGACAATGATCGTTGCGGTCGCCCATGCCAGCACTCGAACCCATGCCGAATTGGCAAAAGCGCCCATGCGCTCGCGGTCGTTGGTGAAGTGGATCAGCGGGATGATGGCAAACGGCAGCTGCATGCTGAGAATGACCTGGCTGAGAATGAGGAGCCCGAAGGTGGACTGCTCGCCGGCGAAATAGATGGTCGCGGCGGCGGGCGCGATAGCGAGCGAGCGCGTGATCAGACGGCGCAGCCAGGGCCGCATACGAAAGTTGAGAAAGCCCTCCATGACCACCTGGCCGGCCAGCGTCCCGGTGAGTGTGGACGATTGGCCGGAGGCCAGCAACGCAACCGCGAAAATGACTCCCGCGAGGCTTGTGCCAAGCAGCGGCACCAGCAAAAGATGCGCCTGCTGGATCTGTGTCACCACGATGCCGCGTTGAAAAAAAACCGCCGCGGCCAGCACCAGAATGGCGGCGTTCACCAGCAGGGCGCCGTTCAACGCCACTGCCGAATCGATCAGATTGTAGCGGCACGCGCTTTCCTTGGCGACTGCACTGTGGCCGATGTGCCTGGTCTGCACCAGCGCCGAGTGCAGGTAGAGATTATGCGGCATCACCGTGGCCCCGAGAATGCCGATGGCCACGTACAGGCTGTCGCGGTGGAGCCGCGGGGTGAGGCCCTTGACCATTTCGGCGGCAGAGGGCTGGGCCCAGAAGATTTCGATGCAGAATCCGCCGGCAATCACCGTGATGAGCGCGAGCACGAAGGCCTCGATCGTGCGGATACCGAGGCTTTGCAGCCACAAGATGAGCAAGGTGTCGGCGGCGGTGATCAGTACGCCGGCAAGTAGCGGGATGTGGAACAGCAGGTTCAACCCGATAGCCGCGCCGAGCACTTCGGCGAGGTCACAAGCCGCGATCGCAATTTCGCACAGGCCACACAGCACCAAGTTGACCCCGCGCGGATAGGTTTCGCGGCAAGCCTGCGCCAGGTCCCGCCCGGAGACGATGCCCAGACGGGCGCTGAGGGTCTGGAGCAGGATAGCCATGGCGTTCGACATGACCAGGACCCAGAGCAACTGGTAGCCGAAGCGCGCCCCGCCTTCGAGGTCGGTAGCCCAGTTGCCGGGGTCCATGTAGCCTACGCTCACCAGGTAAGCCGGTCCAGCGAAGGCGAACATCCGCCGCCAAAAAGACACTTGTCCGGTGCCGACGCTGGCGTGGACATCGGCTAGCGAACGCGCGCTCGACCCAACTGGCTCCGCGGGCGACATCGAAATTTAACTATAGTTAAATACGGAAGGGGGCGTCAAGCGGGGTGGCCCGAACGGGAGGTCGGTCGGACCCGGGCCGGCGTCATAAAATAGACGGAAGGCCATGAACCAACAACAGCCCGCGGGGCAGAGGAGGTTCTCTTTGCGACGCTATCTCTCGACTCATGCCATCACCCTGCTGTCAGTGTTCGGGGTGTTGGCCTTTGGCTCGGCGCCGGCAATGGCGCAGGACGGTGGACTGACGGCGCCCGACGTCAAATCGTCCAAACCGGCCCCCCGGACGGCCGATGGCCACCCGGATCTGAGCGGGTATTGGAAAGGCACGCGCGACACCAAGCCGGTCGGCAACATCGCTAAGGACCTTCCGGGGCTCAAGCTTCCGCTGACGCCCAACGGAGACGAAGCCTGGAGGCACAACACGACCGCTACCATTGACCCGGAGAGTCTCTGCATCCCCGGCGGCATTCCTCGGCACAATGCGAGCGGGCTGCCGTTTGAAGTTCTGCAGGGCTCCAAGAAGCTGGCCTTCCTCTACTGGTACACCTACTTTCGCCTAATTCCGATCGATCGCGAGCGCAAACATTCCGACGACCCCGATCCTTCGTTCTTTGGCGAGGAGCTCGGGCACTGGGACCGGGACGCGCTGGTAATTGACTCGGTCGGGTTCAAGGATACACAAGTCTGGGCAGATGAAAATGGCAGCCCGCATAGCGACGCCCTGCACGTGGTCGAGCGCTGGACCCGGCCCGATTACGACCACATTCATGTCGAGACTCTGATTGAAGATCCCAAGTTCTATACCAGACCTTTTACCTACGCGCGCACCTGGGTCGCCGGCAAGCCGGACGAGGAATTGCACGAGTATGCCTGCAGCGAGAACAACGTCGACCGCACCCACCTGGGATTCGGCCCCGGCCCCATCCGTCCGGATGGAACGCGGGGCTACATCGACCCGGCGCCCCTTCCTCCGCCGCTGCCAAGCTCGGGTAAGAAGTAGGAGAATTGAAAGAGTCTGTCTAGGAGATATGGCGATGAAACAGTATCTGGCGCTTTTCGCCGCCGCCCTGAGCCTGGGGATGGTGGAGCCGGTGCGCGCGCATCATTCCTTCGCGGCGGAATTCGACGGGAAAAAGCCGATGCGGATTGAAGGAACGCTGTCGAAAATCGAATGGACCAACCCGCATTCGTATTTCTACGTCGATGTCAAAGACGAGAAGGGTAATGTCGCAACGTGGGGTTGTGAAGGCGCAAACCCGGGTGCTCTGTCGCGCCGAGGATTCAAGAAGGGCGATATCAAGCTCGGCGATAAGCTCGTCGTCGACGGCTATGCCGCCAAGGACGGCTCGCATCTGATGGACGCGCGTCGCATCTATTTCAACGGGAAAGCCATCTTCGGCGGAAGCGAAGATGACGGCGGTCCCCTCGCCCGGCAATAGGCTCCCGAGTCGGGTTCGAGAAATCCACAAACAGACCCTCGTCGCGAACATCCCCTGGCTTCGGAGTGCGGCGTCACAGCTGATCCCGCAGTTGGCATGGCCGCCGACGATCAATTTCCGCCACACGCCCACGGCATCTTCGATGTCGCCGAGACTCCGCGAGCCGAATCGGGCTAAGGCGGCACGACATGCCCGATCACGTGGCACTCCAACCGGTCGCCCGGTTTGGGTTGGGTCAACCGGCCGGGGTCGATTCGGGAATCGGTGCACGTACTGAACCGCGCCTTCGGGGCGCTGCCCCTGTGCCAGCTTCTGAAAAAGATATTCCCGATCAATGTGTCGGTAGCATCGGCAGAACAATCGAGAACCCTTTCGACCCCACACTCTCGCGATCCTCCGCATTCGAGGACCGAACGGCCCGTTGATTCATCCGAAACCCTGGTATAATTCCCCCACTGTCCGTTTGTGCCGTGGTGCCCGGACGGCGGCGCCCAGGGGAACTTGAAAAGCCGATAGGGGTGATTCATGCGCGTTTTGACAGTCGTGGTTGGTTTGTCTCTATTTTCGAGTGCCGTCGTGGCACAGAGCGATCGCGGCACTATCACCGGAACGATTTCCGATCCCGCCGGGGCCGTGGTGGCCTCCGCGACCGTGGAAGCCAGGAACGATGCCACCGGCGCCGTCTTCCAGGTCGCTAGCACCAATACCGGCAATTACACGCTCTCGCAATTGCCCGCGGGCGACTACGCAATGACCGTCACAGTCCCGGGGTTCAAGAAGTTTGTCCGGCAGAATATCACCGTCTCGGTGGCGGGCACGGTGCGCATTGACGCGGTGCTCGAGGTCGGATCAGCGACCGAATCGGTTACCATCACCGAAGCCGCGCCTCTGCTCAAGACCGAGAGCGGCGAACTGAGCCACAACATGACGACCGACCGCGTCGATAATCTCCCGGTCATTAACCTGGGCTACGGTTCCGGCGTGGGAAATGTGCGGAACCCGTTGCAAGCGATCAACCTGATTCCCGGCTCGGCCTTCGCCAATGACAACACGCTGAGAGTCAACGGTCTGCCGGCCAACACGCAGTCGATTCGCATCGAGGGCCAGGACGCCACCAACGGCCAGCACCGCGAGTTCAACCAGGTCAACCAGGCGAGCCTGGATGCCATCCAGGAAGTGACAGTCCAGGTCAGCAACTATGCGGCGGAGTTCGGACAGGCAGGGGGCGGATATTTCAATTACACCATGAAGTCGGGCACCAACGAGTTCCATGGAAGCGCTTACGACTATTACGTGAACGAGTTCCTCAACGCCGGCAAGCCGTTCACCGACGCGGGCGTGAGTAACAGCCTCAAGGCCGGACAGCACCAACGCGACGCCCAGCGCCGCAACAACTATGGCGTCACTTTCGGAGGCCCCGTCAAGCTCGGGAAACTATATAACGGCCACGACCGAACTTTCTTCTTCTTCAATTTCGAGCAGTTCCGGGAAAACCAGACGATCACGAGCGGCCTGACGACAGTTCCGACGATGGCCTACCGGCAGGGCGATTTCGGAGCGGCTCTCGTCAAACCGCTGACCATCGGCGGACAGCCGGCGATTGATTCTCTCGGCCGGCCGTTGATCCAGAATGAGATCTTCGACCCGACCACGACCCGAACCGCGGCCGATGGCTCCTCGGTCCGCGATCCGTTCCCAAACAACGTCATTCCTTTCGACAAAATGGATCCGGTGGCCAGAAAAATCCAGGGTTATATTCCTCAGCCTTTGAACTCGTTGCTCGTAAACAACTATCCCATCCCGGCCTATGACAACTACCGGCACACCACGATCCCTTCCCTCAAGCTCGACCACAATCTCAGGGCGACGATGAAGCTGGCGTGGTATTACTCGGAAAATCGGAGCTATACCCCGAATGCGGACGGCCTTCCGGCGCCGATCACCGCCGCCACTCCCAACGACAGCGTTACCCGGACTACCCGAATCAACTTTGATCAGACCATCACGCCGACCATACTGCTGCATCTAGGCGTCGGGCTTATGTATCTGAATCAGTCGCAACTCTCGGCCGCCCTCACCCAGAGTTCTCTCGGGTGGGGTGCGAACTTCTCGGCGTCGCAATTGTTCCCCCAAATCGTTTTTGGCGGCGATAACCAGCGCGGTGGCTTCACGTATACCACGAGCATTTTTGCTCCCTACGAATATTTCAAGGACGTCAAGCCTACCTCCAATGCCAGCCTGAGCTGGGTGAGGGGCAACCACACCATCAAGTTCGGTGGCGAGGGGCTGTTTGAGGGATTTCCCACACACACGTATTCCCGGGCTCACGGCGTTTTCACCTTCTCGGGAAACCAAACCGCGGATACGTGGCAGGACGGAAAGGCCCTGAACGCGAACACCGGATTCGCTTATGCCAGCTTCTTTCTCGGCCGGAACGGCACGCTCAACGACGGCGGCCAGGCCGTCATGCGGCTCGGCAACCACGCCTTCGCCGGCTACATTCAGGACACCTGGAAGGTGACACGCAGGTTTACTCTCGATTACGGTCTCCGCTATGACTACGTCACGCTGCTGCGCGAGGAACACGGCCGCATGTCGAGCGTCGGGTACAGCACGCCGAACCCGGTGGCAGGCAATCGGCCCGGCATGGTGATCTACGAAGCGACCTGCCATTGCACGTTCAACCACAACTATCCCTGGGCGCTCGGGCCTCGGCTGGGGGCCGCCTATCAGATCAACTCCAAGACCGTGCTCCGCGTGGGTGCGGGCCTGGCGTACGGGACCGCTCCCAACCAGGCCAACCTGGGCCGGAGCTCGAACGACTTTCTAACGCTTTCCGCGCCGGGATTTGGCGAACCCGCAAGCCTTCTGAGCGACGGGAACCCGCTCGGCCCGGGCAATCGTTTTGGGAATCCGGTCCTGGTCTGGCCGGATTTTACCCCCAGGTACCCGGTGGAAGTGGCTCCCGGCGTGCGGCCCCCCATTAGCCCCTTCATTTCGATTGACCGCAACTCCGGCCGCCCGCCGCGAATCTTACAATGGAGCATCGGTTTGCAACGCGAGGTCTCCGAGAACCTGGTGGTCGAGGCCGCCTACGTGGGAAACCGGGGCGTCTGGTGGACGGCGCCGGTGCTTTCACTCGAGCAGTACAACTCGCTCGATCCCCAGACTCTGAAGTCCCAATGGGGCCTGGATATCACCAGCCCGACGGACCGAAATCTGCTCCTCACGCGCATTAATTCTCCTTCGGTGATCGCCCGTTTCCCCTGGCTCAAGGATCCCAACAACGTCTATCCCGGGTTCCCCGCCACGCAGCCTCTGAATCAGGTGCTGCGGCCGATTCCGCAGTTCCTCGGCGCCCCGGGCTTCCTCGGGCCGCCGTTGGGGGATACTTGGTACGATTCGCTGCAAGCCAAAGTGACCAAGCGCCTTTCGAAGGGCCTGAGCCTGGATTCCGCCTTCACCTGGCAGAAAGAGCTCAATCTCGGCGTAGGCGCCGACACCACCTATCTGACTCCGGCGCCCAACCTGATCAACGACGTCTACAACCGGAATCTGAACAAGCAGATCTCCGGGTTCAGCCGGCCCTTTGTGCTGGTGACCTCGTTCCACTACACGACGCCGCGTTTGGCCGAGCAGGGCGGGGCGAGCAAGGCTCTTTCGTGGGCCGCGCGCGACTGGAATATCGCCGGCGTGCTGCGGTACCAGAGCGGGGAGGTGCTTCGTGTGCCGGCGTCGAACAATCAGTTGCTGGCGCAGTTGGCCCGCGGACCCTCCAACAACCCCGCGATCTGGGGCGGAGGCACGACCTTCTGGAACCGGACCGGACAGCCGTTGTTTCTGTTCGATCCCAACTGCCACTGTTTTGATCCGACCCAGCAGGTGGTGCTGAACAAAGATGCGTGGACCGATGCCCCCGCGGGCACCTTCAGCACGTCGGCTCCCTACTACAACGACTATCGCTGGCAACGCCAGCCCGCCGAATCGCTAAGCCTCGGCCGGACCTTCGGCCTGACGAAAGACTCCCGTATCAGACTCGATATTCGCGCGGAGTTCTTCAACGTGTTTAACCGACTGTTCCTGTCGAGTCCCGCGGGCGTCGGCCAGACCACGCAGCCGGCTGGCCCCAATCCCGCCGCTTTCACCGTCAAGACCGGCGGTATCCTTACCTCCGGCTTTGGGGTCGTCAACACGTCGAACATCACGCTGCCGGGACAGATCCCCGGCAACGGATCGCAGCCGCGAACGGGCCAGATCGTCGCCCGGGTCAGTTTCTGATCGGGATAGAGCGGAGCCGTACCGAATCGTTCAGACCGCAGCCAGCCAAATGGTCCTGGCGGCCCTTCCGCTACCCGCTCATCGACGCCAGGAATTCGCCGTTGCTGCGGGTTTTGCCGAGCTTGTCGAGCAGCAGTTCCATGGTCTCGACCGGGGACAACGGATTCAACACCTTCCGCAGAATCCACACGCGATTGAGTTCTTCTTTGGGCAGCAGCAGCTCTTCTTTGCGCGTGCCGCTCTTGTTGATGTCGATGGCCGGGAACACGCGCTTGTCCACCAACTTGCGCTCCAGGTGGATTTCCATGTTGCCGGTGCCTTTGAATTCTTCGAAAATCACATCGTCCATGCGACTGCCGGTGTCGATCAACGCCGTGGCAATGATGGTCAACGACCCGCCTTCTTCGATGTTGCGCGCGGCGCCGAAGAATCGCTTCGGCCGCTGCAGGGCGTTCGAATCCACGCCACCGGAGAGGACTTTGCCGGAAGGCGGAACAATGGTGTTGTACGCGCGCGCAAGCCTGGTGATCGAATCGAGCAGGATCACCACGTCGCGCTTGTGCTCCACCAGACGCTTGGCTTTCTCAATCACCATCTCAGCCACCTGGACGTGACGGGTGGCGGGCTCGTCGAACGTAGAGCTGATCACTTCGCCGTGCACACTGCGCTGCATATCTGTAACTTCTTCGGGGCGCTCGTCGATCAGCAGCACGATCAAGGTCACTTCGGGTTGGTTAGAGGTGATGGAATTGGCGATCGACTGCAACAGCATGGTCTTGCCGGTGCGCGGCGGGGAAACGATCAGCCCGCGCTGTCCTTTGCCGATGGGCGTCAGCAGATCCATCACCCGGCCGGAATAGTTCTCGCGGATGGTTTCGAGCTTCAGCCGCTGGTTGGGATAAAGCGGTGTCAGATTGTCGAAGAAAATCTTGGTGCG
>Ga0306926_10004786_pt1 | contig 14257 bp, 13 predicted proteins | sample flu12Cox44000178_FD_203759 | JGI IMG/M metagenome (GOLD analysis project Ga0306926, IMG submission 203759) | Lab enrichment of tropical soil microbial communities from Luquillo Experimental Forest, Puerto Rico - flux8day.12C.oxic.44.000.178 (v2)... | ecosystem: Environmental > Terrestrial >...
CGATCTTCAGCCTCTAATTCTCCGCGAACGGTCTCCACTGGCTGACTGTCGGATTCGTAGCTGAAAACGTAGCGGTAGCGCATTCCTCGCTCCTTTTAGCCCACCTTCCGGCGCCAACCTGGCCCGAGCTGATTCGCGGGCAGGTCCACGCGATTGGGTTTCCGCCCGGTGTCCGAGTCCGGCTTATATCGGCTCTTGTGGCTCACCTTGTACCTCGCTATAGGACAAATCCGACGTGATGTCGCAAGTGACGGACTTCGAGGCCAGCAACTCGGCCTCTCGCCGTGGTAGTCCACCCTCGTACTCCATGATCGCCGCGCGTTCTTCGAAATCTTCGAGTAGGCAATCCAAGCCCGACGGACCGACACTGCCGTTACTGCCGAAGGAAGGTGTGTCGTCTGCGGAAATCGCCCGAACACGCACTGCCGATACTGCCGTTGGATTTCTTTTGGCAGTATTGGCTGTAAGTAGGTCGCAGATTCCGTCAATTTCACGACGAGCACGCTCCAGCCAGTTCACGGTGTGCCCGTCTGGCGGTGGCCTCGAATCGCCGGATTGATGTGGTAGCGCAGAGTGCGGCGGCCGGTACCGGGACCGACGCCCCCGCTCCGGCGGCTTCTCAGCCAGTCCTCATCTTCCAGCCAGTCGAGCGCCGCTTGGATTTCGTTGTCGCGGGTCAGACGCCGCCACTGATTCCGGCGCACGTCCCGGAGCGTGAAGCCGTCTTGGAGCGCACCTGCTTGTAGCTTGACCGCCAGTGCCTGTGCGGCGCGAAGGCCGTCGTCTTTCAGCAGGCCATAACACCGCCGCGCATGCGCTTCTAAGAACTCGCACCAGGCAGCGGCACGCAGAAAGGCGTTCTTGGTTACTGGTCCGCGTATGCCCCCACCCGCGCCGTCCACGAGATGAAGGATCAGGGCCAGGGCGGGCGCCAGCTTCTCGAACTTCGCAAGATGCTGGCGGACGATTGGCTCATCTTCTTTCGGGATACGGTTCCGGTGAAGATCCTCTGACCACTCGATAAACAGGGCCTGAGCGTCCTGGTCGAAGCGGAACCAGGGGAACTTCGTAAAGCCGTCCGCCGGCGCAGCGCCCCAGCCCACCGGCTCAAAGCCGGCCAGCGTCGCGAATAGAGCATAGACAGCATCTCGAGCAGATTTGTCCGGCGGGCGGTTGCGCCACTCCCAGCGGAGTGGGTCGGGGTACACCAGCACTTGGAAGCGTTGCAGCATCCCATCGTTCGCGAGTGCGTGCGCTGCCTGCTCCAGATAGACCGTCAGCTTGTCCGGCTGGATGCCGCCGAAGATCGAGACACATACATTCGGGATTGAAACATGCCCGCGCCCAATGCGGTCGGTGTCGAAGCTTTGGTCGCCATTCCAGCCTTCGAGGAAGAACGCGCGGTCGCCCTCCCGCCCTTCTCGCTCCCAGGTGGCGATGAGTCCAACAAGTTCGTCCCGCAGGACCAGCAGCCCGGCGGGGTTATCGCGCAGTAACTCCCCAAGCTTCTCCACGGTGCTGTCGTTGGTCTTGTAGCGGCGCAGGACAGGCGGCGGCGGCGCCTGTGCACGGTGCGTACGGAGCTGGCGCGCAATCGCTGCGGGGTCGCCCTTACTCGATTTCTTCGCCGCTTCCTTGATGCGCCCCTCGATGGCATCCGTCTGGGCGTCGAACACCACCTTCGCTGTCTCGTAATCGGCCACCTCCGCCCGATGCTCCTCCAATGCGTTCGCAATGAGCCGGTCGAGCGGTTTCAGCGCCACCCCCCAAGCAGGTGACTTCTTCACAGAAGGGTCGCCGACGATGCCTCCCCAGAGGTTCGGCACGAGCAGCCACGAGTCCTGCGACTTGGGCTTAATGGCGCAACGCGCCCCTATGATCGACCCGAGGGTGACAAGCACCGCAGCAGCGATGAACTCGGGCGGGCAGGGCATGCGATCGGCTTCGTCCATGACCCAGGCACGCAAGACATCGGGCAGCAGAGTTCCGGCGTCGAACGTGGGCACCGGCTTCAGCTCCGCGATGATCGGCTTCGGCGCTGACCACGCTTTGCTCTTAACGCTTGAATTCATCTCAGCGTCCGATGGCGCGCTGATGCGTGAGCGGATCGGTCAAGCAGGTAGGCCGCTTCGCCGGCTTCCTTCGGATCGATCTGTCCCAGCTCGTCCAGGATCAGTGTCCAGTCGTTGTGAAGCGCAGGTATTCTGTTCATGGTTTCGGCGAGCAGCCGGGTCTGTTTCTGCATTTCAGCGAGTACCAATTCGCCGAGTGAATTGTCAGGGGACCCAGGCCGCGATAAACTCGTGTTCTCGTTTCTCATGTCTCGTCTCCTCTGATCAACGGCTGCGGTCTGCTCACCGCGGCCGTTTCTGTTGCGGTCTGCGTCCGGGTCGGTCAGCGGCCGGCCGCATCGCGCGACGCAAGCCACCGATCAATGTCGCTACGGCGCCAACCGACGCGACCAGGTGACAGGCGGATCGGCTCTGGTAGTTCGCCGCGGCGCCGCATCCGCCATAGCGTGGCGAGGCTCAGGGTGGTGTAGTGGGTCAGTTGGCGGGGCGAGTAGATCTCATCTCGCGACGGATTGAACGTATCTGGCGTTGCGTGCTTTTCCATGCACGCTTTTTAGCGGAACCTACCTCCCCGGGCATAGCTCGACAAGTTTTGGTCCGGGCGTGCGGACCTACGTAACGGCGGAAGCAGTGTGTTGCCGCTTTGTTTTCCTGCCCTCAGCGGCCCGCTGTGGCTCGGCTAATGACTCAACTGGCGGTGCCGCTGCCTCGAGTGTCGGGTAGTCGAGCGAAGACGCCTTCAAGCGGCGAAGTGTCTGGTCGTTCACGGCCTGTCGGCCCAACGCCGTTGTTACTATTGCGGAGAACAGGTCAGTTCGTTTTGTCGATATAGGCCAATTCTTGTGGCGGAAATAGGCCGCGAGAACTTCACCCAAGCAACGCTCTGGAACCCATCGCAACGTGTCCCCACTTCGATTTCCGAGAGGGCGCAGGGCGCTCATCTGTTGACTGTAGCTTTCGACCTGCGCGCGCACTCTTACGAGGAACATCTCAACGCCGCCCATCGATCGATGGAGGTCTTCATAGCTGAAGAGGAGGTGCTTTTCCAGTAGGCTAACAGCCTCAAGCACTGCGGTGATCGCTCGATCCAACGCTGCTGTGGCTTGTCGAAGCCGGCGATCTCGACGCTTTCTCACCGCGGGCCTCATCAGGACATTCTCGCGGTGCAAGGCCGTCTTGAGGGCGTGCTGATGCGCCGTTTCGGCAATCCTCACCCAGTCGGCAAGCAGTCGTGTAGCCTGCTTCTGAGGACAGTGCGCCTTGCGAAAAGCCGAACCTATCCTCGCGATCTGCGCTGGCGTGAGCGGATCGAGCAACGCATCAATCTTCTGGAATAAGGCGGCGTTCAACGCCGGCCTACACGCCACCTGCCGCGGTGAATGGCAGCACTTTGCCGGCGTCCGTCCCTTCGAGGATGGCGGTCAGCGCCCGGTCCCACACGTGGAGGGCCATCCGCTTTTCGGCGTCGTAGCTGTGGCGGTCATACACGCGCGTCGCCCGGGCGCCGCCTTCGACGTGATTCAGCACCTTGGCAATGTGGTCGCGGGGAATGCCCGCCGCGGCCATCCGCGTGGCCGCGTGCGGCGCAAGTCATGCCCCCTGAAGTCGAGCCCGAGTGCCTTCGCGATGGCCGCTGGGGCTTTCTTTGCTCGATCACGCAGCGAGGCGCCACGACCCACAAAGACGAATTCCTGGGGCTCGTCGGTCCGTTGCGCCTGAATGATGGCCTTGACACGCTCCACCAACGGCACGCGATGCGGTTCGCCGTTCTTGGTGTCAGTTCCCGGAATAGTCCACCAGCCGGCGGCGAGATCTACATCCGCCCACTTCATCCGCACGAGCTCGCCGCCGCGTTGGGCTGTCAGGAGCCGCACCTTCAGCAGCGCCGCCAGGGCCGGGCTGACCGGGCACAGCGGATCGTCCCTCTCGCCTTTCGCGGCTTTGCGGCCTGGCGCCGGTCGCTCTGCGGTCGTCGCGAAGTGTTCCAACACCCGCCAGAGCCGGCGGATCTCCTCGTCGGTCAGCACGCGTTCTCGCGAGACTTCGCGTGTCGGTCTGGTGAGGCGCGCCGCCGGGTTGGCCTCAAGCCAGTCATGGTCCACACCGAAGTTGAGCATCTTGCGCACGAGCGCGAGCACGCGATTCGCCAGGACCGGCGCGCCGCGGTCAACCACGCCATCCACGAGGGCGCGCACGTCGCGTCGCGTCAAGTCGCGCGCGGACCGATCGCCCCACTTCGGCAGCACATCGACGGTCAGGATGCGCGCATCTTCGTCGGCCGAGCGTTTGAACTTCCGCGCGTGCTTCTTGAGATAGTCCTGGGCGAGGGTCGCAACGGTATCAGTCGGTGTCGCCTTTGCCGTCTGGCGATCGGCCGCCGGGTCTTCCCCGTTGTCGATCGCACTCTGCGCCGTGCGGGCACGCTTGCGGGCTGCGGCGAGACTGACCGCGGGATACTCGCCGAGCTTGAGGCGCCGCCGCTTGCCGTGAATGCGGTAGCGAATGGCGAACTCGATCCGGCCGCTCGGCAGGACGCGCACGATGAGGCCGCGTTGCTGGGAGTCCCATGCCTCGATGGCGCGTGGGCCCGGGCGCAGCGCCCGCAGATGGCGGTCAGTTAGGGCCGCCCGCCTGGTAGCAATTTGTAGCACTTTGTCGGGTGGGTCAGAGTTCATTCGTGGGTCCATTATGGGTCCACGAGGCGTGCGACGGCAAGAAATTCGTTGAAAATTCCTGACCTCAGAATGAGCCAATCGAATTGAGTCTATTTGAAGGGTTTCTGGCGGGAGACCGGTTCAGCCATTTTCAGTGAATTTCGTTGATTCCTGACTGGGGGTCAGGGGGTCCCGGGTTCAAATCCCGGCATCCCGACCAACACAAACCCCACTAATTCAGCAACTTATCTCCAGCGGATGGCTGAGCTTCGTTCTGGGTCGGCCTGGCCGGATCGGCGCTTTGTGCGAATGGTGTGCGAATAGAGCGGGCTTTGTCCCGCTTTTTCATGGCCTCGACCAGGTGGCGGCGTTCGTCGACAGGTACGTATTCGTCCTGGTGATGTTGGCGTGGCCCAGGTAGTCGCGCACCAGGTGCAGACTCGCGCCGGCTTCGAGCAGCTGACAGCCAAACTCCCGCCGCAGATCGTGAAAGTGCAAGCCTCTGATCCGCGCCCGCTGGCACGTCAGCCGCCAGGCCCCTACTGTGCCATTGGCGTGTGTCCTGTCAGGCATCCGTCACTGAAAGCGAAAAATTTCGCGTCACTGTCTGGCGTCGGCCGTTCATGAATCCGACACCGAGCCTGGGCACGTGTGTCGCCGAGGAATGATCATCTTGAACGCGTCACACTCGATCGCTGTCAGGAACAACAGCGGCGAGTCTGATAGTTCGTGATCCGCGAGCCGTCGCAATCAGAAGAACAAGCCGGATCAGTGGCCCACCGTACTGTCGTTGTAGCTGTGCGAGTCGGGACTTCACGGTGATGGGAGACCGTGCCCGATCGGTCGTTCGCCGAAGCCCGGTACCTGGCATGCACGATGCTCATGCGATCGGCGCACCGAGGGGATGGTCCACTATCACAGGCAAAGCGCCCAGGTAGGAACGCCGCCTGGCGGTGGCTGAGCCGCCGCCAATGAGTCCGCGACCTTCCGCAGTGAAGTTAAGCCTATCCGGAGTCCGAGCGGGAGAATCCACAATGAGCGCCAACGCCTTCATCAACGCGGCCAACATCTTGATGCTCCTGGCCTACACCGTGAGGGACATTCTGTGGCTGCGTCTGCTTGCCGTGTCATCCTCGCTGATTGCCATCCCATATTTTGCGCTTCAACCGACGCCACAAAGGGTGCCGATCGGCTGGAGCGTCATCTTTGCCGGAATCAATCTGTTTCAGTCATGGCGCCTTTTCCTGGAGCGTCGCCCCGTCAAACTCACTCCCGAGGAAGACGAGGTTCGCCAGCTGGCCTTCCCGGATCTGTCGCCTCGGAAGGTGCTACAGATTCTCAGCATCGGGTTCTGGAGCACCGTCGGCCCTGGCGAACGATTGCTTGAAAGTGGCAGACGAGCGGACGCCACGTCGCTCATCATCCGCGGCAAGGTCCAGGTTAGCAAAGAGGGGCGGGTTCTCGGCGAGCTTGGAGCCGGGGATGTCGTGGGCTCGGCACTTCTGTTAAGCGGCGCCGTGGCCGACGTAGATGCGGTGGCAGTAGAACCAGTCCGCAACGTCCGATGGCTCACTGGGACGCTGGAGCGTTACCTTCACGCGAATCCAGACACCCGGATTGTTCTGCAGCGGTATCTCTCGCGCGACTTGGCCGTCAAAGTTCAGCGTATGAGCAGGACTTCTCTGCAGGGCTCTCAGATGCCGAACTGAGGTCGAGTGTGCTTCCTGGTGCGCAATCCGGACATTGGGATCACTTCGTCCAGCCCATCGTGATCACGCATTCCACGTGAGCGTGATCGGAGTGAAGCGATGACGCCGTTAGGACGAATCGTCGACGCCGTGAATCTGGGGATGTTCGGATGATTCGGGGATGCGAGCACCTGCGGCCTGGCCGATGCAGGTTTGCATTCATTTTGACGGCCGAACGAGCACGGCAGCGCAAGCTGCTCCTGCTCACCTTCGCGACCAAGGTACATCGCGCGCGCTATCCGACCGCCGGATGACTCATGCTTTCATCGGCATACCCAAGTGGCACGCGCGCCCGGACGGTCGTCCCGGTGCCGGGGCGCGACTCAAAGTGGATCTCGCCGTGGACCAGGTTGAGCCGTTCCTTCATGCTGATAAGCCCTAACCCTCCTCGACTCGGGCCCACTGTCTCGGGATTGAATCCCACGCCTCGGTCGATCACGTCCAGGTGAACCGCTGTCTGGGTGCCGCGCAGCACAACGGTCACGCGCCGTACGCCGGCGTGTTTGAGCGCGTTGCTCAGCGCTTCTTGCAAGACACGGAACAGACAGATCGCTATGTCTGGCGAGAGATGTTCCGGAAGGTTCTCGGTGCTGAAGTTGATCGCGGCATGATGCCGCGCGGCGAGCTCGCGGCACAGGCTGTCCGCAGCCGTCGGCAGACCCAGAAGCCGCAGTTTCGCCGAGTGCAGGCGCTGCGCGACAACTTGGATCTCGTGGGCAAGATCGTTGGTCTGATCGTAGATCTGCTGGACACGCATGTGCGCGCTCGTTCCGCGGGGCAACGCTTGTTCGACATCGTGTAGCTGCATGACGAGCGCGGCCACTCGCTGGGCGACATCATCGTACAGCTCGCGGGCGATCCGGGCGCGTTCCTGCTCCTCTGTTTGCATCAACTTTCCGCTGAGCGCCGACAAGGCCTTGCTGGTGAGCACGTGTTGTCGCTCGCTGTCGCGCAAGGCGGCCTCGGCCTCTATGTGCAGCGAAAGTTCCGCGGCGGCTTTCGACACCCGTTCAGAGGCGTCTGTCAAGTCCGACATCATACGATCGTGAACAGCCAGCATGAATCCGAGCGGAAACAGGGACATTTCCGCTGCGATGGCCATGGAGAACGCGCCGCTGATGCCCGACAACACTTCCGAATCGTTGAGGCTGGGACCAAGGACGAAGTACGCTGCGCGCGCGATGTGGGTCGCGGCGCCGAGTGCGAACACGCCGCCGATCAGCCGGAGGCCAAGCACCCGGCTGGGTGGGATCTCTCGCAATAGCGCGATGGCGGTGAGCAGGAACAGCACCGCGAGGGCCGCCGACATCGACGCCGCGCGGCCGTTCATGCTGGGGACGACGTATGTGAACACTGCGACGGCGCCGATCGTCGCGAGGACGCCGGCGTACACGGACCATCGGCGAGGAGGCAGGTCGCGGAACGCGCGGGCCCCGTCCAGGTAGAGCACCGACGCCAACATGAACACGCCGTTCGCGCACAGCACGGTGAGCCAGTCGGGGGCGGTCCCTCGAAGGCCCAAGAGCAGCATAGCCAAGAGGGTCCCAGGTCCGGCCATCGCAAATCGTCCGACGCCCGGATACCTGCGGCGCGTCCACCAGACCGCAACTGAGAGCGCCGAAAACGCCAGCCACACGGCGACGAGCGTGATGGTCGCCGTTCGGGGATCGAGCCGCATCGCGCCCATTATCCACGACGAGTCACGGCAGACACCGACAAACCGATCGGGTTGCCTGCCAAGACCGCGCGCCAACTGGAATCTCGGGTGAGCACCAAATCCACGTGCCTACTGCTGATGCGACCATCATCAACACGGTGACAGTCCAATAGGCCCGCTTCGTAATGCAGCTTGGTTCACTTTGGTGAGACGACGGCGCAGAGGGTACCAACGCACAATTCCTGGAGGGAAGCTCCAAATCCCGCAGGTACAAGAAAGGACGCTGAAGGCATCCGATCGAACCGAGACCATGCGGGCTTCTTTAAGATTTAGACAGGCATACGTATTCTCTGCATGCTCACAGGCCGTTGCAAGAAAAAAATGATCGATTACACGGTTAGCGCGCTGAACCGCTTCCAGTCCCGGCACGGTTCGCGCGGCTTTCGGCACGCAAAGGGCAGCTGGTCGACAGACGGTTTTTCAACATCGAGCGACGTGTTTGGTGGCGCGGTGGGCGTGAGATTCTGCTGCGTCCCAAGAACCGTAGAAAACAGGAAGTGCTATGAGTGTCCGTGCCACTATCCTCTACGTCGCCCTGCTTCTAGTAACGCCTGTTGGGGCGCGAGAACAGACGGACGTGCGAGAAAAGACCGACGTGATCGTCATGAATAATGGCGACCGTCTTACGGGCGAAATCAAAGGGCTCGACCACGGCTCGCTGCAAGTCAGTCTCGACTATGCTATCGGCACCCTGTCGGTGGACTGGTCGAAAGTGATCCGCCTGGAAAGCAAGCAGTTATTCGTCGTGAAGACGCAGGACGGTTCGGTGTATACCGGGAGCGTCAAGATGACTGAGACGGTCTCCGGCCGGCCCATGCAAATTCAGGAGGTCAATGCGCCGAAAAAGGAACTGGCAATCGAGGGTTCCCGGGTCGTCAACATGACCGAGTTGTCGGAAAGCTTCTGGCACCGATTGAGTGGCGGGGTGAACACCGGGGTGATCTATTCCAAAGGGAATCAGTCAACCCAGCTCAGTCTCGGCTCAGATGCCGAATACGTACGGGAACGCTGGTCCGGCTCGGCGAGTTTCAATACCAACCTGTCCGCCAGTAGCGGCGCGACTCCCTACACCCGAAACCAATTGAAACTCGCCAGTCTGCGTCTCTTCCCCTGGAACAATTACTTCTACCAGTTCTCGGGTGGTTTTCTGCAAAGCACGGAGCAAGGGATCGGGCTCCAAACCTTGCTCGGGGCCGGCGTTGGACGCTATCTGAAAAATACCAACCGCGCCCAGATCTCCCTGGCTGGCGGGCTCGCCTGGCAGGTAACGCATTACGAGCAATCGACCACTCCGATAGGCACGCAAAATGTCGCCGCGGGTTTGATCGAAGCGAACGTAAACCTCTTCAAGTTCGACAAGACCAATCTCAGCGCCACCGCGTCGTTCCTTCCAGGGCTCTCCGAGCCTGGCCGAGTGTTCTTCAATACAAATGCCGCCTATTACATCAAGCTCCCCGCCAATCTGAAATGGAATCTCTCGTTCTACGGGAGCTGGGACAGCCGGCCGCCCGGTAGCCTGAAGGGCAGCGACTATGGCAGCAGCTCAGGGCTGAGCTGGACATTTGGCCTTAAGTGAAAACGTGTCCGGCGACGACCAGAGGAAGGTCATCGTCGTGGCGATATAAGACGCCGCCCCGGCAAGTCAGCTACATGACGTGCCACCGTTGCCACGGCGCCGGTTGGATCTGCGAGGCGCATCCCTGGCCAGCGCTTCTTGATCCTCAAGGCGGGGAGCGACGCGACCGCTGCGCCGCCGCAGATCGTCGTCGTCCAGCACTTTGACGAGGAGCTGAAGCGCCTCGTGCCGACGAAGTAAAGACTGGCGCGGGCCATTGGAACGCGCCCAGGCGCGGTTTGAAGAGCCTGTGTGCGTCAAGTTGCGGTCAACCGTCATGCAGATGATCGCCCCTTCATGTTCTCGGCGAGCTTCCCCAATGGTTGAAAGGAAATTGCCCAGGTGGAGCCAGACGTCGCCCCGACGCGGGGCGCTTATTCCGCTTCGCTTTATCCAACTCGACGAAGAGTCTTCTTACAATGCGCGCAGGAAATTGAGAATGTCCTGCTGTTGACTTGGCGTCAGAGCATTGAATTTGTCCACCACAGCGTTGGCTTCAGAGTTGGGGAATACGCCGTCGCTGAAGCTCTTATGTGCCTGGATTGCCTGCAGAAGATCAGTCGTTCGGCCATCGTGCAGAAAGAAAATTCGCTGGCCCAAGCCCCACAACGGCGCCGTCCGGAACTCATCTGGTCCAGCTTGCCCTTGGACGATGTTGTCCGCCAGCCCGGGTCCCATGTGGTGCACCAGCAGATCGGAGAAAAGATTCGCCGGCTGGTTGCTCAAGGCAGGACTTGTCGCCGTCCCCGTGGTCAACGTAGGCGTGTGGCACAGAGCACAGCCGGTCGCCGTCGCGCTCGTAAACAACGCGCGTCCATTCGCAATGGACGTCGTATCGGGAGCCGGCGTCGGCGGGGCCAGGAAGCGCATGAAATGCGAGAACATCACCACGTCACTGGATATCTTTTGGGGTTGTGTCAGATTGAAGTTGGTGCGGTCTTCAGGCGTGGGGTTGAAGATGCAACCAGGGGTTTCATCACGCTCGGTCTGGAAGACTTCGTTGGTGACCCCCTGCTCCACGTTGTACGCCTCGCCCGAAAACAGCTGCAGGGATTTGTTCTGTGCCTTCCAGCCCACGCGGGCGATTGTCCCGTCGTTGCCATTTCTATTGGGATGGCCCGAGATCTCGACCGCCTGTTTGGCAGCTAGATTCGCTGCTTGATTCGCGACGATTGTGGCGTCCGGAATCTCCTCAATCAAACCGCCGCCAAAGACCGGCGTGGGAATCCGGAAGATGAGATTGTTAACAACTTGCGCGGCGTTGAAGTCAGGCTGAACGATGTTGCAGCCGGCCGCATCGATTCGACCGGTGATCACGAACAGATCGTGCACGCCGCCGTCACGCGTCGTGCTCAGCGTCCCGTCGGGGTTGGGCACGAACTTGAATCGAGCTTCGCGCACGGGCCCGTTCGCCGTGACGAAAAAGGGAATCGTGTTGGTGGCGCCATTCAGGTTCGCGACCGTGAATTCCGGATTGGTGGAGGGGCTCGTCCCGCCGGTGGCCGGTTGCGCATGGCAGCCGGCACAAGTATTCAGGTTGAACCTTGGACCGAGTCCGGAGCCGGCTTCCCCGGCGACGGTGCCGCTAACTGAATCGATTTCCAAGAATCTATTTTGGCCTTCTTGAAAGAACTTAGTCTCCTGAACGGTCAGGGCTGCAATCGGCCCGCCGGCGCCCGCCGCGCCGCCGCGCACTCCAGGGTCTCTCGCACCAGATTGTGCGTGCAGGACAACGATCGCGACAAATGGCACGAGCGTGACAAGAGAAAACGCCGCGACCACCGATTTGCGTCTTGCGGGCTCCTTCGTGGATGTGCAGGATTTCGGATGCATGGCTCTTCCTCCTGGCGGGCGCCGGAAACAGGTGACGTCTGTTAGCACCAAGTCCGGCGGCTCAATCTGGTGAACTCGTCCCGTCTTGACGCCCCGCAGCCTAGCGGGTTTCAGCAGCGCTGAGAATGGCCAGGAAAGGTGGGGGCGAGGGGCCCCATCAGGCTCCCCGTCTATAGCACTGTCGTGTTACCCAAAGGAATGTAGCCGGTCCTCAAGCAGCTGATGGTGAATGGCAAAGAGCGCGAGCTCGAGGCGTTTGCCGAGCCCGAGTTTTTCGAAGATGTGGGAGAGATGATGTTTGACCGTCTCCTCGCTGATTTTGAATATTTGCGCGATCTCCTTGTTCGTGTAGCCTGCCACGACGGTTTGGATGACTTCGAGCTCTCGCGGAGTGAGGCCGAACTTGTCCTTGCGCGAAATGACGGCCGCAGGAGACGTCATCTCTCGAAGAGTCTGCACGAGATCGGCGACGTTTCGCTCGGATAGCCAGTGCTGGCCGGCGAAAACGGCGCGGATGATCTCGAATATTGCCTCCTTCGTCGACGACTTCGTCGCAAATCCCCAGGCGCCCCACTGAAGAGCCTGGATCACCTGTGGTCTCTCGATCGCGGTCGTCAGCACGATCGACCGTAAGGACGGCGAAGACGCCGTTACCTCACGCAGCACCTCGAGACCAGAAAGCTTGGGCATGGCCAAGTCGAGCAGCAAGATGTCGGGTTGGACCGCGCGCACCAATCGCACGGCTTCGACGCCGTCTCGGGCTTCGCCGACAACGAGGAAATCAGGCTCGGCTTCAAGCGAATTGCTCAGTCCATCGACGAAGATGGGCTGGCCGTCTGCGATGAGGACACGAATCGCAGGCACGTTGCTTCCCTACCCCCGCCTCATCGGTATCCGCCGCGCAACGACATTCAGCGTAACTTGAGGCAGCACATGGTAAGAGCTTGTCACGCAGGTTGTCCAGCAAATTGGTTGAGAGGATTGCGCTCGCGCAACGTGCGAAGAGGCGCCGTTAGCTGTGGCCGAACCTCACGATTGAGAGCGCCGACTCCCCAATGGTGACTGACGACGATCTGTGGACATTGGAAGCGTTTCACATCGAACTGAGGAAGTCGATTCAACGGGGCATCTCACTTTTGACCAATCATCCTATTGCGACGAAGCGTCGCAAGCTCCGCGATGCGCCCCAACTGCTAGTAAATGTCACAGGGGCGGGACAGGCTATCAAAACTGAGGCCTATCCATTCACGTGGCAGTCTTTTTCAAAACTAGGGGTCAGGCGGGTCCCGGGTTAGGATCGGCGCATGATCCTGCGCGATCGCCGTTTCCCCATTTCTGTTGCTCTCTCTATTCTGCTTGCTGCGGGCGCGTCCCGCCTCTCCGCCCAGACGCCGCCGGGGCAGGAAACCTCCGGAGCCTCCGTCGCTTCGTACAGCCTCGAGCAATCGATGCCGGCGGACCCTGAGGCGCTGATCGGCGCGCTGCCGAACGGTTTGCGGTACTACGTGCGTGCGAACGCGAAGCCGGCGCACCGTGCCGAGCTGCGGCTGGTCGTCAAGGCCGGCTCGGTGCTCGAGGACGATGACCAGCTGGGTTTCGCCCATTTCGTCGAACACATGGAGTTCGAGGGCACGCGCCACTTCCCGCGGCAGGGCGTCGTCGAGTTCCTGGGGTCGCTGGGGTTGAGCATCGGCGCGGACGCGAACGCCGCCACCAGTTACGACGACACGCAGTACACGCTCCGGGTTCCAACCGACGTGCCGGGCGTGCTCGATCGCGCCCTGCTGGTCCTCGAGGATTGGGCGGGAGCGGCCACGTTCGACGAAAGCGCCATCGACCGCGAGCGCCGCATCGTCCTCGCGGAATGGCGGATGAACCTCGGCGCGCCGGAGCGGATCGGCGACAAGATCCGCCGGGTGCAGCTGGAGGGTTCGCGCTACGCGGATCGGCCGCCGGTCGGCAAGCCCGACAGCATTGAGCACGCCGCGCGCGAGCAGCTGGTGCGGTACTACCGCGACTGGTACCGCCCGGACCTGATGGCCGTGATTGTCGTGGGCGACGTGGATCGCGCGACGGTTGCGGCGATGATCAGAGCGCATTTCTCGTCGCTCGAAGCGCCCTCGCCCGAGCGGGCCCGGCCGGCGTTCGACGTGCCGGAACACCCAGGCACGAAGTACGCCGTCGTCACTGACAAGGAAACGACGGAGACCGCGGTCGAGTTGAGCGATCTCCGGCCCGCGCGGAACCAGGGGACGGTCGGCGGCTACCGCGATCTCATTCGCGACCAGCTCTTCTCCGGCATGCTCACGGGGCGGCTCGTGGAGCTCGCGCAGACGGCCAATCCGCCATTCTTCCGGGCGGCGGCGAATCGGAGCCTCTTCCCGGCCCCACGCTCGAGGGACGAGGCGGTGCTCGAGGCGCTCGTCGCAGGTGACGGGGTCGCCCGGGGCCTCGACGCGCTGGTCACCGAACTCCAACGTGTCGCGCGCTTCGGCTTCACCGCGACCGAGCTCGACCGCGCGAAGCAGGCGATGATGCGGGACTACGAACGGGCGGTCACGGAAAGCCCGGACCGCGAATCGGAAAGCCGCGCCGACGAGTACACGAGGAATTTTCTG
>Ga0306926_10004788_pt1 | contig 14256 bp, 10 predicted proteins | sample flu12Cox44000178_FD_203759 | JGI IMG/M metagenome (GOLD analysis project Ga0306926, IMG submission 203759) | Lab enrichment of tropical soil microbial communities from Luquillo Experimental Forest, Puerto Rico - flux8day.12C.oxic.44.000.178 (v2)... | ecosystem: Environmental > Terrestrial >...
GAATATCCGCGTCAGCATCTTTCCAAAGCGTGAGGAAATCCTGATACGCGGCGCGTGCTTTGGTGGTGTCGCCTTGCAATGCATAGGCGCGAGCGAGGCCGAGATGCGCCAGCGCGCCAGTCTCGCATGGGCCCACCAACCCACGGTGGGCCAGAATCTTCTGAAATTCAAGCTCCGCGGAAGCTCCCTGCCTCGCCTCGAGGTAGGCCTGGCCGCGTACGTAAGCTGGGTAGACACAACCTTTCAGGGTCCTACCGGTCAATTCGTACGGCGCGGCAGTGCGTAGCAAATCAATACTTCGCTCAGGATGTTTTCTGGAAATCTCTATCTGGGCATGAACCGTGGGCAGGACAACGGATTGCACCAACGTATTCTCCGGGAACTGTTTGGCGAGACCGTCTAGAAGCGACCCGGCATGCGCATCGTCGCCAAACCACGCAAAGGCCAGAGCTCCAAACACCTCCGCATCGCTACCTACAATCCCCCGCTGAAGACCCGATTGTGTGTCTTGCCGGGCTTCCAGCAGATTGCCATAAACGGCCTCGCGCAATGCCTCTTCCATCCGCCGAGAGACTACGGGTTCTTTCCTTCCTGCGTGCTCTCCAGATTCTACGGCTCGCCGGTTCAGTTCGCGAGCTTTTTGAAGTTGCCCGGAATAAGCTTCGGTCGAAGATTGGAGCGAAAGAAACTCTGGCATGGTTTCGGGCCTGCCTTCAGACCACGCCACTTGCTCGGCCATGCCGTGCGCATCGCCTGCTAGAAAGGCCAGCAGGTAAAGGTGATAATGCAACTGTTCGGCATCCAGTTTGCGGTCGAACGCGTCCTGGATGGTCCTGCGAGAGTCTTGGAACTGATTCAGGTCCATAAGAACCCAAGAGAGATTGACGTATGCGATTACATCATTGGGATTTTGCCGTACGGATTCACGGTCGAGTTCGGCTGCCTCCTGATACTGTCCCAGGGCGGCGTAGACGTTGCCCAAGTTACCTAGAGCAGTAGGGTCGCGCGGATACCTTTCAAGCCATTCACGAAATACCCGAGTTGATTTTTCGAGGTCTCCGGTCACAAAGGAGTAGTACATGGATTCAATGTCGAACCTCTCGCGTTCGCTTGCGTGTGCGCGCAACGAAAAGGCCTTGGTGAACAATTCCTTGGCGCGTGCCCGCTCGCCAATGTTGCTGTACATCTTGCCGAGGGAGGCGTAGCCGCTGGCAAATTCAGGGTCGAGCTCGATAGCGTGTTGGTAGAAAGGGAGTGAGGCGGCTGTGCCTTTCTCATGCAAAGTTTTGCTTCCCAGGCTATAGGCTCTCAAGGCTTCGAGTGAAGGTGTGGTTGCCTGCGAGAGGGGAACATCGAACCTCTGGACACTTGCCAAAGATTCGCCGAGGGACCCGCGCAGCTTAGCTGCCGCGACGCTCAGTGTGTCCAGCACCTTCTCCTTGCCTGCGGCAGTGACCTGCTCCTGGACTAGCACGTCTCCGCTCTGACAATTCACGGCCTTCAGCCCTAACACGTACTGGCTACCCAGACTACTGATGGACCCCGCGACGTATGCCTTGCTCCCGGCCCGCTGGCATAGCTCGCGGGCTACCTCGGGGGTAAGCGCCGTGTCCGCCGGGCGGGCCATCAATCGGAATGTTCCCGCGACTTTGTTTTCAGGCATAACATTCAAGAATGGCGACTGGTTCAAGGCAACGCTCAGCGCCATCTTGAGGGTGTCGTCGAAGACTGGGTCGCCAGTCGTGTTCGTGAAATCAGCAAGGACGATAGTGTCCTTATCCGTGAGTGCGTGCGCCTTGCGGGTGTGGAACAGCCAAGCACCTATCGCCAGCCCGGCTGCCAGTACTGCTGCGCCAGCGACCGTCCCCCATCGAAACGAAATGGATGTCATAAGCTTCGAACGGGCCTCAGTTGTTGCCACAGCTATTCGAGACGACTCTGTATCTCGTTTCAGGCGCTGCAAATCGGCGAGAATATCTGCGGCGTTCTGATAACGCAGCTTCCTGTCTTTCTCCAGCGTTTTCGCTATGATTTCATCGAGCTTCGCGGGCAGCGTGGGATTCAGCTGGGATGCAGGGACGGGCGCCCGGTTCAAAATCGCTTCATGGATAACTGCAGGGGTTTTGCCGGGGAATGTCATCCGTCCAGTCGCCATCTCATAGAGAACCGCTCCGAATGAAAACAAATCCGTCCTTGCATCGAGCTCCTCGCCCCGTGCCTGCTCCGGTGACATGTACGCAACTGTCCCGACAGCGGTGCCGGGACTGGTCAACATTTCTTCCATCGCGGCAGTAGGGGCGACAGAGAGACTCGTGACACTGTCACCAGACGTCAGTTTCGCCAGCCCAAAATCCAGAATCTTGGCGTGGCCACGCTCGGTCACAAATATGTTCGCTGGTTTAATGTCCCGATGGACGATTCCTTTGGAGTGAGCTGCGTCGAGCGCATCTGCAATCTCAATCCCCAAATGCAGCACCTCATCAAGCGGAAGCGGCTCTCCAGAAATACGGTGCTTTAGGGTTTTTCCATCCAGAAACTCCATGACGATGAAGGCCGTTTCGTTCTGTTCATCAATTTCGTGAATAGTGCAAATGCTGGCGTGATTCAAGGCAGAAGCAGCCTGCGCCTCACGCTGGAAACGAGCCAGCGCTTGGGCGTCTTTGGCAATCTCTGCAGGCAAGAATTTCAAAGCCACAAAGCGGTGAAGCTTGATGTCCTCCGCCTTGTACACCACACCCATCCCACCACCACCCAGCTTTTCAATCACGCGATAGTGGGAAATCGTCCGCCCGATGATTGGAGCGAAATCACTCATCCGCGACGGATGTTAGGCTGCGTCTAGAGGCAAGTCAACGAAAGGGATAATCTGCACTGTGAAAGCTATTGCAACTTCGCGTACTCCGCCTTCGCTTGCTTCAGAACAGGAATATCCGCATCAGCATCTTTCCACAACGTAAGGAAATCTTGATATGCGGCGCGGGCTTTTGTGGTGTCGCCGCTCATCACATAAGCTCGCCCAAGTTGGAAACGTGCCAGAGAACCCAAAATGTAGCTGTATCGAAACGCAGCCAGCTTCTGGAATTCGGCGACCGCTGGTTGACCCTGTCCTACCATCAAGTCGGCCTGCCCGCGGAGATAGACCGGGTACAGGGGAGGTTGTGTGTACAAGAACGCTTCCGGACAGGCAAAATCGTAACCGGACGCCGCCTCGAGCAGTTTCAACATCTGCTTGCCGTTTTCGTGGTTGGCCGCCAGCATGGCGCGTATCGATGGAAGCACGTAAACTTGCACTGTCGTATCCAGTGGAAATTCGTGATTCAGCCCGTCGGCCAGTTCGTTTGCTTCGCGCGTGTATCCCGCCCTCGCCAGCGCCATCATCGCCAATACTCGTACATCGCGCCCCGGCGCTACAGACAAGGCCGCTTGAGCTTGCTGCAAGGCCTCGCGTGCATTGCCGAACTCGGCTTCGTGCAACGCGGCGTAGGCTTGCCACAGAGCGGCGGTCTCTCTGGCACCATTATTCTTGGCTGACTCCGTAGCCCGCCGCGAGAATTCTCGGGCGTTTCGCAGACGGCCATAGTAGGACTCAACGTCGGACCGCATGGTAAGCAGAATGTCTTCGAGCCCAGGTTTGCCCATCGCCGCGTCGAAGTAACGCTGCATACCTGAAGTGTTCCCTTCCGCAAAAGCAAGCACGTACATAACTGATTCCGGTAAAAGGTTCTCGAGCTTACGCGCTGTCCCTTGTTCGTACACAGCCTTGGCGTCGTCCAACCGATTTAGGCACAGATAGTCAGCGATTAGAGTGGCGGCCACGAGTCCGTTGTACGGGTTGAGGCGCAGTGACTCGTGGCAGGCGGTTGTAGACTTCTCCCACTTGCCTAATTGATAGAGAGTCAATCCAACGTATGCAGGAGCATCGGCATCATTGGGATAGGCACGCGCATACTCCGTGAATACCTGCGCCGCCCTCTCTAATTCTCCAGTGACATTTAGGTAGTACGAGCCCTCAATATAGAAGCGTTCTCTCTCACTCACTCGGTTGCGTAATTCGAAGGCCTTCTTGTAATTCGGTATCGCCAGGCTGGGCTCTTCAAGATTCAGATAGCTCTGGCCAAGGACGGCGTAGGCGCGAGCAAAGTTTGTATCGAGTTCAACCGCTCGTTGCAGGTACGGCAGTGCATTTTGGTCGCTCTGCTCTTGTGCCGTCCGAATTCCTCGGGTGAATGCCTGTAGTGCCTCCAGCGATGAAGTGGTCGATTCATCCAGCGGTTTATCATGCTTCTCCACCGAGGCCAGTGATTCGCCCAGCTTAGCGCGCAGCTTGTTCGCTACTTCGCTTAGTGCATTGACTACACCTTCGCGGCCTTCTGCCTCCGCCTCTGCACTACCCAGAGAGTCCCCCGTTCGGCAGTTAACTGCCTTTATTCCGATTAGGTAGTGACTGCCAAGCTGGGCAATCGAACCTGCCAACAGAGCCTTGGAACTTGTCCGCTCACAAATCTCCCTAGCGGTTTCCGGCGTGATGCGTTCGCCAGGCTGACGATTCATCAGCTTCAACGTAGTACTCACCTTTTGGTCGGATAGGACATTCAGGAAGGGTGATTGTTCGAGTTGAATAGCTAGTGCTTGCTTCATCGTATCGTCGAATAATGCGTCACCTGTGCGGTTGTCGAAATCGGCGAGCACGATGGTGTCCTTGTCAGTGAGCTTTGGCGGACGGTGAAAATAAAAGTAACTTCCTGCAGACAGGACGATTAAGACCGCCACCGCAGGCAACGCGATCTTCCATAATCTTCCACGGCCGCCTGAAGCTCTACCCTTTGCTGCAAGCAGCAACTTTGCTGATTCCGAATCTCGCTTGTGTCGCTGCAAATCGGTGCGGAGTTCAGCAGCGCTCTGATAGCGCAGCTTGCGGTCTTTCTCCAGCGCCTTCGTAATAATTTCTTCTAGCTTTGTCGGCAGTTCAGGATTCACCCGCGCCACAGGAATCGGCGCCCGATTCAGAATCGCCTCGTGAGTAATTGCGGCAGTGTTACCGGGGAATGCCATCCTGCCCGTCGCCATCTCGTAGAGCACTGCCCCGAAAGAAAACAAATCCGTGCGTGCATCGAGTTCTTCACCACGAGCCTGCTCAGGCGACATATACGCGATGGTTCCTACAGCCGTACCAGGGCTGGTCAGCATTTCTTTCATCGCTGCTGTAGGTGCCACAGAGAGACTTGCGGCATCGTCCCCAGGCGTCAGTTTCGCCAGCCCAAAATCCAAAATCTTGGCGTGGCCACGTTCGGTGACGAAGATGTTGGCTGGCTTGATATCTCGATGGACGATTCCCTTGGAGTGGGCGGCATCCAGCGCGTCGGCAACCTCAATTCCCAATTCCAGCAGCTGTTCGAGTGGAAGAGGCTTGCCTCCTATGCGATGTCTCAGGGTTTGGCCATCCAGAAATTCCATGACGATGAAGGCTTGCCCATCGTGGTCACCAATTTCATGGATGGTACAGATGTTCGGATGATTCAGTGCTGAAGCTGCCTGCGCTTCCCTTCGGAACCGCTCCAGTGCCTGATTGTCTTTTGCTACTTCATCGGGCAGGAACTTGAGCGCGACGAATCGGTGCAGGCTTTTATCCTCGGCCTTATAAACAACACCCATCCCTCCACCACCGAGCTTTTCAAGGATGCGAAAGTGCGAGATTGTCTGGCCGAGAAGTGGCTGAGTGTCCACCATTTCGCGGGATATTAGGCTGGGCTGGAAGGCAAGTCAATTCGGGCAGACTTGATATGCCCCCGAGGTTCGTTTCCGTAGTTTTCTTGTATAATCCGCACAAGTTCGTTCATTCGTTGTACCCGCCGAAAGGAGGTTTGCCCATGACACCAGAATCTGCTGCCCCCGCTCAAGAGCTGAAACTGGAAACCGAGAAAAAACCTGACGGTGTACTGGTCCGCTGCACTGGCAGGATGGTTTCGAGTACATCTTCGCTCTTGCAAAACACTGTCCGACCTCTCATCGCTGAAAATAAACGTGTCGCGCTGGACCTGACCAATGTGAGTTACCTCGACAGCTCGGGCCTCGGCACAATCGTCGGGCTGTGGGTCAACGCCAAGAAAAACAACTGCGACTTGAAGTTAATCCGCTTGAACGACCGAATTAAGGAACTGTTGCGAATCTCCAATCTGGGTACGTTGGAGGGCGACCAGGAGTATTTCGGGTTTTAACTCGTCGCATGGATGAAGCAAGGGAGATTACTCGCCCAGCGTTTACTTCTGGCTCAGAAGATATACGTCGGCGTGGCCGCCGGGACGGGCATAGACGATGGTGGAAAGGTCCCGGGAGAAGTCGTATGCATTCCCGCCGATGTTTCCAAAAGTGAATGCAAATGGAACTTTCAGCGCAGCCTGGGGCGACCCAATCAGATTGCCGTCTTTCCATGACTGACGGTAAATCGTGACTTCGCCACGCGAACCAACTGCATACAAGAACGACTTTCCATCACGGGCAAAGGTCGCACCGAACGTTGTTACGCCGGGGAGCAGTGGGATGCACTTCTTGTCGGAGATGGAGACCTCGTGGATTCCAGTCTTCTCTCCAGATAATACCGAGCCAAGCAGGTACTTCCCACTGGGGTCGGCATCCGAAAGCAAGCAGCATTTGTCCACAAACTTTTCCAATGTCGGCCCGTCTACATCCCATTTCCAAGTGTTATAGAATGGCTCCGCTTTCTCCCTGCCACTTACATACATCGATTTCTGGTCGGAGCTCCACACTGTGTTGAGGATGCGTATACCTTTAATCGGGGGGAGTTGACGAAAACTACTGCCGTCGGCTCCCACGATGTAGGCTTTGTCTCCTGCGCCGGCTCCTGATTCAGTAAAAGACAGGTGAAAATTGTCCGGTGCCCAAGTCCCCGTCCCCAGATTTTCGCCAGTGGCGATTTTCGTTCTGTTGCCGCCATCAATGTCCGACACCCAGAGTTCGGACTTCGGCGGTGCGGGGAAAGTGATATACATCACGCGCTTCCCATCCATCGAAATAATGGGCTGAGTGGCGTCCTCTGACACGATATCAGTCGATTCCTTTGTGCGTACGTGATATGCAGTCAGGAACCCGGACGTCTTGCCATTCACATAGTAAATTCCTTTTCCTCCCGGGTCTGGCATGGGCGAGTAATCAGGTCCGGTTCCGAATGTAAGCTGCGTCAGACTTCTGTCCTTTAAGCTGTACTTCCAGATGTTTTTGAACCCGTCTACAGTTTGACTGAATAGTATGGAATTCCCCGGCTCGGCCCACACTATGTCAGGTGGACTCTTCCCTAAGAGGTCCTCGGATATCTCACCTAAATCAGCCGCCTCATGACTGGCCAAGTTGATTCTGAAAATACGTAATTTCGGCGAATCCCTTCGCACACCAGCACCGAGTAGGTCGTTGCTGCCTGGAAATACCGTAATGGGATAAAAAAACAGGCCAGTGCCCTCGGCCGTGTACACCAGTTCTTCGTTCAGTCCGGATTTTCCTGCACGAAAAATTCCGGGGTTGTCGGACTTTATGTAAAAAATAGAAGTGTCATCCGTTGAAGGAACCACGTAGAAAGCGGACGCCACCCGTCGAGGACTGCCTCCGAGTGCTGGAACAGCCCATACCTCATCGCGGCCGAGAAACCAGCTGTAATAGACCTCCTTACCGTCAGGCGAGAAATTGTCGACATACTTGTCGCCTTCATCGCTTGTGAGTTGAAGAGGCTCGCCACCAGAGGTGAGCATCAGAAACACCTGCGGAATGCCGCTGACTGGTGATACAAAGGCCACGGCATGCCCATCAGGAGAAATGTGGGCGAATCTCATTGGCCTGTTCCACTGGCTGATTTGCGTAATTTTTGCAGGGCCACTTGGGCTCGTCGGGCGGGGCCAAAATTGATACGCGGCATAGGCAGCCGCCAGAAGAACGATGCAAGCAGCCATCGCGGCATATGCCTTCGCTCGATGCCCAACTAATGGATGCAAAATTCCAGCTGATTTGGTTTGAGGCTCTAGAGTGGATTCCTGCACCGCCGTAGTTACGGATGACGAAATTCGGCCAGAATCCGTGTCCCGTCGCAGGCGCTTCAGGTCAGAGCGCATTTCCGAGGCCACTTGGTACCTAAGGTCTCGGTCTTTCTCTAAAGCCTTGTTGATGATTCGCTCTAACTCTGCGGGTACATCGGGATTCAGCCGTACCGGTGCAACTGGGGCCTGATGCAGAATCGCGTCGGTAATCACTCCCGAAGTGTCCCCTCGGAACGGGAGTGTGCCGGTTGCCATCTCATAAAGAACCACGCCAAATGAAAACAAATCAGTACGCGCATCGAGCCCTTTTCCACGCACTTGCTCAGGCGACATGTAGGCTACTGTGCCGACAGTGGCACCTGGGCTGGTTAGCAATTCATCCGACATCGCCGTGGGCATCGAGGAAGCCCCAATCCCATGCGCGATACGGGCCGATGGGGCCAGCATGGCTAAGCCAAAGTCGAGAATTTTTGTGTGCGCGTGCTTTGTGACGAAGATGTTCGCTGGTTTGATGTCGCGGTGAACGATTCCTTCTCGGTGAGCAGCTTCCAGTCCGTCGCACATTTGTATAGAGGTATCTAGTAGCTGCTCCAATTCCATCGGACGGCCACCGATGCGATGTTTCAGTGTCATACCGTCCAAAAACTCCATCACGATATACGCCTGCCCATTCTCTTCACCGATATCGTAGATGGTGCAAATGTTGGGATGGTTCAGAGCAGATGCTGCCTTAGCCTCCCGCTTGAAGCGCTCGAGTGATTGCGCGTCATGCGCAACATCTGCAGGAAGGAATTTGAGGGCGACCGCACGGTCGAGCCGGGTATCCTGAGCTTTGTAGACAACACCCATCCCACCGCCGCCCAATTTTTCCAGGATGCGGTAGTGCGAGATTGTCTGCCCAATCATGGCTACTGGAGGAACTGCCTCTTGCGGGCATGTTAGGCCGCGCTCGGTGGCAAGTCAACGAAAGGGGATGTTAAAACAGGGAGACGTTAGTTGGGCGTGAAATGCGCTTGGGCTGGAATCATCTGAATGTGTCGAATCCGAGTTGTAAGAACCGTGTTCCCAAATTCCATGCGAAGCCCACAAGCAGCAACGATGTCACGCTTTATTGCCGTACCGCCCCAAGTGCATCCGTTGATTGTCACTCTATGTGGAGATTCGCCAATGCGGTCGAACCAACCTCCCCAGACCCAGTAGGAGCAGTCATTGAGCACCCAAATCGTGTAGAGAGAATTTTGGGTAGGCTACGAGCACACGGTCACCCCTATTGAGGTCACATTTTCTAACCTGTTCAAGGGAAACTAGCTTGCTCGGCTATCGCTTCTAAGCTGTATCCGATGTAGGCCAATGCCAACCCCCGAAGAAAACCTACCACGCCTCTCTTCTGAAATATCAAATCCTCGCGTCTAAAGTACGAGTCAATGGCGCGAGATAGTCGGGCCAATCATGGCTGGGGGCTGCTGAACGTTAGGACGCGCTAAAGGGCAAGTCAGTTGCGTGCCTATTTCACTGTTTCAAAATTCTTGCGATGCGGATGTGGTGGTAGAATCCGCGCGAGTGCACTCTCCTGGGTTTTTGCGCTTCCCGGATAAGGCGCAGCGGGCAGGCAACGAAATTCGCCGGTGGGGGCTTCGTAGTGATGATTGTGAGTATCGCTGCGGTCTAAGCCAAAAGGTTCGACAAATTTCAATGCCAGGAGGTACACCGAAATGCGGAATTCTTTGGTCTTTCTGTTTTTGCTTGCCGCAGCCAGTGTTACGCCTGCGCTGTGGGCGCAAGACGAACCATCGAGGCTTGAACTATACGGCGGCTACGATTACATCCGCTTCAACATAAACGCTAACGTGAACGGCCAACCACCCTCACAAACATTCAACGGCAACGGTGGCGGCGGCCAGCTCGTGTTCAACGCGAACAGCTGGCTTGGTATTTTGGGAGATGTCGGGGGAGTTTGGGCTACAAACTCAACCAGTTCCGGGGCGGCGGTCCCTCTGCTATTCGGACCACGGGTAAACTTTCGGCGCGGCGTAGTCACACCCTTCGCTCAAGTTCTTTTCGGAGGGGTGGTAACGAGCTCCGGGATTCAACAGAGTGGATGGCAGACCCATTTTGCGATGGCGGCAGGCGGTGGAATTGACATCAAGGTTTCCAGACATTTCTCCATTCGTCCGGTACAAGCTGAATACTTTCTGACAAAAATTCCAGACGGGCTCAACGACCGGCAGAACAACTTCAGATTCAGCGCTGGCATCGTGTTCCGATTCGGATAAATCTAAATTCTAAGATAGTGCAACGACTTCAAAAGGTTCGCACGGCAATTGTGGCCGAACTAAAAGTCACTCACACAATTACACCAAGTCTGTATGTGATAGCGTCCAGTACTCTGCGGGCGAACTCGAAGATTGTCCGCTATTGCAACTTCGCGTACTCCGCCTTCGCTTGCTTCAGAATAGGAATATCCGGGTCGGCATCCTTCCACAGCGTCAAGAAATCCTGATATGCGGCGCGGGCTTTGGCGTTGTCGCCTTGCAGAGCATAGGCGCGGGCGAGTCCTAGGCGGGCCAGCGCTCCCCAAGGAAAATTTGCCACCACCCCGCGGTGGTCAATGAACTTCTGAAATTCCGTTGCCGCTCGTTGGCCATCGCCCAGCGCGAGATAGGTTTCTCCGCGTAAATAGACCGGCACCAATCTAACGAAGCCGTTCGGAAAGCCAAGTTCTATCGCGCTCGTCTCTTTCAGCAGTTCCAATGCCCGGTTCGGGTCTTTGTGCTCCATCGCCACCACTGCCCGAATCGTGGGCAGCCAATACCTCTGCACGAGCGTTCCTAGCGAAAATGCTTTGTTGAGTTCGGACGCCAGTTTTTCTGCTCCTGCCGTATCGCCTGCCTGCGCAAGGGCCAGTGCCGTCATAGCTTTCACATCGCGATTGGGGGCAAGTTTGAGTGCGGCATTCGCTTCGGTGCGTGCCTCCGCACGGTTACCCGCTGCCACTTCGCGCAATGCCGATTCAGCCTGATAGAACGCTGCCGAGTCTTTGGCGTCATTGTGCTCAGCGGAATCCATCGCTCGGCGCGTCAGTTCCCGCGCATTCTTCAACTTCCCGTACCACGCTTGCGTATCCGCTTGCGTAGCCAGCAAATCATCTTCTAGTCCAGGCTTTCCCATGGCGGCTGAGGCGAGCCGAACCATCTCTGTCGCGTCGCCCTTCAAAAACGCTAACAGGTAGCGGTTCCCGAGCAGTCTGTCACTCTCGAGCTTTCGCTCTTCCGCCTGCTTGTAGACCGTCTCTGCTTCATCCAACCGGTTCAGGCTCGCGTATGTGACGCCCAGGTTGGAATAGTTGAGCTGGTCATTTGGTTCCAGGCGCATCGCTTCCGCGTGGAGTTGCTGAAGCACGTTCAGGAAATAAGGATGCAGGCGCAATCGAGTGGCGACAAGCAGTATTACGAAGCCGAAGGCGAATGGAATCTACTCGGTAGTGGCGACAACGAAAATCGTCAAATGAAGGTGGTTGCGGGGGTTGGATTTGAACCAACGACCTCCGGGTTATGAGCCCGACAGGTCAATCAAAAATCCCGCTGAATGCATTGCCCTTGCATCTCGCTAACCAGTAATTCCTGCCCGAAACACCTCTGATTTGGACCCAAGTTGGACCCAAATTTCAAGAGGAATGAATCTGACAAAAAAGCAGAGTCACACGCTTTTGCATGAGCGCGGCATGTGGATCACAGAAGCTTGCGACAAGTGTGGCAGGCTGCTCGGCTCGGTTCGTTGGACACGCAAAAACGAGCCCGGTGAATGGTGCTCGGCGGAATGCCGCGACGGAATCAGGGTCGCTCGGAAAGCCAACACAGGGCGTTGCCGCGAATGTGGTGTTGTGCTCGAAGGGAAAAGAGTCGATTCCGAGTTCTGTGCTTCAGCACATCGAATGCGGTTCAATCGCAGGTCGAGGAAAGGGCAAGAACGCGAAATTAGCGCGAACATGCCCATAGGAAAGCAAGGACTTACGAAAGCCGAAAACGGCAAATCGACCGATACCCTTAGCCCACGACCTGAGGCGCTAGAAACGGCCGTGTGCGATAAATTCCATTTCCGCAAGCAGTCGGCAATTTAATGCTTAACGGAGGCAGCGCACAACTTAGGTCCGTAATTAGGCGGGCAAAGCAATGTGCGCCGAGAACAGTGAAACTCATCACCTAGAGAACAGTCCCTGAGAGGACGAAGACGTAAGCTGGAAAGTCGTGAGTCTGAAGTTCGAGCGAGGCTAGCCGAATGGCAAGGAACTAGAACTCCAACATTGGAGGGCTCTGAAAATCACATGCGGAATCCACGACGGAAAATCGCAACCGAAGCCGAAGCTAGGGCAATGGATGAGGAGATGGTGCGAATCTTGGGTGAAATTAAATCTGGTTGGCTGCGGCTCGGATTGCTGCTGCAGAAGGTGATCGCCACTGAGGCATTCCGGGCCCTAGGCTTTCCGTCGATGCATTCCTGGATGACTGCGCGTGTGGGCGGCAGCATGTCGAATGCATTCTCCGCGTTGAAAACCGTCAAAGCCCTAAGCGGGGTGCCGTTGTCGCAGCTCGAAAGCATAGGGACGCGGAATGCGCAGGTCTTGATACGTCTGCCGGAAAAAGAGCGCAAGAGTGAGGAATGGATTAAAAAGGCCTCGATTCTCCAAGAGCGGCAATTGCGAGCCGAAGTGGATGCTGCAATCGAGAAGAAAACGGGGATGCCAAAGGAACGGTTCTGTTACTGGGGAGAGGTGGTGCCTGAAAGTGTCTCCGAGAAACTTGAAGAGATGATGGCGAAGATCGGACGAGTCCTTCAGATCGACGTCTCGGAAAGACATGGTCGTATAACTGCGCTGGAAGCACTCGCTGCCACCGTCCTGAACACTCCCGATGAGATCCTGAGAGCCGATATAGAAGGTTATGATTCACCCAGCCTGAAGGGGCTTTGCGCAACATCGCGAGGATGACGACGGACCGAGCCTGAAATGGCGCATCGTGAGGACACAACAAACGCGGTAAACCTTGGGCGGCACGCCAGTGGATGCAGGATCTGTTCGCATCCTGACCGCCCACAAATCGAACGGGATTTCGTCAATTGGCGCAGCCCTACGGCCATAGCCAAAGCGTATCGATTCTCAGATCGCAGCACGGTCTATCGTCATGCAAATGCTTTTGGACTGTTTAGCAAGCGGCAACGGAACGTCCGAGCGGCACTGGAAAGAATCATCGAGAAAGCTGGTGAAGTCGAGGTGACTGCGGCGTCCGTAGTGGCGGCAGTGCAGGCCTACTCAAAAATTAACGCGCAAGGACAATGGGTCGAAAGGAACGAGACGGTCAATCTGCATGAATTGTTCGAACGGATGACTCAGGACGAGCTAGAAGTATACGCTCGGGATGGAAGACTGCCGGTGTGGTTTCCACGAACACCGCCCGCAACAGCACATGACAGTCAGGATTCCTTAAGTGATTGAAGGATCAGGCAGGAAGCGTAATTTGTTCGCAGCAGATTCAGCGCCGGGGCCGGGCGACTTTCCGCTTGGGTCTCGGATGTCGCGTGCGGCGGCCAGATCTCTGATCGAGGAACGAAGGAGGCCCAAGTATCCCCCCAGCTTTACAATCGATCTCACCTCAGCAGCTGACGAGCTATGTCAGGAAATCTACGCAAGACTCAATACTCGTCCTTCGATAGCAGTTGGTGATGAGCAGCCATACATGAAAATGATTTTCCCACCCGGTTTCACGCCGCAGGGCCAACAAGCGGTGGCGGATTACTACGCAGGCTCCAAGTAAAGTCTCCTGTCTTCAGAGTCAGTGACCTACTCCATGACCTACTCCGCGCACGGGTGTTTGGACGAAACCACGCGTCAACTCCCGATTAACGCCGTCACAGGACAAGTAGAAATGCTTGAATTGAACTTGTCCGGTAAGGCGACATACCGAGGGTTAGGCGCGGTGCGAGAGCTGCAAATTTGTGCTGCTCAAATCATTCTGTAAGATGGGGGCAGGCTGCAACCGATCGGTTTGCTTGGCAAGTCCGGTGGCAACCGTGGCGAGAAAATTTCAGGCTAGTCCTGCATGTTACTCCTGCACGGTGAAACGAACCGGCTGGATGTAGATTGCATTTCCCGTCTGAATGGAAATGTTGTAGCGGCCGGGCCTCACGTGAGGGACCTTCATAACGATCTTTTCCTCTTCTTGTT
>Ga0306926_10004792_pt1 | contig 14254 bp, 14 predicted proteins | sample flu12Cox44000178_FD_203759 | JGI IMG/M metagenome (GOLD analysis project Ga0306926, IMG submission 203759) | Lab enrichment of tropical soil microbial communities from Luquillo Experimental Forest, Puerto Rico - flux8day.12C.oxic.44.000.178 (v2)... | ecosystem: Environmental > Terrestrial >...
AGGGACAAGGATTGCGATGTGCGCGTAGCCAAGGCGAACGGAAATGTCATCGTTCATGTGATCGACAAGCAAAACAAGGAGCACAGGGTTGCGCTGACGATTCCCCTGAAGATCGTCGACGCACTGCTGGCCACTGCGAAGAACGACAAATTGGACCTGGCGGCCGCACTGCGGGCCTTGAGTGATGCAGGCGATATCTTGTTGGTTACGGTGGAGGGCTCGAGCCAAAAGGTCCGCGTTTGGGTGGATTCGCGGAACACCCAAGACTGAGCCCGCCACCTGAATCAGAACAGGGTCCAGGGCCCAAAGCCGCGCTAGGGGTGAACCGGTGATACTGGTCGGGAAGATTGTGATGGGCATGGCCGGGGTGGGGCTGGCAGGCGCCGGCGTTTTATGCAGCGAGGGCCTCGTCCGCGTGAAAGTGATCGAGAAGCGGCCGCAGGGCCATCACTTCAGCGTGATTGCTCCGGCGATAGTGGCTCCTATTGCCGTACACCTCGCGCCGCAGCGCGATCTGGCTCAAGCGGCTCGGGAAATTGGGCCCTACCTGCCGGTGATTCGCGCGGCGCTGGTCGGTTTGCGCGATACCGGCGATGCCACGTTCGTGGAGGTGAGAGAACCCAACGAACGCGTGCAGGTTTCGAAATCGGGCGGCTCGATCGTTGTGGACGTGGACGATGCCGGCGAGATGGTGCGCGTGTCCGCTCCTATCCGCGCCATATTGAGCACGGTCGACGAGCTCTCTGCTGCCACCCCGAACCGATTCTAGCGGTAACCGACTCTGTGCGCTCTGACCGCGTTAAACGAAGAGGTGGATGCGCGGTGAGCTCAGAGCCGCCTAACGATTCGTTTTGTGGCGAAAGCGGCGAAAGGGCGAAGGTTCTATTTCCGTGACAGTCCGCAGAACAAGAGGTTCCGACGCTCCCCGGCTTCGCTAGAATCGCCCTGTGCAAAATCGCCCTTGCACACATCGGGCGGAGTGGCGGCTGCTGCGTGGACGGCCGGCCCAGCGTCTTTCTGCGCATTACCAGCTCGGCTGCGACTACGGGACATCTCTCATCACCATTTACCAAGAGGGCGATCCCGTCTTCTTATGCGCGTCTCACGCCACAACGATAGGACCGCAGGATGATAATTCGATCGCCGGTGTGCGGGTAACAGAGCCTCAATCAGTTGATCACCACGATCCGTTCCAAAATGATGAACGAAGCAATCCGCCCGAACCTGCTGCTGTAAGACAAAGCAGCTACGCACTATCGGAAACCGCGGGCCCTTTTGTTGTCGGCCGAGTGGAAGCGAAAATAGCCCCCTCCCAAAAACGCCCGGTGCGCGATCTTACCTACGGAAATTCTGCAAAAGCCTTGGTGGACGAAACGATCTGGAATATGCCAACCGGCGACTACCAAATGTACAGAACTGCGCTAGAACAGGGGAAACCAGCTATCGAAGCGGCGCAATCCGCAGGCGGGCAGCTAGCCATCATCCACCGTAAAATCAGCGAATATACAATCAGAATCGAAGCTATTTTGGCCGAGTCCAGGGCCAAGATCAGTGTGCACGAGGTCATCGATAAGCCGTTTGAACACGCCGTGCTCGAAGTCATCGGCAACATCACCATGAGTGAAGCGCAAAAGGATCTGGCCATCGATCATCTCGGCGCGTTTCAAGAACAGATTAACCGCGGACTCGGCCGAGAAATTACTCCCCTGGAGGCCCACCGAATCGCGCGTGCCATTGGCGATCAGGCAAACTGGGGAACAGGAGCCTGTCCTTCGGAGGAATTGAAGTCAGCGTCTGGCGCGGTCTACAACAGCGTTAGAAATGTCATTCGCGTGGCGGTTCCTGAAGCTTACGACCTTCAGGAACGTCTGGCGAACTTGTACGCGGCCAAATCTGATCTCGAAAACGTGCCCGCAGCGAAACCCCAGCCGCTGCACTTCCCGGTAGGTTCCGGCGGCAGGAAGAAGTGGACCGGCAGTCAGGTACCTTGAACCAACTATTCGAGCGTGGTGCCGCCTTTTTCGTCCAAGAACACCGCGCTCACTTCGAGCACGAAGTGAGCGTCACTAATCGAAGCTTTCCCGACGCCCATGATCTGCATTCTCTGACGCCGGGATCTAGCGCTGAATCGTGACAAACAGGAGCAGGGCCAGACAGAGCCACAAAACGTCCATAAATTGCCAGTAAAGAGCAATGCTATTCATAGCCACTTGCCAGTTGAATGTCTGTGTCGCTTGATGGATCAGGAAACTTAAGTAAGTAAGCACAGCCATTCCGCCCAGCAGGCAAAGCGCGTGCGCACCGGTCATTAAAAACAGGAAAAAGCTGCCCGGATTGGAAGCGAGATGTAGCCCTGCTAGAGACAGCTCTCGCCAGGCAAGTGCCTGCCCGCCGAGAAACAGAAAGCCCATCGATAGGCTAAGGAAAGTCCAGCGGGTCCAGCTTTGACCCCGCTTCGCTTGTAGTGACCGGCGCGCCAATTCGATGCTTATGCTGCTGAGCAGCAGAGCCGCTGTGTTCACATAGAAAGTTTGCGGAAGCTTAATTGACACCCAATCCGGCGAATGAACCCAGCGCAGTTTTAAAACGATTGTTAGCGTCGCAAAAAGCACCGTGATCCACGCGATGGCCAGCAGCGTTATCAGCCGATACGCGCTCTCAGGTACGGCCCGGCGTTCTGGTTCGCGTTGAACAGTGTCGTGCCGCAGGTCTATTGGAACGTCTGTGCCGCGCCTTCCCCCTCCGTTTGTATGGTTGTCACAGGGCGAGGGCTCCCGATCGGTTGAGGGAGGGAACAATACCGTAGCCATCGCACTTCTCCTCGCCGAATTTCCCGTATGGTTTGCTGATCTGCTGTCACCGCTGCCCGCAGCACTCCGGGCTGGGGTTGAGGCGGAAGTCTACTCGAAGGCCCCGGCCAGCGGCTATCGAAAAAGCATGCAGCGGATAGTTGCGGCACGAATGCGGAAATGCGATGGATGGGCGGGTGGCACCGTTGCCCATCGCGCCAAGTCCGGCGCAACTCACCCACGACTCCGGCTCGAGCTGCACCCTTGGACACAGAGCAGCCGGAAACCGGCCTCGCCGAAAGGACAGACCTGTATCATTTGAAAAGAAGGACAGACCGCCGCCCGGAGGCATTGATGAAGGCTCGCACAGCCGCAGGCTGCCTGCTGTTGCTATGCTCAGCACCGGCCTACGCTCAAAACACCGACCGACAAAGGACGATCGTAGACCAGAAGAAGATTGATCCGGCCAAGGAAGCCGCAATCCGGAAACTGCAGGACCTACGGGGAGACCGGCGGAACGCCAATCAGTTGATGGATACGATGGTGAACTCGATGAAACCGCTCATGACCAAAGCGCTCCCGCCTGGCGAGTATCGCGACCAACTGATTGAACTCTTCTTTGAAAGGCTGCGATCCAAGAACCTCGCCGAAGACATTTTGGATGAAGCGGTTCCAATCTATGACAGGTATCTGTCAGCGGATGAAATAAGAGCGCTGATCGAGTTCTACGAGTCGCCGGTTGGCCGCAAGTTAGTGGACGTGACCCCTCAACTGATGGCCGAAGTCGAGAGCAGGGCCCAGAAGCATGGTGAGGAGGTAGGTCGCCAAACCATGCTGGAAGTGCTCGCCGAACACCCCGACTTGGCCCAAAGTCTGCAAGAGGCAGCCAAGAGCGCGAATGCGAGGTCACAGTAGGGGCAAGCCTTCGAGAAAGAGTGTCTATTAAGCCGGCGTCGTATCGACCATACCCCTGCCTCCATCACGCTGCCGAACATCCCATTTTTGCGGACCCTAACTTAACATCGCCCGTCCGCGGGCACAAAGTCAGGGTTACCGACGTCCAACCAGAGCGTGTGTAATCCCCCTAATACTTCCATCTGCATGCGGAAGCAGGGCAGGGAGGCAGGCACCCTTCGCACGTTGCAAGGTTGCGTGCCTCAGTCGTTCTATTCCCGAAACGCCGGCACCGTAACCTAACGGCGCCTAGGAGGATCTCATGTCGTCCAGGATTGTTTCGAGGATATCGCTTTGCGCGAGCTTGTGTTTGGCTACGGGGTTCGCTTGCGCGCTTCGGCCGGACACAAGGCAGGGGAAGACGGATGTCGTGCCCTCAGTGGCCGCACCACCGGCAGCTAAGTCTGCTCGCCCTCCGGCCGAAAATGCGGCCCAGCAAATCGATCTACGCGCCGCCATGAACGTGAATTTGCCGGAGGCGCGAAAGGAATTGGACGCGGCTTCGTTCACCACACCGGACGGAAAGGCCGGCTGGGTGCTGCGAATTCCTGGAAGAAGGCCGATTGCCACGCCTGCATACGCGGACGGAATGCTTTTCGTCGGTGGCGGATACGGCTCGCACGAGTTTTACGCCCTAGACGCCAATACAGGTAAGGTCATTTGGAAAATTCAGACCGGCGATGATGGTCCGACAGCGGCGGTGGTATCGGACGGCATGGTGGCATTCAACACCGAGAGCTGCACTCTGCTGGTCGTCGACGAACAAAGCGGGCGCGTGATTTGGCAGGAATGGCTGGGCGACCCTTTGATGAGTCAGCCCGCCATCGACAAAAGGATCTTGTACATGGCCCATCCCGCTGCAACCGGACGGCCGACCAAGCCCGTGCTGTTTCACCCAGATCCTGCAACCCCCGGCGGAAGCCATCGGCTCTTGGCCGCGGAACTGACCACCGGGCGGCACATTTGGGAGCAGGAGATTGCGGGCGACGTCATCACAGCGCCCGTACTCTCCGACGGGACCGTCTACTTCACGACCTTTGACGGCACATCGTACGCGCTGAATGCGGCTGACGGCTCGGTGGTCTGGGTGAAGACCAGCGCAGGGACCAGCGCGCCGGTCGTGTCAAAAGGACAACTTTACGAAACGCGCAAAGGGCAAGCGGGCAAAGACACCGTTGAGGGACTAGCCCGCGTCGATGCCAAGAAAGGTGAGGCACGCGACAAAGACTTGTTGGCCCAGAGCAAAGCGGATTACCTCCAAGCCGGAAAGGGAGGTGGTGTGGCGCTCTCCGGGGCAACGGTAACAGCCTTGGACACCTCGGTCGGGTTCGGCGCCGCCCCTGCCCCGGCGAACTTGAAGGCGGCCGATGATGCTGTGGGCGTGAATACGGTTGCGGGCGCGTGGGCCTACCAAGGTTCGCGGGCTGCGCTCAGTAAGGGACAGATCCTGAACGCGCAAGGCAACTACCTCAATTCGGTGCGCGCCTCCGACGGCCGGCCGTCCTGGAAGGTCAAAGTGGTCGGCGCGCCCTCCGCTGCGGGTGGGCAGGTGTTTTCCCCTCCGGCAGTGGGGCGCGACTACCTCTACCTCGCCGGTGCGACCGGCTATCTCGTTTCGGTGCGCCAGAGCGATGGCGGCGTGGGATTTTCCTACGCAATGAAGGCGCCGAGGGCGTTCCAACCCGCTCTGGCGAACGGAAATGTTTACGCAGCAACCTCCGACGGGCGGCTGATTTGCCTCAAGACGGGCAACAAGGATGCCGACGGCTGGTACGCCTGGGGCGGGAACGCGCAGCACAACAAAGTTCAGTAAACCGGGTGAAGTTGGCCAGCTTGTTGTATGCACGGGTCCTTCGAACACAGCGCGCATTTGTGAGCTACAGGAAAAATCACAATCGGGAAGTAGGTGTCCTAAATTCATTTAGAGGGAACGTTGTCTTCTCAATGGTCTTATTGGTGCCATGATGCCTCAGTTTCCCAATCTTGAGGCGCAGCGTGCGGCCATGAAAAGGTTCAGCTTTCTTGTCGGAACATGGACCGGCGAGGCGCGCCTGCTGCGTGGTCCTGGCGAGTGGGTGGAACTCAATCAAAGCGAGGTCGTCCAGCATAAGCTCGACGGCCTGATACTGGTCATTGAAGGAGTTGGTCGGAGGAAATCCGACGGCCAGGCTGTTCTGCAGGCTCTTGGGATGGTCTCCTTCGACGACGAAAGCGGAAAGTATCACATGCGGGCATTCAACGACGGCCGGTTTCTTGAAACCGAACTGAAACTGTTGGGCGACGGGGCGATGAGTTGGGGCTTTACCCTAGGACATATCTCGACTAGATCCGTGTTGCGAATAAACGAGAGTAGTGAATGGACCGAACTCGCCGAAGTAACAATTGGTTCGGAAGCCCCGAAGAGACTCTTAGAGCTGACGGTTCGCCGAGTCAGGTAGGTGGTTGTCCGCCGTTCTAGAGTCCCGCAAGTGTTCAGTCGAACAGTCTGTTTCCCCTCCCCCGTCTATTACCAGCAGTCGCCGGGCTGTATATTCACAGGTTTTTCATGTCCGCTTAACAGCAACAAGGCAGTCTCCCCTGCGGCCGGAGATCGTCGTCAAGGAGAAGGCATATGTCTCAGGAAGCCGCAGAACACCATCGCAAAGCAGCAGAGCACCACGAGCATGCCGCCAGGCATCATCACGAAGCAGCGAGCCATCACGAAGCTGGCGACCACCAGCAAGCGGCTCATCACGCTCACACGGCGCAAGGGCACCTGCAGCAGGCAACTCACCATGCGGCGGAGGCAGCCAAGCTTCATGCGGAGCATCACGGGCACAAGACGGCAACTGCTGGGGCATAGCTAGGATCCAGGCGGAACAAGATAGGCGGTTTAGGCGCAGCGGAGGCGCCGGCGCGCTGGTCTTTGCCATATAGAGTGCTTTTAGTGCGGAATGGAATAAGGATAAGGGACTCCTCGCACGGGGTCGATTAAGAAATCCCCGGTCCCGATGACCGGTCAAGTCTTCGAAGTCCTACCGCTCGCGAGGGACAAACCTCACGCCCTGATCTTCCAAAGCCGACTCTCAGGTGTTGACAGCAGCCGCTTGTTGACCTACAGACAATGATGTATGCAAGCAAGCGAGGGTCAGATGGCAAAATGAATAGGCGTTTGCCCAACAAGAGCGGCGTCGAGGACCGACGGTTGGCATTCCCCGAAGAGCGGAGAAGAACGGATTCGCATGCGGTATTTCTGTGTAGCGACTGACTATGACGGCACAATTGCCGGTAACGGTATAGTTTCGCTATCCACAATTGAAGCTCTAAAACACGTTCGCGCTTCGGGCAGAAAGTTGATCCTTGCCACTGGTCGCCAGCTTGGCGACTTGGCCCACGTCTTTCCCGAGATCGGACTCTTCGATCGGGTTGTCGCCGAAAACGGGGCCGTGCTCTATCACCCCGCCACGAAGGAAAAACGCATTTTATCAAGCCCTCCGCCGGAAGGATTTGTCCGAAAACTCGAGGAGCGCGGCGTTCCTATTAGCGTCGGCGAGGCTATCCTCGCTTCCAGCCGCCCGTATGACAAAGAACTTCTAGAGTTGATTGGTCAGCTCGGGCTCAACCTACAGATCACCTTCAATAAAGACGCAGTGATGGTTCTGCCGGCCGGGGTAACCAAGGGGAGCGGTGTCAAGGCAGCATTGAAAGACCTCAAGCTCTCGCCTCATAACGCCGTGGGCGTGGGGGATGCTGAAAACGACCATGCGTTCCTTCAGATTTGCGAATTCCGTGTGGCCGTCCAAAATGCGCTCCCTGCGCTGAAAGACGTCGCGGACTTCGTCACAGACGAGCCAGCCGGTGCCGGCGTGGAGCAACTGATTGAAAAGTTGCTGGCGGATGATCTAGCGCACTTTGAACGGCAAATTAAGCGGCACAGGATTTTGCTGGGGCACACGGCAGAGGATGATGAGTTCCTGCTGAGCCCCTATGGTTACCGGTTGGTTGTAGCCGGGCCTTCCGGCAGCGGCAAATCGAGATTCGTTACCCTCTTGGTCGAGCGGCTTAGCGAAAAGGGATACCAGGCCTGTGTAATCGATCCTGAGGGCGATTACGACGGCCTTAAGGGATTTGTCAGTCTTGGACGCCGGGATCATAGGCCGGACACCTCTGAAATGATCGATCTGCTAGAAACACACTACCGCTCTGTGACCGTAAACCTACTGGGACTTCCGGTAGGCGACAGGCCAGCGTTTTTCCAGAAAGTTTTGCCGCGTATCCAAGAACTTCGCTCCAAAACAGGACGCCCACATTGGCTGATCATCGATGAAGCGCATCATTTCCTGCCCGTGTCGCTTGATTCGGCAAATCTCGTTGTGCCAAAACAATTGGCAAACGCTGCGCTGATTACGGTCCGTCCAGACCACCTTTCCAAAGCGATCCTGAGCTCGGTGAATGGTCTTGTTCTGGTCGGCCCCGACCCACGAAGCCTGATTGAGCAGTTCAACGAGGGAGCCAGTGGACACTTGGACCCGGGGTCGCTGAAAATGGATGACCGTGATCAAGATGGGGTCCTGGTCTGGCTTTTTGCAGGAGGCGGCAGTCCCAGCAGAGTGAAGCTAGAAAAGACGAAAGTCGATTGGCGAAGGTATCAGCAGAAGTACGCGCTGGGAGAATTGGGCGCGGACAAGAGCTTCTACTACACAGGTCCACACAAAAAAAAGAACCTGAGGGCCCAAAACATGAATTCGTTCGCGCAATTAGCCGAGGGGGTCGACGAGGAAACATTTACCCACCATTTGAGAGCTCACGACTACTCCAACTGGGTCCGCGACTCGGTAAGAGATGAAGAACTTTCCGGGGAAATTAGGGCAATTGAAGATGCTGGCCTCTCAGGCGCCGAAAGCCGCCAGCGTCTGCTGGATGCCGTTCGAAGGCACTATACGGCGCCGGTGTGACGACTTGCATTCGTGCATAGTGGGAAGTTGACCTGGAGGACGACCGCTTCAATCGAGCGGCACCTTGTGCGGCGCCCGTTGTGCCTTTCGGAAACCCCGGTTGAGCGGTCATAGGGACTCCGCCTTTTCGGACGAACTCGGTAGGGCGGCTACCGGCTTCGGCAATTCTCGCACCGGCGTCGTGCCGGGTCCCAGCCGATTCAGCCGCTACGCGGGATCGGGCTGACCACCGTCAACCCGGGGCTGATCCAGTTCGGGTTGCACATTATCTTCTAGCGGGGGGCAGCGCGGCGATGCTTACGCTTCGGCTTCTGACGGCGGCTCGCTGATTCACCTTGCCTTTGTTTCTCGTTCCTCGCATGAGGGTGAATCCCGAATCTCTGGTCATCGCGCTTGATGGCTTCGGCCACTCGTTCGATCGTCGGTTCGAAGTCTTCGTGCCGCGAGTCTATGTAGAGCCACTTCTTCAGGATATCGTGAGGTGCCAGTTGCGGAAACTCTCCGATGATGGCGGGCTGGTACGCACGCTCCGTGCAAATCAGGACACCATGCCACTTCCACCGGCCAGTTTTGGTTGGTTCGACCAGGACCATCATCTGGCGGCCGAACAGGTAGACGGCCAGTCCCCCGAACATCCTTTTGGTGAGGAAGCTCGGATGGTCCGCAAAAACCTGACAGATCCATTCGTTGTCGAACGTTTTCATTCGAGCTTCCCCCCAGCTTCTCGATAAGAATAGACCAATCTACACTTTCGTACCCACCGTTTTGAGATCCCTGGCTGAAACCTGCCCTGGATCGTTCAGGTATTCCTAGACAAGGTAGATCGCGAGGCTCCTCGTAGTAACCAGCTGCGTCTTGACGATCACCCAGACCAGCTACAGGCGATGCTCCCTGGTCCCTCGGTTGTTGCAGAGCAACCCCGCAAAGTCGGCACCGCGGAATTCTGGGGTTTGCCCCTTATAGCGAGAAGAGTTGTTCTGCGTTGCTTTGATAGAGCTTCTTCTTGTGGGAGTCGCTGATGGGGAGACCGTCGGTGACCTTCACTTCCTCGGGGACGAATTGATAGGGGTAGTCCATGGCGTAGAGGACGCGGTCAATGCCCATCACAGAAATGGCGTAGAGAATCGGCGGCTGCCAGGCCATACCGCTAGTTGTGATATGGAAATTTTCCTTAAGGTAATCGCTGGGTTTTTTCCTCAGCTTAGGCACACGGGTGTAGCGATTGTTCGATGCCAGCCGCTGGTACATAAAGTCGATGCGAAAGAACCAGTAAGGTAGGCCTTCGCCGAGATGGCCAATGACCAGCTGCAACCTGGGAAAACGATCGAAGACGCCGCTCACCACGATCCGCAGGACGTGAAGACTCGTTTCGACGGCAAAGCCGAAAACGGCGCCATCGAGCCCGCGATCGAGGAAGGGATTGAGCATGCGCGGCGAAGGTGTGGTCGGATGCAAATAGATCGGAACGGCGAGAGATTCGGCAGCTTCGAAAATTTCCCAGAATTTTGGTTCGTCGAGGTATTCTCCGTGCGTGTGGGAATTGATGATGGCGCCCTTGAGTTTGAGCGATGTCACAGCGCGGTGAAGTTCTTTCGCGGCGGCGGAAGGATTTTGCGGCGCGATCGCTGCGAGGCCGGCAAAGCGATCGGGATGCCTCGCAATGGCCTCGGCAAGCTGATCGTTGAAGGACGTGCAGAGGCCCACGGCGGTATCCGCGTCGAAGATTTGCACACCGGGTGAGGTGATCGAGAGAATTTGTTTGGCGATGCCGGTTGAGTCCATGTCGGCAAGGCGGATGGCACCCAGATCCTGCATCTTTTCGCGGACCTGAACGATGCGCGACCCGTTGTTCGTCAGGTAGAAGCCCATGAGACTCTCGAAGCCGGGATCGTTGTGCGTACCGTCATCGAGGAGCTTGCGATACCGCGCGAAGAGTTCGGGCGGGGCGTAGGCCTCCTCGGCGGCGATGCGGAGACAGGAATCGTCTAGAGTCATTGTTGAACATTACGCTCTAACTCGCATGCCGCGCTAGTACCCGCTTAACAAGGTGGGGTTACGCTGGCGGAAAGAGCCGCTCACAGGAACCTGAAGCTGGTAGCGACGCGCTGTCTTTTAATCGAGTGGCCGGTCCGAGGTGAACGTTCGCACCGAATTGACTCGGTTCGTGGCTCGGCGTAGCATCCCGACTGATCTCGGAATCGGTTGAGGCGGCAGGGACGGCCTGCTCGCATTCTCTGAATCTTAGTTCGTCCAAAGTGGCGTTTCATGAATCGACCGCGCGCAACAGCCTTTAAAACGCACCCTCGCGGCGTGTACGCAGGTGTGGTCCTTATATCTCTCGGCATTATGGCCCTCGTCGCGGTGGGTTTCCTGTCGCGCCTCGACGCGCGCCAATTTCGGTCCCTGTTGCTCACTTTCCTGCTGCTCGCCCTCGCGCTGGGGCTACATGTGCGATTCCTTGTTCTCCTCCGCCACGAGCACCGCAACACGGCGAGGGCGCTAAGCACGACCGAGCATGAATTCCAGTCCATCTTCGACAGCGCGCTCGACGGATTCGTAATCCTCGACGAACGGGGAAAGTGCGTTGAAGCGAATCCCGCAGCACTCGAAATTCTCGGACGCCGGCGTGAGCGAGTCCTTGGTCAGTCGGTCGCCGGGTTCTTGGGCGAAAACAGACCCGACATAGCCATGTCGGTCAACCCCCAAGGTGAGACGGAAGTCGTTCACCCGGATGGTCGATCCGTCTTTCTGGAGTACAGCGTCAAGACGAATTACCTGCCGCGCCGCCATTTCGTTGTCCTGCGGGACGTGTCAAAAAGAAAGCGAGCCGAAGCGGCCCTCTGCGAAAGTGACGAACGATTCGTTCAGATGGCCGACAACATAGCCGAGATGTTCTGGATGATCGACGCCAAGAGCAAGCAGGTCCTATACGCCAACCGGGCCTTCGAGGCCATCGCCGGGAGACCGCTCGAAACCCTGGCAAGCAATCCCATTTCATATCAGGAGCTGCTGTACCCTGAAGACCGCGTCCGGGTCCTAACGCAGCTCGCAGAGGCGGCGCACACCGGCCGATTCGACGAAGAATTCCGCATCGTGCGAGCCGATCGCGCGATCCGCTGGGTCTCGGTGCGTAGCTTCCCGGTGCGAGATGCTTCAGGCGAAATCCTACGCCTGGTCGGCACCGCGCAAGATGTCACCGGACGAAAATCCGCCGAAGAAGAAATTGCGCGGAGTCTGCGGCTCGCCCAATCGGCTTGGGCTGAAGCCGACGCCTTTCGCAAAACCACTCTGGCGCTGACCCAAAACCTCAGCATGGATTACGTGCTGGGCACTCTGCTGGCTTCACTTTTGGATCTCGTTCCCTGCGACGTTGCGCAGGTCCTACTCGCCGAAACTGAAAACCGTCTGTTTCTCGCCAGGGAGTTGCGAGCCCACGAGCCGCCCCTTGAGCAACACAAGTCTGTGCTGACTTGGAATACCAGCGACCACTCGGCTCTCAGAAAGGTTCTCACAACCCGGAGCGTAGTGTTGGTTCAAAACACAGCGGAACAGGAGGGCTGGAAGCACTTCCGAGGGCATACCCGTTTTCGCTCCTGGCTCGGAGCGCCGCTCATCGCTTCCGACAAAGTGCTCGGACTTCTTTCGCTTGGCGATTCTGAGGCTTACGCCTTCACGCAGGAGCACGCGCGGCTGGCCAAGTCGCTCGCGATTCCAGCCGCCGTCGCCATTCAAAACGCGCGGCTCTATGAGCGTGCCGAGATTTACGCAGCGGAACTTGAAAGGCGCCTGGGCGATCTCGAAAAGACACAGAAGGCGCTCGAGTTAGCCGAGCAAAGGAACGCGCTCGCCAAACCCGCTCCCGCTCAAAACTAAATCTTCGATCCGCCTCATGCTAGCACACGCTACGGCAGCCTGATCGCTCCTCGTACCCGGGCCTTCTGAGAGACTGCCTATTTTCGATCTTGCCGTTTGAGCCGCTTTTAAGCCAGAGGTGCACTTCTACGTCGCACAAGCTCAAGCGCCGCGGGGGCCAGCCGGCTGGGGACGCTGCGGTTTTGACGCCTCGATCACTGGCCGGAACGAGTTGACGAGGCCCGGGCCTTCTGAACCTCGTGTTTGCCTGTTGGCCTTGACTCCGACCGCTCGCCACGAATTCCCATCCTTCCACAGGCAGGCCTAGGAAAATATGCGCTCTCGAAGCGCCCGGAATTGCGGGCGCTTCAGGAACGAGGAACGGCCCATGCTCGTCGGGTCGCGCTGCGATTGCGTGGTTTGCCGGATGGAGAAAAGCCTGGCCGCAGAGCTCGGTCGGGACTGCGCTCGCAAGGCCTTTCAACTACAGGCGAGTTCAGGCGATATTCTGGCCCGGTTTAGCTCGCCGCTCGATCTGGTAAGCGCACTTCACGCCTCCACCGATCCGAACGGTCCGCGATCAGCCGACCGCCTGCTGGCTGCGCTACTCAGGGAGAATGAGGGTGCCCCAGCTGGTTCGGTTTGGCTGAGTCTCTTGTTGCTGGTCTTCGTCCCGACCATCCATCGTACCGCGAGCCAGATCCGAGTGGCGTTCCCGTCGCTCGCGCGCGACGACGTGGGACAGCACGTGCTTTCCGTGTTTTTGGACTTCCTTCATTCAGCCGATCTGGCCACTCGGCGCTCGCATCTCGCGTTTGCGGTTGCCCGCAGCGTCCGCCGCGGCTCGTTCCGCTGGGCTATCCACGAGGCTCGGCTGGCCACACCGGAAGAGATCGACGAAGGAAGCGAAGAGATTCTCGTGACAGAACCGATCGATGCAGCGGCGGTGCTCGAACGCTTCCTCGATAACTGCCAGATCCTGGGATACCTTTCAGCCGAGGAGAGAAAACTCTTGGTTGAGTACAAACTCGAGCACGTATCCTCGCGAGAAATTGCTGGGCGCAATGGCCATTCTTCTTGCGCAGCGCGCCACCGCATTCACAGGATTCTCCGAAGGCTCCGCAGTGTGGCGGCGAAGAACTCGCCCCGGCAGCTCCGACTTTTCAAGCGCTAGGGACCGGCGAAAATATTTTCGTGCCACCCGTCACATTCCGATTTTGGCTGGCTGATTAGTAGTGTGAGGGGAGTTCCCGCCGGTTACTCGAGCACGAGACAAGCGCCGATGGTTGGTGTTCGGACTTGCGCTCGCAGGACAGGACCGGCACAGCGGTAGGCGCAGGATTGGGGGATTACGCTGTCACGGGGGCAAACGCTCTAAGTGGCCGGACGGGAGGTCCGGCAACAGCGACAGCACTATCCCGGTCTGGAAGCTTTCTGCTGGCAAAAGTGAACTCCCCTGAATTTTCCAATTAGGGAGCAGGCACAGATGAAGCGATTCGTTCGAATTCTCCGGCGACTTTCCATCCGTCCACTCACGGCCGCCGGATTGGTCATTCTCTTCGCGGTTCCGGCTTTTGCCCAAACGACCGGCAATTCCCCGTGGGAGAACGCCGTTAACGTGCTCGAGACGGCGTTTACCAGCACCATCGCCCGAGGTTTGTCGCTTGTGGCCATTGTGGTGTCAGGGCTGACCTTTGCATTTGGGGAAGGGGGATCGAAGCGCGT
>Ga0306926_10004793_pt1 | contig 14253 bp, 15 predicted proteins | sample flu12Cox44000178_FD_203759 | JGI IMG/M metagenome (GOLD analysis project Ga0306926, IMG submission 203759) | Lab enrichment of tropical soil microbial communities from Luquillo Experimental Forest, Puerto Rico - flux8day.12C.oxic.44.000.178 (v2)... | ecosystem: Environmental > Terrestrial >...
GTAACCCGCGGGAACGAAGGTACGCCGACCAAGGAGGAGGATCCGGGTGCGCTGAAGGTCTTTAATTACAAGAATGGAGTGCTGACTGACGAAGTGTCGATCGCACCCAACGGTGGCAAAGAGTTCGGTCCGCGCCACCTTGATTTCCACCCGACCAAGCCTTGGATGTACGTATCGATCGAGACGCAGAACAAGATGTACATGTTTCGCATGGAGCCTAGTCGGATCAACCCAGAGATCGCCTACCGCGCGGAGACATTGGCTGAGCCGAACAACATCAGGGCGCGTCAGGCGGCGGGCACCGTACACGTCCATCCAAACGGCCGCTTCGTGTACGCGATTGACCAACCGACCGGCCAGCCGACACCGATCCAGCACATCGAGACCCAGAAGATCCACCCGCGCACCTTTCACATCGACCCGAGCGGGCACCTGCTGGTCGCGGAGCACAATCTACCGGTAATGTCAGAGACGGCGACACGGTGAAGACGGTGCCCGCCGGCTCTCAGTTTTCCGCATCGGCGACGACGGCAAGCTGACCTTCGCGCGCAAATACGATGTCGATGTCGGCGACAAAACCATGTTCTGGATGGGTATGGTGCCGCCTGTAGGCGACAGCAGCCGCCTTCGTTTTGATAACGCCTGTTTCTTCGCACCTGCGAAAAATCTCGGAGACAGGCCTGTGGCGCTTTACGAGCACCGAGCGTCCAAAAGCGCTAGATGACTCTCGGCCTGTTGTTGCTTGGTGATGGTCTAGTCGAGATGTGGCGCGGTGGGCGGTAGGCTGGGCATATCTGTTTCCGCCCCTTTCGTCTGGCGGTGCCTCACTGGCGCAGCCATAGCTCCGTTTCCACATCCCGCTCATCGAACCGGACATGCAGATTTCCGGCATTGGGGTTCTGGGACAAGACGTCAAGCCTTCGCCCGCGGCTCGCTGCACCGCGGTTTCGTTACCTCCATGACTGCCCGGGTTGCTTCCGGGGGGAGCGAGATCATCGGGTGGGCCTTTCATCTACAAAAGGTGCCGCCTTTTCACGGCGCACACCCAAAACGGTTATTGCCATTGTTTGAGATGAATTGAGCAAAAACCCCAGAAATCATCAGGCAATGGTTGTAATGTCCCCGTCATGCCTGCAGAGACCCTCTTCCATGGCCAGGAACGGTAAGTCGATCAAAAACCAGCTGCGAGTGCGCCGAGTGGTCGACGTGCCGCTTCGCGAGGTCTCAGGTATTTGCTTGGGTCGCAGCGAGAACGGTCGGATGTTTCTGATCGCGGTCGGCGACCGGGCAGCGAAGATCGCCTGGTTTTCCTTGTCGGGCAGCGAAGAGGTCCGAATCGACTGGCATACACGCAGCATTGCGAAGCTCTCAGGTTCGAAGCTTCCCAAGCATGACCCTCAAATCGAGGCGGTCTGCGCCGACGGCGGCGGGCGCATTTTGCTGCTCCAGGAAACACCTCCGAGTGTCGAGCTCATCGACCCCAAGGCGTTGGAGGCGGTTGCATCGATCGATCTTGTGGTAGAAGGACACGGCGAAATTGCGCGAGCGTGGTCCGACCCGAAGGGGTCGCGAGGCGAAGGAGCGGTGCTACTGCCCGGCGGGCATTTGCTCGTCGCCAAAGAGAAAAAGCCGGCGGCGCTGATTGAGTTCCGCCCGCCATATTCGCAGTCGCGGGGCCTGGTCCGCGGCGGCGCACTGGCGGACGGCGAGCGGTGGCCGATTAACAAAGGCCGCCACCGATTCGTTGCCCTCGCAATCTGGCTTCCAGACAAGACACTTGCCAAAACCTGCGCCGACTTCAGTGACCTCGAGATCGGTCCGGACGGCTGCCTCTATCTTCTCAGTGACAAGTCTTCCACGATTGCGCGGCTCGATGAGCTCTCGGCGGGTGGTGGGACTGCTGGGCTCCTCGAGGCGCGGCGGCTCGGCGATCTCGATGGCAAGCCGGAAGGTCTCGCATTCAGCGCGCTGGGTCGTGCGATCGTCGGGCTTGACACGCGCAAGGCGCGCCGAAACCTCGTCCTGCTTGACCCGGCGATTGCGCAGTCGCGCGACGGTGGCCAAAGGGAGCCGGAGACGAAACAGAGTACCGGTGAAGCGCAAGGTAGCAGCAAATCTAGCGATCTTCCTGTGCAAGCGCAGACAAAGTAAGAACTGGTAATCGACCTCAAGACCGCAAAAACAACCGCCCTTCCACTCATCGCGGAAGTTGCCGAGCTGCTCACGTTGTGGAGATCGTCCGATCGGTTATCAACCATCAATGAGAGGCGACTTGATGGTCCCGCCGCGGCTGCCTCGGTTGCGCGACGGGCGGCCTAGATTCTGAACGACGGGGCCGAGGAAGCGGAGAACCTGTTCACGCAGACCACGGCCCTGATCAACAAGGATGCTCTCTTGACGAGATCCTCCATACGGTCCCGACCTCAAAGCCTTCTCGCAAAGCCCTATCTGCTGCCGAAGTACGGTGGCGGAGAGGCCCGTAGTACCGCTGATAGCCCGGTTGCAGAAGGTGGGATCGCCGGAACTCCCTCTCCCACCCCACCCCGACGATCCTCGAACCAAGGATGGATGGCGGCTTTGGGGCATGAGGACGCGTTCCCGCCGCCAAGGCTGAGCGACCGCTCTCGGTTCAGTCAGGGGACCTTCGCGGGGACGCGGGGCGACGGGCGAGGAGCTGCTGCGGCAGCTTGTCCCTGGCCTGCGCCGCCTAGCAGTCATCGTCAGGGACGATCCCGGCCTCGATCAAAAATTGCAGGACATTCGCAGTAATGCTCAGCGCATGGGGATCGAGACTCTGATGCTCCAAGCAACGACCGCGAAGGCCGTGGAACTTGCCTTTGCCCGGCTACGCGGCGATCGTGCCAAGGCCATCTACGTGGCGTCCGGCCCGCTTGGCCCCGTCAAGCGCGCCCGGATTATTGCACTTGCTGCGGATTCTCGGCTGCCCGTGATCTACTCCTTCCGGATCTTTGCCATCGAAGGAGGGTTGATCTCGTTCGCCGCCGATTACGACGACCTGTTCCGCCGAGCAGCGGGTTACGTCGACAAGATCCTCAGGGGATCTCGTCCCGCTGATCTGCCGGTCGAGCCGCCCCGTAAATTTGGGCTAATCATCAATCTCAATACCGCGCGATCGCTCGACCTTACCATCCCTCCGGCGATCCTCGCCCGTGTCGACGAGGTCATTGATCAGACCACTGAAAGTGATCCTGTTTGAAGTTGTCGATCCGGAAATGCAACCGCCAGTATAGCCGATTATGACGCACCTCCGCCAACCATTGGCGGGGAACGAATGACTGCTCCTCACCAAATGAGCGTGCGCGTCCCGGCTAGGGCGATGACCGGGTTGGGGCATGAAGAGCCGTTCCCGCCGCCAAGGCGGAGCGGCCGTTGTTGGTTCCAAAAGCAGTCGGTCAGGATCTTAGAATGACGGCGACATAGTCCGCGGGAGGAGCCCGCCGTCAGGTCTGCCGCCTGGCCCCCTCTCAAACTCGACGCTGATGGGCCAGGGCCTCACGACGCGCCTCTCGGTCTTCGCGCCCCAGCACGCGCCGGCCGGGCCCACTGTCGCTGTTCCGCCTCGTGCGACGATTGATCGTTGCACGCCTCGTCGCACAGATGATCAGCAAGACGAACGGACAAGATTCGGCGAGTTCGGCGAAACATCGAAGCGTTGTGCTCGTCGATCGCCGCGTTAAGCGACGCGCTAGCGGCCGACGGGCTCGGGTCGATCGGTTGCCGATGGATCTCGCCGAACTTGCGCTACGGAACGGATCAGCGCCGATCCGGTTGCTGCACTAGTCACGAACTCCATTCTCCGCGCCCGCCCGTGGTGGCGCCGGTGATCAACCGTCGGGATCGTTATCCTCTCCGATCAGCTTCTTGTGGCGAATAAGTTTCTGCGTCGCGGTTACGAACTCAGTCTCGCTGTCAAACAATGCCGGTTGCGCCACCCCCTCGGGCTCCGCCTGCGGCAGCTCCGGAGGCTCAGGAACACTGTCCTGCAGGACGCCGGCGAGCCGGCGCTGCTCGTCGTGGAGCTTGGCAGCGGCGGTGCGCGCGCGCTGCCATGCCGCTGTGATCCGCCGACTGGCCGCCCGGTAGCCGGGATGCGCTTGCAACACCGCGTCCGCCTGTTCCTGCCACGCCATCTCGGCGGCATGCACGCGGCTCGCGAGACCGCCGTCGTAGAACGGCTCGATCGCCTCGAAGACCGCCTCGCGCAGCGCCTCGGGATGCAGCTCGACCAGCGCGTCGATTTCGGTCTGTTCATGGCCCATCCGCTCGCGCCACCGGCGCGCCCGCTTCTCGGTCTCCTTCAGCGGCGAGCTGGGCAGCCCCAATGCGCGGATCTGCTCCAACGTGAGCGCGACCGGATGCAGCTCGATGTTAAGGTCGGGATGGTACAGATCGCGCAATGCCTGCAGCTTGCGGGCGACGCTGATCGGCATCTGGTGGCCGCTCGGGTCAAAGTCGGCGAAGTAGAGGACGACCGCTGGCCTGCCGTCTTCACTCGCCCGCTTGGTCATCGCCGCGATGTGCGAATCCGAACTCTCGCCCGTCACCAGGATCATCTCGGCGCCGATCTGCTCGGCGATCGGGCGCAGCACCACGGACAGCGAGGATTTCTCGCCGTAGAAAATGATCCGATGCGTTTGCCGGCCTTGGAACCCCTCAAGATGCAGTCGAGGCAGGGCGGCCGCAGCCGTAGGCGGGATCTCACACCCGGCGCCGGCATCGATACTGGCCGAGATCGGGGTAACGCCCGGTACATAAATCTCCGGCGGCTCGTTGCGCTCGTCGATGATGCGCTCGAACGGAACGAGCCCCAGCCAGCGCGCTGCCTTCGCCGCCTTTTGGAACGCGTGCCAATGCTTGTAATCGTTGACGAATGGTTTGCCGTCCGGCCCGGTGATGCGGTCGGGAGAGCTTACCAGCAGATAGAAGACCCCGCGCAGGTGCTTGGTCGCTCCCGCCGGCACAAACAGATCGAACAGCCGCGCAAACCATTCGGCCTCGCGGCGGCGCCGCCATGCCGTGTACGGATCAATGTCGCGCGACAGCACGAGCAGAGCGTCGACCGAGATGCCGAGGTCATCCGCTGCGCGACAGATTGTCTCCGCCAATGCGCCACTCGGCTCCGGCCGCCCCTCCTTCTCGGGGCGAAGCCGTTGACGGAGCAGGCGCTCACTGCGCTTTGCCTCAGCGGCGTCGGAGCGCAGCTCGGCGCGGCGCTGCCTCGCCCAGTCTTTAGTGACCGCCTCGACGAGAGCGACGATTTCGCCGGCGACGTCACGCGGCAATGCGAGTGTCCCCTTTCCCCGATCGGCAAAGTCGACGCGCGGGCAGGTGTAGTGCACGATCAGCACCACGGGATCGTGGCGGCTGACGTGCTGGCGCCCCAAGATCGATGCCAGGCTATTGAATGGACCGAGCCGCTCAAACGGACTGCCGATCCCGACCGAGAAATTAACGCCGGTGACCAGCCGCCATTGATCGGGCTCGCCTGGACAATACGCGAACGCCACCTCTATCGCGTAGGGCAGGCCGGCCTGCGTCGTGTCGGGGTGCCTGCGGTATCTGAAGCTCTCCGCTGCAGCGCCGACGGCAGCACAATCCGCCAGCAGGTGCTCAGCGCCGATCAGACCGAGAGCCTCCGGCGGAACCGGCTTTGTGTGGCGTCGACAGGCGGACAGCAGTGAGGCTGCGGCACTGCGCCCGTCCGCAAAGAAAGCCGCGAGCGGGACACCCGACGCACCGGTCTCTGCCAGCACGAGCTTCTGCTTGCCACTGCGCGCCAAGCCGCGCAGCTCGCCGATGAAATCGCGGACCGTGCGCCCGCCTCTGCCGTGATCCTGGTCGCGGGCAATGTGCGCCGCCATGTAGCGCTCGAACTGCTCGACATCGTACCAATGAGCGCTTGTCGGGTCGCACGTTCGCCACTTGTGCCACCCTCGATCGGTGGCGGGAAGATCGAGAAATTCGCGCTCATCCCAGCGCGCGCGAACCGTCAGATGCGGATTAAGGGTGGTGAAGCTGCCGAGGGCTTGTACAAATCGCTCCTCCGCGGCCGCCAGCAAATGGCTTGCCTTCTCGGGCCAGTGCACCGTGATGCGGGTACCGTTTTGTACATTCGACGGCGCAATCTCGCGCAGAACCCTGGGCTCGCGCCGGACCGGATCCATCTCGAACACGATGCGGTGGGCTTGGCCCTTCGCTTCGACGACCGTGACACCGCGCCCACCGTCGAGCGCAAACGGCATCGCAATGACGCACTTCAGCGCATTGCCCTGCTGCCCTCGGGAGGGCGACACATAGGCCTCGCGGCTGGAGGTGCGGACCGTATAGTCGAGCACATCGCCGAGCGTCTCGATGGGCAATCCCGGGCCGTTGTCAGCAATGACGATCTCGCCTCGTTCGGTGGATACCGCAATGCTGATCTCGGGCGCGATCTCGCCCTCTTCGCAAGCGTCGAGAGCGTTGTCGACCAACTCCTTGGCAATAACCAGCGGCCATTCTTCGGGCGCGTGACCGGTCTGCGCCGTCAGCTCCTTCTCACCGCAGAACTCGGCCAGCCGCGAGGTCGTAAAGGCGACCCGCGCGAGACGAATGGACATCGAGTAAGGCCCGACCAGAAGACTTCAAAGTATACCAGTTCCCGGCGTTTGTTGGACAACTCATCGTCAACGATATCGCCAGAAAATATGGAAGACACCCTCAATTTTTGATTGACTAAGAGCAACTCATGTGGTGGCGCGGCCCGCCTCGAAGGACACCAGCCAGAGCCCCATGCCCATCACTTTCGACCGCGACGCCGCCCGCGTCATCGACCGCGGCCGCGCCGCCTGGCGCGATCTGCGCCGCGACGAAAGCTGGGAAAAATGGGTCGCAATCGGCCGTGCCATCGACATCGCCCGCACCACAATCATGCGCCACCTCGGCACCAACCTGCCCAAAGGCCGCACTTGGTCGACCGTGTTCGGCCGGTGGCTGCTCGAGAACGAGTTCGACCAGATCGACAAAGCCGCGCGCTCGCGCCTGCAAACCTGCATCGGCAACCTGCCCGCAATCGAAGCCCGGCGCGCCACCCTCCCCCTCAAGCGGCGGCTCGAACTGAACCACCCTAACGCCGTGCTCCGACACTGGAGGAGCGCCAGCGAGAAGCCGAGAGACCGCAAAAACACAATACGCGACCTCTTCGAGGGCGACCACACCGCCGACAAGATCACGCACAGCATCGCGCCCGTCGACTTCTCGCCCGAGCACATCGCCGCCTCGGCGCACAACTTCGTCGAAATCTTCGGAGCCGAAGATACCCAACGCTTCGTCACCGCATTGCAAACAATCCTGGCCGAGCCCGACCCGGCCTCCGCCGCGCCGATCACGGAGACCGTCACAAGCGCCAATGAGAAAAACGCAGAAATCTCCGAGACCGAGACCGAAATCATCGCGCTGGCCACAGCCCACCCGCATTGGACCCCGCGCGGCATCGCCCGCGCCTGCTCCCTCCGCGCCTCCGAAAATGCCGTCGTGCAAACCCTCCGCAACGCCGGCATCCGACTCCAGCACAAAGGCAAAGCCTGGGGCGGATCCTCGCGCACCGCACTGCGCCAAGCCGCGCGTCACTAAAACCGCCGCCCCCAGCTGCGCCACCCCGTCCTGATTAATTCCCGACGCCAATTTTCATAGGCAGTCGCGGGGAAATAAGAATTCTTTCGATGGTACCAGCCCCTGATTTAGGGGGTGTATGGTGGGGGCAGAGGGGTAGGCCCACGTAGCAACCGTGGCTGACGACCTTGGCGCCGATCTTGATCAGCTTCTCACGTAGGCTGGTCAGCGACCACGGCTCCGCCGCCTTGGGCATCGCCAGTGTCCGCATGAAGTTGCCGAGGTTGTAGGCGAGGGCATGGAGCTGGAGGCGGTATTGGCGGCGAAGGTTCGGCAGGACAGCCGCGTCCATTTAATCGCGCCCTTGCCTTCCTTGATCCATTGTTCCGCCGTGCCGCGTTGGTTGTAGAAGGCGACGACGCGCTCCGCCGGCCGCGCCAGGTTGGTCACGATGAAGCCGACGCGCGGATAAAGTTCGCTGGGGTGCCACTCGACCCCCGCCTTCGCGAAGGCAGGCTCTTGGCTACCACCCGGCGGCTTTTGTTCCAGCTCCGTGCCTGATAGCTGAAGCTGGCGTAGTACCGGCGCACCTCGTGTGGCGGGCGCCCGACCGGGCGCCTGAGCAGGTATCCGATCTGCTTTGCAACACGCTGTTCGCCGGCAATCGGATCGTATAGCCGATCCCCTCGGCTTCAAGAAACTCGTACATCTCGGGACTGGCGAAAGCCGCGTCGCCGCGAAAATAGCGGCGCTTCACGATGCCCCGGTAGCGGGCGATCACCGGCTCCAGCACCGCGCGCCAGCCATCGGCGCTATGCACATTGCCCGGTCTGAGCGCGCACCGCTCGACATCGCCGAGCTGGTTGAACACGAACAGCGGGTGGTAGCAGGTGCAGCCGAAATGACCGTTGTAGGCGCTTCCTTCCTGCTCGCCATGGGTCGGGCTCTCGCTCGAATCGATGTCGAGCACGATGGTCCTCGGCGGTCGCCGCTGGTGCACCTTGCCGATCCATTGGCCGAGCGGATCGGCGAGAGCCGCAAGGTTCCCGTCGGGCGCGCCACGTCCGGCTCGAAAGCCTAGCATCGGCGTCCACCAAATCGGGGGAGGATCAATGCCCGCCTAACGGATTGTTCGGGGCGCGATGACCCACCAAATGACGGTCATGCTTACCCTCAAGCAGTCGCGCTTCGTCGAGGAATACCTCGTCGACCTCAATGGACGGCGAGCGGCAATTCGTGCGGGGTACAGCCCGAACCCGAAAACTGCTGAAGTGCAGGCCTCGCGGCTGTTAAGTGATGCTAAGGTCGAGGCTGCTGTAAGAGAGGCGATGCAGGCGCGATCGCAACGCACCGAGGTTACCGCCGACCGCGTCGTACGCGAACTCGCAGAGCTGGCGTTTTCGAACATCGCCGACTTCATCACAGTACATCCGGATGGGTCGGTGTCTGTCGACCTGTCGAGGGGAACGCGCGGCCAAGCGGCAGCAATACACGACATCGTCGTGAAGCGATATGCGGAGGGCTCAAGTGAGGGTACACCGAGCGCCACCAAGCTGACGCGTATAGAAATGTGTGACAAGCTGCAGGCGCTGGTACTGTTAGCCCTCCACCTCGGAATGCTTCCGTTGCCACTAAGGCGAGCTCGTCCCTGACGCTACGTACCCTGAGGGTGCCGCCGGACGAGCATGGATATCCGTCGGTATCCCGGTCCGCTCACCCGCGCAGCCGGAATTGCCCGGTCGTACCGAAATCGCCGTGACCTGTTACCCTCGCGGTGGCGATCCGTCACCGAAGATACTTCGAATTGCTCGCGAGGAACTTGGGATGTTCATCGATCGGGCAGAGAACAGATTAAGCGTTGAGGCCAGGGTTTCGGCAATGAGTCCACAAGAGCGAATAGCACTGGCCGAGGAGTTGCTGGAGAGGGGAGCGAGGCACCTGACGCTATTCGAAAAATACCAACGCGAACATCCTCTGGCGCAGATTGAAGGCCCCACAGCTGAGGTCAAAGGCCAGATGGGCGGTACCGTACCACACCGGATTACGCGAGGGCGTCACGCGTGACACAGAGCGGCGTCGAGGCACCCTCGCCGCGCCCGATCTCGCCCGCTGCCGAGCGGCAACGTCGCCGCCGCGAGCGCCGCCGACGAGGCGCCGTGGTGATACAGCTGGTTGTCTCGCCGACCACGATCAGCGATCTAATTAACTTCGGCTGGCTACGTGACAGCGACCGTGCCAATCCACAAGCGGTCAAGAGCGCATTCATCCGGTTTGCCCGGTCATCGCTTCGTCACGCGTGACACTATCGGCTTGTTGCTTCGGGAGAAAACGTCGCCGCGAGACTGGTCAGCGACTCTTCGGTCCACGATAAGATCGAAGTCGGCCCGGATGCTGCTGCCAAGAGCCGCGTTGTTTCGAGAGATCCTTGGGCAGAGGCCCAGAACCGCTTCCGGCAGGAGAGGGATGCTTTTCGCGAACGCGGCGAACCCACCGCAACCGACTAGAATCAGACCTTAATCTGCACGCGGTCTACAATCTCTTGCCGACGACGCTGGCGCGTCGCCCACAGCTCCACAGGGCCAACAACAACAAAACGTGATATACATTTGACGCGAAAGAGGAGCGGCCTTCACCTTAGCAACGCCCTCGTGTGGTCCTGAGTCTGGGTCCAACGCTGGGTTTTGTTACCCCGTTACCCTTGTTATCCCTGTTTTCGTATTTGGTATTCCGTGGGCATTTTGGATGCGCTGCAAAAACATGCGGTTTATTGTGCAACATACGCTTCTTACGCGCGAGGGCACATGTGGGGTAACGGGGTTACAGAATAGGAAAGAAAGGATCTTTGTAATTAACGAAGGGGAAACAACGGGGTCACGGGAGTGACAAGAAAAATATCCGAAGCGTCTTTTTGCGCGGATCAGGTGCTACCCCGGAATGAGAAAGAGGCTATTCACCGAAGAGGTGAGCGAACTCGGGATTGACGAAGATTTTGGTCGGTTTGGGGATGCCGTTTTCGTCGGGGACCCGCTGCTGATCGCGTTTCCATCCATGGCGACGGAGCACACCGGCGACGCGGGTTTGATCCTGGTTTTTGAGCCGGTCTTTTGGAAAGCCGAGGGCGTTCAACAAAACGTCGGTCGTGGTGACATAATGTTTGCCCTTGCAAAACGCCATAATGATGTCGGTCCACACATCAGGCGGTGACCGGTCTTCTTGCTCTCTGACGGCGGCTTCGATGAGGTCATCCTCGTAGAGATGCCAGCGTTCGCCCAACCCGTAACGGACAAGGGCTTCGGCCCATAGCTGATCGCGATCAGCCGTCAAAGCGTCGAGGTCGATATCTTGGCCGCAACGGGCGGGCCAAAATCTTCGGCGGCCGTCCAGTTTCGGGAGCCAATCATCACGTTCCGTGGTGCCTCCAAAAACGCACTGACGCTTAAATTCCTGCACGCGGTGACCGTACGAAAACCTGAAGCGGTCGACTGATCTCGAAATAAAGGAGACTACAGAAGACCATTCGGAGGATCGGTTGACGGCATCGAGTTCGTCAAGCTCCACAATCCAAATGCCGACAAGTTGCTCCTGTGCATCTTTCGTATTAAGCGCAGCAATATTATTCGTATACCAAGGCGAGCCGAGTATTTTGAAAGTCGAGGATTTACCGATGCCGGTCGCTCCTTCTAATATTAAAGCACAGTCCGCTTGGCACCCCGGCTCGAATATTCGAGCGACGGCGGAGATGGCCCAGCGGGAGCCGACAGCGCGGATGTATTCGCTGTCGCGCGCTCCGAGATAATAAGTCAACCAAGAGACGCCAGCAGAATTAGAGTAATTTGTCGGATCACCCAAGCGCGGTATTCGGTCCCAGATCGAGGTTGTTATCGAGGTTCCACCCAATCTCTCGAAATAATCTATGATTGGGTGATAAGCATTGCGCGCGGCGATACCGTTGATAACTTCATGTGTTATATTTAGACTGACAATTACCATGTTTTCTTGCAGCCAGAGCATCGCTTGGTAGTCGTCGCTATCTTGCCATGGTCTTGGGACGAGCGCGTTCTGGTCCCACGGGACCGGCGCGCAGAGCATCGTCTGCCCGCGCAGCCTATCGAGCCTGATTGCGCCAGCGAATGCAGGATCTTGCGACAGCGCAACATCTGCGTTCAGAGCGATACTTTTTGGCGCGCCATCCCTATTCACTACCATGTAGTTCCACCAGGGCGGCAGGCCGGCGGCGGCCTGATAGGCGCTCAGCGGTCCGGGTCCACGCGAGCGCGCCATCATGCCAGTCTCGACAATCGGAAAAAGAAGCGCTGGGAGCGCCAGATAAAATGTTGCCGAGTAGAGCAGAGCCGACTATCTAGATCTGTGATCAAACTATCCTCCAGGCCCTGGAGGTTGGTCAAAGACCCGTCTGCAGCTTGCCGGCTCAGACGGGTTTCTTTTTACTAAGATCGCTTTAACACAACCTCTACGGGCCACGGATGAATCCGTCGAGATCGTCTTTGAAATAAAAAACGCGACCGCCTACCTTGACGGATCGAGGCCCCCTCCCCTGCAGAGCCCACATGGCGAGAGTCTTCGGCTGATGACCTAGGTAACGCGCGGCATCGCTTCGAGCGATTCGCCCATCAGGCAGGACGCGCACCTTTACTTGCTCTATAGCCGGCTCCCCGTTCGTTACTTGCTTTGTCCCGCCCATTAGAGCGATGCGTGAGGTTTCCATCTCGTGCTCATTTATGCCATTAATTCGGTTGGCGAATTATAGAATGCTCGAATTTGCCTTGCAAGCCTTTTCTGCCAACGATATTCTTGGCATTATCGAGAACGATCTAGAACGAGGTCGCGCGTGGGGGCAGCAATATCGAAACCGGCTCGCCGAGGGCGCCCGCCGCTCACGCCGGGGGAGGCAAAGCGCGCCGCCTTTAATACCAGGTTGCGGAATACCTTAAAAGAACAACTAGAAGAGGCAGCCCGATCGGCTGGCCGCTCATTAAGCGAGGAAATCGAATCCCGATTGGAGCGGTCGTTTGACCGCACCGCAGCGCTAGGGGGTCCGGAGTACGAAGCATTGTTTCAAATGATGGCCGCCGCCGCTCGCGTCATCGAAGTTCGACTTGGAAAATCGCCCTTCTCCGATCCCGAGGCGTCCGGTGTTGCTCGTAATGCCTGGCGACAGATCATCCACAACCTTACGTCCGATCCGCTTGAAGGGGTGGCCGTAAAGGAAAACCTCAGGATTACTGACGAGATGATTAATCTTCAGCCCCCCACATTCCCGAGTCTTGAAGTGTCTGGGGGCCTTGGCGGTGAACCCGTGCCAGAAAAGCAAAAGGCCCGCGAACTAGAGAAGAGGCTTGTACAGTACCAAAGGGAAATAACCCAATATGATCATCAAATGCAACAGCATCGACAAGATCAAAGGGCCCTGAAAAAAAAATTAATCGAATTTGCTGATGTGGCGAACGAGGCGGCCAAGATTGGGCTTTCATTTCCTAAACATCGATAGGGGAAGCCAAATATGGCCCTGCGATTTTCTCGCCTTGACCGTCCTGCTATCCGCCGGCTGAGGCCCGGCGAGAGGATCACCGAGCACGGGATCATTGCCGAGCAGCTTGCCAATGGCGATCTTCGCTATTCCGTCAATGTCATGGTCGACGGTCTACGCATCCACCGCGTGATCGGGAAGGCGAGTGATGGAGTTACCCGCACCCAAGCCGAAGAGTTCATCGAACAAGCTCGGACGGATGCGCGCTCGGACAGACTATCGCTGCCGAAACGCCGCAAGCTTCATCTCACGTTTGCCGCTGCCGCCGATGTTTACCTCAAGAAGCTGATTGAGATCGATGGTAAGGACTACGTGAATAATGAGCAGCACATTCGGCTACATTTGAAACCCTATCTCGGAACAATGAGGCTCGACCAGATTTCTGCTTTCACTTTGCAGAAATTCCAAGCTCACTGTCTAAAGAAAGGCATGGCCGAATCGACGGTCAATCGCATCCTGGCCACATATCGCCGAATGGGGCGGAAGCTGGTCAGATGGAAGGTGATCCCCTCCCCGCTTCCTATGATCGAACTCAGGAAGGAGCACAACGAGCGGGATTACGTCATCTCAGAGGGCGAAGAGCGACTACTGCTCGACGCTGCGTTGCGCGATGGCAACACTTATATCTGGCTCTTTATCAAACTAGCGCTGGCCACATCGCTGAGACATTCGGAGTTACTCCGTGCTCGCTTTGAAAATCTCGACCCTGAGCGCCGACGGTTGCGTGTTCAAGTCAAGGGTGGACGATGGCGCCGACAGCCTTTGACCCGGAATATCACCGAAGTCTTGGTGAAAGAACGCGAGATGGCGGAGGATCCTAAGGGCTTCCTATTCCCGAGTTCGAGGTCTGAGAGTGGTCACGTGGAGAGTATGAGCGCGGCGTTCAGACGTTGCGTGAGGGCGGCGGGCATGAATCCCGCCGCAGTTGTGCCGCACATAATGCGGCACACTGCCATAAGCCGCGTGGCCGCGATCGGGGCTGACATTAAAACCATCCAGGAATTCTCGGGACACGAGAGCTTAGCGATGGTGCTGCGCTACGCCCACGCTCAGGACCGTGCCGTGGATATCGCGCTCGATCGTCTCGAACAGGGAAC
>Ga0306926_10004795_pt1 | contig 14250 bp, 10 predicted proteins | sample flu12Cox44000178_FD_203759 | JGI IMG/M metagenome (GOLD analysis project Ga0306926, IMG submission 203759) | Lab enrichment of tropical soil microbial communities from Luquillo Experimental Forest, Puerto Rico - flux8day.12C.oxic.44.000.178 (v2)... | ecosystem: Environmental > Terrestrial >...
TCTACCGGACTCGCTGCTGAAGGAGCTCTACCCGGCGCTCGACCACGACCCAGATATCCGCACCATCCGCGTGACCAACGAGGGAGAAGGCGCGGCGATTTGCGGCGGCATTTGGCTGTCGGGGAAGAAGTCGGCGCTGATCATGGAGAATTCAGGGCTGCGTGCCTCGATCGAGCCGCTCGCGCGTATGGGCATGGGCGCGGGCATTCCAGTGGTGATGATCATGAGCCATCGCGGCGATCTTGGCGAGAACAACTGGTGGGCGATCCCACACGGCATGACCATGGAGCCGCTGCTCAATGCCATGCGTATTCCGTATCGGATCGTCGATCGCGAGGAGAACATCCAGCGCGCCATTATGGACGCCTACGTCTGGTCGCACACGGCCTACTACCACTCCGCGGTCGTACTCTCGGGGAGCATCGTGAGATGAACCGGTTTGACTGCATGACGCGGCTCGCCGTGCGGCTCAAGGACGAGCTTGTGGTGCTTTCACTGGGGTCGAGCGTCGATGAATGGTACAACGCAGCCCCGCACATGCGCAGCGCGAGCCTGTTCCAGCAGCAACTCGGCTGCGTGACACCGCAGGCGTTCGGGCTCGCTGTGGGCTTGCCGCACCGTCGGATCGTGTCGCTCGATACCGACGGCGGCCTGCTGTTCAATCTCGGCATTTTGGCCACGCTCGCGAACGAGCAACCGAAGAACCTGTTCATCGTAATCTGGGACAATGAATGCTATCAGTCGATCGGCGGCCCGCCGACGCACACGGCGTCGGGACGGGTCGACATCGCGGCGATTGCGCGCGGCGCAGGGATCGAGCACGCCTACGCGGTGAAGACGCTCGATGAATTCGATCGACATTGCGAGGCAGGGTTGCGGGCGCAGTTGCCCTACGTCGTGGTAGCGAAGATCGATCGCAGCGTGAGGCGCGATATCAAGCGCAAGCACAGTGACGGGCGGGAGGACAAATACATCTTCGTCCGCCATGTGGAGCAGACCGAGAACATTGTCATCATGGGGCCGAGCGAGCATAACTAGCGCGGAGTAGACAGCGCGTCAGATTCATGAGTCACGATATCCGATTCCTTCTCGGCGAGGACGAGCACACACTGCGGGACGTATCCCCCACGCTGACTGTGCTCGAATATCTACGGCGTCACGCCCGCCGCACCGGCACCAAGGAAGGCTGCGCCGAAGGCGATTGTGGCGCCTGTACCGTGGTGCTGGCGGAGCCCGACGGCGCAGGCGGACTGCGCCACTGGGCAGTCAATGCGTGCATCCAGTTCGTGCCAGAGCTGCACGGCCGCCAGCTTTTGACGGTCGAGGACGTGAAGCGGGCAGACGGCACGCTCCATCCGGTGCAGCAGGCCCTGGTCGACCGCCACGGCTCGCAATGCGGCTTCTGCACGCCGGGCTTCATCATGCAGCTTTATGCCGGGTGGCTCGAGGGCACGCTGGAAGATCGGCAGAGCGTCAAGGACTGGATCGCCGGCAATCTCTGCCGCTGCACCGGCTACGGGCCGATCATTGACGCCGGGCTCGATGTTGCGGCCGCGCCCCGCCCGGCAGCGGCGGCGCAGGCGGCGACTGCGGGGCGGCTTTCGGCGCTCGATGACGGCGACATGTTGCACGTCGCGCACGGCGGCCAGCAATGGTTTGCGCCGCGCAGCATTGACGAGCTTGCCGACGTCTACAGCAAGCATCCGGACGCCGTGCTAGTCGCTGGCGCGACCGATGTCGGGCTTTGGGTGACGAAGCAGCAGCGGCATCTCGCGACGCTCATCGACGTGACCCGCGTGGCCGGGCTCAATGAGATCAAGGAGACGGTGGACGGACTCACGATCGGCGCGGCCCTGAGCCACCGCGACGCGACCGCTGCGCTCGCCCGGCTTCACCCTGATCTCGGCGAGCTGTTGCGCCGCTTTGCCTCTATCCAAATCCGCAATGCCGGGACGGTCGGCGGCAACATCGCCAACGGCTCGCCCATCGGCGATCTGCCGCCCGCGCTGATTGCGCTCGGCGCAAGGCTCCACCTGCATCGCGGCGCCACGCGGCGCGAACTGCCGCTCGAAACTTTCTTCCTCGCTTATGGCAAGCAGGACCGAGCGCCGGGCGAATTCGTCGAGGCCGTGCTGGTGCCACCACTTGACGCGGCCACGCGCTTTGCCTGCTACAAGATTTCGCGCCGCTTCGACCAGGATATCTCAGCGGTCATGGGCGCCTTTGCGCTCACACTTAAGGACAACACGATCGTGCGCGCGCGCCTCGCCTTTGGCGGCATCGCGGCAACGCCGAAGCGCGCCCAAAAGACGGAAGCGGCTCTTACCGGTCAGCCCTTCGCGGCGACGACTATCGAGCGCGCATGCTCCGCCCTAACGGAAGACTTCACCCCAATTACGGATATGCGTGCCTCGGCGGACTACCGCCTTCTCGCTGCGCAGAACCTGCTGCGGCGCTTCCACCTCGAAAACAGCGGCAAGAAAGTCGCAACGCGCGTGCTGGAGCTGGTCAATGAGTGAGGCGGCGCAGCGCGACGACGTTCCGGTCATTCTGCAGGAGCGGCCGATCCGCGGTGGCGTGAATGCGGCGCTCGCCCACGACAGTGCGGCGTGGCACGTCACAGGCGAAGCGGTCTACATCGACGACATCCCCGAATTGCCCGGCACGCTCCATCTATGCGTCGCGATGAGCACGCGTCCCCACGCGCGCATTGTCGCACTCGATGTGTCCATGGTTCGCCGGCAGCCGGGCGTCGTTTGCGTGCTCACCGCCGCTGACATCCCCGGCGTGAACGATGCAAGCCCGATCTTCGGCGATGATCCGGTCTTCGCCGTCGACGAGGTACAATACGCCGGGCAGTCCATCTTCGCAGTCGCGGCGGAGACTATCGAAGTCGCACGCGCGGCTGCAAAACTCGCTCGCATCGAATACGAAGACCTTCCAGCCTTGATCACGGTCGACGACGCGCTCACAGCCAACGCCGATCTCCTGCCGGCACAGACCTTGCGGCTGGGCGACGTCGATGCGGCGTTGCGCAAGGCGCTGCACCGCATTTCCGGGACAGTGCGCACCGGCGGACAGGATCATTTCTATCTCGAAGGTCAGATCGCCTACGCTATCCCTGGCGAGGGCAGCGACATGCTGGTCTATTCCTCGACCCAGCACCCGAGTGAGGTGCAGCACAATGTCGCCAAGATGCTCGCGCTGCCCGAGCATGCGGTGACGGTGGAAGTGCGGCGCATGGGCGGCGCCTTTGGTGGCAAGGAGAGCCAGGCCTCGCTGTTCGCGGCGATCGCGGCGCTCGCCGCACACAAGACTGGCCGGCCGGCCAAGTTGCGGGTCGACCGCGACGACGACATGATCATCACGGGCAAGCGTCACGACTTCCGCATCGATTACGACGTGGGCTTTGATGACGACGGCCGGATCCTCGGCGTGCGCTTCGAGCAGGCGGCGCGCTGCGGCTATTCGGCCGACCTGTCCTCCAGCGTCGCCGACCGCGCGATGTTCCACGCGGATAATGCCTACGAGCTACACAATGCAGTCGTCCATTCGCGCCGGATGAAGACGCACACGGTCTCGAACACCGCCTTCCGCGGCTTCGGCGGACCGCAGGGCATGCTCGGCATGGAGCGCGTGATTGACGAGATCGCGTTTGCGCTTGGCCGCGACCCGCTCGATATCCGCAAGGCCAATTTCTATTCCTCGAAGGGCGGCGGCATCACGCCCTACCACATGGAGGTCACCGATAGCATCATCGCCGAGATGGTGGAGGACCTCGAAGCTTCATCCGACTATCGCAGGCGGCGTGCGGCGACGCGCGAGTTCAACAGAAAGAATCCGATCCTGAAAAAGGGTATCGCGCTCACGCCGGTGAAATTCGGGATCTCCTTTAGCAAGGCGCACCTCAACCAGGCTGGCGCTCTCGTTCACGTCTACAAGGATGGCTCGGTCCAGCTCAATCACGGCGGCACCGAGATGGGACAGGGCGTGTTCGTGAAAGTGGCGCAGGTCGTGGCCGAGGAATTCCAGATCGACATCGAGCGCGTGAAGATCACGGCGACCACGACCGCAAAGGTGCCCAACACCTCGGCGACCGCCGCCTCCTCCGGCTCCGACCTCAACGGCATGGCCGCGCGCAACGCCGCGCGGACGATCAAGGAGCGGCTGATCGATTTTGCGGCCAAGCACTACCACGTGCCGGAAGAGCAGGTCGTGTTCCTGCCCAACCGGGTGCGCGTCGGCAACAAGGAGTTGAGCTTCGCGGAACTCGTCACGCAGGCCCATCTCGGCTGCATCTCCCTTTCCTCGACCGGTTACTATTCGACGCCCGGGCTAAGCTACGATCCAGTCAAGCAGCGCGGGCGGCCCTTCTTCTACTTCGCCTATGGCGGTGCCGTGAGCGAGGTCATGATCGATACGCTCACTGGCGAGAACCGGCTCCTGCGCGTGGACCTCGTGCACGACGTCGGCCGCTCGCTCAATCCGGCCGTCGATCTCGGCCAGATTGAGGGCGGCTTCATCCAGGGGCTCGGCTGGCTTACTACCGAGGAACTGTGGTGGGATCAGTCGGGCTGCCTGCGCACGCACGCACCGTCGACGTACAAGATTCCGACCGCCAACGATCGACCGGATGATTTTCGCATGCGGCTGTGGAACGGTGAGAACCGCGCCGAGACCATCTACCGCTCGAAGGCAGTGGGTGAGCCGCCACTGATGCTCGCGCTCTCGGCCTTTGCGGCGATTACCGATGCGGTGGCGTCGGCCGGCGACTATCGCGTGTTCCCGAGACTCGACGCGCCTGCGACCGCGGAGCGCATCCTGATGGCCGTCGCGCAGGTGCGCCGAAAGACCTGAGCTCGTAGAGATTAGAGATAAGGAGGACGGTGTGAGCGTGTAGCAAACTACCCGAGTTCGGTGTTCCTTGCCGCATATCAATGCTCATGCAAGAATAATCATTGACCGGAGCCGATAAACGGACCACGCCTTCCAGAGCGGAGCACGGGATTTGTATAAAGCGTCTGGCTGACGTCGTAGCGGCGACATAGCGTCTTTCCGGTAGGCCTGTAGGCGCGTCGCTGGTTTTTTGTGCAGGGGACAAGAACATGAAGCAGTCGAAGAACAACGGTTGGATCACCCGTCGGCAGCTCATCCGAACTGCTGGCGTCATCGGCCTCGGTGCCGTCGGTACCTCTGCGAATGCCCGCATCACGCGTGCCCAGGGCGCGCCCTCTATTGCGCGCGGCACCACACTCACCGTGTCTACGTGGGGTGGAGTCACCCAGGATGGAATCAAGGCCTATGCGCAGAAAGAATTCGAGAAGCAGACCGGCGCCACGTTGGCCTTCGACATCGGCGGCCAAGGAGCGCGCTACAATAAGCTGCTGGCACAGCGCGCAAGTCCGCCAGCCGACGTCTTCTTCTCGACCGACGAGGCCGTCGTCGCCGGCTACCGCGCGGGTATCCTGACGCCGGCCAACCGCAAGAACGTTCCCAACGCGGCAAACATTCAGGATTGGGCGCTCTCGGTGAAGGAGTTCGGCACCGCCACGACGATCCCGGGTGCGCCTTACACGCTGATCGCCTATGTGCTTGCCCACAATCCCGAGGTTGTTAAGGACAAGCCGACCAGCTGGGCCGACATGTGGCGGCCGGAATTCCACGGCAAGCTTGCGCTCGCGGCGCCGGTCCACAGCCAGATGCCTGCGTTCGTTATCATCGCGGCGGAGCTTGCCGGCGGCAGCGCCGCAAATCCCGAACCCGGGTTCAAGAAGCTCGCCGAGCTGCGGCCGTCGAAGCTCACAATCTTCTGGACCGATTGGGCGCCGCTCAACAAGACAGGCGACGTGACGCTCGCCACCGAGTTCGATTACTACCTCGAGACGATGAAGGCGCAGAAATATCCGATCGACTACGTCATCCCCAAGGAGAAGGGCATCGGCGTTCCTGAATATGTTAGCATTGTGAAGGGCACCAAGAACCAGGAACTCGCCGAAATCTTTCTCAACCTGATGCTCGAACCAAGCGTGCAGGAACCATTCGCGATCGAGACCTATCAGGGGCCGACCAACAAAAACGTCAAGCTCAGCGTCGCGCAGATGGCGCTGTGCGCGTGCGGCGCGCGTGTCGATCAGCTGCGCTTCTTCGATCCCAGCCTGTTCGCTGATCGGCGCGCGGCCTGGACCGAACGGCTCAACACCGAGGTCGTCCCGAACTGGCGGGCCCGCTAGGAGTGCCGCAGCCCTGCGACATCCTGCTGGCGGGAGGCTTCGTCGTCACGATGGAGCGTCCGCAGGCCCGGACGTTCCGGCCAGGGTCAGTCGCCATCCGCGACACCGACATCGTTGCGGTCGGGTCGAGCGCCGAAGTCGAAGCGCAGTGGCACGCGCGTCTGCGACTCGATTGCTCGGCGCGCGCCATACTGCCCGGACTGGTCAACAGCCACGTCCACGCTGGCATGAGTCTGCTCAAGGGCCGCGCCGGCGACCGGCCGCTGCACCGGCGTCTGAGAGAGGTGGTTTGGCCGTTTGTGCAGGCGATGGACGAGCGCGCCTCCTATCTCGGCACCCGCCTAGGCTGCCTGGAAATGGTGAAGGCGGGCATCACCACCTTCGCCGACATGTGGCCGTTCCCCGACGCCACCGCCGAGGCCGTCAAGAGCTGTGGGCTGCGCGCGGTGCTCGCGTCCTATGGCCGGACCTATACTGTGGGTGAACTGGAGGCGCTCGCCGCCGCGCCCAAGCGGTGGAACGATCCACGGCTCACGCCCGCCGTCGGCATCCAGTCGCTCTATGGCGTTGAGGCGGACACACTGCGACAGGCGGCGGCGACCGCGCGCGATCGCGGGCTGCGCATCCATATGCATGCCTCCGAGACGCGCGAGGAGGTCGACGACGGGCACGATTTCTACGAGATCGACGCGCTCGGCTTGCTGCGGCCCGGCACCATCCTCGCCCACGGCGTCCACGCCACCGAGCGTGAGCTCGACCTTGCAGCGGAGCGGAGCGCCGGCATCGCGCACAATCCGATCGCCAATGCCAAGCTCGGCACCGGTATCGCGCCGCTGGCCTTGATGCAGGCGCGGCTGCCGGTCGGGCTCGGGACCGATAGCGCGGCCGCCAACGACCGCCATGACCTGTTCGACGAGATGCGCATGGCCCTGTTGCTGGACCGGCGTCGGGGTGAGGCTTCGACGCTTGCGCCCGCCGACGCGCTCGCCATGGCGACAATCGGGGGAGCAAGCGTGCTCGGTCTCGACAGCGAAATCGGCAGCATCGAGCCCGGCAAGCGGGCTGACATCATCGCGATCGACCTCGACGATCCGCGCTTTGTTCCGTTGCACCGCGATCGGCCGGCCCAAGTATTGTCACATCTAGTGTTCTCTGCCACCGGCGCCGACGTCGAAACCGTCATCGTCGACGGCCGGATCGTCGTGCGCAACGGCGTGGCCGAGACCCTCGACGAGGCCGATATTATCGCCAAAGGCCGCGAGGCCGCGGCCTCCCGCCTGTCCGCGGCGGGCCTTGCCTGAGCGCAACATCGACTGGTCGCCGCGCATGGCCACCCTCCCGCTTGAAGTCGTCCCGCGCGCTGCCGACACGGTTCGCTGGTCCGCCTATGCCGGGCTCGCGCCAGCCGTGGCCTTTGTCCTCCTGCTGCTCGCCCTGCCGCTCGCCGCGACGGCCTATCTGAGCCTGTCGCCCAATGTGCTTATCCAGTTCGAGGGCCTCGGCCTCGACAATTTCCGTTATCTGCTCAGCAAGGCCTACTATGTCGACGTGCTCGTGCGCACCCTGCGTACTTCCTTCCTGGTGACGCTGCTGGCGCTCTTGCTCGGGTATCCGGCCGCCTATGTGCTCAAAGGCCTATCCGAGCGGGTCGGCAGCACGATGATCGTCGGGCTTACATTCCCGATCCTGACCGGCCCGCTGGTGGTCGTGCTCGGCTGGATGATCCTTCTTTCCGACGGCGGTCCGTTGCTCGGACCGCTCGTGCGCCGCGGGCTCCTCGCGCCCCTGCGCCTGCTCGGCACCGAGACCGCCATCGTGATCGGGCTCGTGCATTTCACGCTGCCTTTCGTCATTCTGACCGTCTTAAGCTCGCTCAAGCAGATACCGAACGACCTCATCGAGGCCGCGCACAGCCTCGGCGCCGGCCCAGTTCGGATGTTTTTCCGGATCGTGTGGCCGCTTAGCCTTCCCGGCGTGATCTCGGCTTCGATCATCGCATTCTCGCTCGCTGCGAGCGCATACGTCTCCCCGCATTACCTCGGCGGCGCGACGCAGCTCACCCTCACCACGCTAGTGGCGCAGTTCATCCTCGCCACCTTCAACAGCGAGCTGGCGGCCGCCGCCGCGGTCGTGCTGCTGGTAATGATGGTCGTCATCATCTTCGCGTTCACGAAGCTCATGTCGAGGCTCGTGCGATGATCGCGTTGCACTTCTTCTCGCGTCTCTACCTCGGATTGGTCTACCTGTTCGTGATCGGCCCGATGTTGATCATCATCATCGACTCTCTCAACTCGGCGACGAGTTTTCCAAGCCCGTTCGAGACAGTCACCCTGCGATGGTATGTCGCCGTCCTGCGTCATGATGAATTTTTGACGGCGATGCGCGTCAGCGCGATCGTCGCGGCGCTCGCAGCGACCATCGCGACCGTGCTCGGGTTCCTCGCCGCCTACGCGTTGGTGCGCTATCCGTTGCGCGGGGAGAATGCGATTGCAACGTTTCTGCTTGCTCCGATCCTGGTGCCGCAGATCGTCATCGGGCTTGCTATGCTGCAGCTCTTGGCGCTGCTCGGCGTGCAGCTCACGCTCGCGGGCCTGGTGGCGGTCCACACCATCTACGTGATGCCGTTCACGTTGCGCCTTGTGATGACTGGTCTCGCACGTTTCGACTTCGGTCTCGAGGAGGCGGCGCTCAGCCTCGGAGCGGGGCGGTTGCGCGCGGTCAGATACGTGACCTTGCCGCTCGTGCGCACCGCCCTCATCGCCGGCTTCGTTTTCGCGTTCATTCTGTCGTTCGTGAACCTGCCGCTATCGCTTTTCCTCACCAACCCGTCTACCGCGACTCTGCCCATAGTCATGTTCGCCTATATGGAATCCCGTATCGACCCATTGGTCGCGGCCGTCGCCTCGATGGTGGTTGTCGCCGCCGTCGCAATTACCGTGACCGTCGAGCGGGCTTTTCGCCTGCGGCTGCTGGGCTGAGGGGCTCGGGTTCGCATGCCGTACCTTGAACTCGCCAGCGTCACCAAGAACTACCGATCCATCATGGCGCTGACCGACTTGTCGCTCAACGTCGACGCGGGCGAGCTGATGTGCCTGCTCGGCCCGAGCGGCTGCGGCAAGACGACGACGCTTCGCATCATCGCCGGTTTCGCGACCGTGGATCGCGGCCACGTGCGCCTCGGCGGAGACGACATCACCCGGGTACCGCCGCAGAAGCGGGACATCGGTGTCGTCTTCCAGAACTACGCGCTGTTCCCGCACTTGACCGTGAACCAGAACGTCGGCTTCGGCCTTGCGATGCGCAACCAGAAGCGGGGGGAGATCGCGGCCGCAGTGCGCGAGGCGCTCCGCCTCGTGCGCCTCGACGACGTCGGCGATCGCCTGCCGCGTCAGCTCAGCGGCGGCCAGCAGCAACGCGTCGCGCTCGCCCGCGCCATCGCCATCCGGCCGCGGCTCCTGCTGCTCGACGAGCCGCTCAGCAATCTCGACGCCAAGCTGCGCGACGAGATGCGCGACGAGATTCGACGCGTACAGCGAGCGGTCAGCATCACCACCGTGTTCGTGACCCACGACCAGATCGAGGCGCTGGCACTCGCCGACCGGATGGCAGTGATGGACCGCGGCCGCGTCGTTCAAGTGGACACTCCCATCAATGTGTACGAGCGGCCGAAGCATCCTTTTGTCGCGTCCTTCATCGGCCAAGCCAATCTGCTGCGCGGAACGGTGACCGCAGCGCAGGGCGAACATGTGCGCTTCGAGACGGCGTCGCCGCTGGCGATCGTAGGTGTGGGCCGAGCGATGGCGAATGGCCGCGCCGTGATCGGGGTCGTAAAGAGCGAACGCATCCGGCTCAGCCGCGGAGCACCCCTCGACGTAGCCAACGTCTTCCCCGCCCGCATCGAGTCGCGAACGTATCTCGGCGCGAGCATCCATTACCGGTGTGCAGCAAGCGGCGAAAAACTGCTCGCGACCGAGCCCAACCGCCCCGATGCCGTTCTGTTCGAGCCTGGAGCGCCGATCTTCGTGAGCTTCCTGCCAGCGGACTGCCTGGTGCTGGCGGATGAGCGGACAAATGATGCAGGCTGATCTCCTCGTCGCCGGCGGGCCACTGCTGCCGATGGATGCCGCCGGCTCGTTCTTCCCCGATGGCGCCGTTGCAATCGCCGGCGGGCGTATAGCGGCGGTCGGCGATCGGCGCGAGGTGAGCGCCCGGGTAAGCGCAGATGAGCGTCTGGACGCTTCGGCCAAGGCAATCCTGCCTGGCTTCGTCAACTGCCATGGCCATGCCGGAATGATTCTGCTGCGCGGCCTAGCCGAGACTTTTCCGCTGCAGCGTTGGCTGAACTGCGCTGTCTGGCCGCTGATGCAGCATGCCGGCCCCGAGGAGACCTATGCCGGCGCGCGCCTGGCCTGCGTGGAGATGATCCGGGCCGGGATCACGTCCTTTACCGACATGTGGCGCGACCTACCGGCGACCGTGCAAGCCGTCGAGGAGAGCGGACTGCGCGCGCGCCTAGCCTTCAACATGCGCGACTTCTCCGACCCCGATCGTCTAGAATCTGAGTGGACCGCCGGTCTCGACGCGGTCGCCGCGCGCAAGCCGACGGCGCTCGTGTCCTACGGGCTCGCCCCGCATTCGCTCTATGCCTGTTCGGATCCACTTCTACGCCGCTGCGCCGACACTGTCGAGAAACTCGACTGCCATTTACAAATCCACATAGCCGAAACCGAGCGCGAGACGCTGGAGTGCAGGGAAAGCTACGGCCGTTCGCCAGTGGAGCACGCCGACGATCTCGGCCTACTGAGGCCGCAGACGCTGCTCGCGCACGGCGTCTGGCTCGACGACGCCGATTGCCGCCGTGTCTCGCGCGCTGGGGCGGCCATTGCGCACAACGTCACGAGTAATCTCAAACTGGCTTCCGGCATCGCGCCGCTCGTCCGCTTTCAGCGGGCGGGAGTGACGATGGGGCTCGGCACCGACAGTGCAGCGAGCAACAACGTCCTCGACCCGTTCCGCGAGATGAAATACGCCGCGCTCGTCCAGCGCGCAGCGCACCGCGACCCTACGCTGTGGCCGCCGCAGTCGATTCTCGCGGCTGCGACCCGCAACGGCGCGCGGGCCCTGGGCCTCGAGGTGGGGAGCCTGGAGGTGGGCAAGCATGCCGACCTCATCTTGCTTGATCTTGAAAAGCCGCATCTAGCTCCAAGCGATGCCAGAGATGCGGACACGTTCATGGCCCTGATTGTCTTTGCGGCAACCGCACAGGACGTCGACACCACCATCGTCGGCGGCCGCATCCTGATGCGCGGACGCCGCGTGCTTAGCCTGGATACGCAGGAGGTGACGCAAGCAGCACAGGCCGGATCGCTGCGGTTGCTGCAGCGCGCAGCGCTCTGAAGCTAGGCTGCGGTCGGTGGGCGGTATTTCTGAACGTCGCGGAACCGGCTCACCAGATAGTCGCCGGATTTGATCGGTTTGTATTTGGGCGGGTTGCTCGGTGACTGGCAGGTGTCGAGGCAGGCCACCGGCGTGTCGTAATCGAGATTGAAGAAGGTCGGGATCGAATAGCGTTCCTTGCCGCTACGGTTGAGCACCCGGTGCGGGTTGGAGACGTAGATATCGTTGGTCCACACCTTCATGAGGTCGCCGAGGTTGATGACAAAGGTGCCCGGAATGTAGGGCGCGCCAACCCACTCACCGTCGCGCTTGCGCAGTTCGAGGCCGCCGATCGGGTCCTGCGATAGGATGGTGATCATGCCGTAGTCGGTATGTGGGGCCACTCCGAGCTGCTTGTCGTCGCCCTCGGGCGGCTGCGGCGGATAATGGAACAGCCGCGTCTGCACCATCGGCTTCTTGCACCATCGCACGAAGAAGTCTTGGCGCTGGCCAAGACTGGCCGCCAGGACCCGCAACAGCCGCTTGCCCAAAGCCATGGTGCCATCGAAATAGGGTTCTGCCGCCATCCGCAGCCAAGGGTGGTCGGCGGGCCAACGGTTCGGGCCATGCAGCGGCCGCCCAGCAACGACGTCCGGGTCATCGAGCGGCAAATCCAGGCAATATTCGAAGCTCTCCTTGAGGTCGGGTGCGTAACCGGGATGCTGGTTTATGCCAGTCGGCATGAAGCCTCGGCGGAAGCGCTCGTCGATCGTGTCCTTGATACGCTCCTCAAATGGCAGCGCAAAGTAACGCCGCGTCGCCGCGAACGCGGCGTCGATCACCGATTGCGGGACGCCGTGATTGATGACGTAAAAGAATCCAATCGTCTCGCACGCATGGCGCAGCTCGCGCGCAAGCGCATCAATTGGCGCGCCCTCGACAAGCCCGCTGAGATCAAGAACCGGCACCTCCGTACGAGTTGCCGGTCGTGGCTCTGGTATCATAGCAAGAGTTCCCAATGCAAAATCATGGTGCCTATCCTATCCGATGCCCATCGCGCCACAAGTACGCTCTCGGCGGGCACGGTGTGTGTGTATGTGTGTGTCAACCGATGCAGTGGAAAGGCGTCAACTGCATAAACCGTAATTTTGCCGATCTAGACTAAGGGCGTGTACTCATAAATCGACGAGAGTTCGGCGATCGCCGGTCGATGTCCGCTTAGCCCCCACAAGCGGCGCAAAAGCGGACATTTCCTAACTACCGCTCTGTGCCACTTCCGGACTCATGCACTGCAACATTTGAGGGAGGCCAAAAGGCTTCAAATCAACCATAAGCTCGGAAAGAACCGCTTGTGCAGTGATGCGCATTGCAAATCGGACAGCTGGCCGATGGCGTTGCCGCAGCCTACAGGTATGATTCGCGGCATGATCCTTGCCCCACCAGATCACGAAACCATCGCGGCGGAGGCGCTCGCGGCGATGGACGGCGCGCGCCAGATTGCACCGTTCTCGGCGCGCCATCCCGGCCTTAGCCTCGACGACGCCTATCGCATCTCTGCCCGCCTGTGCGCGTTGCGAACGGCGCGCGGCGAGCGCGTGATCGGCCGCAAGATCGCTTTCACCAACCGTACCATTTGGCCCGAATATGGCGTATACGCCCCGATGTGGGGATTCGTGTTCGACACCACGGTGCGCGATCTCCCGCCGCCGCGCCAGGCAGCACAGCACCCGTTTACGCTGGCGCCTTTCGCCGAGCCGCGCATCGAGCCCGAGATCGTGTTCCGCCTTGCCGCCGCGCCCTCCCCCGAGATGGACGAGGCGGCGCTGTTCGGCTGCATCGACTGGGTGGCACAGGGCTTCGAGATCGTTCACTCGGTTTTTCCGGGCTGGAAGTTCGCGCCCGCCGACGCCGTCATCGTCAATGGCCTGCACGGCGCGCTGCTGCTCGCACCACGCCATCCGGCCGGCTTCGGCAGCGCCACCGATTGGGCTTCCAATCTCGCAGGTTTCGAGATCGATCTGTTGCGCGATGGCGCCGTGGTCGATCGCGGCCATAGCGCCAATGTGCTCGACGGCCCGCTCTCTGCGCTGCGCCATCTCGTCGGCCTGCTCGCGAGCGATCCGGTCCATTCGCCGCTTGCAACCGGCGACATCGTCACCACCGGCACCTTGACGCGCGCCTTTCCAATCTTGCCCGGCGAGAGCTGGAGCACGACGCTTCACGGCATCGAGCTCGGCGGCAGGCCTGTTTGGTTCGCGTGAACCGGAAGTCGCCTCGTCAGCGGGACGCTCCGACCGGGAGGGCGGCACGGTCCGGCAGCCGCGTCATCAGGCGACGCTTCCGCAGTGGGGTCAGATTCAGTCGTTTGACGATATCCGCCGCACGACCGCTTTGATCCTTGAAAGCGGACTTAGCCGGATCACGTCGTGATGTCTCAGAGGTGCCAAAAGCGGCTGTGAGCAATCGCAGCAAAGTAGCCCCTCACTCGATCACCTCGTCGGCGCGGGCGAGCAGCGTCGGGGGAATTTCGAGGCCGAGCGTTTTAGCTGTTTGCAGGTTGATGATGAATTCGAACTTGGTCGGCTGAAGGACCGGCAGATCGGCGGGCTTCTCCCCTTTAAGGATGCGGCCAGTATAGACGCCG
>Ga0306926_10004800_pt1 | contig 14248 bp, 16 predicted proteins | sample flu12Cox44000178_FD_203759 | JGI IMG/M metagenome (GOLD analysis project Ga0306926, IMG submission 203759) | Lab enrichment of tropical soil microbial communities from Luquillo Experimental Forest, Puerto Rico - flux8day.12C.oxic.44.000.178 (v2)... | ecosystem: Environmental > Terrestrial >...
TCCCAGTTCGCCGTCTTGTTCGGTCAGCGCTTCACAATGGCCATGGTCTGATTGCTGTTTCAACCGCCCGCCGCGCACGAAATTCCTGACAGTCCCGTCGAGCACTGGACAGCATTGCTGGGCGTAGCGATCGAAGATGTGATGCAGGCTGGCGGGCGGAAGTAATAATGCAGGCATTTGCCGCTGTCTGGCCGCAAAAAAGTGCGATGCGTGCGCTTGTCGTGCCAGGGTTTGTAGCTGTCACAGGCTTCCATCGCCGAGATGATATGGACGAAACCGGGATAGTCGCCGCGGACGGCAAGTACCTTGGCGACGACGTCCTCCTTCCGGATATGGCTCTTGGCAATATGTTCGATGGTAATGCCAGCAGCACCGGCCAACTCGGCGGCACGCTCGCGGACGCGATCGCGCAGCGGTTCGGCAAATCGCGGGTAGTCGAAGAACCGCGCCGACAGAAGTGCGGTCATTCCCTTCACATAGCAGGCCCCGGGGAGTGTGCCGGTGACGATGATCCGGTCGTAGCAGGAGAGTACCCCGGCGAGGCGCTCGCGGTAACGGTCCGTCAACAGCTGCCGCAATCTTCCCTCCCGCTCCCCACGCCTCTGTGATTATCTTATCCTGTTCGGTTCCGGCTTGGCCGGCTTAGGGAGGCAGATCGTTGCAACCAATAGTGAACGAAGCGAGCGATCTTCCGCTTGAGCTATCGATCGTCATGCCGTGTCTGAATGAGGCACAAACGGTGGGCACCTGCGTCAAAAAGGCATTGGCTTATCTTGATATGCACAAAATACGGGGTGAGGTGATCGTTGCCGACAACGGCAGCACAGATGGCTCGCAGGCGATCGCCCTCGCTCTCGGCGCGCGTGTCTTGCGGGTGGAATCAAGAGGATACGGGAACGCGCTGCGCGCGGGCATCGCGGCTGCGCGGGGCACGTTTGTGGTGATGGGTGATTCCGACGACAGTTACGATTTTTCAGCATTGCAGCCCTTTGTTGAAGAACTCCGGGAAGGGTATGACTTAGTACTCGGCAACCGTTTCCAGGGCGGGATCGCGCCTGGAGCGATGCCTCTCTTGCACAAATTCTTCGGCAACCCGCTTCTAACCTTTATTGGTCGTACACTCTACAGAAGCCCCAGTCACGATTTCTATTGTGGGCTGCGCGGCTTCCGTCGCGATGCAGTGCTTTCACTGGAGCTTGACGCAGCCGGAATGGAATTCGCTCTTGAAATGATTGTAAAAGCAACCATTCACGGTCTTCGGATCACTGAGGTACCTACCCGGCTCGCCGTAGATGGCCGTGGACGGCCGTCTCACCTTCGCAGCTGGCGCGACGGTTGGCGCAGCCTCCGGCTGTTTCTGCTGCTCAGTCCGCGCGGCCTGTTTCTTTACCCTGGCGCGGCAATTTTTCTGCTAGGACTAGCCGGAACGCTGATGCTGCTCGCCGGCGACGTCGCCTTGGGAAACATCGCCTTCGCCGAGCGCACCATGGTGATTACTGCAGCCGCGATCAACGTCGGCTTCGAGGTCATGCTGTTTTGGATGTTTGCAACCACCGTGGCAGTTCAGCGCAGTCTGCTCCCGCGCAATCCCAATTTTGAGAGATTCCGACGGGCGATTCTACTAGAGCGTGGGTTGGCACTGGGAACAGCCCTCATTCTGCTAGGATTGATCACGGTCATCGGCGCTATCTCCGAATGGTCCGTTGTAGGCTTTGGACCGCTCGTCGGAGGTATGGCCATGCGGTTGGTCATAATCAGCGGCACAACGTTCGTACTTGGGGCACAGATTCTTTACGGGTCGTTTTTTCTCTACGTTCTAGAATATCGTGCCACCTCGCTCCGACGGGAGCCGGTCCGCGAGCCTGCGCTCACCGCCTCCCTCAATTCGCCGATCCCTGAGAGTTGAAGAACTCCCATTGAGCCCATGGATCTATTCCAGTCAGTCGTCGGCGCTGCCTATAAGTTGGTATTCAATACTTTCCGAGTCCGTCGAGCACGATGAGCTACTGGTAATTTGTACCAGGGTTTGCTCGAGCCACGTTTTCAGCGCTGCGACGTCACCCCCGAGTATGCGGAGCCAATGGATCGAGGAGGGCAAAGGCGCGATGAAATGGACCCGGCTATCGTGACGCACAACGCGGTAACCTCGCAACTTCATGCGAACGCTGGCGCGAGCGCTGCTGCCACATTGCTCAAGTAATTCAAAAGGGCGATCCTACCTTGAGAGGCTCAGCACCCGCATTTGGGATGTTATTTTTGCTTCCACGTGAAGACCGACGAGACCGCATAGTTCCAGACCGATCCGACGGCGACACCGGCGAGACCGGCGAGCCACCAGACCTCGTTTCTGGAAAACACATAGCCCGCAATGCCGACATTCGCGACCGCGCCGAGGGCGCAGATCGCATAAAAAGTGACCAGCCCTCGCAGCAACGCTAGACCGCGCAGGCGGCGGTCCCGATAGGTGAACATGTTGTTGAGGAAGAAATTCGACGTCATCGCCGCTACCGCAGCGGAGGCCTGCGCCGGATCGAAGGTCACCCCGACCACGGTGAGCGCAAACCACAGGGTCGACATGTGGATGAGCAGGCCAATTCCGCCGACAAACGCGAAAAGGGTGAACCGAACGGGAACAATATGGCCGACCAGCTTGTCGGCGATCAGCATCATGTATTCCCAAGCGACAAGCGTATCGAGTTTGCTCTCGCCGCGCTGGCGCTCCCGGAACTCGTAGGGCAATTCCCGGAACTGGAGCGGCCGCGGCGACGACGCCAGGATATCAAGGAGGATCTTGAATCCCTGACCGGAAAGGCGCCGCAGGGCCCCTTCGAGGACCTCCCGCCGTAGCATGAAAAAGCCACTCATCGGATCGGCGATGTCGGCTTTGCAGATGAGCCGGGATAGGCGCGCGGCGAAGGCGCTCATACTTGCACGGGCGGAGTTCCATCCGCCTATTCCGCCGCCGCCGACATATCGGCTACCGACCACCAGATCAACCGGTTCGCTTTTCAGTGTCGATAGCATCTGCGGCAGCAGCTTCTCGTCGTGCTGCATATCGGCATCCATAACTGCGACATACGGTGCGGAAGTCGCCAGAGCGCCTTCGATGCAAGCCGTCGTAAGGCCCCGGCGCCCGATCCGCTGTAGGCAGCGCACTCGCCGGTCGAGACGGCTGATCTCGCGGATCCACTTGGCCGTGCCATCGGGCGAATCGTCGTCGACGAAAATTACCTCCCAGCTCACCCCATCGAGCACCGCATCCAGCAACTCCACAAGCGGCGCGACATTGTCTTTCTCGTTGAGGGTTGGAATGACCACAGCCAATTCCGGGCCCAGGGTCATGGCGCGTTCATGAGCCTGGCTAGCTGTCGCGAATTCATTCCGTCTAGCCAAATTGGCATTCATCGCACTGCTTTCCGCGTGGACCGTGTGGCGATTTCAGCAGATATTAGACCCTTACGAAGTGAGTGTTTGCATCTTGTGAGCAGATTTGTCAGGTCAATGCGGGAATGATGGTGTGTTCGGTGAGGCGGCGACCGGCAGCGATGGCGGCGCGGCCAGCGCGGGTGTGATAGTAGCGATAGGTGCCGACGACACGCTTGATGACGCCAAGATGGCGCAGACGGGCGAGTTGTCGGGAGAGAGTGGCGGGAGAGCATTGGCCGAGGAGGGGCAGCAGATCGGCGCGGCGGAGGCCGGCGATATTGAAGCCGGGACGCTGCAGGGCGGCGAGCAGGGTCTGTTCGGCGCGGCTGAAAAAGTTGAGGCCCTTGAGGTTGCGGCCGTTGACTGGCCGGGGTTGGGTGAGACGGTTGAGCGCCCGGGGAGGCGGAACGGACATCAGGTCGGCACCCGCAGATAGATCAGACCCAAGTCGACGTCTATGATACCATAACCTACACTCGGCACTATACAACTCTGCCAGAAGTGTAGAGGTCAACACCTGGGTCGATTTTGGAGCCAAAGTGCGCTCTCGCAAAATGGCTTCGCCAGATCGATTTGTTGACGCGCCCGAAACACAGTGCGCTCCCCGGCCTTGATATCTGCCGATATAGTCCATAGGCGCAGTGCCACATTGAGTGGATCGATGCGGAGTGCGCACCAAAAGGTAAGCTCGCCAATGCGATGCTGTCTTGCATGGCAGGCGGTGCAGAGCGGAACCGCATAGCGATCGCCAGGTTTCACCCCGACACCACCATCGGTTCCGGTTCGTACATGCGCGGCCTCTGATGGCGCGGCTTTGCCGCAGGCGACGCAAGGGAGTTGACGAACAAAAGCAAGGTGCTGCTGCCGCCTACGCAAATCATGCCTGGTCTTGGGGCGTGTTGTAGTTCGAGGGATGCGGGGTGCGGCCATCGATCTGAGGAATTGTCCGAGCGTTCGAGTTCAGGCATCGTGTCAGTTCATAAGTGTTTCCAGGCTAGCTCGCAGCGCCGCCTTCAACGCCAATCCCCCTTGCGGCACCGGCATCTCATAGGTAGTGCGGATCTTCTGGATGACACTCTCGATAAAATAATTGAAGATCTGCAGCTCGCGGTCGAGCGCCCTGATGAACTTCTCATCGGGCTCAACCCGCATGACCAGCTTTGGCAGCTTGTCGTGCCAGCAGACAATATCGACCCAGCTGCGCTGCGAGATGTAGAGCTGACCCTGCAACTGCGGACGAAAGCGTTCGCTGACTTCACCGGAAATCCAGTATTCGACTTGCGTATGCGGCAGCGGCGCCTTGATTTCCAACATGCCGTCGTCGCCGACGAGCCGATCGGGACTGCAGCCCACCGTGTGATCATCGTCCGTGATAAAGCCGACCCTTTGCACGGTTACGTCTTGGTCGAATTCATACCAGTCGACCGCATCGGCCTCGACGATCAGGCCCCGCTCCATCGCCGGTGAGTTGTAAAACTCGATCTTCTGCTGCAGCAGCCGCTCGGCGATCAGCACGCAGGCGTATTCACGCCACTGCTTCGACGGCTTGCCTTGCGGTGTGATGATCTTGTGGAAGTTGGAGCTCGTTGGGATGCCGAGCTTGAGGCGGTCATAGGCTTCCGAGTATTGCGCCACATCATGAAAGATGGGCATGACCGGCCTCTGTCTTGGCGATCTGTTCATCGAGCGTGCTGACGGCCTTGCGATAGTCGCGGGCGGCGATCGTCGCCACCGCCGCCTCGAGCGAACCGGCTACCTCGACGCTCTGGGCCTTCATGTATTTGAGAAACTTCGGCCCGACCTTGGCCTTCTTGATCAGCTCGACAATGGTCGCGGCCTGGGCCTCGTCGATCGTGCCGCCGTTTCCGTCGTCATCATCGCCGACCACCACGATGTTGAAGATGTTGCAGGCGACATAACGGCGGAGGAAAGAATTAGTGCTGCCGACGGCCTGCACATTCGACTTGCCACCGGTGGTGTCGAGCGGCGCCGGCATAAAGGAATCCTCATAATGGCCGCTTGGCAGGTGCTTCAGACGACCGCGAACCAGAATGCCGCCGCCCTCGCACGGTTCAGCGGAATAGGAGAGATCCATTTCCTCTTCCGCCAATAACGGGCGCAGATGTTTGTCGATCTCCTCGAGTGGGGCGTATTTGAAGGCTTCAACGATGCCCTTTTGCGGCTTGCCGTTGTCGCTTTCGGATAGCACGGGCCGGTTCTTGACGATCTTGATGCCGGCGAGCTTTTTGAGGATCCGGCCCTTCGCCGCATTGAACGCCAGCTCGGCCTCTTTCGCTTTGAGGCTTTTGTATATCGCCGCCAATCGATCGAGCTTTTCGACACCGGCGCACGGGTCGAGCGTTACCCGTTCAATCAACGCCAAGACCGTCGAAGGGGTGTGCGCTGCCGGTGAAAGGAGTGGCTCAACCTGCCGCTTCCTCTGCTTGGCCTCTCGATTGAGGCTGGTCTGTTCATCCATCTCCGCTCCTCACCATCGCTTCGTAGTTAGAGGCGGCCGCATCATTCCTTCTGGTGCCGGCTCACTTCGTCCGCAGGCAGAATGCCGCGCGCGTCAGGCTTTTGCGGATCACGACCCCAGCTGTTCGGTGAGGAAGCCAGCGATATCGGTAACGACCTGATTGCCATGACCCCTTTGCGCCAACAGAACCGCGTAAGCCGCTCCGCCGAAAAAACAGGCACGCATCGCGGGAAGGATAACCTGGCTCAGCGGCATATCGATGACGTACTCGTCGAGAGTGTGGAGCCACGCCTCGTTCAGTGACAAAATAGCGTCTCGGGTTTTTCTTGAACTCAGATGTCCGGAAGGACGCTCGCTTACTTCGCCGCCGTCGCGCGGTTCCATCGTTCTCTCCTGGATGGACGTGTTTGATAGGGAAATTATTCACAAAAACCGCGAATCGGTCAATAAAAAACTTTTGTAAAGTGATGATGGCGGCCAAACTTTTCCGCTCGGACGGCCTCGCTCTGTGCGATCTCGAGCGCGCGGTGGTCGGACCCATCGAGCGATAGGGCCAGTCAAGGGTGACGCTGTATTCGTCTCGCCGATTTTTTCGGCGCGGCATCGATGGTCAGCTGTGCCGGCGGCGAGCTGTCGGCCCATTGCGAGGATAGTGTGAGCCGGCCGGCAAACTGATCTGTTGCTGGTGTAAGCCCGCGCGGCGTCGCCCGGTAGCCACCATTGGCTCGTAGATAGATGTCGTTTAATTCGACGGCATACTGGTTGACGAATACCAGGGCACGATCTGGCCGCGCCGCGCGAGTCTGCCCACGATCGTGGAGTGCAGTGCTCGGCAATGATGCTCGTTATGTTGTGTCAGTACATCCATCATGTCGCGGCGTCCACGTCTTGGTCAGTTCTCCGCGCCGCGAATAATGAGCGCACTGGAAGGCATCCTCGCTCAAGACCGCCGGTTCTGCGGTCATTGGCGCAGGCGGTCGGTTAGCTCGAGTTTTTCCGTTTTTGCTGCTGCAGGGCTTGCCATTCCACCGAGCCAGGGGCCGGATTGAGTGGGGCGGGTTGCGGCTTGCGTTGCTGCGCAGCGAGGGTCTCCTCTGCCATCTCGCGCACGATTTCATAGGCGGCCCAGCTCGGCATTGGAGGATTGAGCATTTCCAAGGCGCCACTGCAGGCGTCGACCTCGTCATCGTGGGCGAGATCGGGGAAGCCTTCGAGGGCGCGGAACAGCTCTTCGTTCCAGGTCCCGCGCCCGATCTTGACGTTGCCAGCAAGGCACTGCGAACTGAACGGCCCGAACCGCGTCAGCTTGTCGCCGGTCTCCGGGGCCGGGGTCACGGTGAAGCCGCTGAGCGCGCGCACGAGGTGGAGCGCCTGGCTCTTGCCGGCCTGCCCCGGGTCCTGGCCGAATCCAATGCGGACCCGTTTGCCGTCCTGCCTGGCAGTATCGAGCAGCAATTGCTCGACATCTCCCGGATTGGCGCGCCGCCGCACCATATCCAAGAGCCAGTAGCCGCCGCTTCGATCGCGGCCGAGCTTGATGCCAACCGTCCAATCGGGGTCGTTAAATTCGGTCTTTTCGGTGGCGGCGAGATCCCAATAGCGGACGATGTGGTCGAGCTCCGCCGGCACCTCGTCGACAACGTCGCACCACTCGCGCTTGAAATAGAGCCCGGCGGCCGGCCGGATCTTCCAATTGCCACGCAGCAGCCGCTCGCACTCGAGCAGCGGCAACGACCGCAGCCAACTGACGTATTCCGGGTTGACCTGCAACAGAGCGGGGTTGTCGAACACGCTCGCCGGAATGAAGGTGACGCTGATCGGCCGTGGTGCGTCGAAGCCGGGCGGCAGAGCCCCAATCCCCGGCAGGTGTTGCATCAAATCTTCCGGCCGATCGGCCCATTCGATCTTGTCCCCAACCCGGACAAAGTAGCGCAGAACACCGGCCCGCTCGGGGATCGGAAACCCCGTCGCCGGGTCGATCCACCAGGCCAGGAACTCAGCGACCCAACTGTCCGCATCGGGATTGCAGGTCGCACGGATGTAAGGCCGTACTCCACAGGTCGAGCGGTTGCGGCTGACCATGTAGAAGAACTGATGCCTCGAAAAGTGCGTCAGCTCGTCGAAACAGATCAGCGTGATCTGCGCGCCCTGCCAATCGTAAACTGTGCTGTCGTACTGCAGATGCGAAAACTTGATCTTGCCGCCATGCCGCCAGCGCCATTCACGCGCTCCGATGTGCGCGGTCCCTCCGACTCGTGGATAGATGTTTTGGGTCTCGTCCCATAACCCGCCGGGATTAGTGATCTGCGGCATCGTGCGCCGGAAGATGACTACGGTAAAATTCGGAACCTGGCAGACATAGCGCATCGGCTCAATGAGCAGCGCGACGGTTTTCCCGCTCCCCGCCGCGCCGCCGTAGATGCAGATGTCAGCCGGGGATTGCAGAAATGCGGTTTGAGGGCCGGGCTGCGCCAAGATCGTGGTCGTGAATAATCGCGACATGGTCACACCCCCTATGCCAAGGCCGTGTGTTTCTGGTCGCCCCGAGGGGAGCAGGACCGTCATCGAGTAAAGCGCCCACAGCCTCTTTGATCTGTAGGCGTGTTGTTCCAGGTCTGGCGATCGCGGTCTGAGTCATTAAATACAATGCCAACATTACGCTTCTCCTAAGCCAAATTTGGGAGGTTATTCGAGAGGGTCCTATAAATGAACGTTCGATACATCTCCTTTTAGATATGTATTCATCACAGCTACGGTCGCTTTTTCCTCCCAAAGTATTTCTCTTGTGCTTTCCGCCGTGCCTCCGTCAGCCCGAGATCCCTACCATTGTCGGGGAGGATGACTACCTGCAAAGTCGACTCGGCATCGCTGCCCGGAGTTGCATCCTCCGGCTCTCTAGACTCCCGCCAACCCGCTCGCGTCTTCAGCCAGAAAATCGCCGCTGGGACACTGCCTTCCTCAGCGGCATTGAACAGAAATCCTGTGACCTTTGCATTCGCCTCGGCCGTGCCACGATCAAGGTCACTACGAAAATGCTTGCGCAGGGTTTTGGCGTCGCACTCGATTATTTTGGCGATGTCCTCTTGCCGGACTCCGCGACCCGCCAAAGACTGCACTCGTTCGCGAATCTCATCAGTGGCCAAGAAGACCTTTCTAGCCATGTGCAGCTCCTGGCCGATGGGGCTGGGGCTCGGGCCTGTTGGCGCGCTCGTCGAACGAATGACCCAATGCTTGATGCTCGTTGGCCGGTGCGGCGCCCTTCCCGGCTCGACAAATGCCGGCGATTTCGACGAGGTCGGCGTCGCTAAGAAGCCGGGCCTTGTTCTCGTAGGATATCAGCCGGTCGATCGACCGGTGTTCCAGCTGGTCTTGCGGCCACAGGCGCGTGGGAGTCGCGGCCCCCAACTCTAAATGTGTTAAGAACATTCTTTCCTCCGTAACAGCCGATAGCCACCAGGATCGGCTCTACGGAGTTATCTGTGGCGTCGCGATCGCTGAAAAATCTCACATGCTTTTACCGGCCGACGGTTTCATTCGGAGGTTCCGATCGATCAATGCGTGGGCCGTGCTTGCCGCGTGTCCGCTTGCGAGAGGGTTCCAATTTCGCCCATGCCTTTTTGAAAGCTTCCGGATACGCGTAGGGTACCTCGGCCAAGCACCGTCGCTTTGCTTCGGCTTTGGTGAGGGGGTCCTCGGGAGTCATGATGTCGTGCAAATGGCTCAGGATCGCGTCGGAGACCGTGGCCTTTTTTGTGTTTCGCGCCGGCCATTCCCGAACCACGTCACCACGCAAAAACTGTGGCGCTTTCCGAACCAGGGCCTTGCGTGATCGCGACCATAATCTCACCGGCGCAACCGGATCATCCAGGATGAGCCGAAACTCCAAGTCGTTTAGCTCAGCCAGTGGCACCTCGATTTGACCATTGCGAGTTCCGTCACATCTGATCGCTGTCATCCGAACACGACGGCTGTGGACTTTCTTGAGCACGTCTCCCACACCCCCGCTCAACGCTCCCGCGCCTTGCGGCTTAGCCGGCCCTAGATCAGCGCCGAGATTGGACCCCGAAGGGCCCGGACCCGATCGGATGGCCATCTCTACCTTCATTCCGAAAAGCGCGAGACTTAGTTTCTCGTTCTCGTTCATGTCCGAGATGGCCGCGACACGTTGCTCATCCCGCGTACAAATCCACATCACGGTTTCGGGAAGATCCCAGAAAGTCTTCTTATCCACGGATACCATCGTTCTATTCCTATGTTGCAAAACTCGATCCGCGCGCCGCAGCTCCGGCGCGCACTACAGGAGCGATGAACCTATTGCTTGATCTCATCCGCCGTAACGCGGCGTTCTGCCCGGCCCGACGATACGGGCGATTTTACCGGACCGGCCCGCTATGAGCCGCGGATTGCGCCGATACGGGAATAACCGCTCGATCGGCCAGTGCTCAACCTGGTCGGCGGGCCACGGTCGCGTAGGCCTCGCATTTGCCGGCGCCGATGGTATTGAGAACATTTTCACCTCAAATCTAAAGAGATATCGAGCAACTTGATCTCAATCATGTAGTCCACGAACCGAACAGCCTGCTCCAGCTCGATTCGAAGGTGACAGAAGGCCGCTGACGGGTTGTCAGGGGTCGCCGGCGGGCCGTCCGGCGGCTCTCTGATCCCACCAGCGGTAGCTATCAAGAAGGCGTCCTGACCCGTTTCTTCGCTCCAGGGCGGATTTGCCTTATCGTCTGGTTTTCTGCGTGAGAGGAAATCCATCGTGTAATCGATGGAATCCGCCGTTCCCCGTGCGACGCAATAGCTTTCCGGATCGATACCTCGAGATTTGAGCAGTAGGTGCAATCTCCACATCGCAGCGGCGACCGACCCGGCACGAACGTGTTGCAACAACGCCGCGGCGATGACGCCTTCGACAAAGTTCCATTTTGAATAAGAGCGATGGTTCCCCTGCCCGACGCCGGCCGGCGCGCTAATGATCCCGCGATTGACGCACTCGCGGATTTCCCCTCTGCCAAGCGAGGTTACCGCCTGCAACTCCGCGAAGGTGAACGGCCCGGCTTTTGGCATGAAAGCATAATACCATGCTCTGTTCAGAGAGTCAAGAGGATCTCCCGGTACTGCTGCTAGACCGGCGAGAAGGTATCACGGGAAATTCCCTGCTTCGCCGGCGCACCTCTAAGTGCTTGAAATTCCGAGAAGCTCTACGAGATAAGCCTACGGGATCCTTCGCGCCCGTTTCTTTTTTTATAGACGGGAAATTGAGGGGCCGGGACGCCGATCTCCCGTCGGGCTGAATCGATGTTAAAATATAAGCCTTCCGGTCTTTGCCGCTTCGCGTGATTGGGTCGAAGAAGCCGACGCTTCCTCACAACTTATTGGCGCGATGCACCCGACGCCGGCTTTCGGCAGCCGCGTAACGCACCTCAGCTGGATCGCGAATCTCTTGTGGCGGCGGTCGGCAGGGGAGTCAGAAACTCTCGCGGATCGACCGCCTGACGTCCGTGGCGCAGCTCGAAATGCAGCTGCGGCTCGCTGACGTTACCGGTCGAACCGACCCGCGCGATGACCTGCCCTCGCGACACTTTCTCCCCGCGCTTCACAAGCAGCTGATCGCAGTGGGCGTAGGCCGAGATCCAGCCGTCGGCATGCTTGATCAGAATCAGATTGCCGTAACTGTGCAGCTCGTTTCCGGTATAGGCGACGACGCCGGCGTCGGCTGCCTCCACCGCCGTCCCCCGCGGCGCGCCGATATTGATACCGTCGTTATGCGTACCGTCGCTCGAGGAACCATAAGCGGCGAGAACGCGGCCACGAACTGGCCACGAAAAAGTGTTGCCGGTGTGAGACGCGGGCGGTTCCGGCGCGCCCGGTGGCGCAGGCGCAGTAGAAGATGGTGCTGCCGGAGGAGGCACGATGTCCGAAGAGTTGGGAGCCAGCGTAGGGGCTTCACCCTTGGCCTCCCTCGCAGGTGAGACCACCGGGGGCAAGGGCGCGGCCTGAACCGAAGGCGCGGCCGGCGGGGCCGACGCCGGGTTATCGAGCCTCGTCGGAGCCAGCGCTGCTGCGCCCGGCTCAGTTGAGGGCAGCGCTGCGACCGAGACGGGTGCTGGAGCGCGGGGCTGGCCCGCTTCCGGTATCATCAAAGTGCGGCCAACCTGAATGCGGAAGGGCGGCGGCACCCCGTTCGCCTCGGCAAGAACACGCATTGGGATATGATGGGCATGGGCGATATCCGACAGAGTGTCGCCACGTTGAACTGTCACTCGCTCCGGTCCGCGTTCCACTGTCCCCCTGCTGACGACCGGTGCGGGAGCCTCGACGCGCGGCGCGCATGCCGCAAGCAACGAGCCTAATAGGAGAGCCCAGGACGTGGCGCCGAAGCCGCATCCGGCAGCACTGCGAACCATCATGATCCCCGATGCGCCCCCACGCGCGTGTACTTCCGCTATGTGGTACGCGAAGAGAAAATCATGTCAACCCTGGTCTGGGTGGCGTCGCGGCAGCCCAGCCACGAGCGGAACGAAGCGGACGAGACCGAGATGCTCGGTTGCAAATCCCTCGTCGCTGCGACGAATGCGCACGAGCTGCTGGTCATGGTGATCCTTGCCAATCGGGGCCACAAGAACTCCGCCCGAAGCCAAGCCATCTATCAACGCCGATGGCACCTCCGGGGCTGCGGCGGTCACCAATACGCGCTCATAGGGAGCCTGCTCGGGCCATCCTCTGGTGCCGTCGCCGAATCGGCATACGATATTGTGAAGGCCTAGCTCCGCGAAGCGGCGCTCGGCATCACGCAGCAGCTCGCGATGCCGCTCTATCGAAAAGACGCGGCGGCAAAGGCCGGCGAGAACCGCTGTCTGATAACCGGAACCGGTGCCGATCTCGAGAACCTTGTTCCGTTCGCCGAGTTCAAGATTTTCGGTCATCAGCGCCACGACATAGGGCTGGCTGACCGTCTGGCCGCGGCCGATCGGCAGGGCCACATTCTCATAGGCCTGATCCTCGAACGATGGAGGGACGAATCTCTCGCGGGGCGCCCTCTCGATCGCTCCGAGCACCCGCGCATCGGCGATGCCGGCGCGGCGCAACTCCATCAAGAGCCGCAGTTTCCTCTGGATTAGGCCGCCGTCGACCAGGCGGGCTCGGCCAGGCGTCACCCGAAAACCTTTTTCAGCGAGGCGAGTACAGGTACGTTAGTGAGGTTGAGGTAGATCGGGGTGACGGAAACCCGTTTGTCGTTGATGGCAGCCAAATCGGTGCCGGGCTCGGCGATGCCGTCCTCGCGCACGGGACCGATCCAGTAATAGGGTCGGCCACGCGGATCCAGACGCTCGGTCAGATTATCCGCGATCGCCCGCTTGCCCTGGCTAGTGACCGCGATGCCACGGACGGCTTGCGGCGCTTCGTCCGGAAAGTTCACATTCATCAAAGTGTGCTCCGGCCAGGGCAACTGGGTCAGCCGGCGGATCACCCCGGGTGCGAAGCGCGCTGCGGTCTCCCAGCATATTGGCTCGCCATCGACGAAATGCTGGCTTAAGGCGATCGCCGGGATGTCGAGCAACGTCGCTTCCATCGCGGCCGCGACCGTCCCCGAGTAAGTCAGATCCTCGCCGACGTTGCCACCGCCATTTATCCCCGACAGGACGAGTTCCGGGCGGCGCTCGCGCAACAAGTGCTTTACGGCCAACATCACACAATCGGTCGGCGTGCCGTCGACTGCGTAGCGTTGCGGCGCTACTTCCGCCATGCGCAACGGCCGCCTGGTTGTCAGCGAATGGCTCGCCGCACTCTGCTCCTGCTCCGGTGCAACAATCCAAACATCGGACGAAAGAGCGCGCGCCATCTCCTCCAACAGCTTGATGCCGGGCGACTCGATTCCATCATCATTGGTCACGAGAATGCGCGCTTTGGCGAGTTCGATGCGGCCCTCAGCCATAAGGTTCTATGACCTCCCGCCCTCCCATATAGGCCTGTAGCGCCGCGGGCAGCGCCACCGTGCCGTTATGGCGCTGGAAGTTTTCGAGAAGCGCTATCAAAGTCCGGCCGATCGCCAGGCCGGAGCCATTAAGGGTATGCACCGGCGAAGTCCCCTTGCCTCCGGTGGAACGATAACGCGCCTTCATGCGATGCGCCTGGAACGCGCCGCAGTTAGAGCAGCTCGAGATTTCGCGGTACGTTCCCTGGCCGGGGAGCCATACCTCGATGTCGTAAGCTTTTTGCGCGGCGAACCCCATATCGCCAGTCGAAAGCAGGACCACGCGATAGGCAAGGCCGAGCCGCCTCAGCACCTCCTCGGCACAGGCGGTCATCCGTTCGTGCTCGGCCGCCGAATCTTCCGGC
>Ga0306926_10004803_pt1 | contig 14244 bp, 8 predicted proteins | sample flu12Cox44000178_FD_203759 | JGI IMG/M metagenome (GOLD analysis project Ga0306926, IMG submission 203759) | Lab enrichment of tropical soil microbial communities from Luquillo Experimental Forest, Puerto Rico - flux8day.12C.oxic.44.000.178 (v2)... | ecosystem: Environmental > Terrestrial > Soil...
ATCGCGTGAAAGCGTCAATCGACCAGTTCCGGAGGGAGAATCCCGACTACGCGGGACCGATTCCCGCGGACGCCGTGACGGCGTCGGGGAGCGGGCTCGACCCGCACATCAGCCCCGCGAACGCGGACATCCAGGCCGCCCGCGTCGCGCGGGCGCGCGGCGTCGAGGCGGCGGCCGTTCGTCGGATCGTCGCAGAGAACACTGAACGCGCGTGGCTGGGGTTCATCGGCGAGCCGCGGGTCAACGTGCTCGGGCTCAATCTGGCACTCGATCGCGTGCTCCCACGCAGGTGACGGGCTCGGTGCTGGCAGCTCGGGGCTCGGTACTCGTAGCTCGTCGCTCGTCATTCAGTACTAAAGCTTCAGCAACTTCTCCGCGTTGCCTCGATAGATTCGTGCCTTCTGCTCCTGAGGAAGGTCGAGAGCCTCCACGCACCGGATGGTTTCTCTCGCGTAGAGTCCCGGGGTCGGCTCGAACGGCATGTCCGACGCGAAAACGACACGGTCGACGCCAAAGAATTCGAGGCCGCACCTGGTTGCCGGCGCAGCCCCGAACAGGGCGGTGTCCGCGTAGAAGCTCTTGAAATAGTCGACTGGCCGCTTCTTCATCGACTTCAAGAGCGAAACGTAATCGACATCCGACGTCCGCTTGCCGAGCTGATCCCAGCCGTACCCGACGCGTCCCTCGAAGTAAGGGATCATGCCGCCCATGTGGTGAGTAATGACCTCGAGGTCAGGGAATCTGTCGAAGTAACCCGAAAACACGAGGCGCGCCATGGCGACGCTCGTTTCGTAGGGCCAGCCAAACGTCCACCAGATTTCGTACTGCGACTTGCTCTCGGTCAGGTAGTCGCTGAAGTCGGCACCACGAGCCGGGTGGAGCCAGATCGGAACACCGCGCCGGGCGACCTCCTCGAAGAGCGGCATGAACTCGGGGGCATCGAGCGGCTTGCCGGCCACGTTGGTGTAGAGCTGGATGCCGAACGCGCCGAGCTCGTCGACAGCACGTCCAATCTCCGCCAGCGCGGCGTCGGGATTGTTCATCGGCAGAGCCGCGGCGAACCCGAGAAAGCGGTCGTACTGATGGACCAGTTGCGCCAGACCATCATTGGCCTCTCGGGCGAGCTGGGGCGATTTCTCCGGCCCCGCCATGATCTCCAACGGGGGCAGCGGCAGACTGATCACCTGCACGTAATCACCGAACTCGTCCAGGATCCTGAGCCGCGCATCGACGTCAACGATGGTCTGGATGTTGGCCACGCGCTTGCCGATGTCCTTCCCGCCCGATCCTTTGTCGATGTATTTGTCGAAGAATTTCCGAGGGAAGATGTGATTGAAGATGTCGATTTTCATCGTGTGGATTTCCGCGCGGCGAGAGCCGCACACCCTGCAATCAGGGCCGGCGCCGCCGCCGCCCAGAACACGCGTCTCGCTCCGCCCGCATAGGATAGTAGAACCCCGCCGAGGATGGGGCCCAGAATCGAGCCCACCCTGCCGATTCCGAGGGCCCAGCCGACGCCGGTCGAGCGAAGCGCCGTCGGATAGACGTCCGCGGCCAGCGCGTTCGACACCGTTTGGCCGCCGACCACGCCGATGCCCGACGCAAACACGGCGGCCGCCAGCAACGGGATAGAAGAGCCCGCCTCTGCGATCAGGAGGATCAAAACGGCTGCTGCAAGGTAGGTCGATGCCAGCACCCCGAACGATAATCGGCGTCCCCAGAAACCCGCCAGCAGCAGTGAGCCGACGACGCCACCAATCTGGAAGAGGGACGCGATCAGGCTCGCCGTCGAGACTGCGAAGCCGGCGTCGTTCATGATCGTGGGCAGCCAGTTGTTCAAGAACCAGAGATTGAGGAGGTTCATGAAAAACATCGTCCACAAAAGGAGTGTGACGCGACGACGTCCGTCGGCGAACAGTTGTCGGACCGAAAAGGAAGCAGGCTCGTCGTCGAGCTCTCCGGCGATCACCTTATACATCGGCGCGCGCAGCGCGTCGGGAATGGCGCCCGGCGCGATGCGCGAGAGGTACTCGTAGACTTTCTTCTGCCGGCCACCCTTCACGACGAGGAATCGAATCGATTCAGGCAGGATGGCGATCAACAGAATGGCAAGGAGGAGCGGTATGGAACCGCCCACGAGGAACACCGACTGCCATCCGAGCTCCCTGACCACCGCCGCAGCGACCCAGCCCGCGCACGCAGAACCGAGCGCAAACCCGCAGAACATGGTCATGACGGCCGAGTTCCGCGATCGCTTCGGCATGTATTCGAAGGTGAGCGCGATCGCATTGGGCATCGCGCCTCCCATCCCGAAGCCCGTGAAGACGCGAAAGGCCGTGAGCTGCGCGACTGAGCTCGCCGTGGCCGTCAAGAGCGACCCCACACCAAAGGTCAGGGCGCAGGTGACCAGCACCGGCTTACGTCCGTACCGGTCGGCGACCGGACCGAAGACGAGCGCACCGACCATCATGCCGAGGGTCCCGCTTGAAATCACGGTCCCCAACGTCATGCGCGCAACGTGGAGCTCGGCGCTCAGAGCGGGCGCCACGAACCCCATGACTTGCGCGTCGAAGCCGTCGATGAAGACGATCGCGGCGCAGAGCCCCGCGACGAGCAGCTGATAGCGGCCGAAGGGCTGGCTGTCGATGAACTGACGGACGTCGAGCACCGCTGGCCGTCGCAAGGTGACGCAAATATACCAAGTGTGCGTTGGCGGGGAGATCGGCCGTCGAACGTGTCCCGCTCAGAACGTCAAGCGGAGCCCGAGCTGGATGCGCCGTTTGGGGTATGCAGCGGTGAAATTCCCGAGGGTCGGATTCGCTTGCGTCACGGTGTTGCCGTTGAGCGTGTCGATGGTGAACCGGGCGCGATTGTCGATCGTGGTGAAGTTGGTCGTATTGAACACGTTGTAGGCCTCGGCACGGAATTCAAGCTTGATTCGTTCGCTGAAAGACATCCGCTTGAACAGCGCCATGTCCCAATTGTTGAGCCACAGGCCCCGGAACAGATACTTGGACGCGTTGCCGAGCGCTCCGGGGGGCGGCGGACCGATGACCATCGTGCTCCTATCACCGGTGTCATTGATCACCTGCACGCGCGCCGACCCATCGGTGGCCGTAATCCAGGTCGAGCCGGCCCACGACGCCGCGCTGAAGCTGTGGCTCCCCGTGGCATCGATGACCGTGACGTTGTCAAGGGTGTATGTCTGGGGCGGTCCGCTCTGGATCGTCGCGATGCCCGACCAGACCCAATTATTGAACACAGACGTTGCGACGGTGTTGCTCCAGAGCCTGTCGATTTTCGGAAGCTCCCACGTCCAGGAGCCCTTGAGAATATGCGTGTGGTCGTAGCCGGCGACGCCGTAATCAAACGTTTGCGAGCTCACGCCAAAAATGTCGCTGTTGATGACCTGGCTGTTCTCGCTGTCCACGGAGTCCAGCGCTCTCGACAAGGTATACGCGACGCTGAACTGGAGCTGCTGCGCGAAGCGGCGACTGAGCGTGACCTGCAGGGCGTTGTAGCTCGACGTCCCGGCATACTCCGAGTAGAGAATGTCCGTGTAGCCGAGGTATGGCCGGAGGGCCTGAGAAGGAACGCCGCTGTTGGCAGGATTCGACGTCGCTCCCAGTGGAATCGCGTTCAGGTTGCGCTTCTGCAGCAGATGGCGTCCGAACGCGCCCACATACGCGACGTCGAGTAATGCCTTGAATCCAATCTCCTGCTGAACGCCCAGGCTGACATCGGTCACTGAAGGGATTTGCCGATCGCGCTGGAATCCGCTCGTCCCCGACGGGAAGTCGAACCGGCTGCTGCTCGACAGATTCTGGAAGTTCCCGAATTCGATGGTTGGATTCAGCTGCAGGGGCGGATTCTTGTACGTGTTCACGTAGAAGTCGTCGCGCTCCCGCAGGTCGTAGAAGATGCCGAACCCCCCGCGTATGGCGGTCGTGCCACGCCCATGAGGATCAAACGCGAAGCCGAGCCGCGGTGCGGCCGTCAAACCTCCAGTGTCCCGCAGGCCTTGCGGATAGTCGAGATTCACCGCCGTGTCGACTGTGCCGTTGAGAGGGTTGCCCGAGTTGGGGACGATCGCCCCGACGGCGGCCGAATTGGGAGCGTTGGCTTTCGTGTAGAGACTGACCACTTGCGTGGGGTCCCACATCGTGGGCACGAAGCCCGCTTCCTGCCGGTTCGGTGTGTGCCACGGTTGGGAGAACCCCAGCCGCAGGCCCAGATCGAGCGTCAACTTGGAGGTCGCTCTCCAGTTGTCCTGGGCAAACCCCTCGAACCCGTTGTAGCGGCTGTCCAACGGAGGTCGCGTGGTCGATTCCGTATAACTCTGAAAGTGGCCGAGCAACGCGTTCGCGTACGAGTTGCCGGTGTTGCCCAACGCGGTCGTATAGGCTGAATTGTCGCCTCGGAAATCGTAGGTCCCGGTGAAGTTTCCGTTGACCCCTTTGAGCTGGTTCCAATGCTCGAAAAGGAAGCCCGCCTTTGCGAGGTGCCGTCCGGCAGTTTTCGTGAGTGTCCCGCTCCAGCTGATCGGGGTCTCCGTGCCGGTGATGGGAAACCGGTTTTCAATCGTCGCGTTGGCAAACCCGATCGCCGTCGAGCTCGCGGCCGGCCCGAAGCTCGCCTGTGGCACGAGATTGAGGGGATTGTTCTCCGGATGCAGCTGCGGAAGGGTCACGCCGGTCAACGTCCGGTTTCGGGCATCCACGTACTGCTGCTGCGGCTGGTCGCCCTCGGTCCAGCGGGACGCCAGCAGCGACATCTCGAAGACCAGCGTCTCACTGAAGACGTGAGTTGCCGACACATTGAGCGTGCGCGCAATGGGGTTGTACTCGCTTGGGAGCCATCCCCAGCCGGCGTTGCCGGCCGGCACGGCAAAGCCTCGTTCGTCGTCCCACCAATGATTGAACACAGACCAGATGCTCGTGCCCGGCGTCGGCTTGTAGTCGACTCGAAGCGTCTCGGTATGTTTGGGGATCTGCAGACTCTCCTGAACGATGTAGTTGTAATTGCCGCTTCCGGCGTAGTTCGGAACCGGAAACATGTTGAGGTATTTCTGGCTTCGGGGATCTATCAGGTTTCTCGGGATGAGACCGAGCTTGGGCTGTCCTGTCGCCGGGTCGACGGCCTGAAAGCATCCGTCGGTCTGTGCCGCCTTTGTGGCCGAGGCGGGGGCGCACGGCAGTGCCGCTTTGGTCGGATCGTGGATGTACGGATTGGCGCTCTGAGAAAAATCGCCGGTCCGCTCGAGGACCGTCGGGACCGTGGTCCGCCACTGATTCTGGGGGCGCAATTCGCGCTGCTGCTCCTCTGAGAAGAAGAAAAAGAGCTTTTGCTGACCCGACATGGCGGGGACTGGAACGGGCCCGCCGACGTTGCCTCCCGCGGTCGTGAAGCGGTAGGGAGGATTGGGAGCGCCGGGAGCCTTGTTGAAGGCACCGAGGGCGTTCAGCGCCTCGTTGCGCTGGTACCAGTACAAGGCGCCGTGATAGGTGAGGCTCCCCGACTTGGTGACGGCCTGAACCGCCGCGCCCGGCTTACGGCCGAACTCCGCCTGGTACGTGCTCGTCAGGACCTTCACTTCCGAAATCGAGTCGAGGCTCTGAAACGTGTTGACGCTGGTGCCGTTCGAGTTGTCGATGGGGATCCCGTCGATCGTGATGTTGTTCTGCCCCGTGCGCCCGCCGTTGACGTTGAACGAGGAGCTTGCGCTGAAGCTCTGAGCTTCCGCCCCGGGGTTGTAGACGACGCCGGGCTGCAGGGAAGCCAACACGGAAAAGTCGCGATTGATGACCGTGAGGTTCTCGACCTGCTCACTCGTGATGATGCCCGAGCGCTCGCTGCTGACGGTCTGAACCCGTGCGCCCTCCGCGACCACCGTCACCTGCTCGCTCGTGGCGCCCAGCTGCAGCGTGATTTGACCGACCGACAAACGGTCGCTCGGCTCGAGATGCAGATTCCTCTCTTCGTACTTTCTGAAGCCGGAGAGCTCGACCGTGAGCGTGTAGCTGTCGGGCAGCACGGCCTCGAACGAGAAATCGCCGCGGTCGTTGGTCAGAGCCACGCGGACCACCCCGCTGGTGTCGGAGACGAGCTTGACGCTCACACCAGGAATCACGCCCCCATCGGGATCCACCACCGTGCCGGTCATCGAACCGGTCACCGTCTGTGCGGGTGAACGGGTGCTGCAGCAAAACAACGACACGATCAACGCGATGGAAACCTTGTAGGACACTGACCCCCTCATTTGCGCCAAGGACCGAGTAGCCAGCCATGGTCGCGGTCAGTCGAACAACGGCCGAAAGCTTACATACTTTAGCGTTAAAGTAAAGCACTAAATCGGTAAAGTAGAACGGCGGCGTGATCAGGGAAACGGTCGACCGGACGCGCGCTTGGTAGAGAACCGCGAGGGCAGGCTCGTCGAGGCTAAGATACCCGGGGCATGGGCCACACACGTTCGGCGCAAGATTCGGCGCGGGATCCGGAGGCGCTGCTTCGCCAGCTCGAAGCCGCCGAGCGGTCGGCACGGCGTGGGCAACTCAAGATCTTTCTCGGCTACGCCTCGGGCGTCGGCAAGTCGTTCAAGCTGTTCGACGAAGGGCGCCGGCGGCATGACCGCGGCGAGGATGTGGTGGTTGCGGCCACGCAGCCTGAGATCCCTCCCGGCATCGTAGCGGTCATCCGCTCGATGGATATGATCCCCTGTCGTGACACGGCCGGCATCCCGGTCATCGACGTGCCCGTCCTCATTGCGCGCCATCCGCAAGTGTGTCTCATCGACGGTCTGGCGTACGACAATCCGCCCGGGAGCCGGCACGCCAGGCGTTACCAGGATGTCGAAGAGCTCATCGAGGCGGGCATTTCGGTCATCACGACGATCAATCTCGAGTACATCGCCGAGCAGCAGGAGTTCGTGCGGAGCGTGCTCGGGAAGGCCCCGGCACAAGTCGTTCCTCAGGCGTTCATTCAGGGCGCTGACGAGATCGTCGTCGTCGACGCGCCCCCCGAAACCGACACGGCGCTCGAGGCCCAACAACTCTCGCTGCTTCGACAGCGGGCGCTCCTCCTCGCCGCGGACGTCGTCGATCGTCAGCTCGAGGAATATCTCCAACTGCACAGCGGTTGGGCCGGCGGGGCGAGCGGGGCCGGTCGAGCCAGCGGGTCGAGTGGGTCGGGATCCGGCGGGGCGGCGGGACCGGCCGCCGGTCCGTCCTCGTCATCCGGCGTGGGTTCCACGTGGGGGACGCAGGAGCGGATTCTGGTGTGCATGACGCCGCGCGCGAACGCGGCGGCGATGCTCGAGAGCGGGCGGCGCAACGCGGATCGGTTCCACGGCGAGCTGTTCGCGATCTACGTGATGCAGGACAGCCTGACCGAAGAAGACAAGATGGCGCTCGAGCGCAACGCGACGCTGGCGCGCGCCCAGCTCGCGCAGGTCGACGTGCTCGAGGGGCGAGACCCGGTGGCGACGATTCTGGACTATGCGAGGAGCCACGGGATCACCCAAATCTTCGTTGGCCACAACCTGCGACGCACGTGGCGGGCGCGGATTCAGGGCACGCCGCTCGACCAACTGATTCGAGATGCTGAAGGCATCGACGTGCGCGTGTTCCCCCACTGATCGTGGGCGCGGAGACCAAGCGCGGCCGCCTGAAGGTCTTTCTCGGCTACGCGGCCGGGGTCGGCAAAACCTATCAAATGCTGACCGAAGCCCATGAGCTGAAAAAGCAGGGCGTGGACGTCGTGATCGGCTATTTCGAGCCGCATCGCCGGCCCGACACGATCGCGCTCAGCCACGGTCTCGAGACGATCCCCAGGAAGGCGCTCGAGTACCGGGGAGCACGATTCGAGGAGATGGACACCGATGCCGTTCTCAGACGGCACCCGCGGGTGGCGGTCGTCGACGAGTTCCCGCATACCAACGTGCCGGGCTCTCCCCGCTTGAAGCGCTGGGAGGATGTGCACGCGCTTCTCGATGCCGGCATCGACGTGTTGACGACGATGAACGTGCAGCATCTGGAGAGCTTGAACGACCAGATCTGGCAGAGCACCGGCGTGCGCGTGCGGGAGACCATTCCCGACTGGGTCGTCAAGCAGGCGGATGAGGTCGTGATGGTGGACCTGACGCCCCAGGCGCTGATGAATCGGCTTAAGCGCGGCGTCGTCTACCCGCCTGATCGGGCGAAAGCCGCGCTCGAGAACTTCTTTCGCGAGTCGACGCTGGCCGCGCTGCGGGAGCTGGCCATTCGGCAGACGGCGTATTCGGTCGAGAGCCGCCACCTGGACGAGCAGGAGGCGCCGGTAGATGCCGCGCCCGGCGCCGGTCGGCGTGAGCGGTTGTTGCTCGTAATCACGCCGGACCCGTCGAGCGCTGCGCTGATTCGACGAGGGCGGAGGGTGGCGGATTATTTGCGGGCCGACTGCCTCGCGGTGTACGTCTCACCACCGGGGCGGCGCGGTGCGGGCGAAGGATCGGGAAATGGGCGCCCGCGGAGTGAGGGACCGGGGGTTGGGGGCTCCAGCATTGAGAATTCCACACTGGATTTGCGCGGCCTGTCAGCAGACGAGCGGCAGCGTTTGGAGCGCCACCTGGCGTTTGCGCGCGGGCTCCAGATTGACACGCGGATCCTCGTTCCGGGTAAAGGCTTAGGAGAGATCGATGCGGCGGACGCGGCGGAGGCAATCGTGACGTTCGCCCGGCAGAATCACGTGACGCAAATCTTCATCACCCGCCAGAAACGGCGCGGGATGGCAGCGTGGTTTCGTACAGGGCTGGTCGAGCGCCTCGTGAACCTTGCGCGGGACATGCAGGTCACGATCGTAGCGGATCGATCGACGCGGAAGGCGAGCTCGTAAGCTCACCATCGCCGAGCGCGCGTCACGACGTGCCTACTTCAAGTACGACCGGATGATATCGACGAGGTCCTCGGCCGCCTGGCTTTCCTCGGACCTTGCTCGCGCGCCCCGGAACGCGTGATTCCGGATGTGCCCTTCGATGACTTCGGCCATCAGGCTATCCATGGCGCCACGGGCAGAGGCGATGAGGCGCATCACGTCGCCGCACTCAGCTTCGCCGTCCAGGGCGCGCCCAAGCGCGTCGACCTGGCCGCGGATGCGCGCGACGCGGTGCGCGAGCTTCTTCTTTTTGCGAATGGTGTGCGACATGACCGGATTCAGGGTCACCATTAGTATACCCAGGTAGGGTATGGCGGCCTGAAAGGTCGAATCCAGGCGGGCCGGCGATCTTTTTCGTGCGTTTTTTGGTAACTCGGCGCGTTTTTTCGTTGACAACGTTTCGCGGCAGGGTCGACAATGACCTTGATGTGAGGCCGCGACTGGCGGCTCACTGGATCCTCGGTAGGCGAGGCTCCCGCGCAACACACAGGCCACTGCCCAGCAGTCTCGAGAGAGGCTGGTGCGGGGTAGAACAGGAACTCCCGAGTCAAGGGTTTTCCTAAGGTGGCTAAGGTTCCCGTGGTAAGCCGGGTGGACCTTTGACGGAGCGCGGTGCTGAAGCTTGGACGAGTGGACGTTCGCGCCCGCCCCAGGTCGACCGCCTATCAGAATCCTTAGTTAGAGAGGTCATGCGTACTCAAGACGACCACCCTCCGAGTAGGAGGACGGCCATCGGGCTGGTGCGGGGCACAGGGGCCGGAATGAGACCCGGAATGAGATCCCCAATAACACCCGAAACGAGCCCGGAGACAAGAGAAGACGCGCGGACGTAGGTCGGCCACCCCTTCCTTCCCTCGCGTCTTCGCAAACGTGAAGATCGCGGGGTGAGACCATCTCGCGCGTTTCTCGCGCGAGGTTCCTCAATCAACGCGAATCGCCCTTCAGGGGCAGGCGCCCTGGAGGGGGTCAATGCCTTCGGCGCGCGCCGTTGCGCCGGAAGGAAACGCACGAAAGCCCGCGTTCGCGTGGACGATACGTGCGCGAGCGCCCGGGACGTTTGCCCGAGCGGGAGAGGGATCATGTCCACCAACGGCCTCCGTTTGCACTGGACCCTGAGGGATGGGCGACTGGTGTCGCGCTGGGAGCGGGATCGATGAGGCTCATGATGTCGTACATGGGCGCGGCTGTGGGCGCGGCGACCTCGGCGTTCGGCATTGCACGAACCACCGCCATGGGCATCGTCAGCCAGACCGCCTCGGGGTGGTCGAAGCCGCGCGGCAACGGCGCATCGGCGGCGCTCCTCGAGGCCTCGAAGGAAGAAGTGACGTCGGTCTTCGAGACCCTGGGCACCGCGCCCGAGGGGCTTACCGACACGGAAGTCGCTGAGCGTCTCGAGACCTACGGGCCGAACACGGTCGCGCACGAGCGGGCGACGCCGTGGCCCATCATGCTGCTCAACAACTTCCGGAACCCGTTCATCCTGGTGCTGTTCGTCCTCGGCTCCGTGTCGTACGCCACGGGCGATCTCAAGGGCACCGCGGTCGTCACCGTGATGGTGGTGGTCAGCGTCGTCATGCGCTTTCTCCAGGAGTTCCGGTCATCGCGTGCGGCTGAGGCATTGCGCGCCATGGTGAGCACGACCGCCACGGTCACTCGGCGCTTCGCGCGCGAAGACGAGGAAGAGGAACTGGTCGCCGTAAGGCGCGAGGTGCCGTTCGAGGAGCTCGTGCCGGGGGATATCGTCCACCTCTCAGCCGGCGACATGATCCCGGCGGACGTCCGCCTGATTAGCTCCAAGGATCTCTTCATCGGCCAGTCCGCGCTGACCGGCGAGGCCATGCCCGTCGAGAAGTACGACACGCTTTCGGGCGTCGTCGAGAAATCGGCAGAGACCATCTCGACCACTTCGACAACACCGTCGACCTCAGCAACCCCGCCAGCCCCGGGCAGCAACCCGTTGGACCAGAGCAATCTTTGCTTCATGGGAACGACGGTCATCAGCGGCTCCGCCACGGCGGTGGTGGTCAGCACGGGCGCCCGCACAGTCTTCGGATCGCTTGCCAAGAGCGTTATCGGGCAGCGCAGCCTCACCAGCTTCGACCGCGGCGTAAACGCCGTCACGTGGGTGCTCATCCGCTTCATCGTCGTGATGGTGCCGATCGTGTTCGTCCTGAATGGGGTCGTCAAAGGCGATTTCAAGGAAGCGTTTCTCTTCGCGATCGCGGTGGCGGTCGGCCTGACGCCGGAAATGCTGCCGATGGTTGTGACCGCGAACCTGGCGAAGGGCGCGGTCACCATGGCTAGGCAAAAGGTCATCGTCAAGCGGCTGAACGCCATCCAGAACCTCGGCGCGATGGATGTGCTGTGCACGGACAAAACCGGGACGCTGACGCAGGACCGCGTGATTCTGGAAAAGCATCGCAATATCACGGGCGAGGTCGATCTCCGGGTCCTGGAGTACGCTTACCTCAACAGCTACTACCAGACGGGTCTCAAGAACTTGCTCGATCGCGCCGTCCTCGAGCATGCGGAGCTCAGGCATCAACTGGACGTGCTGCAGCACGCGGATAAGATCGACGAAATCCCCTTTGATTTTCTCCGGCGCCGGATGTCGGTCGTGGTCACGAGCCCCACGCGCGGCCGGGTCTTGATCTGCAAGGGCGCCGTCGAAGAGGTGTTCGCGATTTGCTCGCAAGTGGATCTCGGCAAGCACGCAGTCCCCTTCTCGGATGAGCTCCACGCGCAGGCGCATGCTGTAGTCCGGGAGATGAACGAGGACGGGTTCCGGGTCGTGGCGGTCGCCCACAAGACCGTGCCGGACTCGACAGATCTGTACTCGGTGGCGGATGAGCACGATCTCGTGCTCGCCGGATTCGTGGCGTTCTTGGATCCGCCGAAGGAGACGGCACGGGAAGCTATCACGGCGCTGCATGCGCATGGCGTCGACGTCATCGTTCTGACAGGCGACAACGACATCGTGACGCGCCGCGTGTGCCGGGACGTCGGCATTCCGGCCGATCGGGTGATGCTCGGGTCGGACATCGAGGAATTGTGTGCAGGCGCCGCCGGGAGCAACAACGCTGCTGATCTCAACCATGTTGACGGCGTCGCCGCCGTCGCTGCGGCCGGCCATGGCGACGGGAGCGTGGCCCGCGGCGCCGGCGTGGCTCGTGTGTATCACGCGAGTCCGGGAGCGAGCGCCGAGGTTGACAGGGCCGACAGCGCTCTTCGGGCGGGGATCCGGGGCGTGTCGGTCTTCGCGAAGCTGAACCCGCTCCAGAAAGCGCGCATCATCCGCGCGCTGCAGCAGAGCGGCCATACAGTCGGCTATCTTGGTGATGGCATCAACGATTCGGCAGCGCTGAGGGACGCGGACGTCGGCATCTCGGTGGACACCGCAACCGACATCGCGCGCGAGTCGGCAGATATCATCCTGCTCGAAAAGAGCCTGCTGGTGCTCGAGACCGGCGTGCTCAAGGGACGAGAGGTCTACGGCAACATCATCAAGTACATCAAGATGACGGCGAGCTCGAACTTCGGGAACGTCTTCAGCGTCCTGGTGGCGAGCGCGTTCATTCCGTTCCTGCCGATGCTGCCGGTCCAGCTCCTCGTCCTCAACCTCCTGTACGACTTCTCACAGCTCTCGCTGCCGTGGGACCGGATGGACAGCGAGTTCCTGGTGAAGCCCCGCAAGTGGGATACGACGGGAATTGCCCGCTTCATGGTCTGGATCGGGCCGATCAGCTCGGTCTTCGACATGACGACGTTCCTGTTGTTGTGGTTCGTGTTTCGCGCGACCCCGCCGGCGGGCGAGGCGATCTTCCAGTCCGGCTGGTTCATCGAGAGCCTGCTCTCGCAGACGCTCATCATCCACATGATTCGGACGGAGAAGATTCCGTTCATCCAGAGCCGGGCGGCGGCCCCGGTTCTGCTGCTCACGTCGCTCATCATGGCGGTCGGCCTCTACCTGCCGTACTCGCCCATGGGCTCCGCCATCAGCCTGGTGCATTTGCCCGGCGCGTTCTTCCCCTGGCTGATCACGACGCTGCTGGCGTACGGCGTCCTGACTCAACTCGTGAAGACGTGGTACATGCGGCGGTTCCACGCGTGGCTCTGATTCACCAGTCAGCTGTCGGCGTTCAGACCTGAGCTGGACGGCGCCGAGTCACTCCGGGGAAGCCTTGACGGCCACGCCGAATCGCGCGGCCATCTCGCGGCGCCCCGTCCTGGTGACCGTCAGCGCGCGACTATCGAGATGCCGGATGACCCATTGTTTTTTGAGCGCGATCATCAGGAAAGCGGCACCGAGCGCGCCGCCGAGGTGCGGCCGCCGTTCACTCCAGTCGAGACACGCGCACGCGAAGCGGCGACGGAGCGCGCGGATTCCATCCAGGTCAATGCCAAGACTGGCGAAGCCATTTTCTCCCGCGTCGGTCAAGCCGTACGCCGGGCTGGGGTTCCCGGCGCGGCGCGCGCGCGGAAAGGCGGGGTCGTCCGTCGAACCGGCCGAGAACCATCCGAGCAAGCTGAACCGATCGTGCAGTGAAACCGCGATCGTGCCCGCCATGTGATCGTAGCAAGTTCGCGCCGCGCGCAAATCCGTGGGCGCCGCTGACTGGAACGTGACGCGCGGGTTTCCCGCCAGCACGCTCAGCGCCTCGAGCGCGGCGGCGACGTCCTCCCCGACGAGACTGTAATAGCGATGCTTTCCCTGGGCGAAGACGTTCACCAGACGCTGGTTTTTCAGGTGAGCCAGATGCACGCTGGCCGTTGACGGGGTCACGCCGGATACGACCGCCAGCTCGGTACTCGTGCGCGCATGCCCGTCCATGAGGCAGAAGAGCATGCGGGCCCGCGCGGGCTCGCCGATGGCAGCCGCGATGCCGGCCACGTACACGCCTTCCTCCGGCCCGCGGGCGCGGCCGGTTCTGGCTCGGGCTCTGACATTCATTATTTGATACTAGACGAATTATTGATGTCGCGCAACGCGCATACTGCCACCCATGCATGGGACACGCTTCAATGCGCACGCGCACGAGGGAGATCGTTCTTGGCCGAGCGCTCATCGCTCGGAGGCGGCGTCGGCCAAGCCCATCGGCCGCCGGGAAGCCGTGGCCGCGATCGGGGCGACAAGCGCCGCGTGGGCCATCGGATCACGCGACTCATCCGCTTCCACAGCCGGGAGGACGCCTGTCAAGGTGACGTGCATCATCCGGTACGAGATCGATCCGTACCAACGGGCGCGACAACTTCATGATGGCTCAAACGAAACGCTTCATTCTCCACGAAACGAGAACCTTCGTTGAGGCAGTCGAGGGGACCGCGGCCAGGCCGGCG
>Ga0306926_10004807_pt1 | contig 14244 bp, 15 predicted proteins | sample flu12Cox44000178_FD_203759 | JGI IMG/M metagenome (GOLD analysis project Ga0306926, IMG submission 203759) | Lab enrichment of tropical soil microbial communities from Luquillo Experimental Forest, Puerto Rico - flux8day.12C.oxic.44.000.178 (v2)... | ecosystem: Environmental > Terrestrial >...
TGATGCGGTATTACTTCCCGCTGGAACTGGATCTCTTCCTCGCGTTCTCGGGGTTCAGGCTCCTTCGCCTCGGCGCGTTCTCCGACGTCGACCGGGATCCGGACGAGACGACGTGGTGTTGTCTGGGGGTGGCGCAGGCCATTTGACAAGGCAGCCATGCAATTCCTCGCGAGTGGCGCGGGTCTCGCCACTGAGACGGTGGTTGCGACGATGCCAGGCACTCTGGTGATCGGTGCAAACTTTCTGAACCACGACAGCGCGATTTTCTGCATCGACGTCGACCGGCAGCGCGCGTTCGGGATGTCCACGGAACGCATCACGCGCTACAAGCACGACACGCTGGCGCCGGTGCCCGTTGTCCGCGCGCTGCTTGCGGAGTGGGGTCTCGATCCCACGACGGTCCGACGGGTCGTCGTTGCGACGTCTCTCCAGTCGCAGATGCGGTCGTACGTCAGGCGTGGGCTCTATGCCGAAACGTCGTCGTTGCGGGCCGCGCTGGGAGCGCGTTATCTGAAGGAGGTCGTCAGCCGAACGAGCGAATACAACGAGCTCACCCAATTGCGCCGTCTGGGGCGGCTGATGACATCATCGGCAGGGCGTCGTCACCTGCTGCAGCGTGCCGGCGGCAGCGGCCGGCTGGTGCCTTTCCCCCGGATGGTGGCCGCGGAGATCGGCCGGCTGTTTCCTCGCGCGAACGTCGACGTCTGTGCCTTCGATCATCACCGTGCCCATGCCGTCGGCGCGCTCGCCCTGTCCGGATTCGACGACCCGTTGATCGTGACCGTGGACGGTTGGGGCGACGGGTGTTTCGCGAAGGCGTTTGTCCGCGAGCGAAGCGACTTGCGCCAGGTCAGCGCGTCGGCATCCGTACGATCGGCGGCGACGGCGCGCACGCGCCTCGACGGCGTCGTGCCTCCGCACATTCTCGCTACGGGAATCTTCGATCATCTCAGTCTCGGCCACTTCTACTCGATCATCGCGTGGCTGCTCGGCTTCGAGCCGGTGAGCGACGAGGGAAAAGTCGAGGCGTTGGCCGCATACGCGAACCCCGACAACGAGTTCCTCGAGGCGCTGCGCAAGACGGTTCGCATTGAGCCCGAGGGGCTGCGCATGGTCGTCTCGCCCGAAGAGGCGTACGCGCTCTATTTCGACATTCCGCGGCTCAAGGAGTTTGCGCAGCGTTTGGGGCGGGAGGCGGTGGCGTCGGCGGCGCAACGGTTCCTCGAGGAACAAGTCCTGGAATACCTTCGCCTCCTGATGGCGGACGTTCCGCGCGACGCCATCGTGCTCAGTGGCGGGTGCGTGGCGAACGTCATTCTGAACATGCGCATTTTCGAAGAGCTCTGTCCGAACATCTACGTCGTCCCGGCGATGGGGGACGACGGCACCGCGCTGGGCGCGGCGGTGCTCGCGCTCCGACAACTCGGCGTCCCCGATGGACAGTTGGAATTCGTCCAGCACACGGCTCTTCCGTATTTCGGCAACCAGCATCCGCGCAGCGCCGCCCTCGCGGCGCTCGAGCGTGTCCGACATCGCGTCTCGTTCGAGGATCGGACTTCCGATTGGCCTGAGACCGCCGCGCGATTCGTCCACGCGGGCCAGATCGGAGCCATCTATCAGGGCCGAATGGAGTGGGGACCGCGAGCGCTCGGCAACCGGAGCATCGTCGCGAACCCGTGTCTCGCCGAGACGCGTCAACGGATCAACGAGATCGTGAAGAAGCGGCCGTTGTTCCAGCCGTTCTGTCCGACGATCATGGACGAAGAAAAGGATCGCCTGTTCGAGCGCGCGTACCTGAATCGGCACATGACGTGTGCGTTCAAGATGCGGGAGTCGTTCTGGAGCAGCCTCCCCAGCGCCATCCACGTCGATGGAACGGCGCGAGTGCAGTTCCTCCGCGCCTGCGACAATCCGACGTTCTACCGCATGCTGGCCGAGTTCAAACGCCTGTCCGGCTTCGGCGTCGTCGTGAATACGTCGTTCAACCTCCACGGGAGGACAATCGTGAACACCCCGCAGGACGCGATAGACGATTTTCTCGACTCGCAGATGGATTTCATGATCCTGGATGGCTACCTCGTGCGCCGTTCTCGCGGGGCGGCGTGAGGACTGCGACGACGGGTTGGGCGTCGATCTATGCTGCACGGTAGGGTGTACCAGGTGGTATATTGCGCTGGACGGTACCGTCCGGTAGCGTGTCGGTATTCGCCGCAGTGTGGTCGAGGTCCGGTGTGAACACACACGAATCCCTGGACATTCCGAAACGGGGCGCGATGACGACACGCGCCACACCGGCGGAATTGTTGGAGCAGATCTCGCCGCTCCAGGTGTATCTCGACGTCCTCAAGGCGCACTGGCTCAAAGTGCTCGCCGCATTCCTGCTCACGATGGCCTCGGGGGTCCTGTTCACGTCGTGGCAGACGCCAGTGTTTCAGGCAGTGGCCACCGTGATCATCGAGCCCGAGCCGCCCAGGGTCGTGAACATTCAGGATGTCGCCGCGGACAACTCGCGTGACAGGTCGTCCGTGCAAGATTACTATTCGACGCAGTACAAGCTCCTTCAGAGCCGACCGGTTGTCGAGGCGGTGATCGACCACCTGAATCTCAAACAACGAATGGCCCGCGTGGGGGGGGCCAGAGACCCGTACCTTGCGTTCATGAACTGGCGCGATGGCGGATTGACCATCGAGCCGGTGAAGAACACCCGTCTCGTCCTCGTTAAGTTCGACGATCCCGATCGCGACCTCGCGGTGGAGATCGCTAACGCGGTTGCCGCCCAGTACGTCAAGTACGGACTCGACATCAAACAAGGGGAAGCGCAGACGGCGACCGCGTGGCTCACCGAGCAGATCGAGAAGCTGCGCACGAAGGCCCAGCAGTCCTCGCAGGCGCTGCAGGCCTACCAGGCGAAGGCCGATCTACTCGGAGTCCAGGATCAGCGCCAGATCACGCAGGCGAAGCTGGTGGATTTCAACCGTGCGTACCTCGATGCCCAGAATCAGCGCATGGCCGCCGAGTCGAAGTTGCGTGAATTGAACCGCATCGCCAAGGATCCGACGACGTCCGAGACGCTCTCCAGCGTCGTGAACGATCCGCTGATCCAGAAGCTGAAGACCGAAGCGTCCGATCTCACAATCGAACGCTCGAAGCTCGCGGAGATCTACAGACCAAAACACCCGGATCTCCTCCAACTCGAGGCGCAGCTGCAACAGGTGAAACACCGTCTGCAGGAAGAGATCCAGAAGACCATGCGCGCGGTCGAGTCGGAAGCCAAGATTGCGAGGGCGCGAGAAGAGACGCTGCTGGCGAACATGAACGACCTCAGGCGCGAAGCTCGGGTGCTGAACGAACGTGAGGCGCAGGCCTCGTCGTTGCAGCGCGAGAAAGAAACGGCTGACGAGCTGCAGCTGACCGTCCTGAAACGATTGAAGGAAACAGGCCTGGCCAGCGCCATGACCGCGAGCAATATCCGCGTGGTCGAGCGTGCGACACGGCCGACGTCGCCGGTTCGCCCGCGAACGCAACTCATCTGGGCGCTGTCTGGCGTGGCCGGACTGGCGCTTGGCGTTGGCGTCGCGTTCCTCTCGGAATCGCTGGACAACCGAATCAGGTCCCGAGACGAGGTCGAGCGGATACTTGGCGTTCCGGTTCTGGGCGTCGTGCCCGTCCTCCGCCCGCGGCGCAGGTGACGGGGGTGTTTCGGACGTGTCACTCGATCCGTGTGGCCGAGGCGAGCGCATGTTCCTGAAGTTCTTCGGGCTCACCAGCAAGCCGTTTGAGCTCACGCCGAACCCGGAGTTTCTCTTTCTCAGGGCCGCCTCGGCTGGTGTCGTGGCCGTGGCGGTCGTCGGGGCCGGAGCCACGTCACCATCGGGGCATTCGCGGGCGCCCCATGCCGCGCCCGCGACACTCGTTGCAGCGATTCGTGGCGTTGTCCGCTGGGTAACACCGTGGGAGGGCTCATGAGCCGATTCTTGAAGGCGCTCGAACAGGCCGAGCGCGATCGGCTGCGCGAGGAACAGGCCGCTGATACGGCAAGTCCGCCGGCGCCGGCGGAGCAAGCCGCCAATACGGCAAGTCCGCCGGCGCCGCGGCCCACCGCCCCGCCGCCCGTCGCCCCGCCGCCGGCGCCACGGCCCACCGCCCCGCCGCCCGTCGCCCCGCCGCCCACCGCCCCGCCGCCCGTCGCGGCGCCTACCGGAGAATCGAGAGTCCAGAATGAGCCCGTCCCGTCGAACGGGCCGTCGGCCTGGCCGCAGCCACGAGCAACGACGACAGCGGTATTTCGATCGGCACTGCGAACGCCTGAACGGCGGTGGGGTCTCCGCCGCAGAAACCATCGAGAGCCGCTGCTGATCGCTCTTACGGACCCGGGGTCAATGGAAGCCGATGCCTACCGAACCGTTCGCGCCAACATCGACCTTCTCTCGGAGCAGGAACGGCCGCGCGTCGTGGCCGTCACCTCGGCGACCGCCGGGGAAGGCAAGTCGACCACCGCGGCGAACCTCGCTGTGATTGCCGCGCAGGGCGGCCGACGCGTCTGCCTCGTCGACGCCGATTTTCGTCATCCAACGCTGCACGATGTCTTCGGGCTCGCAAACGTCGGTGGCTTGGAATCGGCGCTCGAACACGGAGCACCGCTGAAGACCGTGGCTCAGGCGTCCGACGTCGCGAACCTTTCAGTCGTCGTCGCGGGCCATGGGACGCGCGAGGGATTCCACGATCTCGTCACGGCGCACCGCTTGGAGAAAGTCCTCCGCGAGTCGGAGGCGGCATACGATCTGATCGTCTTCGACGGGCCGCCGGTCGTCCCGGTGGCGGATGCCGTGAGCCTCGCCGCGGCCTGCGACGGCGTCATCTTGGTCGTCCGGGCGCAACGCACACCGCTCGCGGCTGTTCGGCGGGCAATCACGCAGATCCACCAGGTCCACGGTCGTGTACTCGGTGTGCTTCTGAACGAGGCTGATCGACGGTCAATGGGCGCCGGCTCGTATCAGTATCACCGTGTCTATGACAAGGCGCGCGCGAAATAGCGGGAACATCCCGCATGAACGAGAGGTTCACAGTTCTGGAAACCTCAATCGATCCTAACGCTCCGACCGTTCCCGAATTGCGCTCGTTTGGTGAGCATCGAGTTACCGCCGGGCTCGTTCTGGGCGGCCGTCATCGCCTGACTCTGTGCGGGCTTTCGCTGGTGCTCGGGCGCGAAGAAGGTTTCACAGTGCTGGCCGTGGCGACGACACCCGAGGCGATACTCGAAGAGGTTCGTCGACACCGGCCACGTCTCGTGATTCTCGACCTCGATCAGAACGCGACGTTCAAATTAGTGCGGCGTCTCCAGCGCCACGGTATGTCGATCGGCGTTATCGTGCTGACTTCTGCATCGGAGTACAACAAGATGGCGGACGCCCTCCTGATGGGCGCTCACGCTGTCATCAAGAAGGAAGTTTCCGTGGATGCAGTCGTCGCATGCATTCGTCGTGTGTGTGACAGCATGCACCTCGACGACGGAACCGCGCACCGGTCCGCCGGTGGTATGTTCAGCGCCGGCACGATGCTGCGACGTGCCGCGCGGCAGCTGACGCCCCGCGAGACCCAAATCGCGCGCATGGCGGCGTTCGGGGTCTCCACGCGAGAGATCGCCGACCGTCTCGTCGTCAAGCGGGGAACGGTGAAGATTCACCTGCACAGTATCTACGGCAAGCTCAGTGTCGGCGGTCGGCTGGGATTGATCCGGCTCGCCCACCGCCACGGCCTGCCCTAGTGTCCTGAATTTGAGATTCGATGACAGAAGCGGACACTAGGCCAGCGCCTTTTCTTTCAGGTACAGGAGCAGCGCGAGTCGGCCCTCGAGCCGCAGTCGCTCGTAGATCGCATGCAGGTGATTCTTGATCGTCCCTTCCGATACACCAAGTCTCTGCGCAAGCTCTTTGTTGCTCAGCCCGCTGACAGCGGCACGAGCCACCTCGATCTGACGCCGCGTCAGTGTGTCGAGCGCGTCGCCACCGGAAGCGATCGCAGCAGCTTCATTGACCTTCGCGTCGAGCCATCGTCGCCCGGCGTGAACGTCGCGCACGCAGCGGATGAGGCGCTTCGGCTCGGACTGCTTGAACACGACCCCTTCTACGTTGAATGCCAATGCCTCCATCAGCTTCGAGTTGTTAGCCGTCGCGAGCAATACGACCGGTGTCTGATCACCGGCCGCGCGCAGTTGCTTGAGCACGTCGACGCCGCCCATTGCGGGCATGTCCTCGTCAATGATCAGCACATCCGGCGCGTAGATGCGGACGCACCGCAACGCTTCGTGCCCGTCGGCGCATCGCGCCAGCACGGTAAAGTCAGCGGCAAGCAGGAAGTTGAGTCCAGCGAGGGTAATCGGGTGATCGTCCACAACGACGATCCGAGCTCGGGCAGCCGCTCTGCGCCGCTCGGAGAGGGTAGAAACCGCGGTCTTCGTCGCGGATCGGACCTCGTAAGTGGATAACATATATGGCTGACTGTGCCAGGAGCCCGGAGGAGCCGACAATCGGGAAACTCCTCAAAGTCGGAGAGGGAAACACCTACAGCCGACCGCCGCGCCTTGAGGACCCCTGGTCGAGGAAGACCGAGCCGTAGCGAATGAGAGTGCAGAATCGGCGATGCGACAGTCGTCCGAGCAAAAAGGCCGGCCAAACCGCGAAGTCTTTGATTATCCACGACAGAAGTGATCCTCACCGTGGCTCAGATTTGGAGTGCTCCCCGTTTCGACTGCTCACCGTGGGGACGTAAGATGCGGCGGGAGGACCCATGGGCGAGCACCGACGGAAAGCCGACGGGCGACGGGTGTTTAGCACCGAGTTCAAGCGGACCGCGGTCCAGCGGATCCTGACGGGCGAGAAGACGCTGGCGGAACTCAGTCGCGAGCTCGACATCGCGCCCAGCGTCATCCGCCACTGGAAGCGGTTCGCGGAGGCGGGTGCGACCACGGCGGTCCAAGCGAGTGAGGACGTCGTGCCGGCCAGCCAGTTGCGGGAGGCGTACGCCAAGATTCGCGAACTCGAGCGGGCGCTCGGGCGCACGCCCATGGAGGTCGAGATCCGGCGCGCCGCCCAGGAGGTCGTAAAAACAACGCCGTCGTTGCGCAGCGAGTCCGGGCGGTGACGCCGCATGCGATGACGGAGATCTGTTCGGTCCTCGGGATCGCCCGGCGCACCGCCTACTACGTCGGCCGGGCGCGCCCGGAAGGGCGCTATCGCCGCGCCGACGACGAGGCGGTGTTGCAGCAGATCCGCGCGGTGACGACCAGCCGGGCGACGTACGGCTACCGCTGGGTGTGGGCGATGGTGAACCGGACCTTTCGCGTCCGATACAACCGCAAGCGGATTCGCCGGGTGATGCAGCTGCACGGGCTGATGCTGGCGCCTCGGGTGCATCGTCGCCAGGGGCGGCCGCACGTCGGGCAGATCCGGCAGCCCGCCGCCAATCAGCGCTGGTGCTCGGACGTCTGCTCGATTCCGGGCTGGAGCGGGGAGGTGATCTCGGTGGCCTTCGCCATTGATTGCCACGATCGCGAAGTCGCGGCATCGCCGCGGCCGCTGACCGGCGCCGACATTCGGACGCTCATGGACCGGACCCGGTGGGCGCGGTTCGGCGAGGCGGCGCTCAAAGCGCCCCACGCGATTCAATGGCTCTCGGACAACGGGCCGCAATACACGGCCACGGCGACGGTGCGGTACGCGCACGAGCTCGGGCTCGTGCCGATCACGACGCCGGCGTATAGCCCGGAGAGCAACGGCCTGGCCGAAGCGTTCGTCGGGACGTTCAAGCGGGACTACGTCGACGGCGCCGAACTGCGAGACGCCGAAACGGTGCTGGCCCAGATCGGCGGATGGTTCGAGGACTACAATACGCAAGCGCCGCACTCGGGGCTCGGGATGCGGAGCCCGCACGACTATCGCGCGGTGATGCGCCGGACCGCGGTTGACGCGGCGACCACGTCGCCGGCGACGCCGCATTTGGCTCAGGACACGCGATCGCCCGGGGGGCCGCTATCTGCGTACCCCTCGAAAATCGGGTTTGAGTCGGTCCGTGCGAGCAGTTAACTTAAGCTCCCCGCCTGAGCAGAAGTTCGGGGAGCACTCCAGATTAGGCTCAGATCCCAGGCACTCGACACGCACGTGAAGACTCCATCAGGGTGAGAAGTTCGGCGGCAGTCTGCCGACTCGGTATTGCAGCGCTGTGACGATCCAGTGACCTATCCGCTCATGTCGCTCGCCTGTCTGCACCACGGACCCGTCTTTACGCCGGTTGTGCCGCCTAGATGGGTTTCGAAACCGACCGCCGTTTCGACTCCCCGTCCTGCGACGTCCAGCCAGCTTCCAAGTCACCGGCTCGGGTGGTGGAGCCGGAGGCCTGGTACAGCATCAGCGAAGGAGGTGCGCGCAGTGTTGAGCGCGTGGCTGTTGCTGTCTTACCGAGGCGATGCTCATGCGCCGGTGTCCGAAATGGCGATCATCTTTAGTGCCGACGGCAGCACAGCACGGACGCACGTACCGATGCGTTCCGGTGCCGGTATCGTCGTTCACGAGCAGTTCTGGAGGCCTGGAGCCACGACACTGCGCGTGTTATTCTGAATAAGGCGCCGGCCAAAGCCGGGGCGCTTCGAGACAGTGTCCCCGCAGCGGAAGGCGGCGCGCTTCCATGCGGCGGTCCGACCGTCTCAATAACCACGGTCCCGATCAATGTGCCCATCGAGATACTCGAACGACGCTAAGCGTGAATATTCACCTCGACTACGCTTCGCTCTCGAAGAAATAGGCGTCGGGACAGCATGGCCGCAATGATGCTTCCGCGGCTGTGCGGTGTATTGATGGTCGCCTTCGTCGCTGGCTGCAGTAGCGCGCCGCCACGCGGACTCGATGAAGCTCCAGTCGTGAGCGAATACAAGGGCTGGACTATCGCCGTGACTCCTTCACGCATAGAGGATCTATGGCGCGCTCGTGTCCGGGTGTGGCCGCCCGAAGTACGTCCGGAGACGCATCCCGGAATAAACGTTCGTTTCAGTGGCGCGTTGACAAACCGGAAGGCCGCCCAGGAGGCTGCGACGGCGGTGGCGCGTCAATACATTGATGCATCCGTGTCTTCACATTAGGCGCGCTCCTCACAGAAGAGCCGCAACGAATGACCGTCGGACCAGCGCTCCCATCGGTGCCTGAAGGTCGCCGTCGGGTAGTCGTGCAGGATCGCAGTGGCAAGCTTCACAATGGAGCAGCACCGAACTTCAAGGGCAGACGTGTGTCCGACTTTGGATGTATCGCCGGGCCTATTGCCGTAGCGTGAGTCATCAGCGAGAATCACTTGCAGTCCAATCGTGCCTGTGGACACAACGAGATCTAATGATAAACCACCCCGAATGAACGCGAATCATCGCGAATGGTGGTGTCCAGCGCGGATCGCACCGCGCCGTTCACGGCGTCCGAGGCCGCTGCCAGATACGCGCGCTCTGTCAACGAACGTGCGGTCGGCTGTGCAGGCTTCGCGCAGCGTGACTATGCCGATGAGTGCATCGCTGGGCATCTAGGCTTGTAAAGGAGCGCGCTGATGAAGCACGCTGTGGTCTGCGGCGCTGGCGGTTTCATCGCCCACCATTTGGTCAAACGCTTAAAGGCCGATGATTACTGGGTCCGGGGCGTCGACGTCAAGAAACCGGAATTCGCGCCCACGGCGGCCGACGAGTTCCTCTTGCTCGATCTACGTGTTATGGACCAGGCACGGCGCGCGCTCGCTCCGGCGGGGCAGCATCAGATGATGGAGGTGTATCAACTCGCAGCCGAGATGGGGGGCATGGGGTTCATTAGCACGGCAGAATGCGAGATCATGCGGCACAGCACGCTGATCAACGTCAATGTGCCGCAGGCCGCGGTCGACGCCGGCGTGCCTCGATACTTCTTTTCTTCCTCCGTCTGTGTGTACCGTGATATGGCCGTCGGCGATCCCGAACTCACCGAAGACGACGCCTATCCTGCACAGCCCGACAACGAGTACGGGTGGGAGAAGCTCTACGCCGAGCGTGTGCTTCAGGCGTACGCCCGCAACTGCGGGATCACGGCTCGGATTGCGCGCTTCCAGAATTGCTATGGACCCGAGGGCACCTGGACCGGTGGACGCGAAAAGGCGCCAGCCGCTATCTGCCGTAAAGTCGCGCGCGCCGAAAACGGAGGTGTCGTCGAAGTGTGGGGGGACGGTACCGCAGTCCGGTCGTACATCTATGTCGACGATCTCGTCGACGGCATCGTGCGGTTGATGCAATCAGACATCACCGTCCCCGCGAACATCGGCGGTACAGAATACGTCTCGGTCCGTGAACTCGTCGAAACCGTCATAGCGATCAGCGGCAAGAAGCTCACGATCGAGTATGTCGCGGGGCCGGTCGGCGTGCAGTCACGTAATTTCAGCAACGCACGGATGTATTCAGTTGACTGGCGCCCGAAGACAGCGTTGCGCGATGGCCTTGCGATTACGTACGAGTGGGTGAAACAACAAGTCAAACGACACGTCGACATGACAATGACGGCGACCTCGTCGGCTTCTGCCGCGCGTAACATCTCCTCAGCCTAGTGCGCAGCGTCTTGAGCCGTCGGAAGGATTGCGTCATTCGCTACGTTGACGCCACCGGTAGCCATGACCATCGCGCGCGCTGGACCACGTTCTCGAGCTTGCGCACGTTCTCGGCCCACGCTGAGGAGCGGGAGTGATTCAGCTCCAAAGCGCAGTGGACGGCTGCCATTCATGATGGCGCTGTCCGCGACAGCGTGCCTGAAGCATAGAGCTGTTGACCAGAGACGGACGATCGTCTCCGACGCTCTGGAAATGGCCAACGAGACCGGGCGGACGGCTGTGGCTTCTGAAAACCCGTCCGCGGCGATTGTCTTGCGGATTGAGGAATGATCCGTCATAGGCCCGTCATGGTCACCTGGGTTTGGATCGTCCTTGGGACACTCCGGTCGGCGGTGCGCACGCACCGCGAATTGGCAGTCGAGAACTTGGCGCTTCGGCAGCAGCTCGCCGTGTGGAAGGCGCGCCAGCCGCGACCGCGATTGACACAAGTGGACCGAGTCTTCTGGGTTCTGCTATCGCGACTATGGGCGAACTGGCGTCACTCGCTCCAGGTGGTGCGACCGGAGACCGTCGTCGGCTGACACCGCCAGGGATTCAAACGCTACTGGGCGTGGAAAAGTCGACGCCCACGCGGTCGGCCTATGATCAGCACCGAGCTCCGAGATCTGATTCGGCGGATGAGTCACGCCAATCCTCTCTGGGTGCGCCAAGGATCCATGGTGAGCTGCTGAAGCTGGGCGTAACGGTATCGCAAGCGACGGTTTCGAAGTACATGCTCCGGCCCCGGCGGCCGCCGTCGCAGGCGTGGCGCACGTTTTTGAAGAATCACGCCAAGGAGCTCATCGCGTTGGATTTGTTCACGGTGCCGACGGCGACGTTTCGAGTTTTGTTCGTCCTCGTGATGCTGACCCACAGCCGGCGGCTGTTGGTGCATTTCAATGTGACGGAGCATCCGACCGCAGAATGGACGGCGCGGCAACTGCTTGAGGCGTGCACGCTAGAGCAGGGGCCCCGGTACCTGATTCGGGACCGAGACCAAGTCTATGGAGAACGCTTTTCGCATCAGGCCCGGATATTAGACATCCAGGAAGTAGTGATTGCACCTCGCTCGCCATGGCAAAACGCGTATGCCGAGCGGGTGATTCGCTCGATTCGCCGGGAATGCCTTGACCATGTTGTGGTGATCGGCGAGCGGCATCTGCGGGGAATCTTGATGTCATAAGCACGTTGGCCTCCTGCCCAGCCTGAAATAGGCTGGCTCCTCAGAGACGGCCGCAAACCTCTCTGAGACAGGAGGCCACAGCGATGGTACACGTGGGCGTCGACCTGGACAAACACACCTCGCAGATCGCGGTCCTGGCCGGAGATGGGGAGATCGCGCAACAGCGGGTCCCCAACGATGCGGCGCGGCTCGCGAAGTTCTTCGCGGAACTGCCGCCGCAGACTCCCGTGGCGATCGAAGCGTCCGGCACCTGGTGGTGGCTCGTCGATCTCCTCGAAGAACTCGGGCACCAACCCGTGCTCTCGAATCCGAAGCAGACAAAGGCGATCGCTGCGGCCCGCCTGAAGAACGACCGGGTCGACGCCGAGCGGCTCGCGCTGTTGCTGCGCGGCGACCTCCTGCCCACGGTCTGGATCCCGCCGGCGGCCCTGCGCGAGGCGCGTGAACTCGTCCGGCACCGCATCCAGCTCGTCTGGCTCCGCGGCGTGATTCGCAATCGCCTGCAGGCCATGCTCGCGCGGCGCAACCTGCAGCCGACGTCGGGGAAGAGCTGGCTCACGCAGCGCGGGCAGCGCGAGTTGCAGCAGCTGCCGTTGACGGCGGCGCCGAGTCGGATCCGCGAGGACTGTGCGGCACTGCTGCCCACCCTCGACGCCCAGATTCGACGGCTCGATGCCGACCTCGTCACGCGCGGGGGCCGGGATCGTTCAGCGCTTGACGACGATCCCCGGCATCGGGCCCTTCATCGCGATCGTGCTCGTCCTCGAGCTCGGGGATATCCACCGGTTCGCGAGTGCCAAGCACGTGGCGAGCTACGTCGGCTTGACGCCGCGGGTGCGCGGCAGTGCCGGGCGGGTGCGCGCCGGCCACATCACGAAGGAAGGCAATCGCCTCCTGCGCTGGGTTCTGGTCCTGGCCGCCACGCAGGCGGTGCGTCGCCCCGGCCCGCTGCGGAGCTGGTTTCACGCGGTGAAAAAGCGGCGCGGCAAAAAAGTCGCGCGCGTCGCGCTGGCGCGTCGGCTCGCGGAGATCGTCTTTCACGTCTGGAAACACGAGTGCGATTACTTCACCGTCGTCCGTCGCGGTGTCGTTCGGGGGTGAGCTCGGACGTTGACATGGTCTTCGGACCGCCATCTTGATTGGGCAGCCCCCTTCACGTCCGTCACGGTGAAGCGGAACTGACATCATGGGCGCTCGCGCCCGGAGAGATGTGTGGCGCACGGCCACCTGCTGATGACGCGTCGCGCTTTTGGCTTAGAACAGGCGATCGGACCACGGGGGTATATCTCGATATCCCCCTCCACGACCACCGAATGAGGATCATTACGAGATGAGCTGACCTCCGACGAACAGCGATCAAACGAGAACACGTTCGCTCTTGACACGGCCAACGTGCTTAGAGATGTCCACGTAAGTGGCGGCGCGCCGGAACAGGTCGGGCAGGTTTGCCGAATAGGCCATCAGGCCCCCGGCATCCACGGCGTCCGTCCACGGGTATATTGCCGGGAGCCGGCCTTTTGCAGCCAGGTCGGCGACGTGCCTTCGCTCATTGAAGAGCATGAAACTGGTCAACACAATAAGAGCGTCCGCGCGCCCCCTGGTCATTTCCGAGAAGGCTTTGTCGAAATCGCCCGGACCCAGCGTCTGAACGAGTTGAAGCCGCATCGCCAGGGCCCGTGCGGCGTCTTCTGTTGGCTTCAATAAGTCTCTTTGCGTGCGTTCGGGGAGACCACCGGGTCCACCCGGTTGCCAGAGGACGGCGACCCGGGTGATCCTCGGGACGGCCTCCCTGAGAAGCTGCAGATGTTTCGCGACTACGTCCGGGCCGATGAAGGTCAAGCCCGTGACATTGCCGCCCGGCCGCGCAAGGCTGGTGACGATCCCGCTTCCAACCGGATCAGCGGAGGCAGCAAAGACAATAGGGATCGTCTTGGTCGCTTGCTTGGCCGCCAGCGTCGGCGGTGTGCCCTCGCTAACGAGCACATCAACCTTGCGACGAACCAACTCACCCGCCAAATCAGGGAGCCGCTCGAACTGCCCGTCGGCAGAGCGGTATTCGATAACGATGTTCCGGCCCTCGACATAGCTGAGGTCACGCAGCCCTTGGCGGAAGCCCTCTCGGAAGTGAGGGTTATTCGCAATGTCCGCTGCCAGGTAGCCAATCCGAGCGACCTTGGCCCGCTCCTCGGCCTCGGAAGCGAGCGGCGCGGCGAGGAGGGCGAGAGCAAGTGCGACTCCGAGCGCTGCGCGGATGATCATCATGCCGCCGCCACCGTATGCTGGCTGATCCTCCGCCATCCGTCGATCCGGCGCAACTTGAGCTGTCCGCTCGCGACGAGGCCGAAGAGCAAGCTCAGAGCTGCCTCTTCGCCCGGCAGCGAGCCCTGCGTTTTCACGCGGCGGCGAAACTGTTCATGGAGCCGCTC
>Ga0306926_10004808_pt1 | contig 14243 bp, 17 predicted proteins | sample flu12Cox44000178_FD_203759 | JGI IMG/M metagenome (GOLD analysis project Ga0306926, IMG submission 203759) | Lab enrichment of tropical soil microbial communities from Luquillo Experimental Forest, Puerto Rico - flux8day.12C.oxic.44.000.178 (v2)... | ecosystem: Environmental > Terrestrial >...
AGTCGCGACAATTTGTCGGCGAGGTCCTGTGCGTAGCTGACGCAGAGCAGCCGGGCGCCCGGGTCGTGCCCCAGGCACCAGGCCGGAAAGCAGACCGAGGCCAGATGCGACTTCAGGTGGCGCGGCGGCATGTTGATGATCAGCCGGCGGATCCTGCCGTCGAACACCGCGGCCAATTTCGCCGCGATGATCTCGACATGCCAGCCAAACGCGAATGCAGTCCGCGGGTTGAGCTCGGCAAACGCGCGCTGCGCGAAGCTCACGAAATCGCGCTGCAACAGCCAGTCATAGCCGGCCCCGGTCACCAACTCGTTCATTGAAGTTTCACCACAAAGACACAGAGTTCACGAAGAGCCTTTAGTAGTCGGGTCTTGCTATTGCTTTCTGAAATGCAATCAGTAGATGCTTTGTAATGCTGGCTTCGCCTCCGTGCTTTCCGTGCCTCCGTGGTGAAACCGTTGTTATTCCTGGTCAGCCGGCGTTTGTGCAGCGCCGGCCTGTTCCCGAGCGGCTGCGGCGACCGCCATCTCGGTCCGGACCTGGTGCCGCAATCTTTCGATCAGCGTTTCAACGACCTCCTCGTCGGCCTTGGTGAACCATTGAGAGGGCTCGGGCTGAGGGGCCGCGGCGGCTTGCTTCTCGGCGTCCTTGATCATGTCGAGCAGCATCTTGGTGGCGCGCAAATCGGCCGATGCCGATTGGTTGATCAGCTGGCGGGTGATCGCCTCGCGCAGCGTGATCCTGCGGCGCCGGCCGTTCTCGGTGACCACCACCTTCTTGTTCAGCCCCTCGAACAGCAATGCCGCCATGTCTTTGCGTGGCCGCCCGCGCGGGTTGGCCGTAGGTTGGCCCTTTTTGAAGCGGCTGTGCCGCGGCGGCTTGCCGTAGCCAACTTCGTAATCCATCGTTGCGATGCCCCTTTTCATGAGGCTTGCGAATTACCATATATGATTGGTGTTGTCAATAGTATAATTGCTAAGCGCGCTAGGATTCCCGGTTATTCCCGGTTATCGGATTTGCTTCCCGGTTTGGCAGGAGCCGAATTCCCGCTTTGCGAGACCGCAAGGACCGCAAGCGCGGTCGCAAACCATTGAAATACCGGAGTTTGTCGGTGCTCTAATGGCGGACTCCGAGGCCCTAGCAAATTTTTTGCCGGGTAATTTCCCGAGCAAACCGGGAATCAGGCCGAGCCCCCTTAAGACAATCCGGGGCCGGGCATGCTGTAGGGCGGGTCGAGACCGACCCCGCTCAGCCGCCCGAAGAGCTTGGTCAAGGTCAGCCGGTCGGCGAGCGGCAATGGCGGCGCTAGCAGCGCCTTGATGTTGGCGCGCAGATGCTCGCGGTCGCCGGTGCCGAACAGCACGACATCGACCCCGGGCTCGTGCCGGGCGAAACGATAGGCGGCCTCGGTGATCGTGCCGGCACCCGCCTCGTGCAGCAGAAAGCCGAGCGGGTTTGGCGCATCGGCGAGCCAGCGCGGCAATTCGCGGCGCGCCGTCAGCTCGCGCAGCGCCGTCGCCAGCCGCTCGGGTCGCGAGAAGATGTTACGCACCGCGAACATCAGCAACGTACCGACACGGTTGGCGATGGTCCGCGGAAAGACTTTGGCACGCGCGTTCTGGTGCATCATGTGGAAGGCGACCATCACGACGTCCCACACCTCGTCCTCGACCGCGCGCTGCAGCATGTCGTGCTCGGGATCCTCGGAGGCGGCCTCGGTGACGCCGAGATGGCGCAGCTTGCCCTTCTCGCGCTCCTTGAGCAGCGCCGGCGCGATCACTTGGCACGCCTGCTCGTAGGCCCCGGGCATCACGCCGTGCAGCTGAAAGATGTCGACATAGTCGGTGCCGAGCCGGCGCAGCGAGGCCTCGAGGCTGGTGACCGCCCGCTCGGCCGCACGCCGGCCCTCGCCGCGCGGGACCCACGCCTTGGTGGCGATCACGACATCCTCGCGCGGGACATGCTTGATCGCCTCGCCGACGACCCCTTCGGTGCCGTAGGCCGCGGCGGTGTCGAGCAGATTGACACCCATGTCCAAGGCCCGCCGCACCAGTGCGACCGCCTCGGCATGGCTGTTGCCGGTGCCGAGCCCGAGCTGGCTGAACCCGCCGCAGCCGAGACCGGCGACGCTGACCCGCAGCCCGGTCCGGCCTAAGGTGACGTACTCCATGACCCCTCCGGAACGAATAGCCACCAGAAGCTAGCAAAAAGTAGCGGCGCGCCCCCATATTTTGGCGGCAGCCCGGCGCGCAAGGTCGGGCGATGAGGGTCCGAGGATGCAGAGCCAAAGCCGGTTTTTCGAAGATCTCGCGCGCGTCGCCTCCGGCGCGTTGGGGACGCTTTCGGGGGTCAAGACCGAAGTCGAAACGCGGCTGCGCGAGCAGCTCGAAAGGGTGCTCGCGGGAATGGACCTCGTCAGCCGCGACGAATTCGAAGCGGTCAAGGCGATGGCGGCCAAGGCCCGCTCCGAGCAGGAAGATTTGGCACATCGGCTGGCCGAGCTCGAATCGAAGCTCGCCGCTGCCTCCTCGCGCAAGACTGCCGAACGTCCGGCGGCCGCCCCCGGCTCGTCATAGTTCCGGCGAAATCCGCCGAATTAACCCAAATATTGGCTTGCGTCGATCGTCGCACGTTGTCAGCTTCGGTTTCAGGACGTAGAGGCTTGTGTTAGGGCATAGACACGGGCACCGCCCCGTCGACCCGCTCGAGGAGCGTCCGATGACCTCTGTTTCTCTCGCCGAACCCACGCCATTCTTGGGCAACCCTATCGATCTCGTCGAAGAGATCGTCATCGCCAATGATTGGGCACATGACCGGGCCAGCGAGGAGGAGCTGGTCGTCGAGATCTCCGGCCGCTGGTGCGATTATCGGCTGTATTTCGTGTGGCAAGAGGAGATTTGTGCGATGCACTTCTCCTGCGGTTTTGACATGAAGGTGCCAAAGGGCCGCCGCGGGCCGGTCTACGAGCTTCTCGCACTCGCCAACGAAAAGCTGTGGCTGGGACATTTCGATCTGTCGGCCGAGGACAATTCGCCGGCCTTTCGTCACGCGGTCCTGTTGCGTGGCGTCGCCGGCGCGAGCGCCGAGCAGGTCGAGGATCTCGTCGATATTGCCTTGTCGGAATGCGAGCGCTTCTACCCGGCCTTCCAATTCGTGGTGTGGGGCGGCAAATCGCCCGCCCAGGCGATCGCCTCGGCGATGATCGATCCGGTCGGGGAAGCTTGACCGCGGGGCGGTGCGATATGCGCGACGACAAAGGGCCGCAGCGCAGTCTCGTGCTTGTCGGGTGCGGCAAGATGGGGACGGCGATGCTGCGCGGCTGGCTCGCCGGCGGCGCGATCTCGCAGTTCCACGTCGTCGAGCCGGAGGGTATGCCGCCAGGGTTCGCGCCAGCGCCCGAAATAGCATGGCACACCACGGTCGATACATTGCCGGGCGAGCTGGTGCCGGATGCCGTCGTCTTTGCCGTCAAGCCGCAGGTCGTCGATGCGGTGCTGCCGCCTTATCGTCACTGGGCCCGCCCCGAAACACTTTTTGTCTCAATCGTCGCCGGCAAGACCCTGGCCGGGCTCGGCCACCATCTCGGTCCCGCGGCGGTTGTCCGCACGATGCCCAACACGCCGGCGGCGATCGGGCGCGCGATCACCGTCGCCTGCGCCAATCCGCGGGTGAGCCAGCAGCAACGGCAGCTCTGTGATCGGCTGCTGGCCGCGATCGGCGAGGGCACCTGGGTTGAAGACGAGACGCTGCTCGACGCGGTCACGGCGGTGTCCGGGAGCGGGCCCGCCTATGTCTTTCTGCTAATTGAGGCATTGGCGCGGGCCGGCGAGGCCGAGGGGCTGCCGCCGGTCTTGGCGCTGCAGCTCGCCCGCAGCACGGTGGCGGGATCCGGCGAACTCGCCCGGGTCGCGGCGGAGAGCCCGGCCACCTTGCGCGAGAATGTGACGAGCCCGGGCGGCACGACCCGAGCGGCCCTCGACGTGCTGATGGCCCCCGGCGGTCTCGAAGCGATGATCGCGCGCGCGGTCACCGCCGCGGCGGCGCGCTCGCGCGCGCTCGCCAGCTGATCTAAGCGAAGCAGAGAACGGTGCCGTGGCGAAGACGGCTGCTGGGGGCGGGCGCCGACGCAGCGCCGACGCCGAGCGGCGCAGCGACGCCGACAGGATAATCGATGCAACCCTCGCGCGCGTGGCGAGCGAGGGTTGGCGGCATCTGTCGCTTGCCACGATCGCTGATGCGGCCGGGCTGCCAATTTTGCGGGTTTACCGCACATTCGGGTCGAAACAAGCGATCCTCCATGGTCTCTATCGACGGGTCGACGAGGCGGCTCTCGCTGAACCACCGCCAGCCGAGCCGGCAGAACGCCCTCGCGATCGGCTGTTTGATCTGCTAATGCGTCGATTTGACACACTCCAGCCATACAAGCCCACACTCGAAGTGCTGCGGCGCGAATTAGCGGGCGATCCGGTGACGATCCTCTGTGCGGGAGCGTGGTTGCTGCGCTCGATACGGTGGATGCTGGAGGCCGCCGATATTTCAACCGTCGGCTTACACGGCGCGCTAGCGGTCAAGCTGACTACCGCGGCCTATTTATCAACAATGCGCGTCTGGCAGCGTGACGATTCGCCGGATCTCGATCGCACGATGGCCGCACTCGACGCGCGCCTTCGCCGGATCGAGCGTTGGCTCGCACCGACGGATCGGCCGGGCGAAACGAAGAGATAGCTCCCCTTTAATTTGCTGCACTGCAAAAGGCTCTTGACGCGGCTGAAGAAGGAGCCGATATCAGCGTTGTTGTGCGCCGCACAATACTTCAGCCTCCAAATCGGAACCACCGCCCATGGCCGAAGCACAATCACGTCCAAGCTTTTTCGATTTTGATGTGACCAAGATGATGGCTGACTTCCGCTTTCGTCCATTCGACGTCGAGGCGTTGATGGCCTGTCAACGCCGCAACCTCGAAGCGCTGACGCAGGCTAATCAGCTTACTGTGGAAGCCGTCCAGGCAGTCGCCCGGCGCCAGATTGAAATCGCCCGTCAGACCCTCGAGGATATGTCAACGCTACTGCGCGACCTTGCGCAGCCGGCTTCGACCGAGGACCGCATCGCCAAAAACACCGAATATGCGAAGCAGATACTCGAGAAAAGCGTAAGCAATGGCCGCGAAATCACTTTGTTGGCGACTAAGGCCGGCACTGAAGCAGCCGATGTTTTGCACAGGCGGGCTTGCGAAGGGCTCGACGAGATCCGCGACTTTGCCAAGCGACAAAGCGCCAATTGACCCTATTGTCTGAACCCGTAGGGCTGCGCCACATCGCAGCTTGGCGCCGTCGAGCTTTGCATCTCTAACGCGGCAGATGGAGGCGGGCGCGCAAGCCGCCCTGCGGCGAAGTCTCGAGCGCGACGTCGCCGCCGTGACTGCGCGCCACGTCGCGAGCAATGGTCAGGCCCAGGCCGACTCCTCCGGTCGATGGATTGCGTGAAGGATCGAGCCGTATAAACGCGCGGAATGCGCGGTCCCGATCCGCCGGCCGTATCCCCGGTCCGTCGTCATCGACCAGAATGTCGATCCCATCGGCGACCGCGACCCCGGTCAGCCAGACATGGCTGCCGTGGCGGCGCGCGTTGCTGATCAGGTTACCGATGCAACGACGCAGCGCGTTGGGTCTGACCAGCATCACGTATTCGGGCGGCACGGCGACAGATAACGGAGTCCCCTCGCGTCGCATTGCAACCGCCATGTCTTCAAGCAGCAGCGAAATGTCGGTTTCGACCGGCGTCTCGGTTCCTTCGCCGCGCGCAAAGTCGAGATAGCCGTGCACCATGCGCTCCATCTCGGCAACATCCGATTTGAGTTCCTCGACTGCAGGATCGTCGCGGAGCAATTCCAAGGCGAGCTTCATCCGCGTCAACGGTGTGCGCAGGTCGTGCGATACTCCGGCCAACATCTGTGTCCGTTGGCGGACTTGGCGTTGAATGCGATCGCGCATCTTCATGAACGCGATTGCCGCCTGACGAACCTCGACGGCGCCCTCGATCTTAAGGAACGGAACCGGGCGTCCCTTTCCGAACCCGTCGACGGCGGCCGCCAAACGGCGCAGCGATTTGACTTGGTTGCGTAGAAAAATCGCGGCCACCGCGAGCAGCACCAATGATGAACCGACCATCCACATGACGAAAATGTAGGTCGTCGAGCTATACAGCCGGTCGCGCGGCACGTTGACGGTGAGCACACCTTCAGAAAGCTGCAGATTGACCCGAACGGCGTGCGGATCGCCGAGCGTCTCGATATCAAAAGGGAAGTTGACCCGCCCTCGCATCGCCTGGGTTAACTGATATTCAAGCAATGTACGGCCGGAGGGCAGCCGACGAGCGAGCGTCTCGCCGGAGGCCAACTGCACATCCAGGTCAGTCAGCGAAGCGGCCCTTTCGAGCAATCGAGCGACGTCGGTGTTCGGGCTGGCGCCTTGGACTGTCTCGATCAAAAGAGCGATGTCACCGGCGACACCGGCCGATAGGCGCCATGAAACCGCCGCCCAGTGGCGATCGTAAAAAATCCAGGTGGCGATTGCTTGTAACAAGACAAGCGGCACGACGACGATCAGCAGCGATCGGCCAAACATCGTGCGCGGCAGCACCAGCTTGATCCACCGCCGCGGGCGGATTTCGGACTCGGTCCGGGGCTCCGGCTCAGGCCCTACTGGATCGATCCCCGCTTCGAACTCGCGCGCCAACACGATTGCCATCCGATCCGCGTCAATCTGGCTTGAGAACATAGCCTGTGCCGCGAACGGTCTGCAGATAGCGCGGAAATCGCGGATCACGCTCGATCTTGCGGCGTAGCCGCGTCATCTGGACATCGACATTGCGTACGTTGCCGCTAAACTGGCCCGAAAGCGACAGTTCCTCCCGCGAGATCGCCTGCCCCGCCCTTTGTCCCAACGCAGAGAGCAATCCCGTTTCGGCCGCCGTCAAATGCACGAGCTCATCACCGCGAAACAGTTCGGCGCGAATGGTATCGAAGCGGTATCCGCCAAAGCGGATTTCGCAGTGGTTCGCGTCAGGCGCAGGCCGTCGCTGCAGTATGTTGCGAATGCGAAGGACTAGCTCTCGCGGCTCGAAGGGCTTTGCAAGATAATCGTCTGCGCCTTGCTCAAGTCCGTTGATGCGGTCCTCGGGCTCGGCCATCGCACTCAGTAGCAGGATCGGCACCCGACCCTCACGGCGTAACGCGCGCGTGAGGTCCAGGCCACTCTCGCCCGGCATCATCACGTCGAGGACGACAAGATCGAAGGCGAAACTCTCGAGGTGCGCTCGCGCCTCGCTGGCATCGCCAGCGATCGTAACTCGGAAACCCCCGTCCGACAGATACCGCCGCAACAACTCTCCAAGGCGCGCATCGTCATCGACGATCAGCAGATGGGGTTCAGGGAGATCAGGCTCGCGACCGCTCATCACGGGGGCATTATATGCCGGCCAGGTCGTCACTGCTTCCTTGGTGACTTGCGCGCGAATCGGCGCCGGTCATCCTCGTCAGCGATGATCTCGAGCAGCACTTTGCGGAAACCCTCCACTGCTCGCACCCCGACTTGGCGGTAGGCATTGGCGACCCGTACGCGCTGCGGTTCCGACAGCTGGCGTTCCAGCTCGCGCCCCTTAAATGTTAGCTCAAGAAGCCGTTGCCGACGGTCCCGGGCGCCCGGGCGTTGGACAATGAACCCTTGGCGGACCAGCTGGCCGAGCACGCGGCTCAAGCTCTGCTTTGTGATGCGGAGAATGCCGAGGAGTTCGCCGACGGTCATCTGCGGATGGCGGCCGACGAAATGGATGACTCGATGATGTGCGCGCCCGAAAGCGTAGCGCGCCAGAATCGCGTCGGGTTCTGCGGTGAAATCGCGATAGGCAAAGAATAGCAGCTCGATCCCTTGCCGCACCTCATCCTCGATCGCGGCCGGCGTGGCGACACATGATTTTATGTCAGCCATATTGACTTATCTCGCAACCTCAGATAATGGTGAGCCGTTATCTGCAGTATAACGTTCGCGGCTGATCCGCCGCTTAATTCCAAGTGATCGGACCACGCGAACCGACGGTATTTCGCTGAGAGGAACACGCCATGTCCATGATTCCCTTCGACGACCGCGACGGCTTCATCTGGTACGACGGCCGTCTCATTCCCTGGCGGGATGCCAAGCTACATGTGCTGAGCCACGGGTTGCATTACGCGAGTTGCGTTTTCGAAGGCGAGCGCGTCTACAATGGCAAGGTCTTTCGGCTCGAGAATCACAACGAGCGGCTTTGCAATTCAGCGCGGATTCTCGGCTTCGAGGTTCCCGCCAGCATGGACGATCTCGCCCGGGCGACCCAAGAGCTGATCTCGGCGAACAATATCGCCGATGGTTACGTCCGCCCGATCGCCTGGCGCGGCGCCGAGCAAATGGGTGTGTCGGCACAAGCAACCAAAATTCACCTCGCTCTGGCGGCCTGGGAATGGCCCGCATATTTCTCACCGGAAGCGCGCGCCAAAGGCATACGCATGAAATGGGCGAATTGGGCGCGCCCGGCGCCCCACACCGCGCCAACCGACGCGAAGGCGGCCGGCCTCTACATGATCTGTACGCTGTCCAAACACATGGCCGAGGCCGAGGGGTTCGACGATGCCTTGATGCTCGACTGGCGCGGCCAGATAGCCGAGGGTACCGGGGCCAATATTTTCCTCGTCATCAATGGCGAACTGCACACCCCGACGCCGGACTGCTTTCTCAATGGGATCACCCGCAAGACCGTCATCGGACTGGCGCACAAGCGCGGCATCAAGGTGGTGGAGCGAGCAATCATGCCCGAGGAGCTCGGCAAAGCGCAGGAGGTGTTTCTGACCGGCTCGGCAGCCGAGGTGACTCCAGTTGGCGAAGTTGTCGGCAAAGTCGGGAATTTCCGGTTTACGCCCGGCGCGATCTGCCGGTTGATGTGGGAAGACTTTGACCGCGCCGTCGGCAAGCATGTGGCAACCGCCGCCTAACGGACGCCCTAGTGTGGCGGCATCCAGCGCTCCCGCGCAGCTTCGTCTTCGGCACGAGCCTCGACCCAGCGTTCACCGCTTGGGGTTTCTTCGCTCTTCCAGAATGGCGCCTCGGTCTTGAGCCAGTCGATCAGGAAATGGCAGGCTGCAAGAGCTGCCTCACGGTGCGGCGATGCCGTGGCAACGAGAACGATCCGATCGCCCGGTTCGAGCCTGCCGTAGCGATGGATTATTAGTGTTGCGTCAAGAGGCCACCGCTTGTGCGCCTCGGCATCGATCTCGGCGAGTTTTCGCTCGGTCATGCCGGGATAATGTTCGAGGGTCAACACGGAGACTTGGTCGCTGCCGCTCATATCGCGAACCAGCCCGATGAAGCTCGCAACCCCGCCTACCCGATGATTGCCGGCGGTGAGCCGCTCCAATTCCATGCCGACGTCAAAATCCTCGCGCTGCACTCGGATCATCGCCTCACCCTCCGGTCACCGGCGGGAAAAGAGCGACCTCGTCGCCTTCCCGGACGGGATGCGCAAGTCCGACATAGTCCTGGTTGACGGCGACGCGAACAAGCCCGAGGTTCCGGAGCGCCTCGGCATGCCGATCACTCCGCGCGCGCAGCCAGTCGAGCAACCCGGCGACGTCGTGGACCTGGGGCGGCAATGCGACTTCTTCTTCGGCGCAGCCGACGCGCGCCCGTAACCAGGCAAAATAGAGCAGTCTCACCCGAGCACCTCGGAAAAGGGCAGGAAATCGATCATAGTACCAACCGTGAGTTCGCTCACCGCCTCATTGACGACGAGGAGGCCGTCCGATCGCACGATAGAGGAAAGTATCCCTGCACCATCCCTGGGGTATTTGAGGGCGACGACAGTCTCGCCTTTGCGTTCCAGTCGCGCGCGCAAGTACTCGCGCCGACCCGGCCTCTTGCGATAGCCGAAGCCGGCTCGGACGGGGAAGCACCGAGGTTCGGAGGCGATCGCCCCGGCGAGCTTCGCAATCAGTGGACGGGCGAGGACGAGGAACGTCACTATTGCGGCGACCGGGTTTCCGGGGAGCCCGATCAGCGGCACGCCATTGACTTGACCGAGCGCTACCGGTCGCCCCGGTTTGATCGCGAGCCGCCAGAAAAACAAGCTGCCGAGTTGTTCGACGGCCGATCTGACATGGTCCTCTTCACCGGTCGAGACACCCCCCGATGTGACGATCAAATCGTGCTGGGCGCTCGCTGCGGCGAGCACGTCGGCGAGCGCCGCCTGACGATCGGGCCGGATCCCAAAATCGTTTACGGTACAACCTAGCCCGGCAAGAAGAGCTGCGAGCATAAAGCGGTTGGCGTCATAAATGGCGCCCTGAGGCAGTGGAGCACCTGGATCGCGGACCTCGTCTCCGGTCGACAGCAGCGCCACGTGCAAGGGGCGAAAGACGCACAGATCGCAGCGGCCAAGGGCGGCGGCGAGGCCGAGATCGGGCGCACGCAATCGTTGCCCGGCAGGAAGCGCAACCTCGCCTTCAGTTATATCCTCGCCCGCCTGACGGCGGTTCGCTCCTCGCTTGATTCCGGGCTTGATCAGGACCTGCCCGGCCTCGAAGGCGCAATCCTCCTGCATCATCACGGTGTCGGTGCCTTCGGGCATCGCCGCACCGGTAAAAATGCGGATTGCCTCGCCGCGGCGAGCGGGTCGGTCGAGCGGGTGGCCGGCCGCCGCCCTGCCGGTGACGGGCATGACGGTGTCGCCACCAGGGATCAGATCGGCGTGCGAGACCGCGTAGCCATCGACCGCGCTGTTGTCATGCGGCGGTAGGTTCATCGTCGCGACGACGTCGCGCGCGAGAATCCGACCGGCAGCCGCTAGCAGCGGCACCGTCTCGGGTTCGACGAGCGGTATGACGCGCGCTTCGATCTCCGCGAGCGCGCCGGCGACAGTCAGCAAGTCGCCGCCGAAAGCGAAGCAATCGTCACTTAGCTGCGCCATTGATCGCGCTCGTGATGATCGAGGATGAAGTTAGCGACCGCGCTCGCATCGGATAATGGCAACCACGGCAGCGTAAGCCCCCGCAACGCTTCGTCGGAGGCAACCGCGACGACCATCGAATCTTCCGGATGCAGAAGAGGCTTTCCAAGCGAAGGGCGGTAGACCTCGATTTTTGGGTGAGGATGGCGCTTGAACCCCTCGACGAGGAGGAGATCGACCGGGCTCATCCGCCGTACCAACTCGTCGAACTCAGGTTCGGGGGCCCCGCGCAGCTCGTGCATCAACGCCCAACGATTTTGCGAGGAAATCATCACTTCCCGCGCCCCTGCCTGGCGATGCCGCCAGGAATCCTTGCCTGGACTGTCGACGTCGAAGGCATGATGCGCGTGCTTGAGGGTCGACACGGTGATGCCGCGGGACACCAGTTCGGGAATTAGCGCCACCATCAGTGTCGTCTTGCCGCTTCCGCTCCAACCGGCGAAACCAAAGATCCGCATCGCTGCCCATCCTTGTCGCCTCACTTGGGGAGAAGTGAACGCCCCCGCAACGCGCGGCTAGGCCAAACGTTGCGATTTCCGAGAGTCAATCGGGTGAGCCAGCGGAGGGCGGGCCATATGCCGGAGGCTAGCTTGCAGGTAGTCATAGCCGGTCACCAAGGTCAGTAATGCGGCAATCCACAACATTGTCTCGCCGATCGCAGCAACCGGCAGAAATCCGGGGCCCGCATCGCCGACGATCAAGACGCCGATCGCGACCATCTGGATGACCGTCTTCCACTTGGCCAGCCGCGATACCGGCATGCCAATCCGCAGACCCGCAAGGTACTCGCGTAACCCTGATACGAGAATCTCACGGCACAGGATAACCAATGCGGGCAGCACCGCCTCTGCCGAAAGCCGTCCGAATGCCGTCAGCATAAACAGCGTCGCCGAAACCAGCAGCTTGTCGGCGATCGGATCGAGAAACCGCCCGATTTCCGACTGCTGCTGCCAGCGCCGCGCCATATGGCCGTCGAGCCAATCGGTTACCGCTGCCGCCGAAAATAATGCGCAGGCAAACCAGCGGGCGTAGTCGCCCGGTACATAAAAACTCGCGATCACGACCGGTATTACAAGAATGCGCGACAAGGTCAGCAGGTTGGGAAGGCTGGTGAGCAGCACACATCACTCCCGGCGGGAAAGAAAACGAGGATGGGTAACGGGCATCTTACCCATCGGCGTGGAAATGATCATAAACCTTTTTCGCAACGGCCTTCCGAATACCGGCGACCCGTTCCAACTCGCCAAGGCCGGCGCGGGCGACGGCTCGTGCCGAGCCGAAATGGTGCAGCAGTGCCCGCTTGCGCTGCGCCCCGATACCTGCGATCTCGTCCAGCGGCGAGCTGCCAAGTGCTCTGGCCCGCCTGGCGCGGTGCGTTCCGATCGCGAAGCGATGCGCCTCGTCACGCAGGCGCTGAAGAAAATAGAGCACGGAGTCTCGTGGGTCGAGCGAGAATGGCGCTCGCCCGGGCAGAAACAATCGCTCGCGCCCGGCGTTGCGGTCGGGCCCTTTGGCGATCGCGCCAATCGCAATGTCGTCAATGCCGAGCCCGTCAAAAACCGCCTGTGCAGCACTGAGCTGTCCGAGACCGCCGTCGACAAGCACGAGATCGGGCCAGATACCCCGATCACGGTCGGGATCCTCTTTAAGCGCCCGGGCAAAGCGGCGTTGCAGCACCTCGCGCATCATCGCGTAATCGTCGCCGCCGGTGACCGCATCGCCCACCTGCGTCGCGACGCCGCGAATAGTGAATTTCCGATAAGCGTTTTTGACCAGCCCATCCGGGCCCGCGACAATCATCGCGCCGACCGCGTTCGTGCCTTGGATGTGGCTGTTGTCGTAGACTTCGATGCGATTGAGCGGCCCCTCAAGCCCGAATGCCGCGGCCACGCCATCGAGCAGCTGGCGTTGCGATGCACTCTCGGAGAGGCGGCGGCCGAGTGCTTCCCGCGCCGTGGCGAGGATACGGTCGACAAGCTTCCTCTTCTCGCCGCGCCGTGGCACCGCAAGCGTCACGCGGCCGCCGTTGAGCGACAGGGCTTCTTCCACCAGCTCCTGCTCGACAAGCTGATGACTAAGCAAGACAAGAGGGGGTTTGGCGCGATTGTCGTAGAATTGGCCGACGAACGAGGTCAGCACCTCTTCGACAGAGAGCTGGCGGTCATGGCTCGGGAAATACGCCCGATTGCCCCAGTTCTGACCTCCACGAAAGAAGAAAACTTGCACGCAAGTCTGTCCACCGGCCTGATACGCGGCAATCACGTCCGCATCGACGACCCCTGGGACGTGGATTTCCTGATGCCCTTGGACGAGGGACAAGGCCCTAATGCGATCCCGGATCAGCGCCGCCGCTTCGAAATCCAGAATCTCGGATGCAGCTTGCATCTCGGCGGCTAGCCGTTGCTGGACGTCGTCGCCTCGGCCGGACAAGAAAACACGTGCTTGATCAATCAACCCGGCATAGTCCTCCTGGTTGATCCGGCCTACGCACGGGGCGCTGCACCTCTTGATTTGGTGGAGCAGGCAAGGGCGAGTTCGCGCAGCGAAAATGCTGTCGCTGCAAGAGCGCAGCAGAAATGCCTTTTGCAAGGTTACCAGGGTGCGATTGACCGCCCCTGCCGAGGCGAATGGCCCGAAATAACTGCCGTTTTGGGTTCGTGCCCCGCGATACTTGGTAAGCTGCGGGAAATCGTGATCAGCGCTGAGATGGATGAACGGAAACGACTTGTCGTCCCGCAGCAAGACGTTGTAGCGGGGCATCAGCCGCTTGATCATGTTGCATTCGAGCAGCAGCGCCTCAGCCTCGGTATGAGTGACGACGATCTCGACGGCGGCGGTTTCGGCAATCATGCGGCGCAGCCGGTTCGACAGCCCAGCGGGATGAGCGTAGTTCTGCACCCGGCTTTTCAGATTGCGTGCTTTGCCGACATAGAGCCCATCCCCCTTTCGGTCGAGCATGCGATAAACGCCAGGCTGCGCCGGCATGGTCCTCAGCGCCTCTCGGATTACAGCCGTACCGGCGGCGATCCCCCTCGACGGTGGGTGTATCGGAGCAGGATCGGCGACCGGCGCCGCGTCCGCTTCTTCGACCGTCTGTGGAGAGCCGGCGAAAGCCCCCGGAGCGCGACGGGGGTCCATCGAAAGCGCCCTGCTTCGCCGCGAGGGGCGTCGTCCGGGAGGCGGGTCGGGTGCTGGCCCCGTTATAATTCCGTCAA
>Ga0306926_10004809_pt1 | contig 14243 bp, 12 predicted proteins | sample flu12Cox44000178_FD_203759 | JGI IMG/M metagenome (GOLD analysis project Ga0306926, IMG submission 203759) | Lab enrichment of tropical soil microbial communities from Luquillo Experimental Forest, Puerto Rico - flux8day.12C.oxic.44.000.178 (v2)... | ecosystem: Environmental > Terrestrial >...
TAGTTGCCCTTGGTGAACTCGACAGAGGTGTCAATCAGCTTCAGATCGACATCGGGATGGGCCACTTTGAGTGCGTCGATCCGCTTCTGCACGGCGGCGGCGACGATGACGTCACTGGCGCCCTTCGATCGCTTGATGCCAAGCGCCACCACCGGTTCGCCATTGAAGCGGGCGAAGGTTCTACGGTCGGCAATGGTGTCGGTGACGGTGCCGAGATCGTCGAGACGCACTTCGCCGCCGGTCGGCAGGCTGATCATGGTTCCGGCGAGGTCGTTGAGTGTCTTCGCCCCGGCGAGCGTGCGGATCGCCTGGTCGTTCTTTCCAATTTCAGCCCGGCCTCCGGCGAGATCGACATTGGTGCCGCGTAACCGCCGGCTGACGTCGACGGCGGTCAGGCCTGCAGCCTGCAGGCGATCGGGATCGAGCGAAACGAGGATCTCGCGATCGACACCGCCGATGCGTTCGACCTGCGCCACGTTGCGCAAGCCCTGCAGCGCGCGCTTGACCACGTCGTCGACGAAGTAGGAAAGCTGCTCCGGCGTCTTGCCGGGCGAGATCGCGGCATAGGTGACGATCGGCAGCCCGATCACGTCGACGCGCTGGATCAGCGGTTCGTTGACGTTTTGCGGCAGGTTCGCACGTACCCGCGTGACCGCGTCCTTGACGTCGTTCAACGCGCGGTCGGTATTGGTCTCAAGCGCGAACTGGATCGTCGTCACCGACAAGCCGTCGGTGATCGACGATGAAATGTGCCGTACGCCCTCGACGCCCGACACCCCGTCCTCGATGGTCTTGGTGACCTGTGCTTCGAGTTCGGCCGGGGCCGCGCCGAACTGCGACACCGTGACCGAGATCACGGGGATGTCGGCGCTCGGCAATCGCGTCACCGCGAGCCGGGTGAAACTGAGCCAGCCGAGCGCCAGGAGGATGATCGAAAACACGACCGAGGGAAGCGGATGCCGGATCGACCAGGCCGAGATATTCATTGCCATCAGCGTGCTCGCGTTCGATCGAGTTCATCGGCGAACGTGATCTTGATCTGGTCGCCGTCGTGCAGCGAAGAGCCGGCATCGGCCACGACAATTTCGCCGACATCGAGGCCCTCGAGAATTTCCGTCGACGTGTCGGAGACCAGTCCAACGCGGACCTTTCGCGTCTCCACCGTGTTGCCTTTCACCACTTGCACGGTCAGATGGTCAATCGCGGTGCGCGGGATCGCGACCCCGCAGCTGCGTTTGGCATCGATGCTGGCCTGGGCGAACATGCCGATCTTGAGCGACGGATTGTTGCTCAGTGAGATCCTGATATGACCGAGCTGGGTGTTGCGATCGATTTGCGGTGAGACCTGCCTGACGCGTCCGACGATATCCGGGCCATTGTCGCGGCTGATCCGCGCCGTGGCGCCGGGATTGATCTTCATCATGTGGACCGCCGGCACTTCGGCATCGAGCTCGACTTCGCCATTGATCGCAATCCGGAACATTGGCCCGGCCTGGGGCGAGGCCGGCGCACCCACAATGGTATTCACCTGCGTGACGAGGCCCGCGGCCGGCGCGCGCAGCGAAATCGGCGAAGCGGTGCGTGCGCCGCCGCCTGCCGCTGCCAACTGGGCCGGGGGTGGCGTCAGCCGCGCCAGTTCCTGATTTTCGGTAACCGTCTCGCCTTCGCGGACCAGCACGTCGGTGACCCGGGATCCCTCCTGGTCCGCGCCGACCACCGCTTCGCGGCGCGGCACGACAAATCCGGTAACCCGCACTTGATCAGAGAAGCACGCGTTGGTGGATTTCGTGACGGTCACGAGCGCGCTCGCTGGCGTATCGCCCTGTTGCGGACGGGAGCGATGCTCAAACCAGTACCAGGCCACGCCAAGGACAGCAAAAAAGGCCACCGCAAGGACGGGCTTGAGGTTTTCGGAAAGGGTCATCGCAATATCTATCCAGACCTAGTGTGGCATTCAGAAGTCCGCATCGTCATCGCCGCGGGTCTGTCATGCGGACTTCTGAACCAAAGCCCCACTGGAATCAACAAGCCGCTGGTGTTCGCCAACGGGGAGGCCCTACCATGATGCGAACTTCGGAATCGGGACATTCGTCGTTGATCTCGTGGTTCCGGTTCCAGCGCCGACTGAATGCTTCTGAAAACAGGAGAAAGATAAAGGCGTCTCGCAAGCGCGGGACGCAAGCTCGATTGCGAAGCTTTCTCCAGCGCCATCCCCGTTTACCGGCCCCCGTTACTCATTTGGACGCGGTGGCCTTGTTTTCCATGTTAACGACCTGGACGCGGCGATTGACTTCCGAGGTCGGGTTGGCCGGGTCCTTCAGTTTGGTTTTGCCGTATCCGACTGTCACGAGGTCCGAGCCCGCGATGGCGAACTTGTCGATCAGGTAGCGCTTGATCGAATCGGCGCGACGTTCGGAGAGATCCTGGTTGTAGCTGTCGCTGCCGACTGCATCGGTGTGGCCGGCGACAATGAAGGTCGCGCCTTTGAGTTCGGGATTGGAAAGCGCCCGGCCCAAAGCCTGCACCGAGGCGAGCGACCTGTTGCTGATATTGGCTGAATTGTAATCAAAGTTGATTTCCAGATCGATTTTCGGCTTGTCCTTGACGACGGTAGCGATTTGCTCACGCTCAGCTGTCGACAGCGAGCGGGTGGGGCGGTTGCGCAGGCTCTGGATGAGTTGCCCTTCGGCAGCGGCCGCGGCTGGCTCGGTCTGGATTTGCGGACCGGTCGAAAGCCCCCTCGTGAGCGGTTTCTTTGCCGGCGTCAATGCCCGCAAGATTTGATCCTCGGTGACGTCATCGGCCTTTGCCGTGCCGATCGAGACCGCGGCGCCGAACATCAGCAGTGAAAGGATCGCAACAAGGCTTCTTGTTTTGAAGATTGCAAACATTGTCGGTCCCTCCTGCGCGCCGTTACGCGGTTGCCCTGAGTTGCCAATTCGGCCGGGGCCGGCCGCGGCATTTTGCCTGTTTGTCTCCGGCTCCCGCCCCGAGGTTCGCCAAGGCACACCCGTTGAGCTCAAATAATCGTCAGCGCACCCCGTAACCTGCGAATTCCTTGACGATATTCGGGTCCATGGCCTTTGCATTGGCGATGTCGACGTCGCCTTCCGTAGCGGCACCGTTGCGTTGCTTGGCAAGTCCACGCCCATACAGCGAGGAGGTCAGCCGCGGGTTGATCTTCAGCGCGGCATCGAAATCGGCAATGGCGTTCTTGTTCTGCCCATTCTTCAGGTTGAGCAGGCCGCGGCTATCGAGGGCGTCGACAAAGTTGGGGCGCAGCCGCAGCGCTTCATTGCAATCCCGTAGTGCCGATTGCAGGTCGCCGATGACCGTGCGGGTCCAGCAGCGATTGTTGTAGGCTTCCACGTCCTTCGGGTTGAGCCTGATGGTGTCGTCGAAATCCTTGACGGCGAGACTATAGGCGCCCTTGCTGGCGTAGACCTGCCCGCGCCGGTAGAGCGCGCCCGCATCGTCGGGGTTTTCGGCGATTCTGGCACTGAGGCTTTTGATGATCGGATCGTCGGCGAGCGGTGGCTGGCCCGGAGGGGTTCCGTCATTGCCCGGCGTGCCGGAAGGCGGCTTGTCGCTCGGAATGTTTGGCGCTTGGGTGGGCTTGTCAGGCGGAGGAAGCTCCGCCTTTGGCGGCGGAGACGGCTCGGCACGCGGCTGTAACGGAGGCTGAGGTGGAGGCGGCGGCTCGGGAAGCTGTGGGGATTGCGGAAGGTTCGCCATCGGACCAGGAGGCCGTGCGCCTGGAACGAACGAAAAATCCTCGGCCAGCGACGAGGAAATCCACGGCACCTGCTCGCTGCGGGATGCGCGGGTGACGCCGACACGCGTCCTGTTCAGCGTCTCCTCGGCCATCAGGTCGGGAACGCGGATTTCCTTGAGAAGCTCCTGAACGAAGAGGCTGTGATCGCCGCCATTGTCGGAAATGACTGAGCTGAGCGCCGCCGAATACATGACGAGCGTTCCATTCGGTGCGATCACCGGAGCAAGCCCGGCGGAAAAGCTGCGGAACCGGCGCTCGTAGGGATTGCGTCGGGAGGCATCGATCAAGGCGATCTTGACGCCGGCGCCGCGATTATTGATTTCGTTGAGCACGCTCTCCAGGCTGAAGCCGTCGCGGCGGACATCCGCCTCGGTCCAAATCTGCGCATCGACCGGAATCAAATAACTCTGGCGGTTGGACTGAATGCCAAAGCCGCTGAAGAAAATCAGTGCGACGCTGCCGGGCTTGATGTGGCCGTACAAACGGTCGAAAGCCTTCCTCATTCCATCGCCGGTCAGGTTATCGCCGACATCCACCGTGAAGCCATCGCGTCTGAGTTCGTTGGCGACGTCGCGTGCGTCGTTGATCGGTTCCTTCAGAGGAGCATCTGCGTCCGGGTATTTTGCGTTGCCAATGACGAGGGCAAACCTGTCCGCAGCCATGCCGGTCGACGGGAACACCGGCGCGATCGACAGAATCAAAAGCGCAAACAACGAATGGCGGATTCTCATACACGTCAGTCCAGCCCAAAAAGGCGCCGATCCCAGCCTCGCACCTCGGCGACCTTACCCCACGAAAAACGCATTATCAAACTGCGCCCGGAGGGCCTGTCAACAGCCCATCGGAGCCATAATGACCGCGACGATTGACCGCGCTCTCCCCATCAAAGGCGGCCGCCGATATCCCAGCCAGCAGTCGCCGCTGTCATCGATGCTACACATGGCGGTCTATCGGGCATTGTCATCGGAAAGGCGTGAACGCCTGGACGTTTGACCTTTCTTCCCGATGGTGGCTTGGTAGTACGCGCCAAACGCAGCCAGAGAAAAAGGCGTCCGATGGAAAATGTCTACGAAATTTATGCGCTCCGCTATGCGACGATGTCGCCGCGCACTCCCCACATGAACTACCTCTTGCCGGACCCGCACGAGACCGCGGCCTCGGACCTCGATTACTTCGTCTGGCTGATTCGTGGCGGCGGCCGCGACATCCTGGTCGATACCGGTTTCAACGCGGAAGAGGCCGGGTTGCGCGATCGCAAGCTTACGCTCAACCCGGTGGATGCCCTGGCGCGCTTCGGCGTCAAGGCTGAGACAATCAAGGACGTCGTCGTGACGCACATGCATTACGACCACGCCGGCAACCTCGACCTGTTTCCGAATGCGCGATTTCACCTTCAGGACCGCGAGATGAGCTATGCCACCGGGCGCTGCATGTGCTTTGGGACCTTGCGTCATCCGTTTTCGGTCGAACACGTCACGCTGATGGTGCGCCACGTCTACCGCGAGCGTGTCACCTTTCACTCCGGCGATGGTGTGATTGCGCCTGGCGTCACCGTGCATCGCGTCGGCGGCCATTCCGATGGTTTGCAGGTGGTACGGGTCGAGACGGCGCGCGGGCCCGTAGTGCTTGCGTCGGATGCGGCGCATTTTTACGGCAATCTGCATCGCCGCAGCCCGTTTCCGATCGTCTATAACATCGGCGACATGTGCCGGGGCTGGGAGATTGTCGAGCGTCTCGCCGGTCACCCCGATCGTATCGTTCCCGGCCACGATCCGCTGGTCGCCGAACTCTATCCGCGCGCCAGCGACAAGACCGATGTCTTCGCAGTTCACGTGGCGCCATCACGTTCCTTCGCGAAATAGGTTACCCCGATGGTTGCCTACCAATCCATCGGCTTCATCGGTCTTGGCGTCATGGGCGAGCCGATCTGCCGCAATCTCGTCAGGAAGAGCGGCGCGCGCGTGATAGCGTTCGACCTGTCGCCGGAATCTTTGGCGCGGCTCGAGGCAGAAGGGGCCCACGTCGCGGCGTCAGTGGCGGAGGTGGTCAGCCTGAGCGAAATCCTGTTCCTTTGTCTGCCCAGTTCGACGCATGTGCGCGCAGTATTCGAGGGCGACGGCATTTTGAAGAATGTCCGCAAAGGGCAAATCGTTGTTGACCTCGGAACTTCATCCGTGAGCCAGACCCGTGACTTCGCAACGCGGTTGCAGGCAAAGGTCGCGTCCTGGATCGACGCGCCGATTGCGCGAACCCGGCAGGCCGCACAGGATGGCACGCTGAGCGTCATGGTCGGCACGACGGGGGAATTGTTCGCTGCGATCGAGCCGGTGATCCGTCATTTTGCAACGGATGTCACCCATTGCGGCGACACCGGCGCGGGCCAGGTGACGAAGATTCTCAACAACATGGTACTGTTCCAGACCGTCAACGCGCTCTCGGAGGCGGTCGCGCTCGCCAGGCGCAATGATGTCGATCCTGCGCTCCTGCTCGACACCCTGTCGAAGGGTTCGGCCGACAGCTTCGCGCTTCGCAATCACGGCATGAAGGCGATCGTTCCCGGAAGCTTCCCCGAACGGGCGTTCTCAACCGAATACGCCCTGAAGGATCTTTCCTACGCGCTGGAACTCGCTTCCCTTGCGGGGCTCAAAATTCGCGGCGCAGAACTCACGGGGCGGATTTTGCAGGAGGCAATCGATGCCGGTTCGGGCGGCGCCTATTTCCCGGTAATCGCGAAACACCTCGACGGAGACGGGCGCCCCATGATCAAACGCTTTCCTGGCCTTGCACCGACGCGCAGCCGCGCCGTGGTTTATGACGACCTCGTGTTGACGGTGGCGGTAGCGCCGGATCCCGTCTCGCCATCGATGTACGAGCAGAGCGCGAAAGCGCTCGGTCGCATCGACGAAAGCCTGGCACTGTGCGGCACGGACAAGAGCAGGGTATTGTCGGCCATCGTTTATATCACCGACATGTCGCGCAAGGACGAGATGAACCGAGCCTGGGATGAATGGGTCGACACCGCCAGTCCGCCGATGCGAGCCTGCATCGGCGTCCAACTCGAACCACCGCATATCGTGGAGATCGTCGTCACTGCGGCGAAATGAACTTGCCGCCTTGATCGTTCCTGGTCGGCGATCGATGAGAGGCAAGTGCAGAATCTCGATTTTCGGGTTAGCTCGTTTCGTTCTCGTTCAAGGAAGCTCAATACACTTCTGCCCTTCTCGCCTGTTCGAGCGTTTGCACAAGGTCGAGACTCTCCTCAATCTTGCCGAGCAGACGCGCGAAATCTCTTCGTTCGCGGTCGCTGAGGCAGGACATAACCTCCCCTTCCTTGCGCTTCAGGCGCGGAATCAAATTCTCGTAGAGCACCCTTCCCTTGGGGGTCAGACGCAGCACAAATTCGCGGCGGTCGTCCTCGTTCTCGATCCGCTCGACGAGCCGCCGCGCCATCAGCGCCGTGACTGCCCGGCTGATGGTGGATTTGTGCGTGCGAGTACAGTGCGAAATATACTGGGCGCTGCAGGCTTCGGTGCGAAGGCCAAGCGTGGCCAGCACTCGCCATTCCGGAATGTCGAGGCCATATCGATCCCGGTATTCGCTGGAAAGCGCTGCGGAAACCTCTGCAGCAAGGCGGTTGAGGCGGAACGGTACAAACCGGAACAGATCCAGTCGCGCCCCGGCCCGAGAAGCGAGTTCCTTCTGCGAACCCTTGTTTGCCCTTCTCGTAAGCGTCTTCGGCAAAAACCGCTCCAATTTGAGTTGACGGAAGAACGCGCGCGGAGTTTAGATCGTTGCAAATGCGACTATCCGACCGGGCCTAGTGGAGTGGATTCGACATTCGCTACCCACCTGGCCGCGGGATCATAGGCGAATGTCAGATCCTAAACTCCGCTAGAATCCAATATTTTGCTAGCGGTCGTTTGATTCTAACATTCGCAAAGTGTCCGCGGCAATGGGAAGCGAATGTTAGAATCAGACCACTAGCGCCCATTGACCAGAGCGACGCGAGCATGGCGCAGTCAAGGGTAAAGTCAAACTTCGGTTATCGCCGCCACGCCGACCAGGACCAGACCGGCGGTGACATTTCCGTATATCCGGTGGCGGTCGTCGGCGCCGGCCCGGTCGGGCTGTCGCTTTCGATCGATCTGGCGCAGCGCGGACAGCGCGTCGTGCTGCTTGACGATGCCGACCGGATCGGCGAGGGCTCGCGGGCGATCTGTTTTTCGAAACGCTCGCTCGAATTCTGGGATCGGCTCAGCGTCGGCCAGCGCATGGTCGACAAGGGCGTGGTGTGGAGCGTCGGCAGGATCTTCCACGGCGCGACGCAGCTTTATCAATTCGATCTGTTGCCGGAGCAGGGTCACAGGCGGCCTGCCTTCATTAATCTCCAGCAGTTCTACGCCGAGGCCTATCTGGTAGATCGCGTCGGCGAACTGCCGGCGATCGACCTGCGCTGGCGCAACAAGGTGATAGGGCTCGAGCAACGCAATGATCACGCGATCCTGACCATGGAGACGCCGGACGGACCCTATCGGATCGGCGCCAATTACGTCGTTGCCTGCGACGGCGCGCGATCGTCGCTGCGGTGGATGGTCGGCGCCGACTTCGCCGGCAAGGTTTTCGAAGATCAGTTTCTGATCGCTGACGTCCGAATGACGGCAGAATTCCCGACCGAGCGCTGGTTCTGGTTCGATCCGCCGTTTCACGCGGGGCGCTCGGCGCTGCTGCACAAACAGCCGGACGACGTCTGGCGCATCGACCTGCAACTCAATCCGGACGCCGACCCGGCGAAGGAGAAGTTGCCTGAAAACGTGCGGCCGCGGATCGCGCGCATGCTCGGCCACGACAAGTTCGATTTCGAATGGATTTCGTTGTATAAATTCCAGTGCCGGCGCATGGATAGATTCATTCATGGCCGGGTGATCTTTGCGGGCGATGCCGCGCATCAGGTCTCGCCGTTCGGCGCAAGAGGCGCCAATTCCGGCCTGGAAGACGCCGAGAACCTTGCCTGGAAACTTGACCGCGTGCTGCGGCAGGCTTCGCCGGGAGGTTTGCTCGAAAGCTATCACATCGAACGCAGTGCGGCGGCCGACGAGAATATCCGCGAGTCGACGCGATCGACCGATTTCATGGCGCCCGCCACGCGCCAGGAGGCGCGGTACCGAAAGGCAGTGCTGTCGCTTGCCAAGGAAACCGAGTTCGGCAAGCGCATGGTCAATGGCGGCCGGCTCTCGGTGCCCTCGATCTACGACACCCCGCTTTCGACTGCCGACCGCGATCCATGGCGCGGCGGTCCGCGGCCTGGCGCGTCCATGCTCGATGCGCCGATCACAGCATCTACGGGCAAAAGCGAATATCTGACCGGCGCCTTCATCGCGCACGGTTCGCAATTCACGCTGCTTGAATTTGCGAACGGCGCGGCAGTCGATGCTCCCGAAGGCGTCGGCGCGATCCGCATCGGCGGCACGAACGGCTATTCCGATACGGCCGGGTTCGCGGCTCAACGCTATGATGCCGAGCCCGGCACCGCCTATCTGCTACGTCCTGACGGCTACGTCGCGGCTCGTTTCCGTCACCCGTCGCGAGCGGCGCTTCAATCCGCCCTGGCGCGCGCCAGCGGCAGCAACTGAGGTTCAAATGGCCCTGTCGACCCGCTCGAATTTCGAAAAACCCGACGATGCCTTTCGTGCCATCGTCGAAGCCCATCGGGGCCTGAGCGAGGCGCAGAGCGCCGATCTCGATGCAGCGCTGGTTTTGATCCTCGCCAATCATATCGGCGATCTCGGCGTTCTGGGGGAAGCGATCGAACTTGCAAAACGGCGGATGCTGGAAACAAGCCAACAGCAGCAGCAGCAACAATAGCGCATGAGGAAATGAATTGATGGCCAAGGGCTTCGCATCTACGACGGATTTGACTGAGAAGAAGATCACCTTTTCCGAAATCGGAACCGATCTCTATGCATTTACGGCCGAGGGTGATCCGAATTCGGCCGTGATCGTCGGCGACGACGGCTGCATGGTGTTCGATGCGCAGGCAACGCCGGCGATGGCGAACAGGGTGATCGAGCGAGTGCGCAGTGTCACCGACCGGCCGATCAAATATGTGGTGCTGTCGCACTATCATGCAGTACGCGTGCTCGGCGCTTCCGCCTACAAGGCGCAAGCCGTGATCGCCTCGCGCGAGACCTGCCGGCTGATCGAGGAACGCGGTCAGCAGGACTGGGATTCCGAATATGGCCGTTTCCCCCGCCTGTTCCAGGATGCGCACAGCATTCCGGGCCTGACCTGGCCGACATTGAGCTTCGAAGGCGCAATGTCGATCTATCTCGGCAGGCGCGAGGTGCGGTTGATGCAGCTCGGTGCTGGACACACATCGGGCGATATCGTGGCCTGGGTTCCCGACGCCGAAGTGATGTTTTCCGGTGATCTGATCGAATACCATTCGGCCTGCTACTGTGGCGATGCGTATTTGCGCGAATGGCCGGCCACACTGAACGAAATTCATGCCTTCAATCCCAAGGCGATCGCGCCGGGGCGCGGCGATGCACTCAAGGGTCTGTCCACCACCCGCGAGGCGATCGCGATGACACGGGATTTCGTCACCACCCTCTACGGCGCGGCGGAAATGGCGATCGCCAAAGGCCACACCCTCAAGGAAACGATGGCAGCCAGTCGCGAGGTGATGGACCCGAAGTTCTCAAACTTTGCGATCTACGAGCATTGCCTTCCGTTCAATGTCTCGCGCGCCTTCGATGAAGCCTCTGGAATCGACGACCCCGTGATCTGGACCGAGAGGCGCGACCGGGAAATGTGGGCAGCCCTGCAAGGAGGATGACCATGAATATCAATACCTCGCCCGACGCAGTCGGCCGTACCTCTGCCAATATCACGCCGGGTTATATGTCTGGCTTCGGCAACAGTTTTGAGACCGAAGCGCTCGCTGGCGCCTTGCCGATCGGGCGCAATTCGCCGCAGCGCTGCGCCTACGGGCTCTATGCCGAGCAGCTCTCCGGCTCGCCCTTCACCGCGCCGCGCGGCAGCAATGAGCGCTCCTGGCTCTATCGCATCCGCCCTTCGGTCAAGCACTCCGGACCTTTCACCAGGGTCGATGCCGGGCTATGGCGCACCGCGCCATGCCATGAGCAGGAGCTTTCCATCGGACAACTGCGCTGGGATCCGGCGCCGATGCCGAAAACGGAAACGACCTTTCTGCAGGGCGTGCAAACCATGACCACAGCGGGCGACGCCGGCACGCAAGCCGGCATGGCCGCGCACGTCTTTCTCATCACGAGGTCGATGGTCGATCAGAATTTCTACAATGCCGACGGCGAAATGCTGTTCGTGCCGCAGCAAGGCAATTTGTGTTTCGTCACCGAGTTCGGCCGGATCGACGTCGAACCCGGCGAGATTGCGGTGATCCCGCGTGGCGTGAAGTTCCGCGTCGAGTTGACGGCCGGACCGGCGCGCGGCTACATCTGTGAAAACTATGGCGGCGCGTTCACGCTGCCGGAGCGCGGCCCGATCGGCGCCAATTGCCTTGCCAATGCGCGTGACTTCCTTACTCCTGTCGCCGCCTACGAGGATAAGGACATGCCGAGCGAACTGTTCGTGAAATGGGGCGGCTCGCTGTTCGTGACGAAGCTGCCGCATTCGCCGATCGATGTCGTGGCGTGGCATGGCAATTACGCGCCCTACAAATACGATCTGCGAAGCTATTCGCCAGTCGGTGCCATCAGTTTCGACCATCCCGATCCCTCGATCTTCACCGTGCTGACCTCGCCATCGGAGACCGCCGGCACCGCGAATATCGATTTCGTGATTTTCCCGGAGCGCTGGGCCGTGGCCGAAAACACGTTTCGTCCGCCCTGGTATCACATGAACATCATGTCGGAATTCATGGGACTGATCTACGGCGTGTATGACGCGAAACCGCAGGGTTTTACGCCCGGTGGCATCAGCCTGCACAACATGATGTTGCCGCACGGACCCGACCGCGAAGCCTTCGATCATGCCAGCAATTCCGAATTGAAACCAGTCAAGCTGACCGGCACCATGGCCTTCATGTTCGAAACGCGCTTTCCCCAGCGCGTCACGGCGCATGCGGCAAGATCTGCGACCCTGCAACACGACTACGCTGATTGCTGGAAGGGCCTGGAAAAGCGGTTCGACCCGAACAAGCCGTAACTTCGGTGCTGTCATCGCCGGACATGACGATTGGAGAGTCAAGGTGACCCACCCCAATGACCCCGCGCTTCGTTCGTTCGTCCCGGTCGATGCAGATTCGGACTTTCCGATCCAGAACTTGCCTTACGGCGTATTCTCGACGTCGGCCTTGCCGGCGCCGCGCATCGGGGTCGCGATCGGCGACTACGTGCTCGATCTCTGGGAGCTCGAACAGGATTGCCGGCTCAGTGTCGGCGAACTCGGCGTCTTCTCGGCTTCGACACTCAATGCTTTCATGGCCCTGGGACCGAAGGTGTGGACACGCACGCGCGCGCGGATCAGCGAGTTGCTGCGTCACGATAATCCCGAGTTGCGGGATAACCCGACCTTGCGCCAGCGCGCGCTGGTGCCGATGGCGCAGGCGAAGCTGCACCTGCCAATCACGGTCGCAGGATACACGGATTTCTATTCGTCGAAGGAGCACGCCACCAATGTCGGCGTGATGTTTCGCGGCAAGGATAACGCGCTGCAGCCGAACTGGCTGCATATGCCGATTGCCTATAACGGCCGTGCGTCGACGGTGGTGGTTTCCGGCACCAGGGTGCGCCGGCCGCGCGGCCAGTTGAAACCGCCGAACGTGGAATTACCAAGTTTCGGCCCGTGCAAGCGTCTCGATTTCGAACTCGAAATGGGCGTGGTGATCGGGCAGGGCTCGCCGATGGGCGAGACGCTGACCGAAGCGCAGGCCGAGGAAATGATTTTCGGCTTCGTGCTTTTGAACGACTGGAGCGCGCGCGATATCCAGCAGTGGGAATATGTGCCGCTCGGACCGTTTCAGGGCAAGGCGTTTGCGACCTCAATCAGCCCGTGGGTGGTCACCCGCGAGGCATTGGAGCTGTTCCGCCGCGACGGGCCGAAGCAGGAGCCCTCGCCTTTGCCCTATCTGCAGCAGACCAGGCCGAACAATTACGATCTTGAGCTTGAAGTCGGCTTGTGCGCTTCGTCGATGAGAAAATCCGTGCGCATCTGCCACACCAATTTCAAATACATGTACTGGTCGTCGGTGCAGCAATTGATGCATCACGCTTCCTCCGGCTGCGCGATGAATGTCGGCGATCTGGTTGGCTCCGGCACCATTTCAGGCCCGGAGAAAAATCAACGCGGCAGCCTGCTCGAGATTTCCTGGAATGGCACGGAGCCGATCGAGCTCGAAAGCGGCATCACCAGGACGTTTCTCGAGGACGGCGATTCGCTTCGCATGCGCGGCTGGTGCCAGGGCGAGGGCTACCGCGTCGGCTTCGGAGAAGTCGAGGGAACGATATTGCCGGCGCAATGACAAATACCGGATTTGTTTAGCGCCGCTCCGGCGCAATGTCGCGAATCCGTGCCGAATGGATGGCGATATCCTCCAAGCCATATTTGAGATGTACCCGCTTGCTCGAAGCCGGGTTCTTTTCCAGCGATACGCCCGCCCGCCATTCCTGCGAGGGCCTGATCGGCCGCGGCATAAATCCGCCACCGCAATTCGGGCATACATTGCCGAGTTTGGCCTCGACGCAATCGGCACAAAAGGTGCACTCATAGCTGCAGATCCGCGCTTGCACGGAATTCGGCAGAAGATCCTTGTCGCAATATTCGCAGTTCGGTCGAAGTTGCAGCGCCATGATGGTCGTGTCCTCGCAAAGGAAAAAAGAATATCGCAAATTGGACGCGTCATTCGAATGACGAACATCCCTCGATTTCGGACGGATATCTCTTCCGTCGTGCCCGGGCTTGTCCCGGGTATCGGCGCCTGGGATGGCCGCGTAAAGGAAGGACGACATTGCCAGGACGAGCCCGTCTAAGTCGAAAAGGGAACTATTTTTGCGTCCGCCATTCGCTGATCAGGCCTGCGATTTCCGCCGTCGCGGGTTCGCGAATTGTGGACGGCGTACGCGAAAAGCGCGGAGCCGGCGCGGGCTGGGTCAGGCCGTGGCGATCGACGAACGTCTTTCGTGCAGCCATGTGCGGGTGAAGCGGCGCTTCGGCCATGGTCAGCACCGGCGCAAAGCAAACGTCGGTGCCTTCCATGATCTTGCACCACTCTTCGCGCGTCTTGCTCCTGAAGATTTCGACCAGTTTCTGCCGCAGGGCGGGCCACGACGCACGGTCCATCTGAGCGTCGAAGGCTTGGTCCGAAAGGCCGGTCAGTTGGCGAAGCAGGGCGTAGAACTGCGGTTCGATCGAGCCGATCGAGACGAAATTGCCGCACGCGCACTCGTAGACGCCATAGAAATGCGCGCCGCCGTCGATGAAATTGCTTTCG
>Ga0306926_10004810_pt1 | contig 14243 bp, 14 predicted proteins | sample flu12Cox44000178_FD_203759 | JGI IMG/M metagenome (GOLD analysis project Ga0306926, IMG submission 203759) | Lab enrichment of tropical soil microbial communities from Luquillo Experimental Forest, Puerto Rico - flux8day.12C.oxic.44.000.178 (v2)... | ecosystem: Environmental > Terrestrial >...
CGAGCCGGATGAGCGCAGCGGCCTATTCCATTTCGCCATCGACTCGGGCTATCGCCACGGCAGTTCCCGCCGCCATCGTCGAATGGCAGGGCACCAGCCCCACAGAAGAGGCGCACCGGCGTATCGTGTGCATTTTACCTCGCACACTCACCTTGATGGCCAGGGCACTGCCGGCGTCCAGCCAATGTCGCGCGGCCACGGCTCCGCGGTCCATGCAGCGCACACCCGCGCTTCGATGCGGGCCGAGATCAAACAGCACCATCGCGCATAGTCGGCTGACCTCCCGGCTAGTTGAGGGGGCGGCGCGAACGGGCCTATCTTGATGGGTCCGCTAACCGCGAGGAGAGCCATGCCGCCAACCAATCTCGATCCGGCGTTTTTGCCGGCTTCTGTTTTGTCCGCCGATATCGGCGCCGGCCGGCTCTCGCCGGTCGACCTGGTCGAGACACTGCTCGCGCGAATTCGCGCCAACGATCAAAAACTACACGCCTTTGTCGAAGTTTACGCCGACGAAGCAAGGCTTGCCGCCGAGGCCGCCGAGAAGGCGATCCGGTCGGGACACAGAATCGGACCCCTGCAGGGCATCCCGATCGTGCTCAAGGATTTGATCGAGATCGAGGGGCGGGTTACGACCGGCGGCTCACAGGTCTGGTGCGACCGGCGGTCGGCCTACACCGCCACGATCGCAAAACGCCTGATCGCCGCCGGAATGATCGTGATCGGCAAGACTCACACGGTCGAATTTGCGATGGGCGGATGGGGGACCAACCAGCACCGCGGCACGCCGTGGAACCCCTGGGATTTAGAGGTCTCACGGACCCCTGGGGGATCGAGCAGCGGCACCGGGGTGGCGGTGGCAGCCGGCTTCGCGCCGTGGGGAATCGGCACCGACACCGGCGGCTCGGTCCGGCTTCCGGCGGCCTGGTGCGGGCTAAGCGGGCTCAAGACGACGATCGGACGGGTCAGCACCTACGGGATTCTGCCGTTGAGCCCCTCCCTCGATACACCGGGGCCGATGGCCCGATCGGTCGAGGATGCAGCGTTGCTCTATCAGGCCATCGAAGGACCCGACCCGCTCGATCCGCGAACCCTGGGTCGGCCCTCCGGCAGCGCGACGCCGATGATGCTGCGACGCGGGGTGCACGGCTTGCGGCTCGCTCGAATGCCCGGAAATGAGCGCGATGGAGTCGCAGCCGAGGTACTTAGTGCTTACGATTCGGCGATCAACACGTTGGCGCGTCTCGGCGCCAGGATTGTCGACGTCAAACTCCCGCGGCGCCTATCTGACTACACACTGCTGGTCGGCCGGATCATCGGCGCCGAATCCTATTTCCTGGTCGGCGACCTGATCGACGATGTGAACCTGCCGATCGACGAGGCCGTGCGGCCGCGCATCGCCTCAGGCCGAGGCATCTCGGCGCGGGATTATCTCGGCGCCCTGGGCGAGCGCGACGAGGCGAAGCAGGAATTCGCCGACGCCCTCGGCGATATCGACGCGCTGCTGACCCCAACGACGACGACCGCGGCGATCCCGCTCGACGCCGTCGATCAGAACTCGACACCTGCGCATTTCACCCGTTTCGTCAACGCGCTCGAACTGTGCGCGCTGGCGGTTCCGGACGGCTTTACCGCGACAGGCTTGCCATTGTCATTACAGGTCGTCTGCCGCGGCTACGACGAGGCAACCGCCTTGCGGATCGGCTGGGCCTACCAGCAGGCGACCGAGTGGCACGAGCGCCATCCGCCCGGCTTAGATTGATCTGTCAGCGACCGAGCCGGAAGCGGCGGGTGAGAAAATCGAGCACGTCGGCGGCGCAGCGGTCGGGGAACGCATCACAGATATTGTGCGGTGCGCCGTCATAAACCCGCATCTCGACATCCCTGACAAGGCGCCGAAACGGCTCATAATTTGCCGTTGAGCCGATCGGCTCGGCGCCCGGAACGACAACCAAGGTCGGGCATCCGATCCGGGCGAGCTCGCCGCTCCAGTCGTAGCTCGCCATCAGCAGGACGAATTTGCCGATATATGCCGGATCGTTCTTCGCAGCCTCATCGAGAAACCATTCGACGAGGCCGGGGTCGACCTGGTCCAGCGGCAGCCGCTCGGTGATGGTTTCCGCAAGAAACGCACGCAATCCCTTTGTCTGGATCTGCGGGATCCAGCTTGGCGCCTGGCTGTTTTTGAGTCCCGGCGTAGAGCCGAACAGCATCAGCTGCGCACCCTTTCGGCCCGGTTCATAGCCAATTGTTGGGCAAGATAGCCGCCTGCCGAATTGCCGACGATATGCGCGCTCGGGCAGCCGAGATGGTCCATCAGCTCGGCGACGTCGCGGACCAGCCGTTCGAGCGTCAGCTCGCGGCCGGCGGACGGCACCGGCGAATTGCCGTGCCCGCGCAGGTCCATCCGCACCACCCGATAATGCCGAGAAAGCTCGGGAACCCAGGCGTAATAGCGCCTGGCGCTGCCCATGGCGGCGTGTAGTAGCAATAAGGTCGGCGCTTGCTTCCACGGGTCGGCGAAGTCGTCGATGTAATAGGCGAGCGGCACGCCGTCGCTTGCAGTGAAACTTGTCAAGGTGCCCCCTTGGAGACCGCCACCGCGATTCGCGCACGGCATGATGCGTCCCTTAGCCCGAAGCGCGCGGCGCCGCCAAGCCCAGAACGTCGAGCAGCGGCGTCAGCGTATTCTCGTGCCATCTCGGCGTCGGGACGTCCGGTCGTGCAGTCATCCCGATCCGATCGTGCCAATAGGCAGGCAGGCCAAGCGTGGAGGTCCCGAGGAGATCGTAGGGCGAGCCAGCTACGAACAGACATCGCTCAGATGAGACCCCAAGCGCATCGAGGGCAATCTGATACGGCAGCGGATGCGGCTTGTAGAAGCCGGCCCGCTCGGCGGTGACGATCACAGCGAAATTCGCGCCGGTCCGGCCCGCAGCTAACCGGCCCAATCGTTCGGAGCAATTGGTCACGATCCCGATGGGGAGGGCGCTGCTCACAGCGCTCAGGACGCCGGGCGCTTCCGGCCAGGGTTCCAGCACGGCATAGCTGGCGGCGAGATCATCGGCCAGCCGGCGCGGCAGGCCGACTTGCTCGGCTGCTTCCGCGACGAGCGCCTCATAATCTCGATAAGGCCCCGCACCAAAGGTGTTTCGAAGATAAACGGTCCGCCAGCGCCTCCCGTCCTCGGCATTGCCGGCCACCCTGTTCCACAGCGTCCACGAATCGAGCAGCGCCGTCAGCAAATCGAACAGCACCGCACCATAGTGGCGGTCCATTTGACACGCTCCTTTACGATGACCGACGATCTGTAAAGATTAGCGCATCTTTTCGATAACACCGCGACCCGGCGGAGCCATCCGGAGGCATTATGAAGATCGGCATCTTTCTGACCGGCCAACATCCCCCGGGCAGCGACATTGTGGCTGAGCTCGAAGGCCAATACGCGATGACCCGGTTGGCTCGGGATCGTGGGTGGGACGCCGTCGCCACCGGCCAGCATTATTTGAGCGAGGGCGTCCGCCAGCTGCAATTGGTCCCGTTTCTGGCGCGCCTCGCCGCCGAAGCAGGCGAGATGACCGGCATCGCGGGGGTATTGCTGGCCGGCCTCCACAATCCGGTCGAGGTCGCGGAGTGCATAGCCTCGCTCGACGCCATCTGGCGCGGAAACTTTGTATTCGGCGTCGGCCTCGGCTATCGCGAGATCGAATTCGACGCGTTCGGCCTGGCGCGCGGGCATCGGGTGCGCCGGTTCGAACAATGCCTCGATGTTGTTCGCCGGCTTTGGACCGGGGATAGCGTGACCTTCGAGAACGAAGTCTGCAAGCTCGCTAACGTGACCGCAACCTGCCTGCCATTGCAAAAGCCGCATCCGCCGATCTGGATTGCCGCCAACAGCGACGCCGCGGTTCGCCGCGCCGCCCGGCTAGGCGACAGCCTGTTCATCAACCCGCACGCGACGATGGCGGTCATCACCGGGCAGATGGCGCTCTACCGTGCCGAACTTGCCCGCTATCACAAGCCATTTCCGGCGGTGCTGCCTTATCTGCGCGAAATCTTTTGCGCCAAGGACAAGGAAACCGCACTGAAGATGGCCGGCCCTTATCTAGCCGCGAAATACCAGACCTACGCCCAATGGGGACAGGACCAGGTGTTGCCCGGCCATGATTCATTCCGCCAGTCGCTGGACGCCCTGCTGCGTGACCGGTTCGTTCTGGGAAGCCCAGAGGAATGCTGGGAACAGCTGCGGCCGTGCTGGGAGGAAGCCGGGTCGAACTTTCTGATCTTCCGCACCCATTGGAGCGGCATGCCGGTAGGCCACGCGTTGTCGAGCATGCGGCTGATCAGCGACGAGCTGTTGCCGGCTCTGCGGCGGGCTACGCCGGCGAAGCCCGACTGATCGCCCAGGCTGCCCGCTCGTAGGCCCCCTCTTCCGCGCGGGCGGGGAGCGGTAGCGTGAGGGCTGACCCTCGGGCTACGCGTTCGGCGGATAGAAGACCAGCATGCGAACCTCGAGGCTCTCGCGCGGCGGCGCGTTGGGCGGCGAGGTCGGATCAAATTCACCCGGCTCGATCCGTTCGCGCAATCCTTGGCGGCCAGGGCGTGCCCGCATCGGGGTTGTTGGCAATCGTTGCCGCGTGCATCGAGTTTTTCGGTGGGCTCTGCCTGGCGCTGGGATTGAAAACCCGGTACGCAGCGTTGGCTATGGCGGTCTTCACGGCGATCGCAGCGCTGGTCGCCCATCAATTCTGGCAGCTCAGTGGGGCCGCGCGAACGCCGCAATACATTAAATTCATGAAGAATTTGGCGATCTCGGCGGATTTCTTTACGTATTCGTCGCCGGCCCCGGATCGATCAGCCTGGATCGTCGCGGCAGGTGACGCGGGCGCGTCACCACGGGCTGCCCGCTTCCTTGAGCGAGAACGTCTCGATGGCGATCGGCTGATAGAGCTTTAGGATGCCGGTGGCGAATTGCTGCTCGTCGACATCGGCAATGCTGACGAGCACTGCTGTCTCGCCGTTGTGGATGAACTGGGCAAAGTTGTGGCGCACATCGCCGAGCAACAGCGGGTCCAGCGCCAGCATTTCGAGCTCGACCTGGACGTTCGGCGGCGGCGGACCGATCTCCTTCACCACGCGATGGGCAAGCCGGCTCGACGGGATGCCCTCGGTGCGCAGCCGATGATAAGCGTCCAAGGCGATGCCGCTCGACGGAAACAAACCCACGACCAATTGGGTTGCCATGATGCCCTCCAGTTTTGGGACCCGGCCCTTCAACGAAAGACGACGAATGGGGTTCCGCTTTGCTTGACCGCCGAGCCGCCTGTTTTTTTCAGCATGTGAACGGGCTCACAGCCTCCGCCTCTCCGGCCTGCGACGTTTAGGCGATCATCTTTCCCGCCGCTTTCGGGAGCGGCGTAGCCACGGAGGCCTCACCGATGACGCCAATCCCATTGCGTGCCCTTCATCCCGCTGTTGCCGGGACGCAGCCTCGCCGCGCTCCGTCGCCGCGCACGACATCGCGCGACTTGGCCAAGCACATCATCCAATTCGACCCTGAGGACAGATCAACCTATGCACCGTTTTCGCTACCGGCGGCAGTTCTCGCCAGTGGCGCCGCACGCAGCCCAATCCCCTGGCCCACCGGCCAGGCGCCGGTGCCGGCGCCGCTCGCCACTGCGCCTCAGCCGGATGCACCCTTGCCTCAGTTTGACTATCTCGTCGTGACCTGGACGGTCGCGGAAGCCAAATGCCTGGCCGATACGCTGACGCCGGGTCACCCGAGCGCCACCGCCTGGTACCACTACGCTCACAATTTCACGACCGAATTTCTGCCCCAGATCCGCCGTGGCGCCCCAGCGCGGTCCGCGATGAGGTTGGGCAGCTGGTTTCCTACGCAAATCGGTGCTAAGCGGGTCATGTGCTTCAAATCGGAACTGCATCTGAGCCAGGATGGGCCGAAGCTGCCGATCGCCGCGTTGTGGCAACAGCTGATCGCCGAGGTCAAACCGAAGCTCGTGATCACCACCGGCACCGCCGGGGGCATTGGCGCCGGGGTTGAACTGGGCGACGTTGTGGTCGCCAAGGCGGTTCGGTTCGACTGCATGAAAGAGTTCAAGTCGCGGCCATTTCACACGTCGAGCTATGATTGCTCGCCACTGAACACCGCGAGCTTCGCCGTCGCCCGACAGCTGTTCTCGGCTAATGCAGGCCATTTGCCCGCGGCGCCGCGTCCGCCGGCGATCTTTGCCACTCCAAGCGCAGACGTGCCATTGCCCGACATCGTCACCACCGATTTCTTCGCTTTCGACGATACGTCAAATACGTTTGCCTTGCAGGATTTGGGCGGCGCGGTCGAGATGGGCGACGCGGTCCTCGGCCTCGTGACCCAAGGACTCGGAACAGCGGCGCCTCTCTGGACAGCGGTGCGCAACGCCTCCGACCCCGAAATCGACTCAGCCGGCCTAACGGAAAAGGAAGCCGCCACAAAGGCCGCGCAAATCTACGAGCGCTACGGCTATTGGACCACGATACCAAGCGCGATTACCTGTTGGGCGCTGATCGTCGACAACTGATTAGCTTCGGACGGCCGGATCGCGCGAAACGGCGGGATCGGCACCCGCTGTCGGTTAGCGAGCGGACGGCGCAACGAAGCCGCCAAATTCGCGCTCGATCAGACCCGCAAAAGCGATTGTCGTGCGGTCTTCGAGATAGGGGCCGATGATCTGAACACCGATCGGCAGATCGTCTTCGCTGTGTCCGATCGGCGCAACCGTCGCGGGCAAACCTGCCACCGTCGCCATGCTCGCCCAGACGATCTGGTCGAGATAAGGAACCCGCTTGCCGTCGATATCGAGACGCCTTGCGTCCTGGTTGGAATGGTCATGAGGGAAAGCCGGGGTCGGCATCGGCGGGCACAGCACCACGTCGAACGACTTGAACAATTCCCGACACCGCTGACGCAGATCGGCCTGGTGGCGGGAGGCCCAAATCCAGCCGCGATGCGTGAGGGTGGACCCGCGCAGCGCCACTGCTCCAAGATCGACGGCATCGGCGGGCAATGCTTCTGCCGCCTCGGCCCTACGCTGGTAGACATCAGCCGGAAGGTCAGCAGAACGTCCTGCCGTGAGCATTTCGACATGCAGCCGCGCTGCTTGGGCAAGATCGGGCAGCGGCGGGCTTGCGCGCGCGAGGCTAGCGCCGGCCTTGCCGAGGCGATCGGCCAAGCGGTCCAGCGCCGCTTGCACGCTGATGGCGGTTGGACAAAGCGGATGGCTGTCCGGCAACCGCGAGGCCGCCGCGAACCGGCCGTGCCGGAACATGCGTCGGGCCGACGCCGCGCAGCGGGAGGAGATCGAGGCTCGGCTTGTGCGCGAACACCCCGCAAAAATGAGCTGGGCAGCGTAGCGAGCCGCCGATATCCGATCCGAGTTCCAGCGAAACAAAGCCGGCGGCGAGCGCCGCTGCAGCCCCGCCCGACGATCCGCCAGGCGTGCGCCCCAGATTCCACGGATTGTTGGTGGTGCCATAGATCTCGTTATAGCTTTGCCAATCCTGCAACATAAATGGGACATTGGTCTTGCCAAGAATGACCGCTCCGGCATTCTTAAGTCGCGTTACGACAAGTGAATCGCCATTCGGTTGCCAGTCTTCAAACTTCGGGTTACCCCAAGTCGTCGGCAGACCGGTGATGCTGAACGCCTCTTTGACAGTCATCGGCAATCCGAGCAGCGGGCGGGTCTCACCCCGGACCAGTGCGGCGTCGGCGGCCTTGGCCGCCGTCCGCGCTCTGTCGAAATCCCGCACCACGACCGCGTTGATCGGCTTGTCTAGCGCCTGGATTCGAGCAATCGCGTGATCGGTTAGCTCTACCGAGGAAATGTGCTTGCGAGCGAGCGCGTCAATGAGATCGGTCGCGCGCCGGTATGCTAAATCGCTAGAGACGGCCGAAGCGCCTTCGCCGACTGCAAGCGCGCCGCGAATTGGTGCCATGCTCGAGGCCGCCGCGGCCCCGACCCCGATCAGAAAATCGCGTCTATGCGGCTCGACGCGCATCCCGGCCTCCCCCCGAGCAGCGCTGAGCGAATTTTGCGAACCGATTGGTCGCGCATATCCGAGTGAACTATAGCATTCGTCACTCGCCCCAGTCGCGGCAAGCAGCGCCGAGCACGCGTGCGTCAACGTTGTTCCGGGCCGGCCGCCGTGCTATCGCAAGCGGGGCCGGGCGATCGAAGCATCAAGGGCAAATGAGACGCGAACTGTGTGCGGCGGTCGTGGTCGGTACGATGTCGTTGGCGATCAATTCCGCCTGGTCTCAGACCAGCGTGATCCAGCAGAACAATGCTTCGTCGCAGACAAGCGTGATCCAACAAAACAGCGTCAGCGTAAATAGCGAGGGCAGCAGCGTTACCATAAGCGGCGGGACGATAACCGTCGACACGCAGACGTCTGGTCGCGGGCGGGTCGTCGGCAACGGGCAGCGGGCATCGGACCAGCGTGCGATCGGCCCGGTCACCGCGATCCGCAGCGACGGGGCCTTTCAGCTGACGATAAAAAACGGACTGCCTCCAAGGCTGACCATCGAAGCTGACAAGAACATTCTACCAATCATCAAGACGACGGTTACGGATGGCCGATTGGAGATCTACTCGGATCAGTCTTATGCGACCGACCGACGAATCGACGTCTCAGTATCGTCGCCGAATATTATGGATATCTCTGCCGCCGGGAGCAACCATATTGCGGCCGAAGGCTTCGCCGGCGGCCCGCTATCGATCGAAATGAACGGCTCCAGCAGCGCCGTGCTGGCCGGCAGGGTCGCAGGCCTGACTTGCGTGATGGCGGGCGCCAATCACCTTTCGGCGAACCAGCTGACTGCTGATTCCGTGAATATCACGCTCAGCGGCTCGGGCGACGCCTCGGTCTATGCGCGCCAACAGATAGCCGCGCAAATCTCCGGCGCCGGTTCGGTTAGGGTCTACGGCAATCCGAAGGAACGGAACACCGGGGTCGCTGGCGCGGGCAAGATCACCTTTGTCGAGTGACCGCTAACATCGCCGGCAGGGTTGGGCTGCCGCGATCTTGCTTGTCCGCCAGATCCTCAAATTATTCGACTCGACCCTTGGTCTGCCAGTCGCCGCACACGCAATCCGAGCCGCTGCGGAGGGAGCTCGAGCGCAGCGTAGCCGGAGCGACAAACTGGCAACGGCCGGCGGGCGTAATGCATTGGTAGGTGTAATTGGCCACCGGCCCGGCGTTCTCCAACTGATCCCCGGCTGATCGCGCGAAGCCGCCGGCGGGGCTACCGAACGGATCGCCAAAACCAATATGGCCGCCGCCCATGCCACCGGCCCCACCTCCCATGCCACCGGTTCCGCCTCCCATGCCACCGGCCCCGCCTCCCATGCCGCCGCTACCGCCGCCCATGCCGCCGACGAAAACTACGGCGTGATCGGGACCTGGAGTGGCCGCAGCAGAAAGGGCGGAGGATAGTCCTAATGCCGAACCCCCGGTTGCCGCTCCAGAAGGGGCAATCAGCGCCACCACACAGAGGACGACGAGCGCACCCAGCTTGTGCATGAGGGCCTCCCACAGCTAAGGTTAATGAGGAGAATACTCGGAAAGCTGCAGCGAGGACTACGATTAAGGCGACGTGACGCGGCGCGTGTGGATATGAGCCAGAACTGGGCGATCTGCATCGGTATCGAGCGATACGACAATCTGCAATCGCTACATTACCCAAAACGCGATGCCGAAGCGCTCCGCGACTTCTTCGAAAAGGAAGTTGCCTTTGAGAAGGTCTATTTCTTTGCCGAGGACGCGCCACCGATTCCGACCGATTTCGGCGAACCGATTCGATCAACGCCGACCGGGGGCACTCTGCGACGCTTTCTGCGGGTCAGGTTCGAACAGAAATTCCTGAAGCCGAGCGACAATCTCTGGTTCTTCTTTGCCGGCCATGGCAGGCGCGAAAGAGACCGCGACTACCTGATGCCGAGCGACGCCGACCCTGGCAATGTCGAGGAAACCGCGATTGCGGTGAGCCAGGTCACCGAGCGATTGCGCCGCTGCGGCGCCGAAAACGTAATCGTGCTGCTCGACGCCTGCCGCAACGAAGGCGCGCGCGACGGCCAGGGCGTCGGCGCCGAGACACATGCAGGCGTCGTTTCGATTGCGTCATGCAGCCCCAACGAGCGGTCCTACGAGATCGACGAGCTGGAACATGGCGCCTTTACCTACAGCCTCCTCGAAGGGCTGCGCCTTGAAGGCGACGGAAATTGCGCCACTGTCGAACGGCTGGACCAGTATTTGCGTTTCCGCGTGCCGGAATTATGCGCCCGCTACAAGAAACCGCGTCAGACGCCCTATACCCAGGCCGAGCCGATTGAGAAGCGGCATCTGATCCTATTGCCCAAACACGCGACCCTCGCCGACCTGGACCCGATCCGGCTCGATGCGCTGCAGGCGGAGACTGCGGGCGATCTCGAGATGGCGGAGCAGCTGTGGTGGCGGGTGATAGCCGTGTCGCCGGTCGATGCGCAGGCGCACGAGGCGGTCAAGCGGGTTACTCTCAAACAGGCGGCGCCATCAGGTTTGGCGCCCGAGGCTGGTATCGCGCCCGATTCAGCGCGCTCCAAATCCGACGCGCGACGCGCGTTTCGCCCCTTACGGCTGCCGTCCCGGCGTTGGGTGATGGGAATTGGCGCGCTTGCGACCGCCGGCGCAAGTGCGATCGTCGCCGCGCCGTTCATCCACAGACGGCTGTCGCAGCCGTCGCTCCGAGACATCAGGTTTCATTTCGTGACGGTCGACGAGACCGGCCGCCAGAAATCGCTGCAGCGCAGTACCGCGGCGGCCTTCACCGAAATACTGGGTTCGGGCAACACCCTGGAAATGATAGCGATCCCGGGCGGCAGCTTCACTATGGGCTCACCTGCCGACGAACTCGAGCGGCGGTCCAACGAGGGCCCTCAGCACCACGTCACATTGGCGCCGTTCTTCATGGCCGCGGCGCCGATAACCCAGGCGCAATGGCAGGCGGTGGTGATGGCCCATCCCGCCAGGCTGGAGCACGATCTCGATCCGCGCCCATCCTTTTTCCGCGGCATCGATCTGCCGGTCGAGAGCGTCACATGGGTCGAAGCAGCCGAGTATTGCGGACGTCTCGCCAGGATCACCGGGCGCGCCTATCGGCTGCCGAGCGAAGCGGAATGGGAATTTGCCTGTCGCGCCGGCGCCGCCGGCCCCTTCCATGTAGGGCCGACGATCACCACCGATCTTGCAAATTATTGCGGCGCCGGCGGGGCCGTTTGCGGAGACAGCGACGGCAAGAGCATCGCCTCCGATTACTACGACGGTACGAAATACGGCTCGGGCGCTTATGGCCAAGGTCCCGCAGGGATTTTCCGGGACACCACGACGCGGGCTGGGACCTTTCCGCCGAACCGGTTCGGCTTGTATGACATGCACGGCAATGTCTGGGAGTTCTGCCTGGACATCGCGAGCGCGACCTATGACGATGCGCCGCTCGACGGCAGCGCCGATCTGTCGGGGCCGCCGGGCGGCAACCGGATCCTGCGCGGCGGGTCGTGGTCGCACAATCCGGCGATCTGCCGCTCGGCTTATCGCGACGCCATCGCGGCCGACAACCCTGGCTGGCAGGGCCGCATCGGTCTGCGGGTGGTTTGCGAGTAGCCGCACTGTTGGAAGTCGGCAAGGAGTGAAAGCATGACGGGCGAGCCGGGATCGCTATGGTTCGTCACCGAGGTCGAGGCGGCCGAGACGGTCGAAGTCGTCGATGGCGTCCGCAGTTCCGAGGATGTCGGCGGCGGCTTCGGGTCGAGCCTGGTGCAGCAGACGCGCAAGAGCCTGACCCAGCGCGTGCAGATCAGCGCCGAAGATTTGAAGCGCGAGATCGGCAATCTGATGGCCGTGGTCGGCGAGGTTTTCGACCAGGCGCGGCCTGAAGCAGGGCTGTCGCTCGAAAATGTCGAGCTGTCGATCGAAATCAGCTCGGAAGGGCAGATCAGCATTCTCGGCAGCGGCGGCAAGATCAGCGGCAGCGGCGGGATCAAGCTGACCTTCAAACGGCAGCGGCCGACCAGCTGACGAAGAGGCAAAAATGGCGGCGTTGGGCGGCCTTATACTCGAGTTTTCCGACCACCGGCCGCGCCTGACCACGCTCACGGAGATAAACGACGCCCTGATTGCCTACGGCACCAGGGTCTGGCCGCTCGATCTGAGCGGCTTGTCCGATGACGTCCGGCGCCTGCTCGCTCAGCCGCGCTTGACCGAAGCAGAGACCGAGTTTCTGAAAGCGCAGTTTCAGCTGCCGCGCCCCGGGCTCCTCGCTATGATTGCCGAAGCGGGGCGCGAGCCGCATATCCCGGACGGCGGCGCGATGACGACTTACGTGTCCAACCACGGCTACGCGTACCCGCAACTCTACATAGCCGAGACCGGGGTGGACTACAGCCGGTTCGATCGGTTCCACGTCAACACAGCCGATGACGGCGTCGGAGTCGACGAGGTCGGGCAGCTTCTGTCCGGCGGGGGCGTGCGGATATTGCAACGCCGTGCCGGTTCCGAGGTCGCGACCCTACATCTCGATTGCCCTTCGGAGGGACACGGCTGGATCCTAACCTATGATGGTGGATCGGCCCATATCGGAAGCCTCAGCGGTGTGCGGCCGGGGACGAAGCTTTTGATGCAGGTCATCGGGCCGGAGCGCTGGGTCATGCGCTACGAGGACGCGGAACACGGGCGATAGGCAGATCAGCGATGCCGGATTACGAAATCTTCGAGGCGGGCGACATCACCCTGCAATCCGGCCTGACCTATCGCAAGGCGCAACTCGCATATAAAGCCTTTGGCGCGCTCGATACCGCAAAGTCGAACGTCATTGTCTATCCAACCTCATACGGCGCCCAGCATTACGACCTCGAATGGGCGATCGCCCCCGGCAAGGCGCTCGACCCGAGCAAATACTTCATCGTTATTATGAACAAGTTCGGCAACGGACTGTCCTCATCGCCGAGCAACACGCCGCCGCCCTTCGACCGCGCCCGCTGGCCGCACTTCACGATGACTGACAATGTCAGGGCGCAGCAGCGGCTATTGGCCGAGGTATTTGCCATTGAGCGGGTAAAGCTTGTCTACGGATTTTCGATGGGCGCGCAGCAGGCCTTTCACTGGGCCGCGCTGTTTCCTGACCGGGTCGAGCGCATCGCCGCGATCTGCGGCTCGGCAAAGACCTCCCCGCATAATGTCGTCTTCCTCGAAGGAGTGAGGGCAGCCTTGACCGCCGACCCCGCTTGGCAAGACGGCTGGTTTTCAACCCCGCCGACCCGCGGTTTTCAGGCGATGGGCCGGGTCTATGCCGGCTGGGGCCTGAGCCAAGCTTTCTATCACGAAGAAGAATGGCGCAAGCTCGGCTTTTCATCGCTCGAGGATTTTTTGGTCGGCAGCTGGGAGGCGAATTTTCGCCGCCGCGACGCCAATGATCTATTGGCGATGCTGTGGATGTGGCAGCACGCCGACATCAGCGCCAACGAGCTTTACGCCGGCGATCTCGGCAAGGCGTTGGGGGCGATTACAGCCGACGCGATGGTCATGCCGTGCGAAACAGATCTTTACTTCACGGTTGAGGACAGCCGGCGCGAGGTCGCCCGGATGTCGCGAGCCGAGTTGCGGCCTATCCCGTCGATCTGGGGCCACCGCGCCGGTAACCCCGCACAAAACCCGCAGGACGCCAAATTCATCGACACTGCGGTGTGCGAACTGCTGGCGCGCTAAATTGGGGGCGGTTGGCGGTAAGGACTCGACTTCCGCAATCAACCGCCTGCCGCCAGCGCTGCCGCGGCGTCTGGCGGTAGGGTCGCGCGTTCGATGTGACGGCGATGCCAAAGTGCATAGAAAAGCAAATTCCAGGCGGCGCGCCCGGCGCGCTTTTGCCCGGCGGCGGCGAACAGCGTCTCGACCATGTCCGGCCGACAAATCTCGCGCACCGCCGGCGAACGCGCGACGAGAGGACCGAGCTCTTCGGCACGCCGCGCGATCCACTGCGCCACTGGCACGGTAAAGCCGCGCTTGCGGGCAAGCGGCTGCGACTGCGGCAACTGGCCCGCTAACCAACGACGCAGCAGCCACTTACCGAGCCCGTGATGCACCTTGAGCCCGTCCGGCAGGCGAAAGGCAAGCGCAGAAACTTCGCTGTCGAGAAACGGCGTGCGGCCTTCGACGCCATG
>Ga0306926_10004812_pt1 | contig 14238 bp, 15 predicted proteins | sample flu12Cox44000178_FD_203759 | JGI IMG/M metagenome (GOLD analysis project Ga0306926, IMG submission 203759) | Lab enrichment of tropical soil microbial communities from Luquillo Experimental Forest, Puerto Rico - flux8day.12C.oxic.44.000.178 (v2)... | ecosystem: Environmental > Terrestrial >...
GAAATGGATTTGCCCGCGCTGCTCGTTCTGCGTGACGAGCTTGCCTTGCAGACTTCGCCGGAAGCTTCGCGTCAATATGCCGAGGTCAACCAACAAATAATCATCAGAGAGATGAAAGGTGCGCCGCGATGACTAAGAAGGCTACGCGTGCGCAACTAATCGAATGGGCTCTCGCCATGCATCGCCACGGCCAGATGCAAAGCCAGACTGATAGAGACGCCTATGTTGCTGCGCTGCTCGCGGTTCTGGATTTGGTCATCAACAACGTCGTGGACCTCTCGCCGCCGCCGCCGAAGCAGGACGCGTTCATCACGCCGATCCCGGCGCGACCGGTCATCGACAGCCTCGAGAAATTGGCCGCAGCTCGTTCCAAGCTGATCAAGCTGCAGGCGCTCGAGCGTCGGCTGCTGGCTATTCCCTGGAACCGGCAGGAGGCGCGCCAGGTGATCGAAGGCGAAGCGGTTGAGGTTGTCGCCGATGGCCAGTGACGACGCACCCGATCCGCAGCGGCTGATCAAGCTCGCCCGCCAAACTCTTTCGTCAGCGGAACGGCGTAAGAAATTCCGCCGCATCGATTTCCTCGACACGGCATGGTGGTACCCGACCCAGTTTGCGTTCTTCGCTGCCGGCGCGACCGGCGTGCACCAACGCCTCATCTATGGCGGCTCGCAAAGCGGAAAGACGACTTGTTGCGCCGCCGAAGTCGCCTGGCACATGACCGGCGAATATCCCGATTGGTGGACCGGCAAGCGTTACAGCAAGCCAATCCGCGTCTGGTGCGTGGGGGAAAGCGTAGTGCTGGTGCGCGACACGGTTCAACGAAAGTTGTGTAGCGAGGAAGGTGAGTTCGGTAGCGGCACTATCCCGCTCGAATGCTTCACCAGGCGGCCGATCATGGTGCCCGGCGGCACCGGCGCCATCGACACGATCTTCGTCCGGCATGCGACCGACGGCAAGGCTGACGGCACTTCGACCCTGACGTTCAAGACTTTCGAGATGCGCCGCGACCGGCTGCAATCGGAAAGCATCGATTTGATCTGGATCGATGAGCGGCCAGACGAGCAGATTTACAGCGAACTGCTGGCCAGAACATCCGCGACCGATGGTCACCTGCTCGTCAGTTACACGCCGATCGGCGAGAGCGGCGCCGCGGGCATTACCTATCGGTTTCTGGTCGAGGCGTCATCGGACCGAGCGCCGTTTCGCATCACCGGCACCGAGGCCAAGCACATTACGCCGGACCGGCGCGAGGTGCTGGCGCCGAGCTACTCCGATGCCGAGCGCGCGACCAGATTGGAAGGGGTACCGCAGCTCGGTGCCGGCCCGGTGTTTCCGCTGGAATTGCTGCCGAGCGTCATCACGATCTTCGATGCCAATGCCCTGCCGTCCTGGGCCAGACACTGCGTCGGCATCGATTTTGGTTTCGCCGGCGGGTTTGCGGCAGTGTACATCGCGTGGGCGCACGACACCGGCGATATCTGGGTCATCGATTCATTCCAGATGCAGCAGTCATCCGCGCTCTACCATGTGCAGCGTATCCATTCGATGACGCAGGGCCTGAGAATTCCGGTGTCTTGGCCTCACGATGGGCACGTTCACGACAAGGGCTCCGGCTTTGCACTCGCGCAGCAGTACAAGGGCTTCGGCGCCAACATGCTGCCGAGCCACGCCACCAATTACGGTGCCGACGACTTCAAGGTCGAGCCTGGGCTGCAGGAGATCCGCGAGGCGATGTTCTGCGGCAAGCTGCACATCGCCGGCCACAACACCGAGCTGCTCGAGCAGATGCGGCACTACCACCGCGACGAGGACTTCAAGGTGGTCAAGCAGAAGGATCACCTGATCGATGCGTTCCGCTACGCGCTCATGATGCGCAGATCCGGCAAGCCGAAGCTCGAGTGCGACGGCGTTGGCTACGGCAACATGCCCTATGCCGGACACCGTCCCGAGCGCCGCGGCGAGCCGCAGATGGCGCGCGGCATCCCAGGTCAGGATTGGGACATTTTCAGCGGCCAGCCGCTATGAAATCTTGGACCCAAACTTGGACCCAAACTGCGCCCAACAGCCCACTATTGGCGCCTACGATCCCCCACGCAGGGTAGCGAAGAACCCGCATAAATCCGCACTAACTCTTACTCTGCCCCACGCCAGACTATAGAGGGGCAGGAAGTTTCTCTTCACATCGGGCTTTTTCGAATACGCGGAGATCCTTCCCGCGCTTGACCCCAGCATCGATCAGGTGAGCAAGCCTTATGACCGTGTCGCGGTGGCGACGAAATTGCGCAGGGCGCTCAACGGCCGCGGCGCCGTCGCAGACGACCGACGGACCGATGACAAGGAGCGCTAGTCATCGTGCGACGCGCGCTGGGTGCCTCTCGAAGAGCCAACAATCGTGCCCTGAATAGCGAAGCGGGACGATTCGCTGGCGAAGCGCACCGTCGGTAAATGCCGGCGCTCAGCCGTGCATTCAACTCGTCAGCACCGCCGCGAGCTGCCTGAGGTTGTGGCGCATGAGATCGATGTAAGTCAGGGCGTCTCCCTTCTCGCCGGTTAGCGCATCGGAATAGAGCACCCCGCCCACCTTCGCGCCGCTTTCCCGCGCGATTTGCTGCACCAGCCGCGGATCGGTGATGTTTTCCAGAAACACACCCCCGACCTTCTGCTTCTTGATTTCCGAAACGATCGCCGCAACGTCCTTGGCCGATGCCTCGGCGTCGGTCGACAGTCCCTGGGGCGCAACGAAGTGAATGCCGTAGGCGGCATCGAAATAGCCGAACGCATTGTGGCTAGTGAGCACCCGGCGCCGGTCGGGCGGAATCTTGGCAATGACGTCCTTCACTTCGCGCTCGAGCGCGTCGAGTTTGGCGAGGTAGGCCGTTGCGTTCGCCTGGTAGCTGGCCGCGCCGGCCGGATCGGCGGCGATCAACGCGTCCCGGATATTGGCAACATAGGTTTTCACATTCGCCACCGATTGCCACGCATGGGGATCTGCCCGGCCGTGATCGTGGCCATGGTCGCCATCCCCGTTGCGCTCCAGCGGCTTGACGCCTTTCGTTGCGACAACGATCGGCGCCTTGGTCGCCGAAGCCTTGACCAACCGCTCGAGCCAGCCTTCGAAACCCAGCCCATTGACGAACACGATGTCAGAGTCGGCGAGCTTCTTCGCATCGGCCGGGGAAGGCGCATAGGCATGCGCATTGCCGTCGGGACCAACCAGGGTGGTTACTGCCGTTCGCCCGCCGCCGACGTTCTTCACGAAATCGCCGAGGATGGAAAAGCTCGCGGTGACCTTGAGCTTCTCCTGCGCGCCGGCGGGAGAGGCAATGAACGAAGCGGCGAACACCGCCGCGGCAATCGCGCGCCATCCCATCATGACCTTCTCCCCTGTTGGGCGGGTCGTCAATTTGTTATGTTATATCATTACACGCGCCGCCGGCAAGCCAATAGGGTCGCGTGCAGGGCTGTCGCCGAGCCGGCTCCAGCGGCGAGGTCCGGATTGCCCAATCCTGCACTGGTGCTAATGGCTTGGGGCAGTATTGATCCGGTTGCGATCAACAAGGGTGCCCAATGGCTCATCACCGCAGGCCGCTCGCGGCGGCGGCTGCTCTCAACAGCGCAATCTTTGTAGTTGAGGCGATTGCCGGCTACGAGGCGGACAGCCTCAGCCTCATTATGGACGCGGTACACAATCTCTCGGACGAGCTGGCGCTCGTGCTCCTGTACCTCGCCTTCGTCCTGTCTCACGGCGTCTCGCGCCACCTGCTACGCTCGGCTAATATCTTCAACTCGGTCGGGCTGGTGCTGATCAGCGCGTTGCTGTTGTGGCAAGCGGTCGAGCGCATCCTTTCACCTGCCCCGGTGGTCGGCTGGGCAGCCATCGTGGTCGGACTGGCGGCGGCCGCAGCCAATTGGGGGGTAGCCCAGCTGCTGCTAGCCCCGAGCCGCAACAATGCGGCGGTGCGCTTGGCCTATATTCACAATATCGGCGACGCCTACGTGTCGCTCGCGCCGGTTGCGGCCGGCCTGCTCGTGAGCTTGACCGGCTCCTCGCTGTTCGATCCGCTCATCGCCGGCGCGATCGCGCTCTGGATCATCGTTTCCACCAGCCGAGAGGTTTTTGCCTCGCACGAGGAGCTCATTTGGCCGGAGAAAATCGTTTGCGGCCATTCGGATGATGAAGAGACCACAATCGGCGCGGCTCCTTCGCGACAGCCTTAATCTGCGTTCCAATCCGGCCGAATTGGACCGGACACATCTTCGAACGCCCCCGCAACGAGCTCGCATACAAGAAGCCGTGCTGGATCGACCGGGCCGGGCATGCTGGCGCGCCCCTTGGGAATGCGCCTGAAGCCGGCTTTCTGGTAATACGGTTCGTCACCCACCAGCACCACGAGCCGATGCCCCCGCGCCTTCGCTTCGGCGAGGGCCCGCGCGATCAAAGCATGGCCGATGCCGCGCTCGCGGAACGGTGGCTCGACCGTGAGCGGGCCGAGCAGCAGCGCCTTGGTTTCACCGATACGAATGGGCGAGAGCCGCACCGATCCGACCAGCAGCGTGCCGATGCGTGCGGTGAAAGACAGATCGAGCTTGTGCGCGACACCCTCGCGCAGTCGATAGGCCGACTTCGCATAGCGGCCCGGGCCGAAGGTGCGCTCGTGCAGGCGCTCGATCGCAAGTGCGTCGGCTTCGGCCTCCGGCAGGATGGTGACAGAGAGATCGCTCATAGTGCCCGCGAGCGCGCTTAGCATTTGGCACGCGCAAGGTCTATCGGCTGGCGAACGCCGGCTAACGTAGCTCGCCGCGCAGGAATGCCGCGATCTTTGCGTCCGCCTTGAGCTTGGCCAGGTCCTGCGCTGACGGCAGTTGCGGTTTGTCCCGAGTAGCGTCGACCATGCAGAGGAAGCCGAGCGGCTCGCTCTTGCTGGCGCGAAATTGATGCCACGTCATCGGCGGCACCGTGATGAGATCGCGGGTGTCGATTGCTCTGACCTCATCGCCGACCAGGCAGTGGCCGCGGCCACGCAGGATCAGCACGGCATGCAGGTGCCGGTGCCGCTCCAACGAGGAGAACCCGCCCGGCGCCACTTCGAAATAGCGCAACTCGGCCTGCATTTGCGGATCGGCAAACAGCACCTGGCGCGTTACAGACTTGAACAGCGCGCGGTCGTCTTCCTTGTAGGGAAGCTCGTCCACGTCCTCCCAACGGTAATCCCTCGCCTTGCGGTGGATCTTATTGCCGCTCGTCATGCCCCTATCCGGATCGATATCGCCTCACCTCGGCCGTGAACGCCGCCGTCGCCTCGAGCAAACGCTCACCCGCTTCGAGCAGCGCGCCGCCGATCAGCAACATGACGTCGGTCCCGTAGAAATCAAGCATCTCGCCCACGCGGGCAACCGTCATACCGCCGGCCGGCACCGGCAGCGCCGGGCGCAGCCCGTCGCGCTTGTCGCGGGCTTCGCGCGCGAGGGCACGGCAGGTATCCGCGGAGTAACCGAACCGCCCGCCATGGTTCGGGAATACGACGGCGTCGGCGCCGAGCATGCGAAACAGCTTGCCAATGAGCAGCGGCGGGGCAATGCGAGCCGCCCCTGCCATGCTGGGATGGGCGATGAAGGCGAGCGTCGGATTGTCCCGCACCAATCGATGGAAATTGGCGAGACCCACGATCATCGGCGCGACCATCACGGTGTCGACGCCCGCTTGCGTCGCGATTGCGATTTGACGGCGCATCGTGTCGAGATCGCCGGACAAGCTGGGCACGTAAAGCGCGGCCTGCCCATCAGTCGGACCGACGCCGCGCAGCGCCGCGGTGATCGCTTCCACCCGCTCGGCAAACGGCGCATAGGCCTGGTCGGCCAGTCCGTGATCGTCCTTGATGTAATCGATCCCGCCTTGCGCGAAGCGTCGGGCGAGGTCCGCAAGCGCTTTCGGCGCCAGGCCTTGCGGCTTGAGCGCCGAGCAGGTCAAAGCCCGCGCCGATGCGCCGACCCGTCTTCGCAATTCGTCGGCTCCGTGGCGTGGTCCGCCAAACGATTCGCGAAGTTCAGACGGCAGTTCGACGTCGTGCAACATCACGTCCTCGTGCAGGGACGTGTTGCCGAACAGCATGTTGATGAGCTGCCCCGCGTCGTTCCCAACGGTTTCGATCGCAAGCGCAATGCGGACTTCGAAGATGCCCGGCTGTTTCTCGGCAATCGTCTCTACCCGGCCGACGATTTGGTCTCGGACGAAATCATCGCTGACGGCCGCGACCGGCATCTCGACGCTTTGCTCGACCGCGATGGTGCGCGCTCGCGCTTCGATTGACTGGGCGTCGCTGCGCATTTGGTAAATCGCCTGCAAGCGGGTTTGCGCGACCACGCTGTCACCATCGCTGGCTCACCGGCGCGCCGCCGAGCACCTCGATGATGCGCGCGCGGGTAGCCGCCGTGGTGTCGTTGGGCAGCTCATCGAGGGCGAAGAAGCCCGACGCGATGATCTCGCGATCATGGATCGCAATGTCGGTTTGCCGGAACGCGCGCACGACGAATAGAGCCACGTGGTCGCGCCGGGAGGCGCGATCGTTGAAGAACATGCTGTGCAACTGCGGCGGCTCGGTGATCGCGATATTGCCCTCCTCGCGCAGCTCGCGCGCGAGTGCCTGGAGCAAAGTCTCGCCGGGCTCGACGCCGCCCCCGGGCAAATGCCAGCCGCTCACGTAGCTGTGCTTGACCAGGAAGATGCGCTCGCTTTCATCGATCACCAGCGCACGCACGCCGAGCGTCATCGCGCGGGCGAAGCGCCAATAGACGTGCAGCACACGTCGCACCGCACGCTCGATCGCCATGCGCAGGCTGGATGCATTGGCTCGTTTCATGCCCGTCGTTGCCCGACTGCACTTAAGCAGCGCCCAAAGGACGCGATGGGTTTTCGGCTTGTCAAAACCGCACGTTTCTTGTTTAGACTATTTCTAACGTGGGGATCGTCGCATTTCGAGGGCGCACGTGAAACGCTTTGCCGAACTCACCGAACAGGAAATCCTCGCCCTGGCCATCACCAACGAGGACGAGGACAGCCGTATCTATCGCGGCTTTGCCGAGGGACTGCGCGGGACGTATCCCTCCTCGGCTAAGGTCTTCGACGAGATGGCCGAGGAGGAAGTCCGGCACCGCACGATGCTGTTCGACCTCTACCGGTCGAAGTTCGGCGAATACCTTCCATTGATCCGCCGCCAGGACGTTAAGGGCTTCATTCAGAAGAAGCCGCTATGGCTGATGCAGCCGCTCAACCTCGACGAGGTGCGCAAGTTCGCGGAGAACATGGAATTCGAGGCGGCCCGCTTCTATCGCAAGAGCGCGGATACGACCCGCGATGCCTCGGTGCGCCAGCTGCTGGTGGAGCTTGCCGAGATCGAGGCCGAGCACGAGGGTCTCGCCCACAAGCTCGGCCAGCAAATCCTGACCGCGAGCGCCCGCGCCAAAGAAGACGAGACCGCGCGGCGCATGTTCATTCTGCAATATGTGCAGCCGGGCCTTGCCGGATTGATGGACGGCTCGGTGTCGACCCTGGCGCCGTTGTTTGCCGCGGCATTTGCCACGCACGATACCTGGAACACGTTTCTGGTCGGACTCGCCGCGGCGGTCGGTGCGGGTATCTCGATGGGCTTCGCCGAGGCGCTCTCGGACGACGGTTCGCTCACCGGACGCGGCGCGCCGGTCGTGCGCGGTGCGGTTTGCGGGGTCATGACCGCCGTGGGCGGGCTCGGTCACGCTTTACCGTATCTCATCCCGAATTTCTGGACCGCGACCGTCATTGCGGCGATCGTCGTCGCCGTCGAGCTCGCCGCAATTTCCTACATCCGCTACCGCTTCATGGACACGCCGTTCCTGGCGGCGGCGTTCCAGGTCGTGGTTGGCGGGGCGCTGGTATTTCTCGCCGGAATCTTGATCGGCAGTTCCTGACGCATGCACCCGCAATCGGTCCGCCGTCATGGCCGGGCTTGTCCCGGCCATCCACGTCTTTGCGGCATAAGGCAATGAAGACGGGGATGCTCGGCACAAGGGCGGGCATGATGAACTGATGTTCGTACTGGCACACTTGTCGGACCCCCATCTCGGACCGCTGCCAAAACCGCGGCTCAGCGAGCTTGCCGGCAAGCGCGCGACCGGGTTTCTGCATTGGCAACGCACGCGCCGGCTCATTCATCGCGGCGATCTGCTGGCGCGCATCGTTGCCGACGTGAAGGCGCAGAGGCCCGACCACATTGCCGTGACCGGCGACCTCGTCAACATCTCGCTCGCAGGTGAGTACCCGCCAGCGCGCGCGTGGCTGCAAACGCTCGGAGATGCACGGAATGTGAGTTTGGTCCCGGGCAATCACGATACCTATGTGCGCAGCGCCTCGGCGCACCCGCAGCTGCACTGGGCTGATTACATGCGCCGCGACGATGGCGCCGAGTCGAGCTTTCCGTTCCTGCGGCGGCGCGGCCCGCTGGCACTGATCGGCTTGTCCAGCGCAGTGCCGACGGCGCCGCTTCTTTCCACTGGGCGGCTCGGCGCGGTGCAGCTCGCGCGGCTTGCCGAGCTGCTCGATCGCTGCCGCGACGAGGGGTTGTTCCGGGTGGTGATGATCCATCATCCGCCGACCAGCCGCGCTGCGCGCTATCTAAAACGGCTCGTCGACGGCGCCGCCTTGCGTGCGGTGCTGGCAAGCCACGGCGCCGAACTGGTCATTCACGGACACGATCACGTGCATTCGCTGGTCTATTTCGCCGGACCGCAACGCCGCGTCCCGGTGCTGGGCGTGCCGTCCGCGTCGCAGACGCCGCGCGGCACGCAGGCGGCCGGCTATAATCTTTATTGGATCGACGGCCGCGCCGGCGCCTGGCGTTGCGAAGTCGTGGCGCGCGGACTTGCACCCAACACCGATGCAGTCTCCGAGCTCAAGCGGATGGCTCTGACAGATTGAGCGCAGTTTCTCGTCAGGAGCCGAACAGCAGCGCGGCGACGATCAGGACCGCGGCGCCCACGAGCAAGCCAAACAGAAATGGCATGATAACGCGCCGCCGCCGCCCGCCTCCGGGCAGCGCGAGCGCGTGCTTACGATCGCCTCGCACCGGCAGCGTGCCGTCGGCCAGCGCCCGCTCGCGCTCGATGAGCCGCTGCGCCAGATATTTGGTCACGGCATGGACCATCTCGGCGACATGTACCGATTCGGCCAGCACCTTGCGGCCGTAGCGCGTGTCCTGGAGGAAGCGGTACGTGCGTTTGTCACGGCCCATGGCGACGTGGGAGACGGCGTCGATCCACAGGCGCGGGCTCTCGCCGCGACTGATGCCGCGCTCGAACAGGTCGACCTCGCTCGGAATCTCCGCGAACACGGGATCGAGCGCCTCGTCGAGAAGTTCGAGCCGGGCCAACTCCGCGTCACGTAAATCGATGACGGTGCCGGTGTGCTCGGCCTGGTCGAGACGCGCCTTGCGCAAGGCATCCTTGAGGCGCGTCACCGGCTCGCTCGTCCGGTCGGCTTCGGCGTGTCGACGTTTGCGGCGCCACATGTCGTGCAACCTAGCAATCAACGAGAGCAGCGCAAGAGCGCATGCCCGAGAGCCGGATTAATGGCTCAACCACTTTTCGGCACAACCCCGTACCCTCGCGCCCAGCCCAGCCCATCTTCGGTCTTGCCGCGCGGCCGGTATTCGCAGCCGACCCAACCGGTGTAGCAGCGATCGAGCATCGCGAAAATTTCGCGATAGTTGATCTCGCCTTCGTCGGGCTCGTGGCGCGACGGCACCGCGGCGATCTGCACGTGCCCGACCAGCGGCAGATGTTTTTCGAAACGCCTGATGAGATCGCCGCCGACGATCTGCGCATGATAAAAGTCGAACTGGATGCGCACGTTCGGCCGTTCCGCCTTGGCGATGATGTCGGCCGCCTGCTCGGCGCGGGTAAGAAAATAGTCCGGGCGATCGCGCGGATTGATCGGCTCGATGAGCAGAGTGACGTGCCGCTCGGCGGCGGCATCGGCCGCGTGAGTGAGATTCTTGATCATGGTCTTCTCGGCCGCGGGACGCTGCTCGGGTGGGATTTTGCCGGCGAGGCAGTGAATCTGACTGCCGCCGATCGCGGTGACGTAGTCAAGCGCCTGCTTGAACAGCGTAGCGAATTCCTGCTCGTGACCGGGAACAGCGGCAACGCCTGACCCTCCCGCCGCCGGTTGCCCCAGCGCAGTATTGATGCCGAGCATCGCGAGACTGTGCCGCTCGAGTTCGGCTTTCACTGCCGCGGGCGAATGATCATAGGGTACTTGCAGTTCGACCGCCGTGAAGCCTGCGGCCGCTGCCGCAGCGAACCGCTCGATCAGCGGCCGCTCGGTGAAGAGATAAGCGAGATTGGCGGCAAAGCGGGGCATGGGTAAGTTTGAGTTTCTGGCGTAATTCTACCTCCTAAATGAAACCACCGCATGCGCGCGAATGACAGCTTCCATATTGCCGTGCTGCCCGGCGACGGCATCGGGCCGGAGGTCATGGCTCCGGCGCTGGAAATCCTGCAAAAGGTCGCCGCCTCGACCCCGGGCCTGGATTTGCGCTTCACCGAGGCGCCCGCCGGCGCCGGACATTATCGCGATGCCGGAACCTCCTTGCCCCAATCCACCATAAAGCTGTGTGAGCAGGCCGACGCCATCCTGCTGGGCGCCTGCGGGCTGCCGCACATCCGCTATCCCGACAATACCGAGATCATGCCGCAGGTGGAGCTGCGCTTCATCTTCGACCTCTACGCCGGCGTGCGGCCCTGTCGGCTGATCCCCGGCATCCCGAGCCCGATCGTCGGCGCCGCCGAGCGCGGCATCGATCTGGTCGTGATCCGCGAATCAACGGAAGGCCTGTTCGCCTCTATGGGCAAGGGCGTGGTCACGGAGACCGAAGCGCGCGAGACGTTGCTGATCACGCGCAAAACCTCGGAGCGCCTGTTCGAATTTTCGTTCCGCCTGTCCGAGCGGCGCAAGGCGCGCGGTGGCCGCGGCGTGCTCACCTGCGTCGACAAGGCGAACGCGTTCAAGGCCTACGCCTTTTTCCGTCGGCTGTTCGACGAATGCGCCGCGCGCCATCCCGGCGTGGCGACAGAGCGCCGCTACGTCGATGCCTGCTCGGCCATGCTGGTGCGCCGCCCCTGGGACTTCGATGTCATGGTGATGGAGAACATGTTCGGCGACATCATCTCCGATCTCACGGCCGGGCTGATCGGCGGCATGGGGATGGCGCCGTCCGCGGACATCGGTGATGCCCACGCGGTGTTCCAGCCCAGTCACGGCACCGCGCCCGACATCATGGGCAAGGGCCTCGCCAATCCCACCGCCATGATCCTCTCGGCTGCCATGATGCTCGACTGGCTCGGTGAGCGCCACGAGCATCCCGGCGCGGTCGAGGCTGGCCGCCGCATCGAAGCGGCGGTGGATCGCGCTTATGCCCATGGTCTCAGACCATGCGAGTTTGGGGGCAGCGAAGGAACGGCGGCCGTCGCGGCCGCGGTGCTGGGGGCGCTCGACGGCCCACCCGTTTAGTCACAGGTGGGCGGCATTCCACATCTCGTCCCACCGCGGGAGTGGGACGCATTTCGGTTGACGACAACGGGCAATATTGGTTGCCTAATGCCGCGCGCACTTTCAGGCTCTGAAACAAGGTGGGCCGCGCGCAAGAGCGAGCAACGCATCGTTCGCCATGAATGCCCAGCAACTGCTGCAGGAAATCGCCGCCTATTGTCGCCAGACCGGGCTTGCCGAATCCACCTTCGGCCGCCGCGCCGTCAACGACGGCAAACTGACGTCACGGCTGCGCAACGGCGGTCGCATAACCACCGAGACGCTCGATCGCATCCGTGCCTTCCTGGATAACGAGCGCACCGCTGCCGCCGCGCATCCGACTACAACCGAACGCGCACGCGAGCCGCGCTCGGTCGCGCCGCCGCCAGCCGCGCCGCCCGCGCCTCCCGGACAGCGCGACCCGCAGCGCAATTTCCGTTTCTTCGACAACCGGCAGAAATATCTCCTGTTCGTCAACACCTGCAGCGAAAAGTGGGTGATTGCCGGCCGCGTCGCACTCGAGCTCGCCAATGTGCACCCGCGACCGCCGGCGCTGCGTGTGTTCGACGCCGGTGTCGGCGACGGCACGGTCCTGTTGCGCGTGGCGCGCGCGATGCACGATCGATTTCCGCACACGCCGTTCTATCTGGTCGGCAAGGAGATCAGCCTCGAGGACGTGCGCCTCGCGCTGCAAAAGATGTCGGACCGCTTCTTCGAACATCCGGCGACCGTGCTGGTTCTCACCAACCTTGCCTATGCCGACGCGCCCTGGCTCGCGGTCAAATCGGTTTCCGCCGCTTCGAGCCTAGTCTGGCACGAAGTGCCGCTCGCCGGCGATTCCGCCTACCGCTTCGAGCAGCAGATCACCGATCTGGTGCCGTTTCTCTCCCAGAACTGGAAGGCGGGCGTGTCAGCGAAAACCGGCAACCCGGTCTACGAGCGGCCCGTGGTGCTGGTGATCTATCGCGCGGACCACAAATTCCTGCTCGATCCGATCATTCCGCGGCCCGGCGGCACCATGGCCAATTACGACTTGGTGATCGCCTCGCAGCCTTACCGCGCGCGCGCATCCCTCGACTTCAAGGCCAAGCGCGTGATCGCACCGCTCGCCAAGGCGCTGGGACCGAGCGGACGGCTCATCGCCATCCATTCGCACGGCCATGATCCCGGCATGGAGATCATCCACAAGGTGTGGCCGGGCGATAATCCGTTCATTCACGACCGGCATCAGATCCTCAGGGCTGTCAAACAGGAGCTCGGCCCCGCTGGTCGCGACCTCAACTTCAATGCCTATGCCGACAACCGCTCGCTGTTCCGCTACGACATGCACACGCTGCCATCGGAAATTTCCGAGCAGTCGATCGGCACCTCGACCTTGTTCGCGGCGTGGAACGGGGCGATTTACGTGGCGCAGATCGAGGATGACCGCCTCGGCGAGGTGGTCGCCGACGGCCGCTATCTCGAAGCCACGCGCGAAGTGTTGTGCGAGCGCGGCGGACTCTGGTTTTACGATGAGTCCTACGTGATCTCGCGCCGACGCGAGTGAGCTTTGAGGTCAGCACCTCCGCCGGCACCCGGGCTGGGCGCTGCGGGCGTCGCTCCGGAAAGAGTAGTTTCAGCAGGCCTCGGCTTGCGCCTCACGGCACCGGCGGCTCCATGTTGCCCCTGCGGATCAGCGGAGCCGCCGCGGGTTCGGCCATGAACCGGATCATCGCGGTTGCCGCTTCGGGCTGCTTGGAGACAGTGAGAACAGCGGCGGCGAACACCACGTAATCCTGCAACTCCCGCGGCAGCGGGCCGACATAGTCGATGCCGCCGATCGGCAGAATGACGTTGATCTGCTGCATGCCGATTTCGGCTTCGCCCTTGGCGACGACCTCGGCCACCGGCACGCCGTCCACGAGCTTGGTCTTGGCCTTCACCGCGTCGGCGATGCCGAGCCGCTCCATGAGCTTCGCCATGTAGAGGCCGCTCGCGCCGGCGCGCGAATAGGCGATGGATGTCGCCGCCAGCATCGTTCGTTTGAACGCGTCGGCCGTGCTGATGTCGGGCTTCGCCGCGCCGGCCTTGACCGCGACGCCGATGCCGGCGCGGGCGAAATCGGCACGCGTGCCGGCCACCACCTTTCCACGCTTGACGAGGTCATCCATGCCGTCGCGGGCCTGCGTGACGAGGTCGCCCGACGCATCGGAGTTGATCTTGGCCGTGAACGCGGGGCCGACTTCGTAATTCACCACGACCTTGTTTCCACTTGCGCGCTCGTAGGCGGGCGCGAGCTCCCGCACCGCCGAGACCACTCCTTGGTTGGTGAGAACGACGATCTCGGCCGCTTGGGTCGCGTCCGGCTTCATCATCGCCAGCACCGCGATGAAGCCCGAGATTGCCAGCTTTGCTGCCGCTCGCATGACATCCTCCCCGCTTTCCTCTGCTATTTGGATCTGATTGCCGCTGCCAGGGTCTCGAATGCGCCGGGATAGTACGAGACATTTTGGTATGGCGTCTTCCCGATTAGGTCCGCCAGCCGGCGCGCCTGGGCGCCGTCGCGTCCGAATAGTATGACGCGCGTGTTGAAGTCGTCGCGCGGCAGCGGCGCAATTTCCAGCGCGCCGTTACCCAGCTTGTCGATGGGCACGTTGTGCGCGCCGGAGAGGCTTCCCCGGGAAAATTCCTCGGCATCGCGC
>Ga0306926_10004813_pt1 | contig 14237 bp, 15 predicted proteins | sample flu12Cox44000178_FD_203759 | JGI IMG/M metagenome (GOLD analysis project Ga0306926, IMG submission 203759) | Lab enrichment of tropical soil microbial communities from Luquillo Experimental Forest, Puerto Rico - flux8day.12C.oxic.44.000.178 (v2)... | ecosystem: Environmental > Terrestrial >...
GTCGTCGTTGTGCCGGATCAGGGTCACGCGCCCCTGCTTGCTGAGCCCAAGGTGATGCGGCGGGTTGCAGCGTTCGTTGCATCTTGCGATGTTTCGGTGCGGGATTGACAGGTAGAGAGAGCGGCCGCAGGACCGAGCTTCGTGTAGGCAGATGATCTCCTCCGCCAGCCAGATTACGAGTGGGGTGGCGTCGAATTTAAGGGTTCGCGCCGCCGACTGCACCTCACGCATCTCCTATGGCAGCTTTTGCCGCTGCTGCGCCCGCGCCGCGAGCGGCCACGCCGCCGCCGCGCCGCCGAGCGTCGCTAAGAATTTTCGTCGTCCGATGGTGACTGTCATACGCCTCTCCCGCGCGAGGTGCGTAAAGGGAAGGATACCACGCCACGAGTGCGCTGTCCTAACTGCGTGGCCCCCCGCGCGGGCGGGGCGGCACGCCGGGCACAGGCTGCAACGAAGCGCCGCCGGGCCACGCTCCCGCTTGCTTTCAAGAGTTGTCTGCTTTGCCCCCGACTGTGTTCTCTAATTCCGGGTTTTCGGCAAAGCCGACGGCAGCCGAGGACACGGCATTGCCTTCACTGCGGCAACACACCTGAGGCGATGACGGAGCGTATGAAGAAGCGATGTGACTACGCCGCTTCCACGGTGTGGTATCTTTAGCCCCAGTAGCGCCCACTGCTGCCGATGACGACTACGACCAGGCCGAGCGGCAGGTTGACACGAATGATCTGCCGGATGCGGTTGAGGCTGGTGCCGGCGCTCGGCCAGTCCTCGACATCGACGGCGCGTTTGAACGCCAGCCACGGCCCATGGAACAGCCAGACGAACAGCGCGATCATCAGCCAGCCGATCACCTGCATCAGGTGGATGTACGGGCTGGCCGCGGCAAAGCCCCCGAAGGTCGTGAACAGCATCCAATAGCCGCTGGCGAGCAGCAACAGGATCGCTAGCCACACCCACGGAAAGAATTTCCCAAAGGTGACCCGCATCAGCCGCAGGCGCTGTGGCGGCTCGAGCGCCCCGAGCGCCGGACGCAGACAGACATAGATCGCGAACATGCCGCCGACCCAGACGACGGCGCCGAATATGTGCAGGGCGAGCGCCACGGCGGTCATGAGCGAGCTCTCGATTCCGAGGGACGATGGTTACATGCCGGCCTACGCGGGGCTGGGCAAGTCAGATGCGGATGAGGCTGCCGCGAGGGTATCGGCGCAGAGTTGGAGCTACCAAGCGCTGTCGTCATGGAGTATGCACCCCTCCCCAAATTTGTCCCAACACACGTAGCCAATTTCGGTAGCACAACTTCTCGATCAGTGGTTCGCCGTCACCACGCGTGCGCAGGACCTGGACCAGATTTTGCAGTCCAGCGGCACTCCCGATTCCTGCTGGAATCTTGGCGCCGTCAAAATCGGATCCAAAACCGACGCCGTCCTCACCTACATGTTTGAGAATGTGCTCGAGGTGCTCGATCACCAGGTCAACGGGGGTGTCAGCATCCTGATGACCGTCCGGGCGGAGGTAGCTAGTAGCGAAGTTGACGCCGACTATCCAAACGCACCGGCCGTGAAGCGCGAAGAGGAGGAGGAATGGGGTAAAAGAGGACGGAGATGAGCAAGCTGCGAACTCACTTTAGCTTCCGCGTCGATACTTGGACACCCAAACGGCGAAAGCATCGTGGAGCACGTCGCAGGCGTCGAGGACTATCAGGTTGCACTCGCTACCTACCGCGCGGCATGTGAACGCTGGCCCGACACGCCCATCACCTTGCGGCAAGGTGCGCGAGTGATCGAGGACAGCCGGCGCCTGCGCGTGGTGTCCAGTCAGTAAAAGTACCTCCGGCTTCCAGGAACGTATGCCCTACGGGCTGCTCGTGCCGGACGTTCCATGAGGTAAAGAAAGCCCCGGCTTTCTCTCTACCGGGGCTTCAGGTAGTCTCTTGAACATAGGAGAAACGCCTAGAGGGAATGAGCCTCTAGACGCTCCGATGTTATCCCAAAGCAGAAATCAGACAAGGCGCGGATCGCGTAAGCGCCCCGCCAGCCAAAGGCTGGGGGAAGCGGACTGGGCTGAAGAAGTGGCCTCTTCCACACTAAAACACTGTAAAATTTGAACCAATTACGTCCGAGCAAGCGACCAACGGGCAGCGGCTGCTCCTCATACCGGAGCGGGCGTCTAAGTAGTCAAGGTGAAGGACCGTCCGCAAATGGTGGCTGCAAAGCTTCCTCGATTGGTTGAGTTCCCTATGAGCACGATCGCCAACCTGGAGCAATGGAAGCGAGAACGCCAAGAGCGCAACTGGCAGCGCTTGTGCCTCCGGCGCGCGACGCTCTGGCCGTTCACCCACTGCAAGACGGACTGCGGTGACCCCTCCACGTGGAGATGGCTGTGAGATATCGCGACGAATATTTCCTAGAACTCTGCAAAGGCTGACCGCGAGGGTGCTTGCAAATTTCATGAATCATGGTCCTGCGTGCCCTTTTGAACGCAATATTTCTTCTCCCATTCCTCGCGGCTCAAAACCCTGGGTGCGAGCACGTAGGGCAAGCCTTGCGGCTTCTGCCTCAGCGACCTCGTCATAATGAAAGACGTACCGGCGCGGACGTGCACTGCACGCGAGCTCGGCCTCGACCTGCACATATCCAAGATTGCGGCTATCACCGCGACTTGGCGCCGAGCCAGTTCGGCTGCCAGGGCAGACAGCCGATCGAATTGGCCCTCCGCCCAGCGGTAATCTATCGATAGACCAATGCCTTCGACATAGCCGGCATCGCCGAGACCTTGGCGAAATCCGCGCAGGCGCTCGCTTTGTCCGTCGGCCGAGTAGGGATTGAGAAACCCGATCACCGGCTGCTGCGCCCGCGCCGCAAATGGCCACGCCGCCGCGCCGCCGAGGAGCGATATGAACTCGCGGCGTTTCAGCTGACCGAATTGCATCCGCTGCCCCTAGCCAGAGAGGTGACAGCATAGCGGAATGACGAGGATCGAGTCTCGGAGGGTGAGAACATTCGGAACTTTAGCGAAGGATCGACCCACACGACGATTTACTTCCCGAAATTCGCGCCCTCCACATTTGTCTTGCCCCGCTTGCATGCATCTTCAACCCAATGCGAGAAGCTGCGGATGGGCGACCGACCCTCTATGCTTGGCCACCGCGCCGAGCTAAATGATATTCTTGGTCGTCTTTTGTGAGGGGAGCCACAGCATGGACGACAACACCTTGTCGGCGCTCCGCACGCAGCTAGTCCAGCTCATTATCAACCAGGGGACGATTTTTTCGAACTGGATCAAGTTCGCTATTACTGTTCAAGGTGCCTTGGCGGCCGGATTGGGGCTTGCGTTGACTGACGCCAAGTATCGGGTATTTGGCCTTATAATGGCACTTCTTGGGATTGTTACCTCTCTCGGGTTTGCAGCAATTCTTGTCCGACAGGCTCAATGGTTAATGTGGTTCGCGCAAAGATGGAATAGTTTAGCTACGACCTCTGAAATCTTCCCCACTCGACCAGGCGAAATCGTAAGACTGAATCCAGGTCGTGTTGCCATGTTGGTCGGAGGCTGTCTTTTGCTCGCGGCCATAGCATGGATCGTGATTTTTGTGGCGGTTCTTCTGAACGCAGCCCCGGAAGGGGCCGTCGAGTGATTGGAGAACCCTAGCGATCAAGTGTCCATCCGAAGTTTTCCCCAAGTTGGCGGACTTCATTTACAGACCGCCGCGACGGCTTCCGGATGCTGGTGCACCGCGACGCGGTGGGCGTGCGGCTTTTCACCCGCACCGGGCACGACTGGACCGGCCGCTTCCCCCTGATCGCGCCCGCCGCGCTCTCGCTCAAGGCTGCGTCGTGCCTGATTGATGGCGAGGCTGTGGCCTGTGATGACAAGCCATGGCAGGACGGCCAGCGGCCTTGAAATCGGCTTTCGCCATCCCGGCTCGTACACGGATGACTGGTACTGCTCCGCTCGCATAGTCAGCGCGTCGCGTCGCTCGGCAGGCGCACCGTGAACACCGAGCCCTTGCCCGGCTCGCTCGCTACGGTCACGTCGCCGCCCATCATGCGCGCGAGCTTGCGGGTGATGGCGAGGCCGAGACCGGTGCCGCCGAACTTCTGCGCGGTCGAGGCATCGGCCTGGCTGAACTCCTCGAACAGATTCGCCTGCTGCTCAGGCGTCATGCCGATGCCGGTGTCGGTGACGGCGAACTCGACGAAGCTGCTGCCATTGGTCACTCGGCGTGCCGCAAGCTTGACCTCGCCCGCCCTGGTGAACTTGCACGCATTGCTGAGGAGGTTGAGCAGGATCTGCCGCAGCCGCATGGGGTCCACGGTCAATGCGCCGAGGTTCTCTTGGGCGTCAACGACGAGGCGGTTCTTGTTCTGCTCGGCAAGTTGTCCGGCGGTGCCGATGACGTCGTTGATCAGTGGTGCCAGCTGCACGCTTTGCGGGTTGAGCTCGAGCTTTCCGGCCTCGATCTTCGACAGGTCGAGCACCTGGTTGATGAGGCCAAGAAGGTGAGTTCCAGCGCGGTTCACGCGCTGCAGCGGCTCCTTGCGACTTTGCGAACCAGGTGATCGTCGGGAACAGCTTCTTCAAGACAAAACGAATAAAACAGCTGAGCTTGGTCGTGATTAAGCCGCCCCATCATCGCCCGCCTCCGCCGCGAATCGCATCAGAGCGACGGAATCACTGTTCGCGCGAGCCATCAACGACTTTTGCAACAAAATCTGCCACAACCCGACAAGGTAGGGTCTGAAAGCCACAAATTCCCTTGCCGCATACCCGCAATGGGCGGACCCACGCAGGTTGCCGATGTGCTAATATTCAGTGCAGCGATGGGAGCCGCGGAATGGCAGACGTCGCGCATGACGCATCCGGTCCGGCTTCGCCAAAACCAGATGGTACAGCTCCGCAGCAAGTGGGCCGACCCGACTCGCCCGAGAGGGGCAAGCTTCGCGTCTTCATCTCCTACAGCCGCGACGATTTGTACTTTGCCGACCAGCTGGATGACGCGCTCAATGCTTGCGGCTTTGAGTGTGTCATCGATCGCCACGGCATCTCCGGTGGCGAGGACTGGAAGCGACGCCTCGGCAACCTAATCAGCGAGGCTGACACGGTAGTTTTTGTGCTCTCGCCGACTTCGGCACGATCGGAAATCTGTGACTGGGAGGTGGAGGAGGCGACACGGCTCGGCAAGCGCATCCTTCCCATTATCTGCCGATCGCTGGAGGGCGCGAGCCCGCCGTCGCGGCTACGCGAGCGCAACTACATCTTTTTTTACGATGACCCCAAGGCAGCACCGGGTTCGGGCTTCGGCAGCGGCCTCGCGAAGCTAATTGCGGCTCTCAACACCGACTTTGATTGGTTGCGTGAGCACACTCGCTACCTTCAGCGCGCGACCGAGTGGGATAGGGGCGGTCGACCAGCGAACCGGCTACTGTCAGGCGACGATATTGCTGAGGCAAAGGATTGGGTGGCGCGCCGGCCCAAGAACGCGCCCGAGCCCACAGCCCTGCACCTCGACTTCATCCGCGCAAGTGAAGAGGAAGCGGAGGCGCGATCGAGCGCCCAACGCAAGCAGTTGGAGGAGGTGGCTGCAGCCCAGGCCGAGCGCGAGACGGCCCTGCACAAAGCCGAGGAGGCGCAGCGCAAACGGGCGACGATGGCCAGGATCAGAAATATCGCGCTCGTGGCAGTGAGCATTTTCGCCGGGCTGGCAGGGTTCCTCGGTTGGCGCGCCGAAAAGCAAAAAGAACAAGCAGATCACATCCTTAAAAGCGCGACGAATGTCATTGTGCCGAATGTCATGCTGAAGTTACGCGATCAAATAGACACTTACACCAAGAAGGAGATTTTCGTGGTGTTCGAGACGGGCGCAGACCACGGCGATCCTACTTCGATGGGGTACCTCGGCGTGCTTTACAATCAAGGTTTTGGCGTGGCGCAGGACTACGCCAAGGCGCGCGAGTGGTACGAGAAGGCCGCTGACAAGGGCGATGCGCGCGCCATGGCAAACCTCGGCGCTCTTTACGAGAACGGTGATGGCGTGGCGCAGAACTACGCCAAGGCGCGCGAGTGGTACGAGAAAGCCGCTGACAAGGGGGATGCGGGCGCCATGACCAGTCTCGGCATCATTTACGAAAACGGTTTTGGCGTTGCGCGGGACTACGCCCAGGCGCGCGAGTGGTACCAGAAGGCCGCTGACAAGGGCGAGGCGGGCGCCATGACCAAGCTCGGCCAGCTTTACTTCAACGGCCAGGGCGTGGCGCAGGACTACGCCCAGGCGCGCGACTGGTTCGAGAAGGCCGCTGACAATGGCGGAGCGGGCGCCATGACCAGTCTTGGCATCATTTACGAAAACGGTTTTGGCGTTGCGCGGGACTATGCCAAGGCGCGCGAGTGGTACGAAAAGGCCGCTGACAAGGGCGCCGCGAGCGCCATGAACCGCCTCGGCTGGTTTTACCAGAGCGGTCAAGGTGTGGCGCAGGACTACGCCAAGGCGCGCGAGTGGTACGAAAAGGCCGCTTACGAGGGCGACGCGAGCGCCATGAACAGCCTCGGCGCGCTTTACTACAACGGTGATGGTGTGGCGCAGGACTACGCCAAGGTGCGCGAGTGGTACGAGAAGGCCGCTGATAAAGGCGACGCGGTCGCCATGACCAGCCTCGGCTGGCTTTACCAGAACGGTCAAGGCGTGGCGCAGGACCTCGCCAAGGCACGCGAGTGGTACGAGAAGGCCGCTGACAAAGGCGACGCGATCGCCAAGGCACGCCTAGAGAAACTGCGCGATTAGAAGGCGTCCAGGGGCGGACGCTGAGGAGTTGTGCGTCTCCCGCTGACGCCCGACTTCTCGCCTAAGTACGTCGCTAAGGCTTACGGTTGTTCACCGCTCCAAGCTCGGCGCGAAAGCTCTTCGCGTCGCGCGTCGTCGCGCAACAGAACGCTAATATCTTCACCCGGCTTCAGCCGCGCCTCATAGAATGACGTGAGCCACGATTATCATGAGGATCGCACGCCGATGCACGGCTACGAGGCGACGCGCGAGGCCGCGATGGCGGCGTTCGCGAAGAGCTGGCGGCGGGAGTTAGTTCTAAGATCGGGAAGTCCTTTCGGGGGCAAATCGGAAAACATTTGGTCCTTCTGAGCCTTACCGGTTCTGACGGTCATTCGGCAGCATTCACAGACCGCGCGATGGAAGCGTGGTGTCATCGATCCATTGCATGAATGACCCCCAACCGGAGGGTCACATGGCAAGCCACATCGAACGACGAAAATTCTTAGCCACGCTCGGCGGCGCGGCGGCGGCCTAGCCGCTCGGCGCGCGTGGTCAACAGCCGGCGATGCCGCTGGTGGGCTTTTTCCTGGCCGGCGCCGAAGGCGGTCAGACGGTCTTTGACAAGCGCTAGAGAAACAGTCTCCGATCACTGTCCTTGATCAATTGGCCCGTGCTCGTACTCGCTCCACTTTGCCTCGCGATTGGGATCAATGTTGCCACTTCCGTCGACCAACATTTTTTCAAGGCTGGCGATCGTCATAAATAAATTTCCACGACCATCATATTGCTCGCTCACAACGTGGCGAATGGAGAAAACAAGAGCCTCCGAGCCCGGCGAACTCGCGCAGCTGATTTCATTCCATTTCGCGTAGTAACCGCGAGTGAGCTTAGAAGCATAATACAAGACCTGCCTTTTTAGATCCGTATCCTGACAAGTCTGGCTTGCCGCTAAGGCATTTGGGCCGAGCAGAATCGTCAGCGTAGATACCATCAATCTGAACACTTTCATATTGGACCTCCATCCAAAGTGAGATTCAGAAGAACATAACCATCGAGAGTAAAGAATGCGATGCGGTGGCCAGCGATTGCCGAACAATCACGATTGTTGTGCGTGGGTCGCTGCGGCTGCTTGCGATCCGGTCCGGTCTAACGCGGCTCTTAGCGCCTTTCGAGCTGTGGATCATTATCGAGCAGATGATTGTGGATCGAAGCCACCTCAATACCGTTCGCTCGTAAGACCTTGATCACCGGATTGAGCTCCGACGGGCGCAGCATGAAGTCGCCGTTAATGGCGGCGTTCTTGCCGTCCAGCTGGAAATTAAACGGGGTATTCATGCCCATGCTGCCGGGAATCATCATGCCCATCGACGCCACGTGGAGGTCGTTCAGCAAACCTGACCCGCGATCAGAAGGTTTCTTGATCTAGATCAAATATGAAGGCGGTGTGTGCAAGCTCTGCGACGTGCTCCAATACACGTCATCTTTGAATCGTTGTTCGCTCGAATAGACGCGCGAGCGTTCAGCGCGATACGCCTTTATGTCTCGCGCAGTTCTTACCCGTATATGCTCTACAAGATCGCGCCATTCCATGCGGGTCAAAAGCTCCGCCGTTGAAGCGGCATCGTCGATCGCCCAAATAATCCCTTGACCGGACAAGGGATCGGGAGCGATGCGTGCATCGCCGATCGCAAGCCAGCTGTCGCCGACATCGGATCGAGCAAAAGAAGCGCGCGCGTTCGCCACTGATAGGATTTCCGGAAGACGACATCCATTCAAGGCGTGGCGGACGAGATTGGTTCGCGCCAAAGCTTCCAACCACCAGCGCAAGCGCGCACGACGTTCGCTGGGAACGAGCGTTGCTAATGTGATGAAAACGGCAATGATCTCGTTGCCGGGCAGGGCGGCCAAATAGAACCACCCTCCCTGAACCGCTTCAATGACCGTCCGCGTATCGAGATGCCCCGCGGGCTGAGAAAGACGCGCAGCAACCGCGACATTGTTGTCGAGGTATTCACGCACATACGGAAGGCCGAGGCCGCCGCCAGCGCGCCCTGTGGCAAGGATCGCCGCGTTTGTGCGAATACGCTCACCGGTCGACAATTGCACACTGTAACCGCCCCGTGGCTGGGCCGCGAAGCGCGCGGCACAGCCAAGTTTCAAATCGGCGCCGGCGTCGCGCGCCACCAAGGCCAAGGCTTCGTCGAACGCCCGGCGGTCGAGGTGCAACGCGGTACCGTAGGGCGAGGAGATGTGATGCCGCGACCTCGGCTCGTCGCTTCCCCAAACCGACAACACTTCCGGTGCCTCGCGACAGAACGGCGCTTGTGCGAGACGCTCGAGACCGACGCGCGTAAGCGCCTGGCGCAGCTCGGGCGGTGCCGTCTCACCGAAACGTGGCCTATCGAAGCGCGACTTTTCCACGAGCAAGACACGATAGCGCGCACGCGCCGCGAGAAGAGCGAGGACGCTGCCGGCCGGTCCGGCGCCGGCAATCGTGATGTCGTACGCGTTCATCGCGTCCAAGCCAGTGCAGGGAAGATGGTGGCGTACAGCCTTCATGCCTTCGATGTTGCCCGCCCTTTTTTTCTCGTCCTTGCCACCTTTTTCGAGCCCGCCGCCGGCTTGGGAGTCGCGGCTGCAACCAGCATAGGTGCCTTATTGAACTCGACCTCATAGAGGTCCTTGGGCCCACCTTCGGGCGTCGTCTCCACAACAAAGCCGAGCGTCGACCAGAGATTCACCATTTCATTCTCGGATTGTATTTTACGGAAACCAAGCGGCGTCCGCGAATCGGGCACTCTTGCCCAGGGTCGCCGATCTTTCGGACTGTCGAGGGGGAACACGTCGTCCGGGCGGGTCGTCGGCCACCATGCGACTCGACGCTTTCCACCCGCGACCGACGGGTCGTCGACGCCCGTCGACGGGTCGTCGGGGGAGCCGCCCGAGCAGTCGAGGAAATCGGCCTGCCACGGCAAGGCCATTTGCTGCGTGAAGGCGCCGGCAGCCACGATTACGTCCCGTCGGCCCTCTCCAGGCACCGGGATCGTCCCCACCTTGCGGTTGAGAGCGAGGCGGAACGGTTTGTCCCAAACTTCCTTCTTCACAAATAGCCAGCTTGCCTCCATGCCCGGGTAGAACGCCCCGCCCGACATGTTCTCCAACGCGACTCGGTCGAGCCCCTCGGGCGTGATCGCAGCCGGGTTCGCCGGGACTTGTCCCCAATCTTCGACAAAGCCCCCTTTCTGCCAAGCACGCAAGAGCGCGTATTGCAGCTTGGAAACCGAATGCAAAAAGGCAGGATCGCCTTTGTCACCTCTGCCATTTGCCGCTTCAAAATAGTCGCCATATGCGGACGGCATTTGGGACGGGGCCATTGGCGGTCTTGGCACGTTGTCGAAGGTATTTGGATCCCGCACTCGTTCGAAAACTGCGTCGCGATTCGCTTGCAGGCTGCCTGGTCCTCCAAGCGCGTTGAAGTTCAAAGCGCCAATTGAACCGTGAAAGCGAGCCCGAGGTCCCATCTGATGTTGATGAACTCGCTCCATCCTGGCGATGGCACTGAGGATCGGCGCGATGTCTCGCGTGAAACTCGGTCTGAAATTCTTTATCGTCTTGTTTCCTTTCCAGTCGTCGCTCATTGCCGCGATGTAAGCGAGCGGTCCGGCAAAAAGCCCGTCGTCCTCCGGAATGTCCATCTCGCGTACGATCACGTCCACTAGCGAATCGTACATCGTGCGGTAGCTACGGATCGGGGGCACGAAATCGGGCGGCCCGACGACCACCCAAGCGCCAGCGACCTTTTGCGTGGCGCCATCGATCGTCAGCTCCGCTTGCACGGGGCCGTCAGACATGTCGTCGAACCAGCCATCATTGTTGGCAAAATCGCCTATCGTCTCGTCTCCCAGGCCCGGATCAAAGTCGCTTTGCCCCATCCCTCCGATGACGATCAAGTGCCCGTCTGCATCCGACCGAAGTTCGCCGAGCGTGCGGATTTTCAGCTTCGTTTCGCCGCTTGGCTTGTTTTTCTTCAAATCGCGATCGATCACCAAATGCGCTACCGTCACGGTATCGCCGCCGTTGACGCGTTGTGGCCCGGGATCAAGCTCGAGCCATTTTTTTCGCTCGGCGTTTGTTTTCAGCTTGTCGTTGCGGACTGTCGGATTTCGGAGCGTTCCGTAGCTTGAGAACAGCGGATTGTCCTCGGCGCCAACTTGACCGTGAAAGGCGCAGAAATTCGCCTTGCGGTTGGCAAGATGCGCGGTCCAGACCATCTTTACAGCTCGCGTATTGTCACTGGTCGTGACCTCGCCGATGGGGTGGAATTTCCCGTCATTTCCTTTTTCGTATTCGAAAATGCGAAACCGCGCCGCCTGGGGCTTGACCTTTTCGTCGGATGTCTTGAACTCTCCTTGCGCGCCGGACTGCGGATCGACGTTCGCCGCGAATTCCGGAATTTCAGGACCGACGAAGTAGAAGTCTTTACTGGCGTCGCTGCGCACCGCATCGCCGACCCGCGCGATGCCGATCGCCGGATGAATTCGGTATTGGCGTTCAGGCATGACGTACTCTCCATGGCGGGACAGTGTCAGGGGAGTTTACGAATGGCTGCCCGCCCGAAGTCGCCTCCGCCATGACACGGATTCAGTTTGTCGGCGTAAGGCACACCGGCGGATTCGGTTCCGCCACCTGTCCCCCGATCGGATTGAAGATTGCGCCGGTACAATTCGCCGCCGGTTGTTGACACGCGAGCTCAACCCAGAGGTTGGCCAACCTAAGACAATCGGCCATACCCCCTTGGGGCGACACAATGCCATTCGGGGTAACGCGGCTGTTATGCACGCCCATGCTGCCGTCCATAAGGATCGTGTTGAGATTGGCTTGAGCATTATTCAGCTGAAGAACTGTCTTACTCTCCTTGCTCTTGTTGGTCAGGCCGCGATTCTGGATTTTCGTCACGGCAGCTTTGGTCGACTCCTGAATCTTCCTGACGTAATCGAGAAGTTCCACCGCGGTTTTTGGAGGAGGCTTCGTCCCATTGGTCATTATGCGCTGGTCGGTGTGGCAAACCTCGCAGTTGCCGCGCGCGTCAGTGAGTGTCGCGGGCGGATTGTCGGAATACGCAATCCACATGCCGTGAAACGAGACGTCGAATGCCGCTTTGCCTGCGGTTGTTGCTGTCATGCGCTGGCCGACGGCGCCCATGTGGCAGTCGACGCACTCGACCCCTTGATCCGCGTGCTGACTGCTCGCCAGACCCGGGCCTCCAGCGTACATCTCCCGGTTCGGCTGCTTCGTCGTCCCGCTCTGGCTGTGGCACGACTCGCAGAGCTCCTTGGGAGGCTGCCGTAGTTTCGATTGCTGTTGCGGGTCCTTTGAAACCGCATCCCCGTGGAATGCATGGCAGGTCATGCAACTGGCGCCCGCCTTCCATGCGTGGGGGCCGCCCACGTGATCTTGCCACTGCGTGCGACTCTTCTTGCCGCGACCATCGGGCCAGAAGTTGTCGAAGCCCTGACCAATTGTCGTGCTGGGCGGATTGCCAGGTGTCGTGGTCGGCGGGACGATGTAACTCCAAATCTTGGCGCGCTCCGTAAGGGTGGAGTCACCCGGCAAGAAGTGCTTGTGATCGAGTACGTCCGGGAAGGCCAAAACAGCCAGGGCCTTGCCGCCCAGCCGCGCGTGGCACTGGCCGCAAACTTGATTCTGCTGATCAAGGGAGAGGTCTCTCAGCCCGTGAATGATGAACAACTGATCGCGATCGGGATTGAGCTTCGAGCCCTCTGCCTCCTTCTGTTTGGCTGCTTCGACGTGCTTGCTGCCCGGCCCGTGACAGCGCTCGCAGCCGATCGCCATTTCGCCGGCGCCCTGCATCTTCCAGTGCTGACTGGCCGGCGGTGGGTCGGGCGGCACAAAATCGAAACCGGTGGTATGGCAGCCCATGCATTTTGCTTCGGCGAAACGCGCCACAGGGAGTTCGTCCGGCTTGCGTGGGATCGCTAATTCAGAATTATCGAACCAGACCCAGTTTTCCGGTTGGAAATTGCCAACTTCCCATGCGCCCGTGGGCTGGCCGGGGCTTGGGTTCGGATTCAACGACCAACGGATCGGCGCCGGGAAATAAAAATCGCCCGGATTGCCGTCGCTGCCGACCGGACGGACGTGATAGGTCTGCTGCCACTTGCCGCCGACGACCAGCGCCACTTCGTATCTCTGGCCGTTCTTGGGCGAGCCCGTATCTCTTGGATCGACGATGACGAAAAAAAACTTGCCGTTGTTGCTTTCGGTTCTCACATCGAACTTCACAGGAATGTTCTGCAATTTTGCCAAATCGGCATCATGTCCCTTTGCCACGGCGCGAACGTTCTGGAAGGGGATGACGGCATTGTTGAAATTCCCCGTGACCGTCTCAGTGGAAGGCAGCGTGAGGATTTTCGAATGCCAGGTCGTTCGCCACTCTGCGAGCTGCTGATCGTGACATCCGCTGCCTTTGCAGCTTTCGCTGCCGACATAGGTGGCGCCTTTGAAGTGTTCTTCGCCTGACGTAACGCGTGCCCACGTTGCCAGGAAATCCATGGCTTCCCTGGCATCCTTCGCAAGATGCGGCCGGTCTGTTGTGGGTGCGGGCGGCTGAGCCGACACAAGGCCGGCGAGGCCCAGCGTTAAAATGCAGGCGAGGGCAGGCAGGACGCTCCGAAAATTGACGGCCATCGCGTCGCTCCCGGCCGATACAACTATTCGAAGAGATCTCCACGCAACACTACCACAGCGGTTGATCCGTTTCAACCTGCGTCCTGAAGGAGACCGATATCGCTGCCCCGTCCGTGGCGCCCGCCTCGTCGAGCACCGCCTTGCTTTCCGCGGTGGGCGTATAAAGACAATCGCCGCGATGAAGACGAGATGTTGGAAGCTCGGGATCGCGATCCCGGTCACCACCATCAGGGCCGCGCAGGCCAGAAGCAGCGTGCGCAAGTCGTAGCGTGGAGCCAAAACCCGACAACCAGGGTGGTGGCAGGCGAACCTAATAGCGCGGCGGTCGCCACCAAGCCGATCTGAAACGGATCGAACCCGATTTCCAGCAAATAGGCCGGCAGGATGATGGCGGCGAAGCCGTCGCCGAACCCGCGCGCGGCGCGCGCCGCGTAGAGATTGACGACATCCGCTTGTCCGGCGACGCCCAAGCGTTCAAGAAGCGCGCTACGATTGAACTCCCACTGCGCCATCGATCAATCAGCCGGCGTCACCGTGAAGTCATCGAAGTACATGTGGCTGTCGGCCTTGGACCACAGGCCGATCCGTCCCGAAACCGGCTCGGGCAGGGCATGCTCCAAGTAGAGTTTACCGTCGAGATAAGCCGCGACCTTGGCCCCGGCAATGGTGACTTTGAGATCGTGCCATTGGCGGGTCGGGGTCGGCGTGTTGCGTATCCATTTCACCGAGGATCGCTTGCCTTTCTCGAACTTCCACAAGACGAGAT
>Ga0306926_10004816_pt1 | contig 14236 bp, 11 predicted proteins | sample flu12Cox44000178_FD_203759 | JGI IMG/M metagenome (GOLD analysis project Ga0306926, IMG submission 203759) | Lab enrichment of tropical soil microbial communities from Luquillo Experimental Forest, Puerto Rico - flux8day.12C.oxic.44.000.178 (v2)... | ecosystem: Environmental > Terrestrial >...
TGCTGGAAGCACTCCCAACGATTCAAAACGGACCCACGTTTGGTCTCGAGTAACTTCATCACCCTCTCGGCCTTGTCAGGTTTTACCCCGACTTCGTCCAGGGCGACGCGAAAGTGTTTGAGAAACTCATCAAAATGCTTGTCGGTCAGTCCCTTTGCTCTCGCCTGAGCATGCGCGGCACCGATCTCTTTCCCTGTATAGACCACTCTTCGGCCGAGCAGCATGGAAATAAACATACTCTGCCCAGCGCGAAGGTGTGCCATGTCGCCGATGCAAAAAAGGGACGGAGAGATTCGTCTTCCAAAACTCTTCGGTAAAAGCACTCAGTCGCTGCCCAGACCGTGAGCTTGCCGCCAATGATGCCATAAAGATCGTCGATCATATTGAACCTCCGGGAGAGAAGGAACACAGCCGATCTAGCATCAGGGCAAGAGTTCTGGTGTGCCCGATTGTACGATCACATACTCGGAGAAAGCATTGAGCAGATGTGTTTGACGGGTGTAGTATGCGCTTCTGAAGAGGAGGGTCGTATGAAACTTCGCATCGTGCCCTCGAAACTCGCGGAACGGCAAATGTGGGGAACGCCTTGGGTATTGACTTTCACCATCATGTTACTGGCACTTGCGTTCGAGACGCCAGCGCGATCCCAAGAACCATCGCCTTCCGCGCAATCGATAGCGGAGGCCGCGCGGAACGCTCGCGAGCAGCAATCGAATTCCACGAAGCGTCCGAAAATCATTACCGACGACGACCTGGGTATGCAACCTTCGTTGCCCCGCCCCTCAGCAATTCCTCAAGAGTCCTCATCAAAAAACGAGGCCGAAGCTCCAACACCGGAGAAAGCAGACTGTAATGATCCTGAGGCTAAGAGACTCACAATGGACCTGCAGGCCGCTCAGGAGGAGCGGGACCAGATTCTCAGAGATCTGGCCTATCAGCCCAAAGTCATCTCTGACGGCGATGTAGATATGAAGAATTTCAAACCCAGCTCCTCGGGGGTTGACATCGGGTCTCCTCCACTGTCACAAACGCAACCGCAGGCCCCTGCGCGCGTGGCGGAAGTCATGCTCGACGAGAAGATTGCGTCTTTGAAAGACGCCCTACGCATTGCTTGCGGATCTCCGGAAGACGCAGGAACCCAGAGGGAGCTCGATTGGGCCGATCGACAGCTGAAATTATTGCAGCAGGAGTTTGTCCTAGACCAGGCCGCTTACTATTCCAAGCCCAATTACTCCGAGGACACCGCTGGAAAAGACAGGCTCAACGCCGAGCAGCAGCAAATCGAGTACCTGCAAGCCGAGATAGAGCGCCTGAAGGACAAGCTTGCTGTGCGCCGAAGACAAATTAAATAGTGCTCATCAATGCCGAAGGTGGTTATCATTCACGGCAACCCAAAGTTCTCGCGATCACCGAATGCGCCTGATTAGCCAACTTGCTGGGACCTAGTTGTCCAGAATCGTCGGGTTCGCTGCGTGCAGAGAGATGAGCCGAGGTGAGCGCAATATGGCGACGATGAAGATCCGAAAACGGACTTGCCTGCGGGCTTGGTTAGTGTCAGTGCCTTCGTGATTTGCTCGTCCGCATCAGTCATTCGCTGCTTTGGAGACATCAATGGGTACAGCTCACGCCAGAACGAGTCGTCGTCGAACCACTATTTTCCCCGGCTTCGTCGGTACTACGAGCCTCTCCGCCATCCCAGTCGGCCCGGCCTGTCTCTCACGAGCCGCCGGTTGATCCAAACCGCGATCACCGCTGGGACTTCCCGTGTTGCGTGTGGTCCCCCTTGCCTGCATGCCGTCGCTAATACCCCGGCAGGACTGATGGAAACTTGTTCGCTCATACGATTCCATCAACTTCGGCCTTCCCCGAAACCGGGGCGGGGGTCGGCTCCTGCGTTAGTCGTTTCGAGGCCTGCTCAGCGTTCACTCACGTTACGGCCTGCCTGCTTGCCGAGTCGCTTTAACGACCTTGAGGCTTCAGCAGTCTCGTTGCCTCCCCTGCTGCTCTGATTGCTACCGGGTGGAGCGAACCAGTTCCCGGGTGGGTTACTCCCGCTGTGGACCACCGCCTTTCACGACGCACCCGGTTAGCCGACTCCAGGATCTCCGCGAATGCCGAAATTTTATTGCACTCCTAAACTTTTTGCCACTCTCACTCGTCTATAGGGTATCGCCTCAGGCGAGCGCAGTGGTCCAGTAGGACATCACGCTTTCAGCGTGGTCCGAAGGGTTGTGCCTCGCTCCGCATTCACCGCGGCCTCGCCACCCCGGTCGCCCACGCCGGGTCTATGGTGTGCTTACGGCTCCCCGTTTCTCTCCAGCTTCGCTCGTACGGTCGCTGCCAGAACACGTGGAAAAGCTATCTAGTCCCCAAGGGAGGCACCGTGCATATCTTCGCTCGGCCTTTGACCTCGTGGTTTTGGCTTGCATTCTTTCTCCCCTTTCTCTTTACCTCCCAGCGTTCCTCAGCCGCTTCTCCCGCTCCGCAGGACCAAGAATCGGCTTCTTCCTTCACTTTCCTTCAGTCGCGAGCTGCCTCTGGCGATCCCGTGGCCCAGTACAAGCTCGGCTACTTCTTCTTCCACGACACGCACCCAGGCCCCGACTACGCTTCTGCCTTTACCTGGCTCCATTCTTCCGCTTCTCAACATTTCGCCCCGGCGCAATTCCTTCTCGGCTATCTTTATGAGCACGGTCAGGGAGTTCCCAAGGACTATGCAAAGGCCGCCGAACATTACCGTGCCGCTGCTCTCCAGGGCCATCCCCCCGCGGAAAATAATCTGGCTGCGCTCTATCAGTATGGTAACGGCGTTCCCAAAGACATGGGCCTTGCCTTCGAGTGGTACCTTGCTTCCGCCCAACATGGCAATCCGGCAGGACAGTACAACCTCGCCTCCCTCTACTATCTCGGCTACGCCACTACTCGCAACTTGACCCAAGCCGCCCAATGGTTTCGCGCCGCGGCCGACCAGGGCTTTGCCCCGGCTCAGGCTAATCTCGCCTTCCTCTATTTCAAAGGCATTGGAGTTCCCATCGACTATTCCGCAGCCGCTCACTGGGCCCGTCTCGCTGCCGAACAAGGGCACCCTCACGCCGCAACAAATTTCGCCTACCTCTGCGAGAACGGCAAAGGCGTTCCCCTCGATTATTTTGCCGCCTACATTTGGTACTCACGCGCTATCGCCGCTGGCGACAAATCCGGCGCTGACCGCCGTAAGTCCCTCTCCCGCCTTTTGACCCGCGAGCAAATCGACGAAGCCAACTCACTCGTTGCCGCCAATTCTTCCCAACCTCAGCAAGTACCCTCTTCCGCCGCAATCGCAGACTTCACTCTCTTGCAAGACCACTAGACCTAGCGCCAAGTGAGGATTCCAGGCCAAACAGGGTCGGGCGCACAAACGTAAACCACACTTAATTTTCAGCTTCATCAACTAGCTTTTGATAACGCAGGAATACGCTCTCGGAAAAACAAAATGAATCGATACAACGAACTCAAACGGGAAGTTTTGTCTTTGTTTGCCGCGACCGAGGAATGGCTCGGACCAAATGAATCGGCGGAAAGGCTTAATTTCTTCCCGGCAAGCGGTTTGCTGGAGAGGTATTCGCGGGGTCCGGGGACTGTGGAATATCGTATCAGTGAACCGGGACGATCTCGACTTCGTTGGTTGGGTTCGCAAAGAGGTTGACGAAGGAGTGTTACTGCGCATGGGTATTTGTGTGGGGCAGAACCCGAGGTGATGCCTGCGCTGCTGCCATCCAGATGTTCGGGAAGAAATGAATCGAAATCAGTGCGACACCCCCATTCGCTGCATTAGGGTCTTGAAGCACGGGTCGGGCCTTAGTCTATCCCACAGCGGTTCAATTCTGATGTAAGCAAGGTTGCTATCGCGCCCCTGATATGCGCGTTCCAGCCAGTCACAGGCCTGACTCCGCTTTCCCATGCCCAAGTAAATAAGCGCAACAGCTGCGGGAGATACGTAACTTTTCTGCGCGCGTTCCGCTAATTGTGTGATCATTCTTCGCGCCTGAGTTTCGTCTCCTGCTACTGCATAAGCGTATCCCAGGATTGCCTCGTACTCCAGATCGGTATCCAGTTGAGTTGCTCTTCGTAAGTGGACAATCGCTTCCTGAAGCTTGTCCTGCTGTATATACGCCATTTCGAGACCTGCCTGAGCAAGCGCAAAGTTCGCATCGAGTTCTAAGACCTGCCGGTATTGTTTAACAGCTTCGTCATAGCGGCGAGCGAAGTAGTAGGTATCGCCGAGATTAGTCTCGCCTACCAGCGACAGGGGATCATCCGCCGCGGGCAGTTGGTGCTCTCGCAAACTTTCCTCAAATCGTCCCATTGCGGTCAAGTAGAGAGCATATTGCCCGTGTGCCATTCCACTCTGGGATTCAATTCGATAGCCCGGGTGTATTCTTGTTCCGCGCCTCGCCAGTCCCAATCGTAATGCCACTTGATCCACCCCAAAGCCGCATGCGCTTCGGAATCCGAGCTGTCCAAGTCCAGGGCTCGCATTGCTGCCTCTTTCCCCTTCGGCATGACTTCCTTCGGCTCTATGTAGAAGGCAAGCTCGTGGTAAGCATTGGCCAGGCCGGCGTAAGCGGGCGCGTAGTCTGGTTGTTTTTGAATGGTATCTTGAAAATAGTGCACAGCTTTTGTCATCCCCTCTTCCGTAAACTCTCCCCAATAATACAGGCCCTTCAGGTAAGAATCGTGGGCCTCTGGATTCACGGCCTTAACAGCCGTCAATTCTCTATCTTCCTGTGGTGTCACTTGTATTCCGATTTCCCTAGCGACGGCGCGGGCGACATCCGACTGCAAGGATAGAACATCGCGTACGTCCCGCTCGTAACTCTCCGCCCAAAGGTGCCTGTCCGTGCGAGCCTGGATTAGTTGCGCGCTGATCCTCACTTTGTCCCCAGAACGCAACACCGATCCTTCCAGGACTGCGTCCACATTCAACTCCCGAGCGATCTCCGGGATGGTTTTCTGTGTGTTTTTGTAGTGCAGGACCGAAGTCCGTGAGATAACTCGCAGTGCGCTGATATTTGAGAGGCGCGTGGTCAGTTCGTCCGTCATGCCATCCGCGAAGTAATCCTGGCTGGCATCGCCGGATAGATTGGCCAGCGGCAGCACAGCCAGTGATGTGACGACAGCCTTCGATGCGAGGCGCTCTCTAGGCCTCAGAATGTAGAGGGTAGCTGCTGCCGCCAGCAGAATGATCGCCGTTACGGTTGCGAGTTTCTTCCGATGCCCCGTGTCCACACCCTTCCTCGGCTCAGAGAGAACTGGCGCCACCAGCCGGTACCCGACCTTGGGGATGGTCTGAATGTATTTCGGTTCCTGAGGGCTGTCTTCGAAGACCTTGCGGAGTTCCGAGATCGATCGGGTCAGCACTTCATCGGAAACGAAGGTGTCCGGCCATATCCGATGAAAGATTTGCTCTTTGGAAACTACTTGGCCGCTGTGCTCACACAAGATAAGTAACACTTGCATGACCTTGGGCGCCACGCGGACGGTCCGCTTGTAGCGTTCCAGGCTGTTCAGCTCCGGGAAAACCGTCCACTCGCCCACTGTGAATGTACCGCCCGATGGGTTACCTCCACCGCAAGTGCAGGCACATTGTAGCTTGGAACATCATCACAACCTTCCTACCTGCCGTGGGGCCCGATAGGGGACCACAACCACTGTTGGCAGCACAGCTCCCTGTAACTTGTTAGAAAAGGCTCGCCTAAGCATTTCCTCAGGAAAAGCTTTGCCCTCCTTGCACTCTCCATCAGGACTTCTTAGCCGCTGCACGTCTACCTCCTCCGCAATGCGGAGGCTATATGAAACTCACTTTGCCGGTTTTGGCTCTTTCGCTGTCCCCAGCTTTAGCGGCACAGGAACCACCGGCTGTTCTTTTCCACCTCGTTGAAGGCTGGGCAATCGTGGTCGATGGAACTATAGGCGGTATCCCAAATCGCAAAATCATGATCGATACCGGTGCGGTCCCCAGCGCCGTCAATAACAAATTCGCGAAACAACTGAATCTCGCTGGTTCCTTTCAGAAACTCTCGGCAATGAGCAGGTCGGTTGACGCGCAGAGGCTGCGCGTTCCCAATGTGCGTATCGGGCCTCTTTCCGCCGACGCTCTAGACATGATGGCAGTGAATTTGGAGAGCGTCGAGCGACGCTTGGACACGCACATTGATGCCGTCATCGGGATTTTCTTTCTCAGCGCAACTTCCGCCTCGATTACCTGCACAAGAAGTTGGTCTTTGACGATAAGAGTGGCGTTCACGGCTTACGGGCAATCACCTTCGAAATACAGCACGAAGCCGGCGGAACCTACATACTTATTCCGCTGCAGAGTGACGGCCAGCAACTTCAAGTTCTACTAGACACCAGCACAAAGGATTTGACCCTGTTTGACCGGCGCGTCACGGGCATGCTGCGTCGCTTACCCATCCTGGGTAGCGACTTTAATGTTGCCGTCGGCGGCCGTGACGCCCTGGTGGCCGTAGAGATCGACTCGATCATTGTGGGACAGATCCTTCTGCGGAAGCAAAAAGCCTATGTCTTGAGAACCCCGGAAGAGAACTTGCGAAGCTTTGATGGCGTTCTTGGTCCTGCCGCTCTTGGTGCCAGTGCCGTTGGGTTCGATTTTGATCGGCACACTGTCTCATTCGAGACTCGCTGATCTCCTCAAACGGTTCCGAAAGCTTAGCGGGTAAACCAGGCATGAAATGAGTGACGGGATTATTTGCAAGGTCAGACGCAGCCGAGTGCCTTATATAAACGGCACAACAGGAGAGTGGCGCAGTCCCTAAAGCGCAGTCCCTAAGCGCAGCCGCTTACGCCCAGTCGCACCGCGCACAATTCCAGGATCGTAGGCCACGCAGCCCCACCCCCAACCAGGTGTAGCAATTTCCCCTCAGTGCGTAATACCCCCCTCAACACAGAAAGGAGAGAGCGAAACTGCCTTTTTTTGCACAATTTTGGTGCAATGAATTTCTTTCGTCATGTAAATCAGCACACCTTTATCTTCGACCATTTGCTGCAGCATGGTGACCCGCTTGGATGCCCAAGCGAGGTGCTGTGCTTCAAGCGAGCGCCATTATCGAACCACACCCGCGCTTCATCGAGTCGTACATTCCGATTCATGACGTGTTTCAAAAAGTGCGTTCATCACGTTCTGAAAGAAGACAGCATCTTCCCCCTCTAAGTCAATCTTTTCAAAACAGAGGCGCATTAGCTCAGTTGTTCTGTCGCTCCTATTTCGCCCTCTTTCGATTGTGATGGGAAGGCAGGCTCGACATAGCCGCAAAATAGGTGACGTTGTTTGGGTCACGTTGGCTCAGAGGATGGGGAGATTGCCTCTCTACCAGAGAAGTTTGAGGCCGAACTGAACCTGGCGGGCGGTTGTGGAAGTGCCTGTGATTGCGCCAGCGGTTCCGGAAAGACCGGACGAGTTCGTAGCAGTCGGCGGCGTGAAGACAATCAGGTTTGGCGTGTTGAAATTGGCTCTGTTCAATAGGTTGAAAATTTCCAGTCGGAACTGTAGCTGCAAGCGTTCGTGAAGCGTAGTGTTCTTCAACACGGAGAAATCCCAGGTGGCAAGTCCGGGGCCCGGCACGGAACTTCGCCCGGCGTTACCGTAAAATCCACTGTTGGATGGAGGAGCGATAAACGCTGCCGGATTGAACCATTGAGCGGGTGTTCCCAAAACGACGGGGCCGGTGAAATTCGGGTTGAGGAAGGGCCTCACAGGATTGCGGGTATCGCCGTTATTGGAGGGGTTGTAGCTGAGCTGGGGAGTCAGTGGAAAGCCCGATTGCAGAGTGACGATGCTGGCCAGCGACCAGCCGCTGGTCAGCTGCCCTTTCCAACCTTCCAGATCGCTGGCATATTTCTCGCCGTGCCCAAAGGGCAGCGAGTAAAGTGCATTCAAAACGGCAAGATTCGTGACGTTGAACGTCGCTAGCCCTCTATCCGCACGCAGATTGTAAGGATTCGAGACAAGACCGGGGGCATTACCGGCGGTAGTCTGGTTCATTGAGTCGCCATCGTCGAGAGCCTTGGAAAAAGTGTATACGCCGCGGAAAGAAAGACCATGACTAAAGCGACGGGACCCGTCCACCTGCAAAGCGTTATAGGAACTTGTGCCTTCAGAGAACCACGTCCAGGTATTCGCAATCGCCGGATTCGCTCTAGGTGTCGCCGGTGGTATGAACGGGATGAAGTACGTTCCAGCAGGTATGGGAGCCCCTGCAAGAGGCGAATTTGGCGCTCCATTTGGCAGATTGATCGGAAACCCGAGAGCCGGCGAATTTGTGGCGCTCACCGGTTTGCTGGCGTCGTACGTGGGATAAACAGACGGGCAAGGCGACGCGGGGCAAATCACCGGAACGGGTTCGTTCGCATCAACGCCAATGAGTTCGTGGTAGCCCTGAGAGCCAACGTAGCCGATGGTTAGCACAGTATTCGGAGAGAGTTCCCGTTGGAGGCGAAGAGACCAGGAGATTAACGTGGGAGTCTGCATGTTGGGTTGCACGCCGCCGGGTACGAGTTTCGCGCCGGTTGGAATGGGAGCGGCTGGGTCAATCGGAAGCTTGGATACCGCATAATTCGACAAGCTGTAGACGGGATTGAACGGGGCGTTCTGGTCGGCGCGGTAGCCGAGGGCATCCTGCAAATCGTTGTACATTCCGAATCCCGTGCGCAGGACAGTCTTTGGTCCAAGCGGGCTCCACGCAATTGCAATACGGGGTTGTGGGAGGAATTTGGCGTTGTTGACCGTAAAAAAGTTACTGCCGATATGAGGATCGGAGGAAATCACGCCATCGGGGTACGTATAGTTGGCGGCGCGGCCGTGCGCTTCATTCCAGCCAGTGGAGATATCAGCGCGGAAGCCGAGCGAGAGAGTGAGGCTCGGATTGAGGCGGATGACGTCCTCGACATAGAACGCACTAAAGAGGGAGCGCCAGTTCATTGCCGTTGGTGCAGGATCGAAGAGAAAGGAACTGGTGACGCCGGTGTTGATAAATTGCGCGAGGCTGGGGAAAGTGGCTTGGCCATACTGACTGAGCGCAAGTGTTTCGTTTGACTGAAATTGCTGGAACCACGCGCCGAAACTGAATTGATGACGGCCGCGCGTGAGCGTCAATTGGTCTTCATAGGTAAAGAGATTCCGCTTGATGGGAAGGTTGCTGCCATTGTTGCTCCCCGCGAGCCCAATTTGCGCTTGTGGATTCGATGCCGCGCTGCCACCAACGACAACGGCGCCGACTGGAAGCCCGGTGAGAAATCCAGGAACGTTGGCCGCAGGAGTGCCCGGTGTGGGTTCTCCCTTGAAGTAGTAGCCGGCGCGAGAAAAGCCGAACCGCGCGGCGTTCAAAAGCGAAGGAGAGAAAACGTGTGTCTCTTCCAGGCTCAACACCTGCTCGCGCAGGTTGAGGATGTCCGTGCTGTAGGGGTTGACGGGCGTAGCGGTCACGTCGCCGCCATCGTCGATGGTATAGATGGCCGCGAAGGAATCAGCCGGTGAAAAATTGTGGTCGAGGCGGACGGTCCCGAAATCTTCGCGAATCGTCTGCAAAGGGCTGCTGAAAACCTGTGAAATGCCGAATTTCTGGCCCGGCACGTCAAGCTCCGGCGTGCCCGCCGAGGGCGTGGGCCAGAGATTCAGCAGCGGCTGCACACTTGGAGCAGCCGCGGCGCGCGCTGACAGCCCCGGCACAAACGCCACGGAAGTCTGATTCAAATCTTGGCGGAATCCTTCGTAGTTGGCGAACACGAACGTCTTGTCTTTACGAATCGCGCCGCCCGAAGAAGCTCCGAACTGGTTGCGCTGGAACGGCGGGGCGGAGCCTTGATCAAAATAGTTGGCCGCATCGAGTGAGCTGTTCCGAACAAATTCATATAGCGAGCCATGCCAGACATTGCTTCCCGATTGGGTTGCGATGGTCACCTGGCCGCCCGGGTGCTTGCCATACTCCGCACCATACGAGTCACGCAGGACGTTGAATTCACGGACGGCGTCCACGCCCAGCAGCATTCCGCTTGCACCACCTGGGGTCATGTTGTTTTCTGCCGCTCCGGTGTACTCCACGCCATTCAGAAGGAAGATATTCTGTTGCGGGCGATTTCCGGATACCGAAAAGTTGTTGGCGGTGGTGGAATTGGAGATGCCGGTGCCGCCGGTTTTTTGCGAGGTGAAGTTCACAATGCCGGGATTCAGGGGAAGCAGCAGGTCGTAGCTGCGGCCGTTCAGCGGAAGCTGCTTGATTTCCTTTGCACCAACTAGGCCGGAGATATCGCTAGTGGTGGTGCTGACAATCGGCGCATCCTCGGTGACGCTGACTGCCGCTTTCACAGAAATGACCTGCAAGTGCAGGTCGATCGTCGCTTCTTGGTTAAGGTTTATCTGGATGCCAGTGCGCGTCGAATCTTGAAAGCCGGTCTTTGAGACGCGGACTTCGTATTCACCGACGGCCAGGGAAAGAATCAGATAGCGGCCCCCATTGTCCGTCAGAGAGCTGCGTAGGACGCCGGTCTCCAGATTCTTGGCGGTCACGTTGGCGGAAGATACGGCAGCCCCCGAGGGATCGGTTATAACACCGGAAATACTGGCCGAGACTTGCGCACGGGCCGGTGAGATGCACATCAATAACAGAAAGACGGCAAACAGGGGACAAGAGCTACGCAACCGTTCAGGCTGTCGAAATTCCCATCGAAGACGACCATCAGAGTTGAGCTCTGCATCCGACATCGCACCGGAGGGCATATTGTTCAGCCCCTTTCATGACACACACGCTGGACCGCGCTCACACTTCATGCGAGGTTCCCCTCAAAATACAACAATTCAATATGGTTCGTCACGTTATGTCAAACCGACTTAATCCGAATAGCGCGTGGATGAATTTACACGGATTGCGGTGTCAAGAATCGTTTGGCAGGGATATTAACTAGGAGGAATGCCTAAGTCTGATTTTGTAAGAACGTTAGTTGGGAAGACTTCACCAAGGCTATTACATTATCCCCGATCTTTAGATGAAGAGCAGATGCCAACTCAGCTGTAATGATGGAGGTCAGGCGGTACTCCCCAGCAGAGATCGTCACTCGGGCAACCCAGGCCATCGACCTCGATGCCTAAGATCCGCCCGACCAACTGATTACTCTCACTGATCCAGCGCGAGCCTATCGTCCATTTGTCGCGGCTTTCAACACCCAGCATTGCTCGCAGACTTCTGGGATTCGATGATGTCCGCCCGTGGTCTGAACTGTTCGCAAGATGCCCAGAATCAGCAGCTTCCCGAGGAGCCAATAGTCCAGGCGTTTTCATGATCACCTGCGGTAGATTTACTACTCAATTAACTCTGGACGCCTTTAAGGAGGAAGCGTATTCTCTGTGACATGACACTATCAGCGAGAAATCGTCTTGAAGGAGAAATTGTCGAACTCCACCTTGGCGGCGTGATGGCCCACGTAGTTATGCGCGTTGGCGAAAATCTAATCGAGAGCGTGATCACGAAGCGCAGCGCGGATGAGATGAAGCTGAAGGTGGGGGATAAAGTTTCAGCCGTGATCAAGTCCACCGAAGTGATGTTGGAAAAAGATTGAGCTCACTTTAAGCCCCAAGCGCCGAAGGAAGACACTCAGCTGTGCACCACAACGTTCGAGCGTGGGTTCCGCTATTGTTCTCCGCCGTCGTTGGACAGATTCTTCTGGCGTCACCGAAGGCGTGTGCGCAGACTACTGCTACCATCGCGGAACTGCGAATCGGCGGCGATGTTTCTACTCCTCTCGTCTTAACCGTAGCTGATCTGAAAAAAATGCCTCGGAAGATCCTTTCGGTTGTGAATTCGCATGATAAAAAGACGGAAACGTACGAAGGAGTTCTTCTCGAAAAACTCCTGAACAAAGCTGGAGTCGCGCATGCGGAAAAGCTTCGAGGAGCTTTGATGGCCACTTATGTCATCGCCGAAGCGGGGGATGGTTATCGCGTAGTTTTCTCCTTGGCGGAACTTGATTCGGGGATTTTTGAATCTGATGTAATCGTGGCAGACACTTTGGACGGTGCACCGCTTGCAGTCAAACAAGGCCCATTTCGGCTTGTAGCGCCCCATGAGAAACGCCCCGCCCGTTGGGTCAGAATGCTTAAGTCAATCACAGTAGTCCGCGCAACGGTTCAATAACATTCCGATCAGCATTGACTGATCCTTTGAACGCCCTGCCAGGATCAACTCAGTTTTCTTGATGAGGAGGGGAAGGAAGGACCGTGCGGCTGGCGCGTTAAAGCAGATTGGAGAGCGCAGCTTGGGATTCCAAAAATCGGGATCCTCGATTCCTGCGGCCCATGATCGCTGCACCATGCACACGAAGCCGTTCTTGCCGTTAGCCGCGGTTTCGTAACCATGCCGCCCAAGGACCATGACCTCCGCATCCCGTGTGATGGATTCCTGGGCAGCGTTATTGCGGATCGGAATGCCGAGATCTAGCGGGGCCATGCTCGGATACGCCGTTTTGACGTCCTGGGCTTGTACTCGCCAAGCCGCTCCGACAGCCAGCACTAAACAGCTTAGCGCCAATGTCCCGAGAATCTTTAGCTGCAAGGTCTTCTCCTAACACTATTCTTCGTGTGACATGAACCGTAGCCTGTCATCCGCCATCGATATCATAGCTATTTCCCATCGAGAAAGAGTTGTTGCTCGCCTCTCGATTGCGCGTATCAGGTGCCGAGCACCCTGGTCGAGGTTGCGATGAGCTCTTGAGCAGCATAATCGCTATCATTCCTTCTAATACGTCGAACGAGCGATGGCGAAATCGACAGTCCTTACTAATATTCTGGAGTAATATTTTGGGGCTTCGACTAGGTCTCTTCGGGTTCTTGACTTACCTCAAGCGGTAGGATTCCGCATGTATTGTCGGCAACCCTTCCCTTACGCGGATTACGGAAGGATTGTCCGTGACTCGGGTCTTCTAGAGTACCGCCAATCAGCCCTGTTGCCTCCTGGCTCCTATTGCGGCACGGTTCCAAGTCCAGGTGTCCTCCGGAACCCGAACTGCTCATGGACGAGCTTCGTAGACGACGTTAAAGGGTGTTTCCGCGGCTCTGCGGAAACGGCTGAAGCCAGCCGCGGTGACTACCTCGCGAATGCGTTTTTCGCCGGACTGCGCGCCCAAGCACAGAGCAACCTCCTGTGAACGCGAACAAGGAGTACACAACAAAGTTGAAAAAGAGTAGTACACGCGACCGACCGGATTCAGATTGTCTTTTAGTTCATCGTGAGCAAACGGTTCGACGATCATCCATGTACCGTCCTTGCTAAGTGAATTGCGTACATGGATTGCGGCGCCGACAGGATCACCCATATCGTGCAAACAATCGAACACAGTGACCAAGTCGTAGTCTTTGCCTGGAAATGCTTTGGCCTTCGCGACTCCAAAGTTGAGGCGAACCTCGAGACCCTCTTTAGCAGCGGCTGCGCGGGCACCCTCGATGGACTTGTCGTGATAGTCAAAGCCAAAGAATTGCGATTTTGGGAAGGCTTTAGCCATCAGCACGGTGGAGGCACCCTTGCCGCACCCAACATCGGCGACGCGGGCACCGGCCTCGAGCTTAGCCTGCACGCCGTGCAGGGCAGGAATCCAAGAACTGACAAGGTTTGCTGCATAGCTTGGCCGGAAGAATTTCTCGCAGCCATGAAACACATCTTCATCATGCTCATTCCAACCCATGCCTGCCCCGGATCGGAAGGCCTCGGTAATCCTGGGAACTGCGGCCAAAGAGCCGAGGGCCAATTGGAAGGCGCCGGGGAGATAAGCGGGACTGTCTTCGTTCGCCAGGGTAAATGCCTGCTCCTCGCTCAGACTGAATTTGCGAGTCTGCTCGTTATAGGTAACGTAGCCGCCGGCAGCTTGTGAGCTCAGCCATTCGCGCACATAACGTTCGTCTGTTCTGGTTTTAACGGCCACCTCGGCTGAACTCAGCGGGCCTTCGGCGAGAGCTTTGTACAACCCCAGCCTTTCGCCAATCACCACCATGCCAGAGTGGACCGCCGCGCCTAGATCCCCAACGAATTGCCCTACGAACACATTCAGTTTGTCCATATCGAGTGCCATTCTAATTCTCCTTTGTAAATGCGGTTCTTTGACTTTTCGTTCAGTGATGCTCTATGCGCGCTTCCCACGATGCCGCTCGCTTGGGTTACGCTCAGGAAGCGATCGCTGCTGCTTCCTGAGATGGTTA
>Ga0306926_10004820_pt1 | contig 14233 bp, 11 predicted proteins | sample flu12Cox44000178_FD_203759 | JGI IMG/M metagenome (GOLD analysis project Ga0306926, IMG submission 203759) | Lab enrichment of tropical soil microbial communities from Luquillo Experimental Forest, Puerto Rico - flux8day.12C.oxic.44.000.178 (v2)... | ecosystem: Environmental > Terrestrial >...
AGATCCCTGGACGCTGGCAGCACATCATTGTCTGGGGTGGTCTGCGCGGCGCCCTTGCTCTTGCGCTTGCGCTTAGTCTCGACAACAACTTCCCCGAACGTGGTCGCATACTCGACTTAACCTTCGGTGTGGTCATTTTCTCGATCCTCGTGCAGGGTCTCACAGTCAAGCCCCTCCTACGGCTTCTCAACTGGCCAATGGACCACGCTGAACAGGGTCTTAGTTTCCGGAAGGAAAGACATAACACGACAGCGGTCAAGACCTCATGAAAACAACGGTACTTTCTGGGATAGGAAGACCGAAACCAAGCCGCTTCGCCCTTCTAAGTGAGAGAACGCGCCGTGCGACACTCAGATCACGATCACGGCAACAAGCTGCCGCGGAATCTCCGCATTTTGTCAACGACATAAAGGATTGAAGAGTACGAGCTGACCAACCATGAATCCTGATGCATCAGCAGAAATTTCGCTTGTGAGGACTAGCGAATGACCAAGCAACTGTTAATCGAAGTTTGATCCCACGAGACCTAGCTATAACCGGTGGGAATAGTGCATCGACGAAAAGTTATTGGACAAGAATGCCAACGAGGACTCAAATGAGTTAACACTGCGCCACATGGAGACGCGATACGCGTTATGAGAAATCTGGTTAGTGTTCCTTCCTGGAAGGTTTAACATGGCGGAACTCGCTCGAAAATTGCCAGGGTCGGCTCATATCGGGTCGTTCTCTTCAGCACCGGCCGAATTAGCCAACGAGAAGCATTATTCCGTAATCGAAATCTCTAAGCTTTGGGCACTGAGCCAGAAAACAGTACGCAGGATCTTTGAAAGAGAACCCGGAGTTATTCAGTGGGGTTCAACGGAGACCCGCCACAAGCGTGGTTATCGGACTTTACGCGTGCCCGAGACAGTCTTGCTTCGAGTATATCGAAAGCTGCGACGAGCAAGTTGAAATCATCTGGGCCCATGCCTCTCAAGCAGTCTTCACGCGGTCGGGTTGTTTTCGGCGTGACTTCTTGGCACTGCTTTGAAGGCTAGTCCACGCCTTACGAACATTAGCAGCCAGCAGCTCTTGTCGAGCTTTAACCCAAGGTGCGTAATGCTTCTCCGTGATCTTCACACTCTTGTGACCAAGGAGAATTGAGACCTGTTCGAGAGGCACGCCTGCGAGCAGCATCTCGACTGCAAATGTGTCGCGGAACATATGTGGATGGCAGCGTTTTGGCGCTCCGTCTTCTCGCCGCAGGTCGGAGATCTTGAAGAGTCGGCGAAAGCTTCGTTGCCAGTTACCAACCACTGACTTTGGCGAACCATTGCCAGACCAGAAAAAATACCGCGGATTGGGACTCGGCCCTGGCGGAATCGTCCGCAGCAACTCCGCAACGTCGGGCGGAAGCGGCACATAAACAGGATTTCCGGTCTTTGCTCGGTATAAGAAGAGCTCGTCTTTGTCATTCAGGCGCCGCCTCTCGAGCGTTACAGCGTCGCGAATGGCGAGCCCACTCCAACGCATCAGAAGAGTCAGAATCCGCAGTCGCGTCGCTTGATTTCTGCACTCAACCCAGCCTTTGGGCTGATAGATGTAAGTGGCATCTATGATCTGTTCGAATTCATGCTTCGGGAAGTAGTCCGTCGGGGGGCCGTCCGCTCTGATACGCCCCAGTGGCACAGCGGGGTTCGATTTGATCCAACCCAATCGCAGGTAGTAGTAGAAGAAGCCGATCAACCTCTCCTGCTTTTTCTTCTTGGCGAGAGGCCCGTCCTCCCATGTGTCGCGAAATGCTTCCAAGTCCGCCGTTGTGATGTCTTCGAGATTTTTCAATCGCGATTCAGTTGCCCACGACAAAAACTGCTTTTCGAAAATCGTCTTCAATTTGTCGATGGTCGAATCCGCCAAGTTCTCGTTGCGCTTACTTTTCAGGAAGCGCATCACGGCGTCCTTCACGCTAACCTTTTCGGAGGTAACAGGCACCGCTTCGCGGTCCCCATTTTGCTTGGACTCGTACTCCGCTGCCAACTCTCGTTTGAAATCTTCTGCTTTTTCCCAGCTTCTGGTCTTCGCACTTCGGCGAATGAATGGACCGTCCGATCCCAAGATCCCGTTGATCCACTTTGGGCAGCGGCAACGCTTGTAATTGATGTCGTCCGAAGGGCAGGGAGGGTAGTGGCGGGAGTAAACGGAGAGCATGAATTCAGCACCTTTGCCGAATCCATCGTACGTTTATTGTACGATTTTTCCTATGTTTTTATAACCACTTTATTATCAATTGTTTATAGTGGTGGAGGCGGCGGGAGTCGAACCCGCGTCCGAAAATGTTACTGGTCAAGAGACTACATGCTTATTCGCGTTCATGCCCTGGGCATTACCCCAGGACGTTCGCGGCCCGCGCTCAGAACGGACAAGAAACGCGTTCCGCTAGCCTGTGATCTTAACCTCCCCACCCAGACGTAGAAGGGAAGAGCAGCCCCCAGTGTGACGCCCTTTCACAGCCCGAGGGCGAAGCTGTGGAGAGCGGCTGCCTAATTAATTAGGCTGCGTATGCCATTTGTTGATTGGCAATTATCGTTTTGCACTCGATTACGGGTGTGTGCACCCCGGCATGCCTCTTGGCCGCAAGCATCTCCGTCGAAGCCGTGACGCCCCCACTGGTGGGATGGCCGTTTGCGAAAGAGCTACATTTATTGTGGGGGTGTAGGGGCGGGAAGTCAAACCCCGGAAGTCACGGTATGCTGGAGGCTAACAGCGCGTAAAGGCGATTTGGCGAAGCCGGAAGTTGGCACCGCTTGCCCTGATACAACTACTCGGGCGTGCCATGAAACAGAAGGCGCTTTCGATTTTGAGTGCTTTGCGCACGATTCACACTAACTTTGCATCCTGTCAGCGCGTCTAACATCTCAAGTACAGGCGAGTAGGGGTTTCAAGGCGAGCAGTCAAATCCTGGTCCGGGTGTACAAATTGTTCCTCACACGTGTGCGATGTCTGGAGAAATGCCGGTGAAAGCCCACTGTCTGCCGTTCGCGCAGATTCCTCACACCACACGGCTATTTATCGACTACCTGGCGTATGCACCGGGAGTGCGACCGTTTTATCCGAGGTCGGCGCAATTTGCGGAGTGGGTCGGCGAGGAAAAGCCCGAGGCGCGCTACGACGCCGGACGGAGAGCGCAAGTCGCAAATGCGCTCGAACGGCAGAACAGATTATGGGGTGCATCGGAGACGACGCTCGCGAATATTGAGCGTTTGCGGGCTGGCGCTTCAGCAGTGCTTACCGGGCAGCAGGTTGGACTCTTCGGTGGCCCGATGTTTGCCCTGTACAAGGCGCTCACAGCGGTAAAGCTCGCAGAGCAGGCGCGGGCTGCGGGCGTTGAAGCGATTCCCGTCTTCTGGTTGGCGACCAACGATCACGATTTGGCGGAAGTGAATCATCTCTTGCTGGCCGGCCTGGATGGGCAGCGGCGCGACTTTTCGACTTCCAGTCACGGAGTTGCTTCGGCGCCAGTTGGAACAGTTGCGCTTGGCGACGAGATTGATGCGGTCATGCGCGAGGCCTCGGAATTGCTCGGCGACTCCGAGGTGACGGCATTCTTACGCGACTCATACAAACCAGGCAAGACACTTGGAACTGCGTTCGCCGAGCTATACGCCAAGCTGTTTGCGCAGTGGGGCGTTGTGTTGCTCGATCCGTGCCAACCGGATGTGCAGAGCATTGCGCAGCCGATTTACAGGGCGGCGATCGAACGGGCGGAAGAGCTCGATTCGGACCTGCTGGCCCGCGGTAAGGATTTGGAAGCGGCCGGGTACCACCAGCAAGTCAAGGTCACTGCAGCGTCAACGCTGTTGTTCACGATGAAAGATGGGGCGCGGGTCGCGATTCACCGGCGTACGAACGGGAATGGTGCGGCGGAGTTCGTGATCGGCGAGGAGAAGGTCAGCAAGGACGAGTTGCTGCGCCGGATTCAGGATGCTCCGCAGGATTTCAGCCCGAACGTTTTGCTGCGGCCGATTGTGCAGGATTATCTTTTGCCGACATTGGCCTACACGGGCGGGTCGGCCGAGATCGCTTACTTTGCGCAAGTGGGCGTGGTGTACCAGACATTGCTTGGGCACGTGACTCCGGTTGTTCCGCGGTTTTCGGCGACGCTGATTGAGCCAAAAGAAGAACGTCTTTTGGAGAAATACAAGATCGGGTTTACAGACGTGCTGCGCGGGCCCGAGGAATTGCAGCAGAACCTGGCGCGCCGCACACTGCCTGAGGACCTGGACGCGGCCTTCTCGCATGCAACCGAAAAGCTGGAGAGTTCGGTTGCCACGTTGCGAAAAGCGCTAAGCGCGCTTGATCCAACGTTAGTCGAAGCACTGGCTGGGGCGCAGTCGAAGATGACCTTCCAGTTGAGCAAATTGCAAGGGCAAGCGGCGCGAGCGCAGCTGCAGAGGAGCGAAGTGCTCGCGCGTCACGCCAGCCAGCTGAGTGGCTCGCTATTCCCCGACAAGATTCTGCAGGAGCGTCAGATCGGCGGCCTGACATTCCTAACGCGGCACGGGTTGAGCTTGCTGCAGGATTTGTATGGCATGATCCACACCGACTGTCACGACCATCAGGTGGTCACGCTCTCCTAGCTTTCTTCCAGAAGATTCCCGCTCATTCCGATTTACTCAACGCCAGATAAGTCCCTAGGCCAATCATGATAGCTCCCGTGGCGGTGCGCTGGCTGCGGCGGAATCTGGCTGATGAACGGATGCGTTCGCCGAGCGGTCCTGCGAAGAAAGTGACCAGCAAGTCGGCGGAAGTGTTCAATCCCACTGAAATCGAACCGAGAATTACGAACTGCCAGAAGACATGACCGAGGTCGCGGTTCACGAATTGCGGGATAAACGAGAGGAAGAAGAGGGCGGTCTTGGGATTGAGAACCTCTGTGGCAATGCCTTGCCAGAAGGGGTTGCGAGCGGCAGTTGCTGCTTCGACGGGGACCGAGTCAGAGTCGCGGCGCGCGTCCAGGATCATCTGAACACCGAGAAAACATAAATAGGCTGCACCGGCATACTTGACCGCGGCAAAGGCCACAGCAGATCGAGCGAGGATCAGCGAAACCCCGGCGGCAGCGGCCAGCACGTGCACCATTCCACCCACAAATGTCCCCAGTGATGAAAGGATGCCTTCGCGGCGTCCGCCTGCCAGGCTGCGTGCGAGGACGTAGAGCATGCCCGGGCCGGGGGCGATCGCCAGGAGCAGAGCGGCAGCGAGGAAGAGTGGGAGTCTTGTTGTGTCTAGCATGGTTTGAAGATTCTATCGCGCCGGCCACGCTCGTGGCAGCCAGACGATCGTCGCCATGACGATCGACACTAAACAATCATGGGGATCAGTTCCTGGAGCGATTCAACCCGCGGCAATCCCTTGTCGCGGTAAGCGCCCGGCGCGTCGAAGAGCACGGCCTGCATGCCGGCACCTGTTGCGCCGCGATAGTCCACGGAGTAGACGTCCCCAACATAAAGGCTTTGCTGAGCGGTGGCACCCATGCTCTTCAACGCGGTCTCGAAGATGACGGGATGAGGCTTTTCGTGGCCGACGATGCCCGAGTCAGTGATAGTGCGAAAACAGTCGCCGATGCCGCAACGGTGGAGGAGGTCGGCGATCTTGCCGTCGGCATTGGAGATCACGGCCACAGGGTAGCGGCGGGCGATGGTATCGAGGGCCGCGCGCGTACCTGGGCGAAGTTGATCCCAGTTCGCTGACAGGCGCGTGTTCGCGATGACCTGTTCGCGTAGCGCTTCGTCGTCCAGATCGAGTTCCTCGAACAAGCGTTGGTAAAAGATATTCCAGAAGCCGAGGTCTGCCTTTCCGCCATGCTCCACGATGTCGTCGAACTCGTTCTTCGTGAGCCGTTCAATGGCCTGAAGTTGTCCCTCGGGCGGGTGAATACCACGTGCATGGAGGGGCGCCAGCATCTGTTTGCGGTTTGCGAAGAGCAGGGTGTTGCCAACGTCAAAAAATACGAACTCAATGGGGCGTATAGGCATGATGGCAGGGCGTGATTTGGCTCGAGTCAACTTCTCAACTATTTTACTGGAGTCGATAGACCCTCGTCGTTCAGGGGAGGAGCTCACACGATCCCCAGAGGAACTCGATCGGCTTCGCGGGTGCGGAAAAAGTGTAATATCGGATGTTTCCGGAGCGCCGGTGGCGGCCCTTCGGGCGGCAAATGCTTCGAGCAAAACTCATCAACGGCGTGGCAGGCGCAATTTTGAGCGGGAGTGTGTCTTGGGTTGGCGTCGTTCCTCTGGCTGTTTCCGCGTGGATGCTAATGGTGCAGTTCGGCAAGAAAAGTGGCGACATCTACAACATCCTGTGGGCGCTTGTGTTCGGGTTCGCCACGCTCAACATCTTGAGTCTTGTAACCCGACGCTTTGAACCGAACCGCAACCGAATGAGCCCGGGTGAGCTGATGGCGGTAGCAACGGTAGTGGTCTCCGTTCTGCTGCTGGGCTTTGAGATGCTCGGACTCTTCCATGTTTTGCCGTTGCGGGTGCCGCTCCATTGAACCCTCGGTTTGGAGTATGATTTCGGTCAAATGGCGAAAAGTTCCCCCCTGTTCGAAGTCACCTGTCCGTGTTGCAATGCGGTTTTGAAGATTGATGCCGACTCGAAAGCGGTGATCGCGCATACTGGCGCCGTAAAGCCGAAGATGTTCAACGACATCGAGGAAGCTGCACGGGCCATGAAGGAACAAGACAGCCGCCGCGATTCCATCTTCCGACAGTCTGTCGAGAATCAGAAGAACGCCTCCGAGTTGCTCGAAAAGAAATTCCAGGAAGCCGTGAAAAAGGCGAAAGAGACGCCCGACACGGGCAAGCCGATTCGCGATTTCGACCTCGATTAGCCACGCCCAATGCGGCATCTCACTGCTTACCGGAAAGGGCCCGGGCTATAATCTCGGCCAACCGTATGTCGCCTCGATCTGCAAGCGAGCGACCGAGAGCCCCCAATGAACATAGACAAGCTGGATCAAGAATTAGGCATGCATCGCAAAATTACCCGGCGCGATTTCTTGAACGGAGTTGCGGTCGGGGTGGGCGGCGTTCTGGCCGGAGATGCTTTGCTCTCCCGCGCCGACGACACGCCTTTCGCCCCGGAAAAAGCCGGCGATTACTATCCCCCTGCGAAGGAAGGCATTCGCGGCAATCATGACGGGTCGTTTACGTACGCGCATCGTTTGCGGGACGGCGAACCGGCCGACGCTGATGGAGCTCCGACAAAAACTGGCGAGACGTATGACCTGGTAGTCGTGGGCGGAGGGATCAGCGGGCTGGCCGCAGCGTATTTCTATCGCAAGCGCTTCGGCAGTAGCGCGCGCATCCTCGTGCTCGACAATCACGACGACTTTGGTGGGCACGCGAAACGAAATGAATTTCGCGCGGGCAATCGTATGTTGCTGGGGTACGGCGGCACGCAGTCGATCGAGAGCCCGGGGAAGTACAGTCCCGAAGCCCGTGCCCTGCTGGTCGACATCGGGATTCAGACTGATCGCTTCTACAAGGCCTACGATCAAGAGCTGTATTCCTCGATGAAGCTGGGAACTGCGGCCTTCTTCGATCGGGAGACGTTTGGAGAAGATCGGTTGGTTCCGGGTCTCGGAAGCACACCATGGGGCGAGTACCTGAACAAGTGTCCGCTCAGCGACACCGTGCGCAAGGACATTGCGCGCGCATACACGGCCACCGACGACTACCTTCCCGGCCTGACCGTTGCCCAGAAGCGGGCGAAACTGGCGAAGATAAGCTATGCGGACTTCTTGACTCAGCTCATCAAAGTACATCCCGACGCCCTCAAGTTTTTTCAAAGCTACACGAACGATCTCTTCTGCACAGGCATTGACGCCGTGCCCGCGCTCGCCTGCTACCAGGAGCCCGATGATTACGAGGGCTATGCGTACGCCGGGTTTCAGGGAATGAACCTGAGCACGGAACCCCCGGGCAAAGAAGAGCCCTACATTTTTCACTTTCCCGATGGGAACGCGTCCATTGCGCGGCTGTTAGTGCGATCGATGATCCCGGCCGTGGTCCCGGGCCACAGCATGGACGACGTGGTCACGGCACGCGCCGACTACAGCAAACTCGATGCCGAAGGTCCAGTGCGCATTCGCCTCAACAGCACCGTGGTCCAGGTGAAGCAGACAGGGACGGACTCGAACCGCGAAGTAGACATCACCTACGAGCGAGGCAAGCAGCCCTGGAGCGTGCATGCCAAGCATTGCGTGCTCGCCTGCTACAACGGAATGATCCCGTACCTGTGTCCGGACTTACCCGACAAACAGAAAGAATCGTTGTCGTACCTGGTGAAGGCGCCGCTGGTTTATACGCACGTTGCCATCCGCAACTGGACTGCGTTTCAAAAGCTTGGTATCCGGCAAATCGAAGCGCCGGGCTGCTATCACACATACGTGGCACTCGATTTTCCCGTGAGCCTGGGAGAGTACCAATTTCCGAGCAAGCCAGATGAGCCCATGGTTCTATTCATGCTTCGCACGCCCTGCAAGCCCGGACTTCCCATGCGAGATCAGTTCCGCGCCGGCCGCGCCGAGCTGATGCGTACTCCCTTTTCTACGTTTGAGCGCAACATCCGCGATCAACTCGGACGCATGCTGGGGCCGGCGGGCTTTGATCCGGCGCATGACATTGACGGCATCACGGTGAACCGCTGGGCGCACGGGTACGCTTATGGCCGCAATTCGCTGTTCGATCCGGACTGGCCGGAAGGGCAGCAGCCTTGGGTGCTGGGGCGCAAACCATTTGGGCCGATCACGATTGCGAATTCCGATGCGGCCGCTGTCGCCTACTCGGATGCCGCGATTGACCAGGCTTTTCGAGCAGTGAGCGAGTTGGAAAAAAAGGGATAAGAATAGGCGCTTCTACCCTCAAGATGCCAGGTCACTTTCGTAACATGGAGCGCACCGTGTTGTCCGCCTAAAATCCCGAAGGGGAAAATTGGGGCCCAAGAATCATCCACGGTCGTGGTACGGCGCCATTGGTGTGCTTGTGGTGGCTCAGGTGGTGGTCTCTGCCTGTCTGCCTCGTGGCCCGGAACTGACATATGCCACCGACTTTATCGATGCGACCCTGCTTGCGCTGACCCTGGTCGTGGCTACTCTCAACGCCGCGAAAGGGCACCGGCGGCTAAGACTTTTCTGGTCCTTGCAAGCCTTCGCCACGGCGCTTTCGTTGATCGGCCAATTACTGTGGATGGCATACGAAGTCATTCTTAGAAAAGAAGCTCCGAATCCGTTCATCGGCGATATTTTTCTGTTTCTGGCGGAAGTGCCATTGGTGGCGGGGTTTTTGCTTCAGCCCCATCTGGAAGAACGAAGCGAGCGCTCGCGAGTCGGGTTGGTTGATTTCCTTTTACTGCTCGTCTGGTGGCTGTACCTCTTCCTGTTTTTTGTAATCCCCTGGCAGTTCGTGTCGCTGAACGAAGCGAATTACGGAGCGAACTACAACCTGCTCGATGCGGTGCAAGGATTGGTGACGCTCGGAATCCTGATCGCGTTGTGGTTCCACACCGATGGACCATGGAAGGCCTTCTACGGGCTCTTCAGCCTGGGGGAGATCTTCAGCTCGATCTCCGATCACATCATCAATTCGCGAATCGACGCGCACACCTATTATCCGGGGAGTTGGCCAGACATCGGGTTTGCGATGTCGGTCGGCATCTTCGGCTATTTGGCGGTCCGCGGCAGCAAACTAGTACCTCAGCCGAAGAAGCTGCCCTCGGATGGACGGTGGGTGCGGATCGCAACCCTAGCTGTACCCGGAGCGCTCTCTCTGCCACTGATGGCGGCGTGGGTCATGGTCGACTCAAGCAGTCCGCCGAATGTGCGCTCCTTCCGGATCTTCATCACATTGGCGGGGATGTTTGTGATGGTGTTCCTGGCCTTCGTGCGTCAGATGCAACTGGGCCGCGCCTTGTCGCGCATGAACAGCGTGTTGCAAGAGGCTTCCATTACTGATCCGCTGACCGGGGCGCGCAACCGGCGCTTCTTCGATGAGACGATTGCGTCCGATGTCGATCATGTGCTGCGTGCCTATGGCGATCGCCACGACGAGAACACGCGCGATCTCGTCTTCTATCTCATCGATGCCGACAACTTCAAAGAAGTAAACGATTGGTTTGGGCACACGATCGGAGATAAAGTGCTGGTCGAGATGGCGCGGCGCATCAGCACCGCAGTTCGCAATTCCGACGTATTAGTGCGCTGGGGCGGGGAAGAATTTCTGGTGGTTTCGCGCTATACGAATCGTCGAGATGCGGAAATCCTGGCATCGCGTGTTCTTTTCGCCGTCGGCGACACGCCGTTCGTTCTGGAAGGTATCGACGAACCGATTGTGCAGAAGTGCTCGGTCGGATGGGCGGCATTTCCATTCGTGCCCCAGCAACCGGAAGTGGTCTCCTACGAAGAAGTCTTGAGCCTGGCAGACCGCGCGCTCTATGTGGCGAAGGCGCAGGGCCGCAATCGCGCCGTTGGCATGTCGCCGGGTAAGGAATCGTGGAGCCTGACGCCCGGCATTCAAAGGATCTCTGTCCGCGCACCCGGCTCTGTCGAAGCCCGCCACACCTTAGGCCCTGGGCTTTCCCATGCCTGAAGGGCGGCTTGGTCATAAGGCTTCGCGGGTCCCATCCCATGTGGCTGGTTATGGTATTTTGAGGACCGGAATTTCAGGTCAATCAGAAACTGCATGCCAGGAAGAGCTGTCGATCGCGATCCATCGGTTGAGGTCCGTGGCTATCGCCGGCCGCAGCCGGGTACGCAACCGGAGTACTGGCATCGCCCGTACGCATCGTCGGAGTTACGCTCTCCACGGATGGCTCTTGTCTCAATTCCCCAAACTCTGACTGAAGTGACTGGACCGCATTTTGGGGCGACGGATGTTGCTCCGGGCGCGAATGTCCTGACGCGGCGCCACCCAGGCCAACCTCTCGGCGAGCGCATCATTGTGGGCGGGCGCGTCCTTGATGAGGACGGGCGTCCCCAACCGCACACGCTGGTGGAGGTGTGGCAGGCGAATGCTGCGGGGCGATACCTCCATGCATGGGATCAGCATGACGCGCCGCTCGATCCCAACTTCACTGGGCAAGGTGCGATGCTCACGGATGCCGACGGTTCCTACCGCTTCGTTTCGATCCGGCCGGGAAGCTATCCGTGGCGCAATCATCTCAATGCGTGGCGGCCGGCGCACATTCACTTCTCGGTGTTCGGTCCGGCATTCGCGACGCGGCTGGTGACGCAAATGTATTTCCCGGGTGATCCACTCCTGGCCGTTGATCCCATCTTCAATTGCACGGCCGACGAAAGTGCGCGCCAGCGGCTGATTGCGGCATTTGATTGGCAGACGACGATTCCGGAGACGGCTTTGGGTTACCGCTTTGATCTCATCTTACGAGGTCGCGAAGGCACGCCGACGGAGTCAGGCGCCCGAGCTCCGGCCACGACATCTCAAACGGTGGGACCATTTTTCAAGCTTGGGCTTGAGCCCCTCGAACGCATGGAACTAGCGGGCGTCGACGCTCCCGGAGAGCGAGTGACAGTCGAGGGCCGGGTGGTTGATGGTGAAGGCAGGCCCGTACCCGATGCCTGCCTGGAAATCTGGCAGGCGGATGCAACCGGGCAATATCCGGAGTCTGGAGGCCAGAGGGGCGGGGATCGGACAGACCATGAGCGCGGGAGTTTTCGCGGATTTGGCCGTATTCCCACCGATGGCGCGGGCCATTTTCGTTTTACGACGATCAAGCCGGGGGCGGTCGCCGGTCCTGACGGCGTCGCACAAGCTCCGCACCTGGCAGTTTCTGTTTTCATGCGCGGGCTGATGAAGCGCCTCGTGACCCGCATCTACTTTCCGAATGATCCACGAAATTCGCAGGACTCTGTGCTTGGTTTGGTACCACCCGAGCGACGCACAACGTTGATCGCAGGCGCTGCTTCCGACAGTCCCGGCTTGTTGCGGTGGGACGTTGTTTTGCAGGGTGCGAATGAGACAGTATTTCTAGACTGCTAGCGTCGCCAATTACCCATGTCATTGCTGGACGCATTATTCGGATCAGCAGCGGTGGCCAAGGCCTTTTCCGATGAAGCCCGCCTGCAGCGCATGCTCGATTTCGAAGCGGCGCTGGCGCGGGCAGAAGCGCGCGTCGGTGTTGTTCCCGAGGGCGCAACCCGGGCGATCGAGGCCGAGTGCCAAGTGAGCAAGTTGGATTTCGCCGGAATAGCGCATGCGGCTGCCGACGCCGGCAACCTCGCCATCCCTCTGGTGGCGCAGCTCACGGAGCTGGTGAAAAGGAGCGATCCGGAAGCAGCTCGATACGTGCATTGGGGCGCAACCAGTCAGGATGTGATCGATACCGGATTGATGCTGCAAGTGCGCGACGCGCTGGTGCCGATGATGGACCGCATCGATCGGCTATGCGAGTTACTCGCGGGGTTGGCGGATCGTCATCGCGCAACGCCGATGGTAGCGCGCACGTGGCTGCAGCATGCCGTGCCGACCTTGTTCGGGTTCAAAGTCGCGGGATGGCTGGATGCAATGCACCGGCATCGCATGCGATTCGAAACGATCCGCGCGCATGGTTTGACGCTACAGTTTGGCGGAGCTGCCGGCACGCTAGCATCGCTCGGCGACCGGGGGCTTGCAGTTGCGCAGGCCCTTGCCGGGGAGTTGCAACTAGGTGTGCCGGATCTCCCGTGGCACGCGCATCGCGACCGCGTTGCTGAGATCGGCACGACGCTCGCACTGTGCATGGGCACGCTGGGCAAGATGGCCCGCGACATTGCCCTGCAATCCCAGACCGAATTGGGCGAATTGGCAGAACCCGCGAAAGCCGGGGGTGGCGGCTCTTCCACCATGCCGCATAAAAGAAATTCAGTGAACACCGCGCTTATTCTGGCTAACGCCGAGCGTGTTCCGGGACTTACCGCCACCATGCTTACGGCGATGCAACAAGAGCACGAACGCGGGATGGGGAACTGGCATGCTGAGTGGGAGACTCTTCCCGAGATTTTTTGCCTGGTGGGCGGAGCGCTCGAACGCACCATGACGGTGATGGATGGTCTCGAAGTGCATGCTGACCGGATGCTCGAAAACCTGCAACTAACTCGGGGATTGATTTTCGCCGAAGCCGCCTCGATGGCGCTGGCATCCCGCATAGGCAAGTCGGAGGCGCACAAGATTGTGGAAGCAGCTTCGCGGAAGGCAGTACTGGAAAAGATCGATCTGTCGGATGTGCTGGCGGAGGATCCGCAGGTGACCGCGCATCTGAGCCCGGAAGATGTGGAACGGATTTTCGATTCACGCTCCTACCGTGGAGAAGCTGAGCGCTTCATTGACCGCGTACTGGCAACCCACCGTACAATCTTTAAGGTCACAGCAACGCACCCAGTCTAACCATGGCCTTCGTCGAAACCAAAAATGCGCGCTTTCGCTACGAACTCGAAGGTCCGCCCTCCGCGCCTGTGTTGCTGTTCTCGAACTCTTTGGGTACCGATCTGCGGATGTGGGAGCCGCAGTTGACCGAGCTCAAGCGAAACTTTAGGGTCCTTCGCTATGACGCTCGCGGACAGGGGCAATCCACGGTCTCGGCCGGGCCGTACTCGATCGAGCAACTGGCGCAAGACGTGATCGATCTTCTGGATGAGTTGCGCATTCAGACAGCCTCGTTCTGTGGTCTCTCAATGGGTGGAATGGTCGGCATGATGCTGGCCAAGAAGTTTCCCGAGCGCCTGCAGAAAATCGTGCTCAGCAACACCGCGCCGAAGATCGGGACCGCCGATACATGGAACACGCGCATCGAGACGGTGAACGCGAGCGGCATGAAGGCCGTTGCAGACGGCATTCTGGAGCGATGGTTCACACCTGTTTTTCGAGCCGGGGCCAGCCCCGAGTTCGAGGCGACGCGCCAAATGTTGCTCGAGACGCCTCCGGTTGGCTATGTGGCCTGCGCCGCCGCCGTGCGCGATATGGACCAGCGCGAGGGCATCGCCGCGATTCGAGTGCCAACGCTGGTTATCAGCGGGGCACACGATCCGGTCACGCCTCCGGCCGATGGGTGTTTCGTGGCGGCGAAGATTCCGGGGGCACAATACGTCGAGCTGCCGGCCGCGCATCTTTCCAACATCGAAGCAGCTGGTCTATTCAACGAAGCAATCGCAGAATTCCTTCAGGCATAACAGTTCTTGAGGCATAACGAGGAGCGG